>CAFBLC010000008.1_pt1 | contig 37481 bp, 33 predicted proteins | sample 7268011 | NCBI WGS metagenome assembly CAFBLC01 (sample SAMEA6814023, study PRJEB35770) | uncultured Actinomycetes bacterium | biome: Freshwater; feature: Freshwater reservoir; material: water | place: Czech Republic | collected 2016-04-20 | depth 30m m
CATAATTGTAGTCGAAGGATAAGGGCCTACGATTGGCCAATGACAAGCTCTACGTTGCCTAATGACCCTCAATGGAAGCGTGCACATACTGTTTTTTCTGTATCTAACCCGTCGGCAGATTTTGCACTCATTGGAATCCCGGCGCACCAATCATCAATATCTCCAACTAATGCCCATCAAACTCCTGGCGCTGTGCGTGATGCTTTAACTCGATACTCAACGTTTTCAACCTCTGCAGCAATAGATATTGCAGGGCTTACTTACACTGATTTGGGTGATGTGAATTCTCCAGATGGGGTTGAAGGTAATGCGCGAGTGCAAGCCGCTGTAAAAGATGCGTTAAATAACCATAAGTTACTTGTTGCAGTTGGTGGAGATAATTCAATTACATACTCTGTGGCTTCGGGTTTGTGGGCAGATTTATCTAACGTTGGGCTTATTACTTTCGATGCGCACCACGATTTGCGTGACGGAAATTCGAATGGATCACCCGTTTGGCAGTTGATTCAAGCAGGTCTACCCGGAAAAAATATTGTGCAAATTGGTATTGCTGACTTTGCCAATAGCGCCGAATACAGTGCGCGGGCAAAAGAAAATGGAGTTACTGTTATTTCACGTGCCGAACTTCGCACGCGTTCAATGGCAGATGTTGTTAAGCAAGCGCTAGAAATTGCAGGTGCGGGCGGCCGCGAAATCTACGTTGACCTTGATGTTGATGTTTGTGATCGCAGTGTTGTTCCTGCCTGTCCTGCAGCGATGCCAGGTGGAATATCTGCTGATGAATTGCGACAAGGTTCATTTTTAGTTGCTGCTGATAAGCGGGTACGTGCAATTGATATTACTGAAATCGATGCATCCCTTGATACTCCAGATCAATGTACTGTGCGGTTAGCAGCCTTACTTGTTCTTGAAGCTGCTGCGGGCCTTGCTTCTAGATAAGTTCTTTAACAACTTCTTTGGCTGCTGCAACAACTGCGCCTGAATTAACTAACGCAGTTGCGGCCTCAAGTTCAGGTGAAAGAAAACGATCTGGTCCGACTCCCCCAACTACGGTACGCAGTTCTTTTACTACGCGGCCAGTTGCAGGTGCAGGTGCTAAGCCGCTACGAAATTCAATTGCCCTGGCAGCAGTTACTAATTCAATAGCCAAGATGCGCGCCAAGTTATCTACAACTTTGCGCAATTTGCGTGCTGCAGACCAGCCCATAGAAACATGATCTTCTTGCATGGCAGATGATGGAATTGAATCCACACTTGCCGGAGTTGAAAGGCGTTTGTTTTCACTTACTAATCCAGCTTGTGTGTATTGAGCAATCATCAAACCTGAATCAACACCTGGGTCATGGGCTAAAAATGGTGGCAGACCAGCAGATCTGTGTTGGTCTAGGGCGCGATCGGTACGGCGCTCTGACATTGACCCTAAATCTGTTGCAGCAATAGCAAGGAAATCTAAAACATAACCAACTGGTGCACCATGAAAATTTCCATTTGATTCAACACGGCCATCAGGTAATACAACTGGGTTATCGATAGAACTTGCTAGTTCACGCGCAGCAATCGTTGAAGCATAAGAAATCGTGTCGCGGACTGCGCCTGCAACTTGAGGAGCACAGCGCAACGAATATGCATCTTGCACGCGTGAATCATTTTCGCGGTGAGATGCAACGATTCCTGAACCTTTTAATAGTGCAAAGATGTTTGCAGCACTTACTGCCTGGCCAACTTGCGGGCGAAGCGGTCCGTGCAAATCAGGGGCAAAAACACGGTCAGTGCCAAGCAAACCTTCAATACTCATTGCCGTTGTTATATCGGCGACCATGCAAAGCTGTTCAAGATCGGCACATGCCATGATCAACATACCCAGCATTCCATCGGTGCCATTTATTAGTGCAAGACCCTCTTTTGCTTCTAATTCAATTGGTTTAATACCCGCTGCATTTAAAGCCTGCATAGTTTCCATTTCAACGCCATTAGCATCGTGTACGCGGCCTTCACCCATTAATGCAAGTGCGCAATGTGACAATGGTGCTAAATCTCCGCTACATCCCAATGAACCAAACTCTGGAACAACTGGAGTAATGCCCTGATTCAAAAAATCCACATAAGACTGCGCTAAAGCAACGCGGACACCAGTACGACCAGATGCCATAGTGCGAAGGCGCAAAAACATCAGCGCCCGTACAACTTCGCGCTCAATTGCAGGACCAACACCTGCAGCGTGTGATCGAATCAAGGATTTCTGTAACTGCGCACGATCTGCAACATCAATATGACGATTAGCAAGGGCGCCAAAGCCAGTAGATACACCGTAAACAGGGATTCCTCCGGCGGCATAACCTTCAATGTATTTTCTTGAAGCATTCATCGCATCAATGGATGCAGGTGAGAGTTCAACTAATGCGCCATGTCGTGCAACATCTATGACATCGGCAAATGTTGTGCCAGATGTTGAGAGCGTTACGGTCTTATTTGATTTGGAGGCCATCGCACCATACCTGTTCTACTAGTTGAACACCCGGGCGATATGCCAAGTGAATGTATGAATCGGCTTTAAGTATTGAAAAATTTGCGCGAGCACCTTCGAAGAGATGTCCGATGTCATCGCGGCGCAGCGCTTTGGCCCCGCCCATTGTTGCCGACCATAAGGCTTGTTCTGGAGAAAAATGCATTTCACGCACGGCAACCGCAATAATAAATGGCATGTTAGTTGTGTATGAGCTTCCTGGATTGCAATCAGATGCAAGGGCCACCGTAATACTTGCTTCAAGTAACGGGCGTACATCAGGATAAGCAGAGCGAGTTGAAAATTCGGCACCTGGCAGCAACGTTGCAACGGTGTTAGATGTCGAGAGTGCTTCAATATCTTTCTCGCTCACATGTGAAACATGATCAACTGAGGCTGCATCAAGTTCAACGCCTAAGCGAACACCTTGGCCTTCTTGTAGTTGATTGGCATGAAGGCGTGGAAGTAAACCTTTGGCCATTCCAGCTTTTAAAATTGTGCGGGCATCATCTACCGAGAACGCTCCTTTATCGCAAAAAACATCGATCCATTTAGTAAAAGGTAAGACGGCATCTAACATCGGGCCAGTTACTAAATCTACGTAATCCTTAGGATTCTTTTTGTATTCAACGGGAACAACATGCGCGCCAAGAAATGTAGTTTCATCCGTCAAAGTCTGTGCAATTTCAAGGGATCGGCGCTCATCGTTAACGGTTAACCCATAACCAGATTTGATTTCGATTGTTGTTGTGCCGCTTGAATAAGCCTCATTTAATAGGGATTGAGCGTTCGAGCGCAGTAGTTCATCACTCGCACCACGAGTTTGTTCGACAGTATGTGCAATACCGCCAGCTGTATAACTCTCCCCCAACATGCGTGCTCGAAACTCCTTGCTGCGATCTCCAGCAAACATCATGTGTGTGTGGCTATCTACAAATCCGGGTATAACTGCGCGGCCCTTGGCATCCAAGCGGCGCTTGATGTGATGTGTTGGCGCATCCGCATCTGGGCCAGCCCAAGCAACCACACCATCTTCAATTAGTAATGCTGCGTTATCGATTACGCCTAACTTAGTTCCATCATGTGCCGGGTCATTAGTTACTAATTGACCAATGTTATGAACAAGCGTGCTTGTCATTCAGTGTCCAGCATCGGAACATGCACATGGCGATGTTTAGCGGTATCAATCGCCAACTCATATCCGGCATCGGCATGACGAATAACTCCCATACCTGGATCATTTGTTAATACTCGTTCCAATTTTTGTGCTGCAAGCTTTGTTCCATCGGCAACTGATACTTGACCCGCATGCATTGAACGACCCATACCAACGCCACCACCATGATGTATTGAAACCCATGATGCGCCAGAAGAAATGTTGACCATGGCATTTAGTAATGGCCAGTCCGCAATTGCATCGGAACCATCAATCATCGCTTCAGTTTCACGGTATGGAGATGCAACTGAGCCACAATCCAAGTGATCTCGGCCAATAACAATGGGGGCAGATACTTCACCGCGTGCAACTAAATCATTAAATGCAAGGCCGGCTTTATCGCGTTCGCCATAACCCAACCAACAAATGCGTGCTGGCAAACCTTGGAAAGCAACTTTTTCTTGCGCCATTGTGATCCAGCGATGCAGACCTTCATTTTCTGGGAACAAATCAAGAACTGCTTTATCAGTACGATAAATATCCTTTGGATCTCCAGATAGCGCTACCCAGCGAAATGGGCCCTTGCCTTCGCAGAAAAGCGGGCGAATATAAGCTGGAACAAAGCCTGGGAACGCAAAGGCTCGAGTAAAACCACCTTGGCGGGCTTCATCACGGATTGAATTACCATAGTCAAATACTTCTGCGCCTTTATCCATAAAGCCAACCATTGCTTCAACATGCTTTGCCATTGATGCTTGAGAGCGCTTGGTGAAATCTGCTGGGTCATCTTTTGCCATGCGTGCAGCATCATGAACATCAACACCAACTGGGACATATGAAAAAGGATCATGTGCTGAAGTTTGATCGGTAACGATATCAATTGGAACGTCCATCGAAAGAAGTAATGGGAAGAGCTCTGCAGCATTTCCCTCTAAGCCAACTGAAAGTGGAACGCGGGCATTTTTAGCTTTTAGTACTCTTTCAATCGCATCATCTACGTTTTCTGCGATTTCATCGAGGTATCTAGTCGCAATTCGCTTTTCTAATCGCGTCTTATCAATATCGATAACTAAACAAACTCCACCGTTCATCGTTACCGCCAGAGGTTGAGCTCCGCCCATGCCGCCACAGCCACCAGTAAGTGTGAGCGTTCCTTGCAAAGTTCCATTAAAGCGCTTTTGTGCAACGGCTGCAAAAGTTTCATACGTACCCTGCAAAATTCCTTGAGTGCCAATGTAAATCCAAGACCCTGCTGTCATCTGTCCATACATCGTTAAGCCAAGTTGTTCTAGTCTGCGAAACTCTGGCCAATTAGCCCAATCCCCCACAAGGTTAGAGTTTGCGATTAATACACGGGGTGCCCACTCATGAGTTTGAAAGACACCGACAGGTTTTCCAGATTGAACAAGAAGAGTTTCATCATCATTTAAATTTGTAAGGCTCTTTACAATCGCATCAAAGGACGGCCAGTTGCGTGCCGCTTTGCCTGTGCCGCCATAGACAACAAGGTTTTCGGGATGTTCAGCCACTGCTGGGTCCAAGTTATTGTGCAGCATTCGAATCGCTGCTTCTTGTCCCCAACCTTTAGCCGTTAATTGTGAACCAGTTGCCGCATGCAAAATGCGAGAAGAAGTTGTCATGGGTGAACACTATCGGGGCAAAGCAAACCTGCAAAGAGGCTAATTACGTAGGCTTTGTGCCCATTCTTGATACTTAGTTGATAGTTCTTTGACTGCAGCAATTTCTTCGATTTTTGAACGTTCTCCATTTTTTGCGGCATAGAGATCGGCGATACTAATTTTATGGTTGGGCTTTGAAATTAATTTAATTGAATCTCCTGCACTAATTTCACCTTCTTGAATGATTCGAAGATAAGTACCGGGTTTACCTGCGGCCATAAAATCTTTAATTAAAGTTGGTCGCTGCCAAAAGCCAGCAAATACACGGCAAGGGATTCGGGGTTGAGAAACTTCAAGAATAGTTGTTCCAATTTCCCAACGCTCTCCCACCAAAGCTTGATTCACATCAATTCCAGCAGTAGTTAAGTTTTCACCAAATCGTCCATTTGATATCGGTTGGCCGATTTCCTTTTCCCACCAGTCGGCATCTTCACGTGCATATGCATAAACCGCTTGGTCATATCCCCCATGATGATTTCGGTCAACAACTACATCACCAATTACTTCTTGATTGGCAAAGCGCACCGGACCTTCTGCGCTGCGTTTATCAATCCCCGTTTTGCCTTCACTACCTGTCCATTCGCCTTCATGTACGACGCCTGTGAGATTGACTGACAGAATGTGCATGTACCTAGGGTACCAGAGGCGCCTGCTAATAATTGAAAGTAGCTGCCGTCCAGGCTGGTCCTAATTCGGCAAACTCAGTATTGATGTCACCACCAATTCGGCCCGTAAACCACTTATCAATATCCCAGCGGGTCTGCGTTTTAAGATCGCCTAAAGCTAAGTTATATCCGCCGTGCGGGATTAAGTAATCACCTGTGACATAAAAAATATATTGTGAACCATCTTGATACGGGTATGAATCAGATGTATCCCAATCAGGTGAATTAAAGAAGTAACTAGTTGAAGGCGAACCGTCGTAGTTTCCCTTCATAATCGCATCATGGCGAGTGTTTTGAACGCGCGTATAGAGAAAAGTTTCTTGATCTAGGCCAATTGGATAGTACGAAGATTGGCCTTCGCCGGCATACATCTTTATCTCTTTGCCTTTCTTCAACAGGTAAATATCGCCTTGGCGCTCAAAAAGTATGTCTTCGCCATTAGCTGCGAAATAGGGCATCGATGACTCTGCTTCGCCCCTAGTTAGGTAGGTTTTATCGCTGCCATCGATATTCATTGTTACGAGCACGCCATCTTCTTTATAGATGATAGTTGTATCAATAGGTGAAAATTTTGGATCCTCATCGCGAGCGCCATTTGGTCCCGTTAAATTGATCGGCTCTTCCCAGAGCTTGCCATTCCAATGAGCGGTAAAGACATCCCATTCGTTTTCATCAAGGCCGGCAGATGAGCCCATAAATGTGATGGTCTGTCCATCTGCAGAAAAGTGGGCGTTGATGGGTGAAACCATCGTGCGCCAATCTTTGTTGACTTGCATCTGATTGCCCGTAGCTAAATCGATACTCCACATCGTTGCATCCCAGGATTGGTAATCGGTATAACGGTGGTAAATGAGGGTGCCCGACAAGCTGGCTTTATCTCCATGGGTGAATGCAATAAGAATGGTGAAAAGGGCGATTGTGCTAACGGCTATAACCGCCACGACAGGCTTTTTCATAATTCCCCCGCATAACCCCTTGACCTGCTCGGATTAATCTGTAAGGTAACCTAACACAAAGCGGTAGGTTTCCTAACACAACGGCGTGGGCTATTTGTGGACTTACCCAAGTAAGTGACAGGAGAAAAGATGATGAAGAAACGCTTGTTCGCATCATTGGCAGCAACTGCTCTAGTAGCGGCCAGCATGATCGCGGCAACCGAAGCAGCGCAAGCTGCGCCACGTGTAGTGACAGTTTGGTCGCCTTATCAAGGCGGAAATCTAGCAATGTGGGATGCAGCTATTAAGCGAGTTGAGGCTGCCAATCCAGGTCTGACAGTTAAGTCAGTCGGAAATATCGACATGGCTAAATCCCTTGCAGCAATTAACGCGGGCAATGGTCCTGATATCTCTGTTTCAAATGGAAATGGAAACCTTGGCTGGTTCTGCGGAACCGGTGCTTGGCAAAAACTCAATACATTGATTGCTGGCAAAAACGGCATCGATATGAAATCTACTTTCAATGCTGCATCTGTTGCATCATCAATCTCAAATAACAATCGATGTGCATTGCCTCTTTACTCTGAAATCTTTGCATTCTTTTGGAATAAAGATGTTCTAGCTAAGGCTGGTTACACAGCGCCACCTAAGACAACGGCTGAACTTCTTGCTTACTCACAGAAGCTAACAACTTTTAACTCAGATGGCAGTATCAAAACTGCTGGCTTTGTTCCTTGGGCTGGCTACTACGGATTCGATATGGATTCAATGTGGCTTGGTCAAATGTTTGGAGCCAAGTGGTACGCAGGAGATCGAAGTGCTGCATTTGCATCTGATGCAAAGTGGGCTAAAGCATTTAACTGGCAGAAAGATTTCATCGCCAAGGTATTTGGCGGCGGAAACTTTGATAAGGGCTCAAAGCTACTTACAAAGTTTGTTGCTGCTCGTGGCGGTGAATGGGGAACAGACCATGACTTTATGACAGGTCGCGTTGCTATGAAGTGGGATGCAAACTGGATGGCACCTATGTATTGCACAGGTGATGACTGGGCTCTTGCAGACAAGTGCACATCAAAGGTCAACTTTGGAATTGCAGGATTCCCTGTATCTCCAGATAACTTGGCCGCATATGGCTCTGGCGTAGTTGGCCAAGGTCAGATGGGAATCTCAAAGGGCTCAAAGAATGTAAAGGATGCATGGATTGTCATGAAGGCACTTGCAACCGATACAAAGATGGCCGCTGCTTGGGATGCTGCAAATGGTTCACCATCATCACTTCTTTCCAAGGCTGCACGTCCAGATAACCAACCTGCTTGGTATCAGCCTGTTTATGATGTTATGAATAATCCAAAGTCTGCCTATCACACCGTTAAAAACACTGGAGAGCACCTAGAGGAATCAATGCTCCAGAACTTGATGGCTTCATGGCAGGCTGGCGATACATCAAACATCAAGACCGCACTGAGTGATTTGGCTGAAAAGGTCAATCAGATCATTGCAAGAAATAGCTAACTAAAAACTCCATGTCACAAGCGAGGGTAGTTGCAAGCTCCCCCTTCAAGAAGAAGGGGGAGCTTGCTCCTCCACGCAGAAAACTAAAGACCCCGTGGTTATTTATTTTCTTGTGTATGTCACCCTGGCTATTTGGAATGGTCTTTTTCACGGCTTATCCGATGATTTCAAGTTTCTACCAATCATTTACTAAGTTCAATTTAATTGAATCACCGAAATGGATTGGCCTAGAGAACTTTCATCGTATGTTTTTTGAGGACTCAGATTTCTGGCAAGCGTTAAAAAACACGGTCTGGATCTCGGTCATCAGCATTCCCCTACGTATCGCTTTTGCGATGTTTACCGCTTGGGTTTTAACCAAACCAAAGCGCGGACGCAATATCTATCGCACAATTTTCTTCCTTCCCTCAATGGTTCCAGCTGTTGCTGCAACGATGGCATTTACCTACATCTTCAATCCCGCATATGGTCCAATCAACCGCATGCTCGAAGCGATCGGAATCAAGGAACCGCCATTTTGGTTCTTAGATCCAAAATGGTCTAAGTGGGGTTTGATTCTGTTGGGTCTATGGGGCATCGGCGACACCATGATTATTTTCCTGGCCGGACTATTGGATGTTCCAACTTCACTTTATGAAGCAGCATCTCTAGAAGGTGCTAGTGGATGGCAATCATTCCGGTACATCACTTTGCCTTTAATGACGCCGGTAATCTTTTTCTCAACTGTTACAGGGGTGATTGGCAGCTTCCAATACTTCACACAGGCATATGTCGCCTCTGGCCAGGTCAATGACTATTCGCACTCCATGTATTTCTACGCCACCCATATCTATTTCAGTGCATTTCGTGCCTATGAAATGGGTTATGCCTCAGCCCTTGCGTGGGTGCTGCTTGTAATCACATTGCTGTGCACCCTAGTCATCTTAAAGACCCAGAAGCGTTGGGTTCACTATCCGAATGGATCACTATTCAAATGAGCACATTTACAATGCAAGCTCGTGAAGAATTAGAGATTCAATCTGCCAAGGCTCGGCGTAGTAAGAAGTGGAACAACTTCTTGCACATGGTGGGAAATCACTCACTGCTAATCGCGCTCTCAGCAATATTTATTATGCCGCTGTATTTAGTCATAGTGCTCTCGCTGATGAGCAAAGGTCAGGCCGAAACTCGCTCTTTGTGGCCACATCCATTTGTGTGGCACAACTACGTTGAGGTATTCACGGCCGTTCCATTTTTAAAATGGACGCTTAATACTCTTTTTGTTTCACTCATGGGAACTATTGGAACTGTAGTTTCTAGCGTCCCTCCTGCTTACGTGCTCTCACGTTTGCAATGGAAAGGGCGCCATACGACTTTTATTATCCTGCTCTCAACAATGATGTTGCCAGGCCAAGTAACGATGATTCCCGTGTACATCATCTTCTCTAGACTGCATTGGATTCCATCTTTCCTTCCTCTCATCGTTCCATCATTTTTTGCAAGTGCTTTCTCGATTTTCCTACTTCGTCAGTTTTTTACCTCTATCCCCGATGAGATCTCAGATGCTGCACGAATCGATGGATGTAGCGAATTTAAGTTAATGATGAGAATTATCGTTCCACTTGCAAAACCTGCTATTTCAGCGATTGCTCTCTTTGCATTCCTTGGTTCATGGAACGACTTCTTCGGTCCGCTTCTCTATATCGTTGAAAATGAAGATCTATGGACCTTAGGAATCGGCCTCAATGCTTTCCAGGGAATTCACCACGTCGATAAGAATATGATGATGACTGCATCGGCTCTGTTCATGGCCCCTGTAATTCTTATTTTCTTCTTCTCGCAAAAAGTCTTCATCGAAGGCGTAACCCTGACTGGAGTTAAAGGCTAAATGCACGCCACCCCTGCTGTGCCTTCCCTGATCCGCGAGCTCAACGAAAGAAGCGTGCTGGATACGTTGCGGGCAAATGGGGCGTTACATGCCGCCGAAATCGCACGCCATATCGGTTTATCAAAGCCAACAACGGCAGATATTTTACGTTCGCTTAGCGACAGCGGATTAATTCAAGAGTATTCACCTGGTGAAGAAGATTCAAAGCGAGCCCGTTCGGTCTACGAAGCAATCAGCGATGTAAAAGTATCTCTTGGAATCGATATTGGCTCACGCTTTATTCGTGCTGCTGTCGGTGATCTCAACCAACAGATGCGTTCACAGATTTCAGTACCAGTAACTTCTTTATCGCTTAAAGATTTAACCAAGGTAATGCATAAGGCAGTTGAATCAGTCCTCAAAGACTCTGGATATTCAATGAAGGACGTGGCAGCAATAGTTGTTGGTACGCCTGGTGTTATCGATCATTCAACGGGAGTTGTTTCAATCGCTGGAACAATTAACTCACTCGATGGTGTAAATCTAGCCGCTCATGTCGAAAGAGAGTTTGGAATTCGACCTACGCTTGAAAACGATATTAATTTAGTAACTGCCGCCGAACAATCTGCTGGTCATGGCCAAGGAATCGATAACTTCGCCGTGCTTTCAGTTGGCTCTGGACTTGGCTCTGGTTTAGTCCTTAATGGCCAACTACACCGTGGGCATCGCGGCGCCGCCGGTGAAATTTTCTATGTTCCTTTCGGAGATCCACGCGATGCGCATCGCAGTGCAACAAATCCATCTGGTGATCGCATCGCTGAAATTACTCGCGGTTTATCAAAAGATTTCAAGAAAACAGTTCTGACTGAACCTTATTCAACCGTTGATATTTTAGATGCGGCTAAATCAGGTGATGAACTTGCAAAGGCAGTTGTTGCCCTAGAAGCTGAACGAATTGCTCTCTACGTTGCTGCGATCTCTGCCGTCACCGATGTCGAACTCGTAGTGTTATCTGGTGGAATCGGCCGCCAGGCATCGTTTTTCATCGACCCCATTAAGAAGTTAGTTTCAGAGATCGTGCCCTTTCCCCCACGGATTGAAGTATCAACTCTTGGCGATACTGGAATTCTCGTTGGTGCACTCAATATCGCTACGCAACAAGCGTGCGATCGGGTCTTCCACGACATCCACAAACCAGCAGGGACCGTACGAGGCCTAGCTGGGTCGATGTAGATGAAGTTAGCGGTCATCGGTGGAGGCTCTACTTACACACCTGAACTTATCGACGGGATAATTAAGCGACATAACCGTTTACCAATCACGGTAATTCATTTAGTTGATATCGAAGAAACTAAATTAACGATCATCGCCGCATTTGCTAAACGTATGATCATCGCCGCTGGCGTAGATATTGAGATCGAATATGGAACTGACTTAGCCGCTGGCGTTCGAGGTGCCTCATTTGTTGTTAGTCAGTTCCGTGTTGGCACACAAGCCGCTCGCCACCGTGATGAGTTATTGGGTCGTAAGTATCACCTTGTTGGTCAAGAAACTGTCGGTGTTGGAGGCTTTGCGAAAGCATTGCGCACGATTCCTGTAGCGCTCAATGTAGCTCACACAATCGTTCAAGAAGCACCGAATGCAAAGCTTCTTAACTTCACTAATCCTGCAGGTTTAATTACACAGGCACTCATACAAGAAGTGCCAGAGTTAACAACTATTGGGTTGTGCAATGTCCCCTGGAATACGCGTATTGAAGTTGCAGAAGCGATGGGAGTTGCTGCAACGGATGTTAACTTTGATTACGTAGGGCTCAATCACTTATCGTGGATTCGTGGCGTACAAGTAAATGGCATTGACCGAAGCGTTGATGCAATCAAGGCTTTTCGCGGTTTAACTATTGAAAAAGGCAAGTCAGGAGACTCACCAGCATGGACACAGAGCTCCATCGATTTGCTGCAGGCTATCCCTAACTATTACTTGTCTTACTACTATTCGGAAAAACAGTGGGTTGATTATCAATCTGAACATCCAACTCGCGCCAGCGAAGTAATGAAAATTGAAGAAGTACTCATTGAAAAATTCAAGGATGAGGCTCTTGTAACTAAACCAGAAGAGCTCATGCAGCGCGGTGGGGCTTATTACTCTGATTCAGCAGCTGAATTGATGGCAGATATCCATACCGATGCCGGCACTATGCATATCGTTAATACGCTCAATGATGGCGCAGTACCAGGCTTTCCAGATGATGCAGTCATGGAGATTCCAGCGATTATTACTGCCAAGGGTGCGCAATCTATTAAAACTGGTGAAATGCGTGGCGATATAGATTCATTGGTACGAAGTGTTAAAGATTTTGAACTACTAACGATTAACGCGGCTGTGACTGGAAGTGAAGACAGCGCGCTTCGTGCATTGATTACAAATCCAATCGGGCCAGATATCTCAGATGCCCGCGAGCTGTGGAGCGATTTGAAAAAGGAAAATACAGGAATGATTGGACTCTTTAATGAGTAAAGTCATTTTAGGTATCGATGGCGGCGGTACAAAGACCCACGCATGTTTAGTTGATCTTGAAGGAAATATCCTTGCAACTGCTGCAAATGGTGGAGCTAACTGGGAACGCATTGGTGTTGCTGCTGTTCAAAAAAGTTTAGATGAGATCATCGATGCAGTGTGTGCCGAAGCATCAGTTTCGCGTAGCGATATCGTTGATTCAACCTGCGCTTTAGCTGGCGTTGATTGGGAAGAGGATAAGAAACTATTGGCACCCGTTATCAGCGCCTTGGCTCTAGATGGAAAATGCCAGTTGATTAACGACTCCTTTGCCGCACTCTTTGCCGGAATTCCGTCTGGCATTGGTTGTGTATCTATCGCCGGTACTGGCGGAAAATCAGCTGGGCGTAGTACATCTGGCAGTGTGCAGACAATGGGTATGGAGCTTGGCGAAGGAGGCGGTGCAGGTCAACTCGTAGACACTGCACTAGATTTAATCGCCAGAGCTCATCACGGGACAAAGGAAAAAACCGCGCTGTACAAAGAACTTCCTGCAGCCGTTGGTTTTGATGATCCCGTTGAATTTTTCACAGCAGTAGCTCGGGGGCGCGTTAGCCTTGATGAAACCTTGGCTCCCCTAATTTTTTCCCTGGCAGATCAAGGTGATGCTGGTGCGATAGAAGTTGTAACAAAGGTTGCTCAACAACATGCCAACGATATTCAAGGTGTCGTACAGCAGCTCAATTTTGAAGGTTCAACCATCGAACTAATCCGTGCCGGTGGTCTGCATACCGCGGCCAATAGGGTTTTTGATGAGGTATTTGAAAAGTGGATTAAAGCTACTTTGCCAAATATGCATATGCAAGTACTTGATGTATCTCCTGTCTTTGGCGCGGTAATGCACGCTGCGCACCGATACTTTGGATCGGTCTCACAAGATTTCATTACTAACCTAACGTCGGCGGCAAAGAAAGTTGAAATCTAATGAAGCTTGATCTTCGTAACCCATTGCAGCAAGAAATTGCCGATGCATTCTTTTCAACACACACCGTTAAGGGTGATTATGAAATCTCTGTTGTTGCAGCGCGGCCAACACAGTTGGAAGGCTTCACGATTAAGGCATCACGCTCGGGATCAACTATCACAGCCACAATTGGCTTAGCTCTCGACCATAGTCTTCGCTATGCACTCAATCGTTTAGCTAGTTGGAGCGCTACATCAGAAAGCACTCTTGAAGTTAATGAAGCACCTGATTTTGCTATTCGTGGAGTAGTTGAAGGTTTCTACGGCAAACCATGGACCCACGAACAGCGTTTACGTGGATTGCAGTACTTCGGCGATTACAACATGAATACATTTTTCCTTGCACCTAAAGATATTCCTTGGCAGCGATTTAACTGGCGTGCACCATTTGATTCAGTGTTCCTGACTAATACCAAGGAGTTAATCGAACATGGTCGCAAGAATGCCGTGGACGTAGTTGTCTGTGCATCTCCTGGATTATCGGTTAAGTACTCAGATGAAAAAGATGTAGATGCCGTTGTTAATCGATACAAGCAGTTATTTGATTTAGGTGCACGTCATTTTGGATTGTTATGGGATGACATCGCGTGGGAGCTCTCTCATGAAGAAGATATCACTGCTTATGTTTCTACTGCGGCAGCTCACGCAGATTTCACTAATCGCGTGTGGAGAAGATTAGTGGCGTTAGATCCAACAGTTATGTTGACTATGTGCCCAATGCATTATTCAGGGCGCGGTAATGAGCCATACATTCAAGAGCTTGGGCGCGATCTACATCCACGTGTGAACATGATGTGGACGGGCCGTTCGATCATCTCTGAATATCTAGATATCGCTGATGCCGTTATCTTTGAGCGCACAGCGCTTCGCCAAGCTCTGTACTGGGACAACTTCCCGGTCAATGATGGTGGACTTCAGAAGAATCTTTACATTGGGCCAGTTCGTGGACGCGAAGTAGGTTTGCAGAAATACTCAGCTGGCTTAGTTTCAAATCCAATGTTGCAATTTGAAATGTCTCAAATCCCCCTATACACAATTGGTGATTACCTGTGGAATACAGCGGCATATAACCCTGATCTATCTTGGGAAAACGCACTTGTTCATTTGATTGACAATGAAACCGACCGAAGCGCATTACGTGCTTTCTTGCGTACATCAATGGGTACTGCGGTGGGTGGAGATCCAGCACCAGATCTGCGTCAGGTATTTCGCAATGGTGTAACCCAATGGCGCTTAGGAAATCTAAAAGAGGCAGGAGAAATCTTTATTGCTGCTGGTAATGAGATTATTAGTAACCATGCTTATCTTCTAAAAGCTGGATTCAGTCGTCCTTTAATGATTGCCGAAATCGAAAAATGGCTAGAGAAGTATTTAATTGGTGGTGAAGTATTAATTGGTTTAGGCAGCGTTTTGCAGGGATGTGGTTTTGATACAAGTAAGGGATGCATCACTGGTACTGCCACAGATGTCCAGGCACTTGCAGATCTGCGCGAACGCTTAGAGGCACATCGCAAGAATCTCTTTGGTGATCAGATTGAAGGTCCTATTAATGAACTCATGGCCGAACTTCAAAGTTAGAAAGGCTCATCATGTCAGCAGTTAATATCTTTATTGGTGATTCCGTCACAGATTGCGGACGCGATATCGAACCTCCTTACGGTGATGGCTATGTCCGTGAAATCGCGCGTTCTGGCAAGTTAGCTGGCGAAATTATTAACGTTGGAACAAGTGGTCACCGATTAGTGGATCTAGAAAAACGGTGGCAGGTAGATGTCTTAGATCATAAGCCAACACTTGTTTCTATAGCCATTGGAATCAATGACACATGGCGCAGATACGACGATAACGACCCAACCAGTACGCAGGATTTTCGCGACCAATACCACCGTGTTTTAACGCTTACCCGCCAGACTTATAACCCACAGTTTGTACTGTGTGAGCCATTTCTATTATCGGTGCGCGATGAGATGAATGAGTGGAGAGAAGATTTAAATCCCAAGATTGAGGTTATTCATGCGATGGCCAAAGAGTTCAATGCAGTTCTTGTGCCTTTTGATTCATATTTAAATAACTTAGCTGCGACTACGCCGATGGTGCAGATCGCCGAAGATGGAATTCACCCAACAGCATTCGGACATACCGAGTTGGCAAAACTATGGATTAATTCTGTGGGTTTAGCGTAAGTGTGATTGTTCGTTAAGAGTACGTAGCGCTCGTAGCCCATCACTTGGCCAGATAGAAACCGTTGTGATTGAACATGGTGAAACATCGATATGAAAAATGGATTCTGATGGCCCACCAACAACAACTTTTGCCGCTGACTTAATTGTTCCGTTGTGCGTCACAACTGCAACACGTTGGCCTGGATATTCGGCAGCGATTTGAGAAAGCGCGGCATCTACACGCAAGGCCACATTGTCGTAAGACTCTCCTTCGGGTGGTGCAAATGAAGTTGAACAGACCCAAGCGTGATAATCCGCCGGGTATCTCTCTTTAACTTCATCGATTGATAAGCCATCCCAGATTCCAAATGAACATTCGATCCAGGCATCTTCAAAATTAATAGGCAAGCCTGTGGCCCGCGAAATAGCTTCGGCGGTCTGAGTTGTGCGCTTTAGTGGTGAAGCAATGAGAACTTCTGGGTTTAATTGCGCAATTGCTGCAGCTACTTTTTCTGCTTGACCTAATCCGGTATCGGTAAGTTCTGGATTAAGTGGACCATCTCCTGAAAACTTTTTCATCGGAGTTAATACGGTTTCACCATGGCGAATTAAAAAGATAGTTGTTGATTGTTCTGGATTAAGTAGGCGCTCAGTTAAATAGTTCTGACGAACTGAAATTATTTCGCCTCCGCCTGACTGCTCATCTAAGGCCTTATTTGCTAAGCGATCTGCGTGTGAGTTTTCATCGCGAGGAATCCATGAATATGTTACAAGGGAAGCGGTGTGAGCACTGCGGGCATCTGATGCCAGTTTTCGCATATCTGCATGCTTGATTTGCCAACGTCCTGACATCTGCTCGACTACTAACTTGCTATCCATTCTTACATCAACTGTTGCAGCTGGATCTAATGCATTAATTGCCGTTAATCCCGCAATTAACCCGCAGTATTCAGCAACGTTATTTGTGGCAATTCCAATAAAGTCATAAAGCTCTGCGATGATTTTGCCATTTTCGGTAATAACTGAACCGTAACCAGAAGGACCAGGATTGCCACGTGAGCCACCATCGGCAGTTAAAGAAAAGTGTCGGGCCATTACTTAAATCCCACGCACCAAGATGCATCGACACTCTTCGCACCGCACAACTTCATCCTCTGCAATTTCGGCCATTCGCTTTAATTCAACGGTATTAATTGATAAGTGGCACCCAGTGCAAGCACCGGCAACCAGTGCCGCAGCTCCTGTTCCATTATTGGAAGCACGGATTTTTTCATAGAGCGCTGTGAATTCAGGAGAAACCGAGGCAAGGGTTTCTGTGCGCTCTTTTGCAATAGCTTCAAGTTCGCCATTGATGCGGGCGAGCGCATTTTCCTTGCGGATTTCAAGATCGTTAATCTGGGCAGTTAATTCTGCTTCCTGTGCCTGTAAATCTGAGATACGAGCATTGATCTCATCCATACGCATCATGATTTCAAGCTCTACTTCTTCAAGCTCTGCACGTCTTGCATTGAGTGTTCCAACCTCATGCTGTAACTGCTCAAGCTCTTTTGGTGAAGCAGATCCGCCAGATAGTCGGGCTTCATCGCGGGTAATGCGCGTAACAATCTGCTCAACATCACCTTCGGCGCGCAATAGCTCGCGTTTAACATCATTATGTTCAGTCTGTGCGGCGATGCGTAAATCACGGGCGTTATGAGATTTAGTTGTAACTGCTACTAGCTCTGCAATCTCTGGCAGAGTAGCGGCGGTGTGGTTAAGGGCAGTTGTTTTCTGGTCAAAAGCTGCCACATCAATAATCTGACGTTGATCACTTGGGCTGGCTTTCATTTTCTTTAATCAACCCTTTCTGGCAACTGGTGGGCGCTGAGGGTTTCGAACCCCCGACATTCTCGGTGTAAACGAGACGCTCTACCACTGAGCTAAGCACCCGCGTACTCGCTGTTCTGAGTACTGGTGAATCTTACTTCACCATTGTAAAAACCCTAAATCCTGCGCCTATAACGCAGTGATTGCAGCCTTGTAATCATCGATATTGCGCGCATCACCGAGGCCATTCACTACCTGCCAGCGCAAGATTCCCGCTTTGTCGATGACAAAAGTTCCACGTGTAGAACAACCGCGTAACTCTTCAAAAACTCCATAAGCCTTTGCTACTGCGCCATGTGGCCAGAAATCTGCAAGCACTGGGAACTTATAACCTTCCTGTTCTGCAAATGCGCGCTGTGCATACATGGGATCACACGAGATTGCTAAAAGCTGAACATCATCATTTTGAAATGCAGCTAAATCATCGCGGAGTGCGCAGAGTTCGCCAGTGCAAATTCCTGAAAATGCGAATGGATAGAAAAGAAGCACAACATTTTTCTCACCCTTAAAAGTTGAAAGTGAAATTTTCTCACCATGTTGATTTAGTACTTCAAAATCTGGAGCGGCTTGGCCAATTGTTAATGTCATTAGCCAAATCTATCGTTTGCCAGCTTTACGTGCCACTAGACGAGTGGCGCTCCAATCAGGTGCAATAGATAAAGATGACGTTTGGCTCAAGCCCGCAGTTGGTGCGGCATCTTGAATATCACTTGGTTCAACATGTCCATCACGGCCAACTTTTGGTGTTAAAACCCAGATTGGCCCAGTCTCGGATAAATAAGTTAGCGCATCCATTAACTCGTCAACTAAATCACCATCGCCATCACGCCACCAAATAATCACTCCATCGACAACTTCTTGAAAATCGCTGTCCACGAATTGAGATTGCGTGATTGCACATACTTGCTCACGAAGTGATTCATCACAGTCGCTGGCACGGCCGACCTCTAGAATTAGGTCACCCTCCTTGAACCCCATACGCGCTGGCACGGGCTAATTCCACACAATCTCAGCCATCTGCACAAGGGGTAGGTAGTGATAATCGACATCTGATTTGTATTTCGACTTACCGGTCAGTTCACGCAAGAATAGGCTCCATGCGCGAAACCTTTGAAGACCCTGACCAGATCATCGATCAGTTAGTTGATACCGACCCTTCAGAGACTGCCGAATGGCAAGCATCCTTTGATGCCGCTCTAGCTAATGCCGGTCCAGTACGCGCTCGTTATTTAATGTTGAGCCTTCTTAAGCGTGCTCATGAGAAAAATATCGGTCTATCTGCACTTCGTACAACTGACTACATGAACACAATTTCCCCAGAACATGAACCAGCTTTCCCAGGTGATGAAGATATTGAACGCAATATCCGAGCAATTAATCGCTGGAACGCAGCGATGATGGTGCACCGTGCACAACGTCCAGGTGTAGGCGTTGGCGGACACATTTCAACGTACGCATCATCGGCAGCGCTTTATGAAGTTGGTTTTAATCACTTCTTCCGCGGACAAGATCATCCTGGTGGAGGAGATCAAATATTTTTCCAAGGCCATGCAAGTCCTGGAATGTATGCACGCGCATTTCTTGAAGGACGTTTAACTGAACACCAGCTCGATGGTTTCCGCCAAGAACTTTCACATGAGGGTGGTGGACTTTCTTCTTATCCGCATCCCCGCTTAATGCCAGATTTTTGGCAGTTCCCAACAGTTTCAATGGGAATTGGACCAATCAACGCTATTTATCAAGCACGTTTTAATCGCTACTTACATAACCGTGGAATCAAAGACACAAGTGATCAACGAGTGTGGGCATTTCTTGGAGATGGTGAAGTAGATGAAGTCGATACATTGGGCGCAATTGGATTAGCAACACGTGAAAAACTTGATAACTTAACTTTTGTTGTTAACTGTAACTTGCAACGCCTTGATGGTCCAGTGCGTGGAAATGGCAAGATAATTCAAGAACTTGAATCAATCTTTGGTGGCGCGGGCTGGAACGTTATTAAAGTTGTTTGGGGCCGCGAATGGGATCCACTTTTGGCGCAAGATCGTGAAGGCGCCCTTGTTAATTTGATGAATAAAACTTTAGATGGCGATTACCAAACTTTTAAAGCTGAATCTGGTGCATATGTTCGCGAAAACTTCTTTGGTCGAGATCCTCGCACTGCAGCAATGGTTGCTAACTGGTCCGACGAAAAAATCTGGGGCTTAAAGCGCGGTGGGCATGATTATCAGAAATTATTCGCTGCCTATACAGCTGCAACACAAAACAATGGTCGACCGACGGTTATTTTAGCTAAAACAATTAAGGGCTGGACACTTGGATCAAGCTTCGAAGGTCGTAACTCAACTCACCAGATGAAAAAAATGTCACTCGAAGACATCATGCAGTTCCGTGACACATTGCACCTAGACATTCCAGATGAGAAGCTAGATAAGTACTTACCGCCTTATTTCATGCCTGCTGCGGATTCTCCCGAAGCTCAATACCTCACTGAACGTCGCACTGCTTTGGGTGGATCAATTCCACGCCGCCGCGCAATTTCACGCCCACTTACACAACCTGATGATTCAGTTTATGAATCTGTAAAACGCGGTTCGGGTCACCAGGAAATTGCAACAACCATGGCATTTGTTCGAATGCTCAAAGATTTAGTTAAGGATCCAGGTCTTGGTTCACGAATCGTCCCAATCATTCCTGATGAGGCCCGTACTTTCGGAATGGACTCTTTGTTTCCAACGCTCAAAATCTATTCACCAAATGGCCAGCAATATGCCGCAGTAGACCGTGAATTAATGCTGTCGTACAAAGAATCTACTTCGGGTGTAATCCTGCACGAAGGTATTAATGAAGCAGGATCTGTGGCTTCATTTACTGCAGTTGGTTCTTCTTATTCAACACATGATGAACCGATGATTCCTATGTACATTTTTTATTCAATGTTTGGTTTCCAACGCACGGGAGATGCTTTCTGGGCTGCAGCGGATCAATTGGTTCGTGGATTCGTTATCGGTGCAACTGCCGGCCGTACAACACTCAATGGTGAAGGCCTACAGCACGAAGATGGTCACTCTCCACTTCTAGCTTCCACAAACCCGGCAGTTGTTGCATATGATCCGGCTTTTGCATTTGAACTTGGACATATTGTTAAAGATGGCTTGCGTCGTATGTATGGGGAAAATAGTGAAAATGTTTATTACTACCTCACGGTTTACAACGAGCCTTATGTGCATCCGGTAGAACCTGAAAATCTAGATGTTGCCGGGCTGCTTAAGGGAATTTATCTTTACTCTCCTGCAAATAACTCGCGTAAAAAATCTGCACAGATTTTGGCTTCTGGTGTCGGCGTTAATTGGGCACTTAAAGCGCAACAACTTCTTGCAGATGACTGGGGTGTGAATGCATCTGTTTGGTCAGTGACATCTTGGAATGAACTTCGCCGTGATGGTCTTGCGACTGATCGCCATAACTTGCTAAATCCAAAAGACAAACGCCGTGCATATATTTCGCAGAAGCTAGATGGACATAAGGGTCCAGTTATTGCTGTAAGTGATTACATGCGTGCAGTCCAAGATCAAATCGCTCCTTGGATTGATGCTCCGTTCTACTCATTAGGAACCGATGGCTTTGGACTTTCTGATACCCGCGGTGCATTACGTCGACACTTCAAGGTTGATGCCGAATCAATCGCCGTGGCCGTATTGCAGCAACTCTGTAATCAAGGAGAAATCAAGGAAAGCATTGTCACCAAGGCAATGGAAAAGTATCGTATCCATGATGTCTCAGCTGCCGATGCTGGCAATACCGAAGGCTCAGGTTGATCTCACGAATTTCAATTAGCGATATCTCCCCCGCGGTTTACTTCGGGGGAGAATTTCTACCTGTTAAAGCAATTCCTAATGAAGTTATAAAAGTTAGCGCAACTGCTGTTATTGAAGGTCATGAAAAATTGAGTGCACAAGTAGTTGTGCATGATTTTGCTGGCAAAGTCGTGAGCCGAACAGATATGGTCGAACTCTGGCCCGGAACAAACCGATATGAAGGTTCAATAACTCTTCCTGCAGTAGGTGACTATTTCTTTATAATCGAAGCCGATAGCGTTTCTCAATACCGCACGGTTTATGGATCAACTGAGAAATACCCAATCCGTGCAGACTATGAACGAGCATTAGTCGGTTCTTGGTATGAATTCTTTCCACGTAGCGAAGGTGCAGTTAAAAATACTGACGGCACAATCACTTCTGGAAATTTTGTAACTGCTACTAAGCGTTTACCTGCCGTTGCCCAGATGGGATTTGATGTTGTGTACTTGCCACCAATTCATCCCATCGGCATCGCACATCGCAAAGGACCCAATAACTCTTTAACTCCTGGTCCCACTGATCCAGGAGTGCCATGGGCTATTGGAAATACAGATGGTGGCCACGATTCAATTAATCCTGAACTTGGAACCATGAAGGATTTTGAAAACTTTGTTAGCGCTGCTAAAAAACTTGGCCTTGAAATCGCATTGGATTTAGCACTTCAGACTTCTCCAGATCACCCTTGGGTTAAAAGCAACCCACAATGGTTTAACAAGCGAGCCGATGGAACTATTGCGTATGCAGAAAATCCACCGAAGAAATACCAGGATATCTACCCCATTAACTTCGATGATGATTATGAAGGTATTCGCGACGAAGTTCTGCGAATTATTCGTTTATGGATCTCAAAAGGTGTAAAAATATTTCGTGTTGATAATCCGCACACTAAACCTGTTCACTTTTGGCAAGATTTGCTCGGTATTGTGCACAGAGAAAGCCCAGAAGTTATTTTCTTAGCTGAAGCATTTACCGCACCCGCCATGATGCATGCACTTGGAAAGGCGGGATTTCACCAGTCCTATACCTATTTCACGTGGCGCACTAGCAAATCAGAGTTAACTGATTATGGCCGTGAAATTGCTGAACAAACTAGCGCATTTTTTAGACCAAATTTTTGGGTTAATACCCCAGATATCAATCCTTTTCATCTGCAAAGCGGAAATCCTGCGATGTTTGCACTTCGCGCCGTTCTGGCTGCAACATTAACGCCTTCATGGGGAATGTATGCAGGGTATGAAATCTATGAGCATCGTCCATTAAAAGAAGGCGGCGAAGAATATTTAGACTCTGAAAAATATGAAATCAAAGTTCGCGATTGGGAAGGTGCAAGCAAAAAGGGTTTGACACTTGCTCCATTTATTACTCAACTTAATGCGATTCGCAAAGATAACCCTGCACTACAATGTCTACGTAACTTAGTTTTTCATAATACTGAGTCTGAAGCCATTATTGCTTATTCAAAGCGCGAAGGTAAGAATCTTATTCTTGTTGTAGTAAATCTTGATCCCTCTTTTGCCCAGGGGACTATTGTTCATTGGGATATGAAAGCCCTTGGACTTGAAAGTGAAAGCTTTGCGGTTAAGGATTTATTGGATGGAAAGAGCTTTGATTGGTCTGAGCATCAATTTGTTCAACTCGATCCAACTCGACCAGTAGGCAAAGTTGCTCACATCTGCCAAGTGAAGCTCTAGCCAGATGGGAATTTTCTCTCGATTCAACAAAAAGGAATCAGCAATAGAACCTGCAGGTTTCCTCAATCCACATTCAACTTTGGGCGAACTTGATCTTTACTTAATTGGCGAAGGTCGCCACGAACAGTTGTGGAAAGCTCTTGGCGCGCATGTTCGCCGTGATGAAACCGGATCTTTGATAGGCGTGGCTTTTTCTGTATGGGCGCCAAATGCACATGCGGTTTCTCTTATTGGTGATCATAATTTCTGGGATAAGAAAACACATCAGATGGTGCGAATAGGTTCATCTGGAATCTGGGAGATATTTATTCCAGATATCGGTGCAGGAGTTAAATATAAGTTTGCAATTGAAGGCGCTGATGGTCATTGGGTAGATCACGCCGACCCCATGTCACGTGCCACAGAAATTCCTCCGTTAACCGCATCTGTCGTCGAAGAATCCCAGTATTCATGGGCTGATTCAACGTGGATTACAAAGCGTGCCAAATTTGAATCGTGGCGTGCTCCTATTTCTGTGTATGAAGTCCATCTGGGTTCATGGAAATTGGGACTGACATATCGCGAACTTGCCATTGAATTAGTTAGCTACGTGAAGCATCAGGGATTTACGCACGTAGAATTTTTGCCTGTCACCGAACACCCGTATGGACCTTCGTGGGGATATCAAGTGACCTCTTTCTTCGCCCCAACCTCGAGATTCGGTTCACCCGATGATTTCAAATTTTTAGTCGACTCGTTGCACGCTGCAGATATCGGTGTCATTTTAGATTGGGTACCTGCACACTTTCCAAAAGATGAGTGGGCGCTTGCCAAATTTGATGGCACCGCCTTATATGAGCACTCTGATCCACGTTTAGGTGAACACCCAGACTGGGGCACCCTGATTTTTAATTTTGGTCGAAATGAAGTTCGTAACTTTCTTGTAGCAAGTGCGCTGTATTGGCTTACCGAGTATCACATTGACGGATTGCGAGTAGACGCCGTTGCCTCCATGCTGTATTTGGACTACTCGCGCAAAGAAGGCCAATGGGTCCCAAATAAAAATGGGGGCCGTGAAAATTTGGAAGCAGTTCAATTATTACAAGAGGCTACCTCTACGGCATATAAAACTCATCCTGGCATCATGATGATTGCTGAAGAATCCACCGCGTGGTCAGGTGTTACTCGCGAAACTTCTTCTGGTGGACTTGGTTTTGGCTTTAAGTGGAATATGGGTTGGATGCATGATGTTTTACAGTATTTGGAACATGACCCAATCCACCGCGTTTATCATCATAATGAACTAACTTTTTCAATTCTCTATGCATGGAGTGAGAACTTTATGTTGCCGCTCTCTCACGATGAAGTTGTGCACGGTAAAGGCCAGTTAGTTAATAAATTCCCGGGCGATCGTTGGCAAAAAACAGCTACTTTGCGCGCACTCTATGGATTTATGTGGGCACACCCTGGAAAGAAACTTCTATTTATGGGAAGTGAGTTTGCCCAAAATGATGAGTGGAGCGAAAGCGCAGGGCTGCAGTGGTACTTAACTGAATATGGGGAGCATCAAGGTATTCAAAAGTGCGTTGCAGAAATTAACGCACTCTATAAGCAAGTTCCAGCCCTCTGGGAAAAAGATACGTCTCCAGAAGGTTTTACTTGGTTAGTTGGAAATGATGGCGAAGCGAATCTAGTTGCCTTTGCACGTTGGGATGATCAAGGAACTCCCTTTGTTTGCGTTACAAATTTTTCACCGATGTCGCATGAGAGATATCAACTCCCATTTCCTACCACCGGAACTTGGACCGAGGTTCTCAACACCGATGATTTGGCTTACGGCGGCAGTGGTGTTGCTAATGAGCCGGTCGTTATTGTCGACGGCGCACATCTATCTTCACAAGTGCGAATCCCACCACTAGCAACTATTTGGTTTAAACGCTCTTAAGCGATTTTGCAAAAAACGGAACTGTTAACAAAAGAATTCCCGGTATTAATAAGCCAATTGTCAGCGATGTGGCTTGCGCCGTCCATGCAACAACCCACTTCAAGATAAATGCCAAAATAATATTTCCCACCCCTACATGGCCAATCACAACGCTAGCTGGGTGTTTTGATCGCGCATTGGCCGCAGTCATAAATGTTGGCCCAAGAAAAGAGCTTCCAAGCCCAGCGATAGAGAAGCCGATGCATATAACCAAAAAGGCATCGTTGTGGTTTTCTGCAAAAATAGTTCTGGCTAATGAAATGCTCAGGAGAAAAGAAAGGCCGGCAAGTAGCGATGCGTACACAGCTAAGCGTTCTAAAGTAAATCGTGGCAAAAGATAATGAACCGTAAATCTCCCAAAAATCATGGTCATAGTAAAGAGAATAAATGGCAAAGTATTTATGCCGCTCTTTATACCAATTTCTTCCTTTGTATAGATCGTGGCCCAGTCACCCAGGGCAAACTCTAGAAAAATCGCACAGATTAATCCGAAGGAGATAAGACGATCAAAAGAAAATCCAGCAAATAGTTCTTTAAGCTTGTATTCAATATCTAGATTCTGATTAGCTTTTAGAAGTTCTGGGGCAAGAGCATTGATCAAAATTATCTGAATAAGAAAAATCAATATAACTAAAACGGCTATATGCACATGTAATGAAACTCTATCAACAAGAAATCCAGAGATAAATGCAGTAATCAATGCACCCGCACTCCATAGGCCACTGAGTTGGGTTATAACAAATTTGCCTGTGCGATCTTGGAAGTTAAATCCTTGAGAGTTAATAGCAATATGAAACGCTGAAATTGCTGCACCGAAAAATATATTTGCAAAGAAAAATATAACCGCTGAATGTGTACTTGAGAGGACGATCAGAGTTGCCATGAGAAAGAAGGAAGCAACGTGCAATACTTTTTTAACACCAATTTTGTGCACTATGTGGCCCACGGTTAGCAAGGAAATAAGTGAACCTAATGCTCCAGTACTAATAAGTGAGCCGAAGCCACCATTGGTCAGGCGTAATGCAGCTTTGACTTCTGGAAATCGCGGAACCCAGGACATGATTCCAAGGCCAAAGGTAAAGAAGAGGAGCCTTAGGTAATGAAGCTCGTTCTTAGGGCTAAGGGTTTTCATTCTAAAATAGTGCGTTCGCAAGGGCGCTTCTGGCCGAAGTTAATCGTGGGTCTGCTGGATCTACAAGTGCAAATAAGGATAGTAAGTGAGCTTTAGCTTTATTACGATCCTCGCCCGAACTTTGCTTGATTACATTCAGCAAACGCGTGAAAGCCGCCTCTACTCCCCCATTTACAATCTCCATATCGGCTGCTCTTAACGCAAGCATTATGTCTGTTGGATTACTAGTTGCCTCATTAATTACTGCTTCTAGAATCAAACCATCGGTGCGAATAAGAAGTTGTGTTTGTGCTAAACCTAATTTTGCAAAGGAATCAGTTGGTTTACGGGATAAAAGTTTCTTGTACGCCGCTTCAGCCGTTGTAAAATCACCAGCTTCAAGTGCGGTAACAGCTTCTTCTTCCTCTGGTTCTATTATTTCTTGTGGTGCCTGACCTACGCCTTGTTCAGAGGCTAGAGTTAAAACTTTATCTAACACTAAGCGAATCTGTGCCTCTGGGTAAGCTTGTTCAAATAATGGCACTATTTGTTCGTTGATTAGAGCGACAGCGTAAGGAATTTTTTGAGTTTGTAGCGCTTGTGCAACTTGTGGCTGAGCATCGATATCTACATGTCCTAGCGCCCATTGCGATTGATAGGCCTTTTCTAAGCTAGCCATCACAGTCAACATCTCTATCGACTCTGGGCTGCGCGCTGACCAACAAAATAATATGACGGGCTTTACTTTTGAAAGCGGAAGAAATTCAGTTGTTAGATTTGCAGCAGTTACTTCAATACCTGGGGTTGAACCACTGGGCGCAATCTTAGGTTTTCCTAGTGAACTTAAATCAAAAGCTTGTGCAAAATTAGGAGGGTTGCTCACGAGCTAATCCTACTGGGTGAGCACATCGACCCCAGAATCTCGGCGGTAGGGCAATATCTCTTGTACGTAGTTGTCAGCGGCAAACTCTAAGCCAACATCGGTGCCCTTTTGTTCGCTTAAATACCATCGGTTTTCAAGGATTTCATGGAACATCTGCGCTCTCTCTACACGCCCGCGCATGGATTCAGGAACACGATCCGTTATTGGTTCAAAAACTTCAATGAACCATTTCTTTGCACTCTCAGTAAGAGAAAAACCAGAGTTTTCATTCCGAGCTCGGTAGCGATCAAATGAAGCAAGTAAGCGTTTGGCTTGTAACTCCTCAGTTTCGATTCCAATTAATTCACGAAGGCGTTGCGTGTGATAACCCGCTGCAACCAGTCGTGGTTGAAACGAAAGCATTTGAGAATCACCATCGATTGTGATTGATACTTCTTCAACAGCAAAACCTAAATCATGAAGTTGGCGCATTGCACGTTCTACTGCGTGACGATCTTTAGGATCCAAAATCTGTCGCTCCTTTAATGCTGCCCAAATTCTACGGTAGCGGCGAATCACTGCTTCAGCAGCGCGAACTGGGTCCATACCTGGATAAAGAACCCCTGATAATCTCAAATCTTCAAGTTCGGCCGCTACATTAAACATTGCAATCTCTAAATCATGCTCGCGTTGACCATCACTGAGAGTTTTTTGAAACTCACCCGTTTCAGCATCTACTAAGTAGGCAGCAAATCCTTCAGCGTCACGACGAAATAATGTGTTCGATAAAGAGCAGTCACCCCACCAAAAACCCAAAAGGTGCAAACGAACAAGTAGTAATGCAAGGGCATTGGCCATCGTATTAATATCGTGAGCTGTCACTGATCCTGAAAGCAAAATTCGATATGGTAATGAATAAGGTAAAAATCGGGTAACGATTGCGCACGGTAGTTCTTCTCCAGATGAATCTGTGCGTCCTTCCACAACCGCGATCTGCTCAACACATGGTGCTTTGAGGGTAGTTAGCTCGCGTAAAACCTTGTATTCACGGTTAGCAAACTCTGACACCGTTTCTTTAACGGCATAGACCGGTGCATCCTCAGCAGAAGTTGCACGGACGAGTCGAACAATGTGTCGAGAAATTCCGCGCTTTTCTGCCAACGCTGGGTCTTCCGGCCACTCTTCTAAGCTTTGATTCCAAGGCAGGCCGGTCACCGCAGCGATTTCCTCGCCTAATCCAGTTATCCGAAGAGCCATAGACCGTATTCTTGCCTAAAAATGTGACGAGAAGATGAACACCACGTCTCATACAAGTGAGATAACTATCTTTACAATATGTTCATGGCCATATCACAGCGAATAAAGAAGGTCACCACTCGTAGTGCGAAGAAAGCAACGATTCCTGCAGATTATGGAGTTGCAGGTGAGCCCATTAACAGATCTCATCCATTCTATTTTGGTTTTATTGCGACTCTTGGAGCACTGACCTCGATAGTTCTGATGCGCGCGCTTGCAAGTGTTTCACAGATTTTCATATTGATTTTAATTGCACTTTTTTTGGCCACTGGATTAAATCCAGCAGTGGAAGCGCTACGTCGTCGCAAAATTTCACGGTCAACAGCTGTAGCAATTATCTTCACGTCCGTGCTGGCATTTGTAGTTTTCTTTGCTCTAGTGGTCGTTCCGCCTGTTATTTCACAAGGCACACAACTTATTAATAAGGCCCCTACACTTTTAGCTGAACTTACAAATAATGCAACAATTAATAAGCTTAATGATCAGTACGGCATTATCGATACCTTACAAACAAAGTTAAAATCAATTACCTCTGATGGAACCTTACTTATTTCCGCTTTTGGTGGCGTTATAGGTGTCGGAAAATCTGTTCTCTCAGGATTTTTTACATTTCTTACAATCCTGGTCTTGACTCTGTATTTCATCACATCCCTACCGCAAGCAGTTGACCTTGGCCTTTCACTAGTTCCTGCAAGTCGTCGCGAGCGAGTTGGCCACCTAACTAATGCGATTATTGCACGTGTTGGATCCTTCGTTGGCAGTCAAATCATTATCGCCGTAATGGCATCCATCTTTGTTTTCATTCTTTCAATTGTGTTGGGCCTACCGTCGCCAATTGCAATCGGAATGATTATTTTGGTTTGTGGATTGATTCCTTTGGTGGGTCATTTCTTGGGTTGCGGAATTGTCACGATAATCGCCCTCACTCAATCAATTCTCATTGGCATCATTGCCTTTGTGGCATATGTGGTTTATGTACAAATTGAAAACTATGTTGTCACGCCACGCATAATGAAAAGAACGCTCTCGGTACCTGGTGCAGTAACGATTATCTCTGCCCTCATAGGCTCATCACTTTTGGGACTAGTTGGAGGATTGCTCGCCGTTCCAGTTGCTGCCTCAATTATTTTGATTATGGATGAAGTAGTTATTCCTCGCGCAAATAACTCTTAATATTCAACAGGTAAAGCTTTAATGTCTCCAGTAACAATGGTGTTGATTTCAGACAGAACTCGATGAACTGAAGGTTCTCCAAGCCACAAGTGCTTGGCACCATCTACAGGAATTATCTTCAATGTGGGGACAATGGAAAATCTCTCTTTAGCTACATCTGGCTTTAAATAGTCATCATGCTCTGGAACAAAAGCAAAAATTGGTCGTGGGTCCGAGTTCCAATACATGAGTTGTTCGTCAGTTGTTGTTCGCAGTGGTGGGCTGAGCAAAATTAATCCCTTATGGCGTGGATCTTTGGCGTGGCGTAATGCAAGATCTGTTCCAAAAGACCAACCAACGATCCAAAGGTTTTCCAAATTCAATTCGTCAAAGCAATAGTTAATCATCGCTTGAACATCGAAACCTTCGGCTTCACCGTTATCAAATTCTCCTGTGCTGGTTCCAGCTTCACTAGTTGTTCCTCGCGTATTAAAGCGAACGACAGTTATGCCGGACAGAGCAGGTAAGCGATTTGCAGCTTTCTTATAAACATGACTATCCATCATTCCGCCTGCAGTTGGCAGTGGATGCAGAGTTAGAATCGCGCCTTTTGATTGCACAATGGGTGCGGCAACTTCACCAACTAAATCAACACCATCGGTGGTTGTGACATGAAACGGGGTTCGATGGGCCGGCAACATTGTGCTGGGTCTAATAAGCTCGGCCATACTTCAAATCTTATCCATCCCCCACTACGCTTTGAACCATGGCAACTAAGCGCACTCCATCATTTAATTCTCACAACCCAGCAACTGGCGAAATAGCTGGCACTTATCCGATTATGGATGCCAAACAAGTTAATGAAGTTGTGAACCATGCCCGAAGTGCAGCAATAAAGTGGCAACAATTGGGTTTTTCAGGGCGTAAAAAAGTATTACTCGCTTGGTCAGCTTTAATCATCAATCGTGTTGATCAGATAGCAGCCCTTGTTTCATTGGAAACTGGAAAGCCAGTTGGCGATGCAAAACTTGAAGTAAGTATCGCGGTTGGTCATATTGGTTGGGCTGCCCGTCACGCAGAAGAAATTATGCGAACTTCGTATCGCGCACCTGGTTTATTGATGGCCAATATGTCTGCGACAGTACAACGTTCTCCGGTTGGAACCGTTGGAGTAATTGGCCCATGGAATTATCCAATTTTTACTCCCGTCGGATCTATTTGTTATGCCTTAGCTGCAGGCAACACCGTTGTCTTTAAGCCAAGTGAATACACGCCTGGTGTTGGTATGTGGTTAGAAGAAACTTTTAGTGAAGTCGCACCATTTGCTGATATTTTTACAACCATCACAGGCTTAGGTGCAACTGGTGGAGCACTTTGCACAAGTGGCATCGACAAACTTTCATTTACTGGCTCTACTCGTACGGCTAAATTAGTGGCTGCTGCGTGCGCGACAACTATGACACCTGTTGTTTTGGAATGTGGCGGCAAAGATCCAGTGATTGTTGCATCCGATGCCAATCTTGAGCGCGCAGTTGATGCAACGATGTGGTCTGCCATGGCTAATGCTGGTCAATCCTGTATCGGTGCAGAGCGTGTATATGTTGATGAGAAAGTGGCAGATAAATTCACAGAGTTAGCAGTTGCGCTGGCACAAAATATTCACGCCGGTGCCCCAGGTGATGGAAATTACGGACCAGCTACGATGCCATCTCAGATCAAAGTAATCCAGTCTCACATTAAAAGCGCAATCAAAGATGGTGGAGTTTTTGCCTACGGTGGAACTAATTCAGTTAAAGCGCCGTTTGTTCAACCAGTTATTTTGCTCGATGTCCCTGAAGATTCCGCAGCAATGCGTGAAGAGACCTTTGGACCAACAATCATTATCAATAAAGTAAAAAACATGCAGGAAGCCATTGAGCTCTCAAATGCTTCGAGCTATGGGCTAGGTGCAAACGTATGGTCAAAGCGCCAAGGCAAGAGAATCGCTGCACAACTTGCCTGTGGAATGGTTGCTATAAATTCAACTTTCTCATTTGCAGCAATTGCTTCTGTTCCATTTGGTGGAGTGAAAGATAGCGGGTATGGACGCGTCCACGGACCTGAAGGATTGCTGGAGTACACATATGCACGCACCGTTGTTAGAACTCGATTTAATTTGCCGTTGCACTTACTGAGCTTTAAACGCAAAGTGAAGGAAGAAGCACTAGTTGTTACATTAACTCGTTGGTTAAAGGGTCGCTTCGGTTAGTTAATAGCGCGGTGCGTTTCGCGTGCGTTCGGTATTAGGACGGCGCTTATCTTTCTTTGACCAACATGCATTGTGCCAATGACGTCGGCTTTCTTCATCATCTTCAAGCCATGCAACAGTATGAGGTGTCGCCATTGGAATCATCTGATCACAACCTGGACAGCGATAAGGTTTATTGGAACTTGAGCCCGTTAACTTGCGAACTACATACATTCCTTCACGGTGTTCTTCAATTGTTTGATTAGATGTCGAGATATCACGATCATCAGATTTCGGCCGCTTATTCTTAGGGTAGTTTTTGCGCGGGCTCATGCTTATATTTTCTCACAGCATTTGCTGCAGTAGTATCTGAACATGAACGTCATTGAGGTCAAAGGGCTCAAAAAAAGCTACGGCCAGGTGCACGCTGTACGGGGGGTAGATCTTTCCATCCCCGCGGGTGAAATTTTCGCCTTACTTGGACCAAATGGTGCAGGAAAAACTACAACCGTAGAGATCCTTGAAGGCTTTAGAAACCGCGATGCTGGTGAAGTTTCAATTCTAGGTTTTGATCCCAAAAATCAGGGTCGAGCTGCGCGCGAATGGCGCAATCGGATTGGAATAGTTTTGCAGTCAGCTGCCGATGCTGGAGACCTCACCGTTATTGAAACTATTAAACATTTCAGTAGTTATTACTCAAATCCTCGTAATGTTGACGAAGTGATTGCAGCCGTAGGTTTGGAAAGTAAATCAGGTGCACTCATTCGAAATCTTTCAGGTGGTCAGCGTCGACGTTTGGATGTTGCTCTTGGAATTGTTGGTAGCCCCGAACTTCTTTTTCTAGATGAACCAACTACAGGCTTTGATCCCGAAGCAAGACGTGCGTTTTGGGCGCTAATCCAACAACTGCGTGGAACGGGAACAACAATCTTGCTCACTACACACTACCTAGATGAAGCCGAAGCTTTAGCAGATCGTGTGGCCGTTATAAATAACGGATTAATCATTGAAGTATCTACTCCAGCTGAATTAGGTGGACGTGCTACTTCCAAGGCACTGGTTTCATGGCGCGATGGAGACCACATAAAAACTGAAGGAACAGATAACCCCACTTCAGTTGTAACTCGTCTAAACGCACAATTTAATGGCGAAATTCCTGAGCTCACAGTTACTCGCCCTTCTTTAGAAGATATCTACTTAACAATGATCGGGGGCACTGATGAATAAGATTCCAAGCGCCCTTAACTTAGGCATACGCCGCGGAAAGCTAGAAATTATCCAATTTGCACGTCAAAGAGAATCAGTTGTCTTTACATTATTGTTTCCGGTAATTCTGTTAGCAATCTTTGGTTCAGTTTTTAAGGACACAATCGCTCCTGGAGTGACTTTTTCTCAGTACTTTGTAGCTGGAATGATTGCCTCTGGTCTTGTTAATACAGGTTTTCAAGCCCTTGCAATAACTATTCCAATGGAACGTGACGTTGGGGGTTTAAAGCGTTTACGAGGTACGCCCATGCCAGCATCTAGTTACTTCATTGGTAAAGCAATTCTTATCGCCGTCAGCATGATTATTCAGATTGCCCTTCTCTTCGGTTTTGGCTTGCTATTTTTTGGAGTTGAAATGCCAAGTGAACCGAGCAAGTGGCTCGTTTTCATTTGGTTGGTGTTACTCGGAAGTGCATGTTCAACGGCCCTGGGAATTGCATTTTCTATTGTGCCTAAAAGTGGGCGCGGAGCATCTGCCGTGGTTTCACCCATCGTCATTATTCTGCAGTTCTTTAGTGGAGTTTTCTTTGTCTTTACACAACTGCCCACATGGATGCAGCAACTAGCGGCGATTTTTCCCCTCAAGTGGCTCACTCAAGGAATGCGCTCTGTATTTCTACCAGAATCATTTGCCTCGCAAGAAGTTGCAAAGTCTTGGGAAACTGGGCGTACGTTTCTTATTTTACTTGCGTGGCTATTAATTGGAGTTTTCTTTTCTATCCGCAAATTCAGGTGGGATCGTGATTAAACGGTTAATTGCTCTTATCTCAGCTTTGGCGTTGATAGCTTCCCCAGTTCAAGCGGCCTCAAAGAAACCCACTCCTACGCCTACGGCAAAGGCTTCGGCACAGGCCACGGCAAAACCGAGCGTAAAAGCCACACCAAAGCCTTCTGTTTCTAAGAAGCCGTCAGCTTCTAAGAAGCCTGTGGTTAAGAAGAAAGCTGTAGTGAAGAAAAAGAAGAAGCGTAAAAAGATTCCAGTTTCTCCGTCGCCCAAAGCAGCATGGCCTCCTTTAAACTTCAAAGCAAATGGTGAAGTCTATGCAAAAATACCGACAGCTAAAGAGCTAATAGGTACTGCTTCAAATAGTAAAATTTTAACCGCACAACTTGCGCAAAAAGTTGACGGTGTTGCTATCTGTGAGAAATATTCGTGTGGGGCTGTTCAAGTTGCATCCTTAAATGGCTGCACCTGGTGGGAAGTCACTGGAAAAATAGTAGGTGCAACTTCACCTGATGACAAAACTCTTAAAATATTCGGAACCATACGCACAACAGCTCGCGAAACGGCTCCGATGCAGATAACAACAATTTTATTGATTAGCCAGGAACTACTCATGCAAAATCATGCGGTGGCAAATATCAAAGCCAATTGTCATCACGATGCAGCAATTGAAAAAATACCTAGCACTACATACGCAGTAAATTCGAACTAGCGATTAGCCCCAGGCACCCATAATTGGTCGCCTATCTCTTTATTTGCATAGCGCGCTAGAACAAATAGAAGATCAGAACAACGGTTGAGATACTTCGCAGTTAATGGGTTAACTCCCCCACCAAAAGCATGAATTGCCGCCCATGTGCAGCGCTCTGCACGGCGAACTACAGTTCGGGCAACATGCAAATGAGCAGCAGCTGCCGTTCCTGATGGTAAAACGAAGGATCGAAGTGATTCTAACTCTGAATTGAACTTGTCTATTTGTTCTTCTAAATAAGTAATCTGTGTTTCCAAAACACGCAATGGTTCAAAAGCAGGTGAGTCAACTACTGGCGTACATAAATCTGCCCCAACATCAAAAAGGTCATTTTGAATTCGCACCAGGAGCGCACGAACATCTGCCGATAATTCATCTGTAGATAAGACAACACCGATTGATGAGTTCGCTTCGTCAACGGTTGCATACGCTTCAAGGCGTGGATCATTTTTTGAGGTTCGGCTCATGTCTCCTAAAGACGTTGTGCCGTCATCGCCTGTCTTTGTGTAAATACGCGTTAAATTAACCATGCCCGTAGCCTATAAGTAGACTGCGGCTATGGCATCTCTTGACCGCTTCCGCATTGTTGGTGGTACCCAACTCCGAGGCGAGGTTGTTATTTCTGGGGCTAAAAACTCAGTTCTAAAATTAATGGCTGCTTCTTTGCTAGCTGCCGGCAAGACAACGATCACTAATGTGCCCGATATCGCCGACGTAGACATCATGGCTGACCTGTTAACTCGCCTTGGTTGTACGGTAGTTCGAACTACATCGGCGGTAAGTATCGATGTTCCGCAAGTTCCTCATCACCGTGCCGATTATGACTTAGTGCGCAAAATGCGTGCCTCAATAAATGTTTTAGGTCCACTTGTTGCCCGTGTAGGTGAAGCAGAAGTTGCACTTCCCGGTGGGGACGCAATTGGATCCCGTGGTTTAGATTTTCATATTAAAGGCCTCGAAGCCCTTGGTGCAACCGCACATATTGAACATGGATACGTTGTAGCCCAAGCATCACAAGGATTAGTTGGCGCGCTAGTTGATTTAGATTTTCCAAGCGTTGGAGCAACTGAAAATATTATGACCGCTGCAGTTTTAGCTAAAGGTGTCACAACAATTGATAATGCAGCCCGTGAACCTGATTTAGTCGATCTAGGTGAATTTCTTATTTCTATGGGAGCTAAAATTGCAGGGTTAGGTACACCTACAATCACAATTACTGGTGTTGCAAAGTTAGCGCCAACAACACATGCAACAATTCCTGATCGCATCATTACGGGAACATGGGCTTTTGCTGCAGCAATGACACGTGGAGATATAACAATTCACGGTGCACGTGCGCAACATCTTGAGCTTCCACTTGAAAAACTCGCTTCGGCTGGAGCAATCATCACATCAACGGCCGATGGAGTACGTGTTCGCATGGATCAACGTCCGCAGGCAATAGATGTTGCAACACTTCCCTACCCTGGTTTTCCAACAGATTTGCTGCCCATGGTCATCGCACTTAACTCAATTGCTGATGGTCATTCACTTGTTACTGAAAACGTCTTTGAATCACGCTTTATGTTTGTTAATGAACTTAGTCGCTTGGGGGCTCAGATTTCAGTTGATGGACATCATGCATCAATTGAAGGCGTGCCTGAACTATCAGGAGCGCCAGTTGAAGCCCACGATATTCGCGCAGGCGCAGGCTTGATTTTGGCTGCATTAGTGAGTGAAGGTGAAACCACAGTTGATCAGGCTTTCCATGTTGATCGTGGTTATCCCAATTTTGCAGAACAGTTACAAAGCTTAGGCGCGAACGTTACTCGCGAATAATTTTATTTAGGAAGAAACAGTTTCGGTAAGAATTGAAACACGGTTATTTGAAACAGATACGAAGCCACCACTGACATTAAAATCAGTGGTGCTCCCATCTACAGATGTAATGCTTACGACGCCGTCGACTAGCACGCCAAATAGAGGTGTATGCCCAGTTAAGATCCCTAGGTCCCCATCTATTGTTCGTGCAGAGACAGAGGTTGCATCCCCTGACCATACGCGCTGTGTTGGCGATACTAATTCGACTTTGAGCGTCATCTCTTTACTTACTTTCCAACACTAGCTGCAATTTCAGCAGCTCTTCGTTCAACGTCATCCAAGCCACCACACATAAAGAATGCTTGTTCTGGAACGTGGTCGTACTTTCCATCTGCAAGTGCTTCGAATGCTGCAATGGTTTCTGTAACAGGAACAAATGAACCATCAAGGCCTGTGAAGACCTTTGCTACGAAGGTATTTTGTGACAAGAAGCGCTGAATACGACGAGCACGACCTACCAAAATACGATCATCTTCAGAGAGCTCATCGATACCAAGGATTGCAATGATGTCTTGGAGATCCTTATAACGCTGCAGGATCTGCTTAATGCGGTTAGCAACCTGGAAATGGTGCTCACCGATATAGCGAGGATCAAGAATACGTGAGGATGAATCCAGCGGATCCACAGCTGGGTAGATACCTAGCTCTGAAATTGGACGAGACAACACTGTTGTTGCATCTAAGTGGGCGAAAGTTGTGTGTGGAGCTGGATCAGTAATGTCATCAGCAGGCACATAAATTGCTTGCATAGATGTAATTGAGTGACCACGAGTAGAAGTAATGCGCTCCTGCAACTGACCCATTTCATCGGCCAAAGTTGGTTGGTATCCCACAGCAGATGGCATACGACCAAGCAGCGTTGATACTTCAGAACC
>CAFBLC010000012.1_pt1 | contig 32814 bp, 30 predicted proteins | sample 7268011 | NCBI WGS metagenome assembly CAFBLC01 (sample SAMEA6814023, study PRJEB35770) | uncultured Actinomycetes bacterium | biome: Freshwater; feature: Freshwater reservoir; material: water | place: Czech Republic | collected 2016-04-20 | depth 30m m
ACAACTTTCCTTAACCAGCTACAAAAGGGTCAAGTACGTACAGGAGTTGTTTCATCAATCGTTAACTTCGGTGCATTCGTTGACCTTGGTGGCGTAGACGGACTTGTTCACGTCTCAGAGCTTTCTTGGAAGCACATTGATCACCCAGGTGAAGTTGTTGAAGTTGGCGACGAAGTAACTGTTGAAGTTCTTGAAGTTGATTTCGAGCGTGCGCGCGTTTCACTTTCACTTAAGGCCACACAAGAAGATCCATGGCAAGCATTTGCCCGCACTCACACAATCAATCAAGTTGTTCCAGGTGTTGTTACAAAGCTTGTTCCATTCGGAGCTTTCATTCGTGTACACGAAGGCATCGAAGGCCTAGTTCATATTTCAGAGTTGGCTGAACGCCATGTTGAAATTCCAGAACAGGTTGTTCAAGTTGATGATGAGCTCTTTGTAAAGATAATCGACATTGACCTAGAGCGTCGTCGTATCTCACTTTCATTAAAGCAAGCCAATGAAGGACATGAAATTGAGATCGAAGCATTTGATCCAACTCAATACGGAATGGCTGCTCGTTATGATGCTGCTGGAAACTTCATTTATCCAGAAGGTTTCGATTCTGATTCTCAAGAGTGGAAGCCAGGATATGAAACTCAGCGCGAAGAGTGGGAAAAGCAGTACGCCCAAGCTCAAGAGCGTTTCATGGCACATAAGAAGCAAAAGGCAGAAGCAAAAGCTGCCGATGCTGCTGCTACTCCAGCAGATGAAACTGCAGCTGAAGAAGTTCCAGCTGCTGAATAGGTAAGTTCGGTACTCCAAAAAGGAGTCCAGCGAAGACGCGAGAAAAGATTCTTAACCTCGCTTACTTCTACTGGGCTCCTTTTTATTTCTCCACAGTATCCTTGCGATATGCGCGTGATTGGTTTGACGGGTGGCATTGGCAGTGGAAAGTCTCTTGCTGCCGAATATTTTGCTGACCTAGGTGCTCTGGTAATTGATGCCGACCAGTTGGCTCGCGCGGCGATAGAACGCGGTTCTTCTGGCTTTGATGAAGTGGTTGCAACCTTCGGTGATTCAATTTTGAAAAACGGCGATATTGATCGGCGCGCACTGGGGGAGTTGATTTTTAAAGACCCTACTTTGAAAATCAAGCTTGAAAATATTGTTCATCCGTGGATTCGCAATCAGTTCGAAGAAGCCGTTGCTTCGCTAAAAGCTAATGAAACATTGGTTTATGAAATCCCACTGTTATTTGAAACAAAGGCTCAAGATCGCTTCGATATCGTAATCACCGTTGAAGCGTCGATGGAAAATCGGATTGCAAGGCTTCGAGCCAAGGGTCTGCATATCTCTGAGATTGAATCTCGTATCGCAGCCCAGGCAACGAGAGAACAACGCGAGTCGGTCGCTGATTTCTTAATCGAAAATGATGCAAGTGCTGATGAATTACTGCGTAAAGTTGAAAATATCTGGGAAGAACTCGCGGATAGGGATGTTAAAAAGTAGGCTTGCCGAATGCGCCCGATCTCTGAACTCCAACGAAGAGTCGAGCCCTTCCAAGTAATTAGTGATTATGTTCCAGCGGGTGATCAACCTGAAGCAATCGCCGAGATAGCTCGACGCCTTAATGCTGGCGAACAAGATGTCGTACTTCTCGGAGCAACTGGAACTGGAAAATCAGCGACAACTGCGTGGCTCATCGAAAAACTACAAAGACCTACGTTGGTCTTAGCTCCAAACAAAACGCTAGCCGCACAGTTAGCAAATGAATTTCGAGAGTTACTTCCAAATAATGCTGTTGAGTATTTTGTCTCTTATTACGACTATTACCAACCAGAAGCATATGTTCCACAGACCGATACTTTTATTGAAAAGGATTCGAGTGTTAACGATGAGGTGGAACGCCTGCGCCACTCTGCAACAAATTCTCTGTTAACTCGACGCGATGTAATTGTCGTAGCAACTGTGTCTTGTATTTATGGTCTTGGCACGCCTCAAGAGTACGTCGATCGAATGATCAAACTACGCGTAGGCGATGAAATTGAACGAAATGCACTGCTTCGCAAATTTGTTGAAATTCAATACAAGCGCAACGACGTGGCTTTCGAACGTGGCACATTCCGCGTCCGTGGAGACACCATTGAGATAATCCCGATGTATGAAGAGCTGGCGATTCGAATAGAGATGTTTGGTGACGAAATTGAAAAGATCACCACATTGCATCCTCTTACCGGTGAAATCATGCGCGATGAGACCGAGATGTACATCTTCCCGGCCACGCATTATGCGGCAGGGCCCGAAACAATGAAGCGCGCAATTGGCGACATACAAGATGAGTTGCAAGTTCAACTCAACCTCCTGGAAAAGCAAGGAAAATTGTTAGAGGCCCAACGCCTGCGAATGCGAACCACGTTTGATATCGAAATGATGGAGCAAATCGGATTCTGCAGTGGAATTGAAAACTACTCAAGGCACTTAGATGATCGAGCGGCTGGTTCTGCTCCTAATTGTTTACTTGATTATTTCCCGGAAGATTTCTTAGTTGTTATTGATGAGAGCCACGTGACAGTGCCACAGTTAGGTGCAATGTTTGAAGGCGATGCCTCACGAAAAAGAACGCTTGTGGAGCATGGGTTTAGATTGCCAAGTGCATTAGATAATCGACCTTTGAAGTTTCCTGAGTTCATAGAGCGAACTGGCCAAAAGCTTTATCTTTCTGCTACACCCGGTAAGTATGAGATGGCAAAGGTAGATGGCGATGTAGTTGAGCAAGTCATCCGCCCAACAGGACTAGTTGATCCACAGATTGTCATCAAGCCGATTAAAGGTCAGATTGATGACTTGCTCAATGAAATAACAATACGCGCAGAGAAGAATGAACGTGTTCTTGTTACTACTTTGACAAAAAAGATGAGCGAAGACTTGACTGACTATTTGCAAGAGAAAGGCGTTCGAGTCCGCTACTTACACTCGGAAGTTGATACGTTGCGCCGAGTGGAACTCTTAAGAGAACTGCGCACTGGAGAATACGATGTCCTCATCGGCATTAACTTGCTTCGTGAAGGCTTGGATTTGCCTGAAGTATCTTTAGTTGCAATTCTGGATGCTGACAAGGAAGGCTTCCTGCGTTCTGCAACATCACTGATTCAAACTATTGGTCGCGCTGCCCGAAATGTTTCCGGTGAGGTTCATATGTATGCCGACAACATCACAGCGTCAATGGAAAAAGCTATCGATGAAACAAACCGTCGTCGGGCCAAGCAGGTTGCCTACAATCTTGAACGAGGCGTCGATCCTCAGCCTTTGCGCAAGAAGATTGCCGATATCACCGACCTCATCAACCGTGAATCAGATGACACCGAAGAGTTGATGGCCTCAAATAAGAGAGCAAATCAGAAGAGCGCAACAACATCAGGGCTCTACGTTAAAGCTCTTGGGTCTTTGCCGCGCCAAGATTTAATGGCGTTGATAGGCTCGCTCACTGATCAGATGCGCGCGGCGGCGGGCGATCTTCAATTCGAAGTTGCTGCACGTTTACGCGATGAGATAAAGATTTTGAAGAAAGAACTACGTTCTATGGAAGAGGCTGGGGTTTAGTGACTATCGATAAACTGATTGTTCGTGGTGCCCGCGAACACAACCTCAAAAATGTTTCCATAGAACTTCCTCGCAACGCGTTAATCGTTTTCACAGGCTTGTCAGGTTCTGGAAAATCATCATTAGCTTTTGACACAATTTTTGCTGAAGGCCAACGCCGCTATGTTGAATCCTTATCAGCATATGCCCGTCAATTTTTAGGTCAAATGGATAAGCCGGATGTTGATTTCATCGAAGGATTATCACCAGCCGTTTCAATCGATCAGAAGTCAACTAACCGAAACCCGCGTTCTACTGTTGGAACAATAACTGAGGTTTACGATTACCTACGTCTGCTCTTTGCACGCGCAGGCCGCCCACACTGTCCCACTTGCGGCAAAGCAGTAACACGACAATCCCCACAACAAATTGTGGATCAAATTTTAACGATGCCAGCAACAACAAAGTTTCAAGTATTGGCACCTATTGTCCGTGCGCGAAAGGGAGAATTCGTCGATCTATTTGCAGATTTGATCACTCAAGGTTTTTCTCGTGCTCGAGTCGATGGCGAAGTAATACAGCTGACCGATGTCCCGAAGTTGAAAAAGCAGGAAAAACACACGATTGAAGTTGTAGTCGACCGATTAACTGCCAAGGCCGAATCAAAAACACGACTTACTGATTCGATTGAAACCGCCTTGCGCCTTGCCTCAGGAATAGTCCTTCTCGATTTCGTTGATGCAAAAGGCGCTGAGAAGGAGCGGACATATAGCGAACATTTGGCCTGCCATGACTGCAATCTTTCATTTGAAGAACTCGAGCCTCGATCATTCTCTTTCAACTCACCTTTTGGTGCTTGCCCTGAGTGTTCTGGTATCGGAACTAAGTTAGAAGTAGATAACGAGCTCATCATTCCTGATGATTCAATCTCAATTAATGACGGTGCAATTGCGCCATGGTCTGGGGGGCAGTCCTCTGATTACTTTTTGCGTTTGCTCGAGGCATTAGCTAAAGATGTGAGTTTTTCTCTTGATACTCCTTGGAAGAAGATTTCAGTCAAAGCACGTGATGCAATTATTAATGGTTATGAGTATGAAATTAAGATGAAGTACAAGGGGCGCTACGGAACAAAGAACTACACCACAGGATTTGAAGGTGTTGTTCCTTTCATTCATCGCCGCCATAGCGAAACTGACAGCGATTACAGCCGTGACAAGTACGAGGCTTATATGCGTGAGACTCCTTGCGATGTGTGTAAGGGTGCGCGCCTCAAGCCTGAAGTTCTTGCAGTAACTCTGGGCGATAAAAACATTAGTGAAATTACCGAGCTGTCGATTATGGATTGTGCCGAGTTTTTGAAGGCGATCAAACTCAATAAGCGTGAGGCTCAAATCGCTGAACGTGTTATGAAAGAAGTTCATGCGCGGCTTGGTTTTCTTCTTGATGTTGGTCTGGACTATTTATCACTTGCGCGTCCGGCAGGCACATTGTCGGGTGGAGAGGCACAACGTATTCGCCTTGCAACTCAGATCGGCAGTGGATTAGTTGGAGTGCTCTACGTTTTGGATGAACCAAGTATTGGTCTGCATCAACGCGATAACCGTCGCCTGATTGATACGTTAACTCGGCTCCGCAATTTAGGAAACACGCTCATTGTTGTAGAGCATGATGAGGAAACTATTCGTACTGCGGACTGGGTTGTAGATATTGGCCCAGGTGCAGGTGAACACGGTGGCGAAGTTGTAGTTTCTGGAAGCTATGAAGATTTGATTGCTTCGAAGGAATCAATTACTGGGGCTTATCTATCTGGTCGTAAATCAATTGCGATTCCTGCAAAACGTCGCCCAGTCGATCCGAAGCGTCAACTCGTAGTAAAAGGCGCAAAGGAGAACAACCTTCAAAATATTGATGTTGAAGTTCCCCTGGGTGTATTTGTTTCAGTTACAGGTGTGAGCGGATCGGGCAAGTCAACGTTAGTCAATGATATTTTGTATACAGTGCTTGCCAATAAACTCAACGGCGCGCGAATGGTTCCAGGTCGTCACAGAACCGTTTCTGGAATTGATTTGCTGGATAAAGTTGTTCACGTCGATCAATCACCAATCGGACGTACGCCGCGTTCTAACCCTGCAACCTACACGGGTGTATTCGACAAGGTACGTGCTCTCTTTGCAGAAACTTCAGAGGCCAAGATTCGCGGTTATCAGCAAGGGCGCTTCTCTTTCAACGTCAAGGGCGGACGCTGCGAAAACTGTTCAGGTGATGGCACAATCACAATTGAGATGAATTTCTTACCTGATGTATATGTTCCCTGCGAAGTGTGTCATGGTGCTCGCTATAACCGTGAAACGCTAGAAGTTCATTACAAGGGTAAGACCATCGCGGACGTTTTAGATATGCCAATCGAACACGCGGCTAATTTCTTTGAATCTGTTCCAGCGATTGCAAGGTATTTAAAGACACTCAATGATGTTGGACTTGGTTATGTTCGCTTAGGTCAATCAGCACCGACACTCTCAGGTGGTGAAGCGCAACGCGTCAAGCTTGCAACTGAATTGCAACGTCGTTCAACTGGTCGAACAATCTATGTATTAGATGAACCTACGACTGGTCTACATTTTGAGGATGTTAGTAAATTACTAGGAGTTCTCAATCGCTTGGTAGATACCGGTAATACGGTTGTCGTCATCGAACACAATCTCGATGTTATTAAATCCTCTGACTGGGTGATTGATATGGGACCTGAGGGTGGATTCCGTGGGGGATTAGTGGTCGCCGAGGGAACACCTGAAGATGTCGCGAAAGTGAAGGCAAGTTACACGGGGCAGTTCTTGGGTGAGATTTTGGCGAGTAATCGCAAAGTAGCGACTAAGAAGTAAGCGACATGGCAGATCCTCAAAGTTATCGGCCAACGGATATTCCGAAACTGCCTGGGGTCTATCGATTTTACGATTCGACGGACACGGTTATTTATGTCGGCAAGGCAATCAATCTAAAGAACCGGCTTAGCAACTATTTTCAAGGCAACTTAGCCGAAAAAACTTATCGCATGGTGCATCAAGCCGTTCGGGTTGACTGGACCATAGTTGATACTGAGGTCGAAGCACTTCAGTTAGAGTTTTCTTGGATTAAGCAATATGCACCGCAATACAACGTGCAGTTTAGAGACGACAAGTCGTACCCATATCTGGCAATAACAAATAAGGAAGAGTTCCCACGTGTCTTCATCACCCGCAAATCTAAACGTCCTGGGATTTCCTACTTTGGGCCATTTACGCACACCTGGGCTTTGAGAAGCACCTTTGATGTTGTTTTGAAAACCTTTCCAATTCGCTCCTGCACTACAAGTAACTTCGAGCGAGCTCGTCGAACAAAGCGACAATGCTTACTTGGAGATATCGGCAAGTGCGCTGCTCCATGTGTTGAATGGATAAGCAAGGAGGATCACAAAGCACTTTCTGATCGCTTGGTAAATTTCATGTCTAATGGGAATACTGACATTGTTCCGACTCTGCGAGCTGAGATGGAGTTAGCTTCGAATCGTGAAGAATTTGAGCGAGCAAGTAAGATTCGAGATTCTATTGATGCAATTGAGCGCGCACAGGAATCTTCAGAAGCAGCATTACCAGAAAACCTCACTGCAGATATCGTTGCGATTCACCATGATGGGGCACATGCTGCCGGGTCCATATTTATTGTGCGTGGAGGCGCTATTAAGGGTTCACGTTCTTGGATCGTAGATCAAAGTAAATCCCTAGAAGGCGATGATGAGATGGGTGCGCTCTTTTACTCTATCTATAGTCAAAGTGCGCCGACCGATATCCCTGCCGAGATTCTCATTAATGAACTTCCACTAGATGCCACGGCATTGGAAAGTTGGCTCAGTGGTTTGCGTGGAGCTCCCGTTTCACTCAAGGTGCCTCAGCGCGGTGAGAAAGTCGAGATTCTGGCTACGGTCAAACGAAATGCCCAGTATTCATTGATTCAATTTTTGAGTAAGCGAGCCACTGACGCTGCAGTTAGCGGCAAAGCTTTACTAGAAATTGAAGAAGCGTTGAACCTTGGACGCACGCCTTTACGTATTGAATGTTTTGATATTTCAAATATTTCGGGCACCTCCGTTGTTGCTTCTATGGTTGTTTTCGAAGATGGGTTAGCCAAGAAGAGCGAGTATCGCCGTTTCATTATTAATACCGATGAAGGCTTTGATGACACGAGAGCAATGCATCAAGTGATTACTCGTCGATTGAAACGATTACTCGATGATAGATCTGTTGATGAAGCAGAAGTAGCAGAGCTGGGTGGAAAGTTGAATAAGTTCTCATACCCACCTCAACTCATTGTCGTTGATGGCGGACAACCTCAAGTCAATGCTGCAGCACGCGCATTAGCCGAACTTGGAATTACAGACATTGCATTATGTGGTTTGGCTAAGAGATTAGAAGAAGTATGGGTTCCGGGTTCTTCTGATCCACTCATCCTGCCTCGTTCCAGTGAAGGCCTCTACCTCTTACAACGCATTCGTGATGAGGCACATAGATTTGCAATTACTTTCCACCGTTCAAGGCGTTCGAAAGTTATGTTGGAATCAATTCTTGATGAAGTTCCACATTTGGGTCAAGCGCGAAGAAAAGCATTGCTGGAGCGATTTGGATCTGTAGCTGCTATCCGCAAGGCAAGCGTGGAGGATATCGCTGCAACTCCAGGGATAGGCAGCAAGATAGCCGTCCTTATCAGTGAACAACTATTGGCAATGAGCACCCAACAAGTGAATACATCGACTGGTGAAATAATGGAGGCAAAGTAATGAGTTCGGATTTCTTCGACTCTACAAGCGAGCACCAAATAGAGTCATTTACAAAGAGTGCAGGAGAGATACTTGTTGAGTATGGTTTGCACGACGTTGAAATTTCGTGCATTAATTACGAATTTAACGCTACCTTTGAAGTTGTTACGGGCAATGGTGACAAATATGCCTTGCGTATCAACGTGAATTCAACTCGTACTCCAGACAATATGCAGGCTGAGATTGAATTTGTTAATTTTGTATCTCGGATTCCCGGGCTAAAAACGCCTAGGCCAATCGCAAATAACAATAATCGATATATAACTTCAGTTCTGCATGCTGATTCAGGTAGGTCGCTCCATGGAATTCTCTATACATGGCTTGAAGGTGAAGAGATTGGTGATGAACCAACTCATGAGCAATTAGTGACACTTGGTGCGGCAATGGCACTGATGCATCAAAGCTCACGTGAGTTTAAGCTTTCTGAAAAAGCTGAGCTCCCTACCTTTAGTGATTGGTTGTGGGGAACAGAAGACTTTTTGCTTAGCTCAAAGAGTCTGCTAACTAAGGAACAGTTCACTGCCATTAAATCGGCGATTCATATTATTGAAGCGGATACTAGAGATCTTTTTGCTGCCAATCCCACACAAGTTATTCATGGAGATTTGCATGGCTGGAATTTGATGTGGCATGAAGGTGAACTCTTCATCTTTGATTTTGACGATTGTGGCTATGGGATCCCGCATCAAGATTTAGCAATCACCTTGTATTACTTAGATACCCCCGAGCAGGATGCGGCAGTGATAGAGGGATATAGATCAGTATGTGAACTACCTACCTATACCAAGGCTCAAATGGGTTCCCTGCTTCTTCAGCGTCGACTGGTTCTACTTAACTATCTATATGAAACTAAAAATCCTGAACACAAAGAGATGCTGCCTGCCTATTTGGAGAAGAGTATGGAGCGTGTGAGCGGGTTCTTGACAGATGTAAGAGGATAAAGCCATGACGAGCAATGAGACTTTAGTCCTGACTGGAATGTCTGGGGCTGGGCGATCCACGGTGGCGCATGCTCTAGAAGATTTAGGTTGGTATGTAGTTGATAACTTACCTCCAGCCTTGTTACCTGCTTTAGTCGGCAAAGGCACAGGCTCGCAAGGTAAGGAGTATGCAGTAGTTGTTGATGTTCGAGGTGGGCATTTCTTTGATGAATTAACTGCAGCTTTGGCTGAACTTAAAGGAAAGGGATCGACTTATCGCCTCGTTTTTCTAGATGCAACAGATCAAGCTTTAGTGCAACGCTTTGAATCAACGCGTAGACCACATCCGCTGCAAGGCGACGATCGCATTGTTGATGGCATTTCTCGCGAAAGGGCCAAACTTGAAGAAGTAAGAGCCAATTGCGATATCGCCATTGATACAACGAATCTGAATGTACATCAATTAGAAAAAAGAATTGGTGAAATCTTCGGTGGTGGGAAAATTCAGGGGATTCGCATAAATGTCCTTTCATTTGGTTACAAGTATGGAATTCCAGTTGATTCAGATTTAGTTCTAGATTGCAGATTCATTCCCAATCCACATTGGATTCCCGAACTACGTCCTCTTACCGGACTTACTCCACCAGTTAGCGAAAAGGTTTTGGGAAGTGAAGGGGTCATGAAATTTGTGAAGGACTATGTTGCACTCATTAACTCTATGGTTCCTGGATACATGACCGAGGGTAAAAAGTATGTAACGATTTCAGTTGGGTGCACAGGTGGCAAACATCGAAGCGTTGCCGTGGCCGAAGAAATCGCACGTCAACTCACTTCAAGTGATCGCTCTGCGTATGCCACTCATCGAGATGTAGGGCGAGAATAGATTGTGCAAAAAGTAGTTGCACTTGGTGGAGGGCATGGCCTAGCAGCAACTTTGGCGGCACTTCGCAAGTTAACCAATGAGATAACAGCTGTTGTTACGGTCGCTGACAATGGTGGCTCAAGTGGGCGTTTGCGTGAAGAGTTTCCAATCCTTCCTCCAGGTGATTTGCGTATGGCTTTGTCAGCTTTGTGCGCAGATGATGAATGGGGTCGTACGTGGGCCAACATCATGCAGCACCGCTTTGAAAGTGAAGGGCCCCTGAACGGCCACGCAATGGGCAATTTACTTCTCGCATCATTATGGAATGAGAATGAAGATCCGGTAGTTGGGTTGGACCGTGTTGGTCAATTACTAAAAGTTATAGGTCGGGTTTTACCGATGGCAGCAACGCCATTAGATATTGAAGGCACCTTCATCACTTCTACTGGACGAATAGTTGTTCGTGGACAAAAAGAAGTTGCAACGGCCAAAGGAAGAATCGAATCTCTGCGCGTCATTCCAGATAATCCGCAAGCGCGATTAGAAGTTCTTGCGGCGATTCGGATTGCTGATTGGATAACGATGGGGCCTGGTTCCTGGTTTTCATCAGTAATGCCGCACCTCATGGTTCCGATGCAACAGGATGCATTACTTCGCACAAAGGCTAAAAAGATTTTGATTCTTAATCTCGATGCAACTAATACAACTAGTGGTGAAGAGTTTGCTGGCTCTACACCCGAAGAGCATCTCGAGTTTTTCCACTCCTACGCCCCTGAATTAAAGATTGACTATTGCCTCGTTGATGCATCAATAGTCCGAAACTCTGCCGCTCTCGATAGTGCTGCTGCAAAAATGGGTGGTCGAGTGATTGCCGCCGATATTCGAAAGGCCCCGGGCAGTATTCACCATGATGTATCAAAATTAACTCTCCATTTGGGCCACATCATGGGCCCAAAACTGGTTGGATAACACCATGGCAATGACAGCATCAGTCAAAGACGAACTCAGTCGTATTTCTGTGACTAAACCCTGCTGCCGTAAAGCTGAGGTCTCATCACTTCTTAGATTTGCTGGGGGATTGCATATTGCGGCTGGGAAAATTCTCATAGAAGTAGAGCTCGATACTTCGCAAAGCGCACGCCGCCTTCGCAAAGATATTGCAGATATCTACGGGCATGGTTCAGATTTAGCAGTTCTATCCTCAAGTGGGTTACGCAAAGGTTCACGCTACGTAGTTCGAGTGATTGAAGCCGGTGATGCTCTCGCTCGTCAAACAGGATTAGTAGATGCAAATGGTCGCCCTGTTCGCGGACTACCTCCGCAAGTTGTATCAGCAGCTATTTGTGATTCAGAAGCGGCATGGCGTGGTGCATTTATTGCCCATGGCTCACTGACCGAACCTGGCCGCTCTTCTTCACTAGAAATTACTTGCCCTGGTCCCGAAGCTGCCCTGGCTTTAGTTGGTGCCGCACGACGTATGGGTATCGTTGCCAAGGCGCGCGAAGTCCGTGGTGTTGATCGAGTTGTTATTCGTGATGGCGATGCCATCGGAGTTTTGCTCACTCGACTCGGCGCACATGAATCTGTTCTTGCATGGGAAGAGCGACGTATGCGACGTGAAGTACGCGCAACTGCCAACCGCCTGGCTAATTTCGATGATGCCAATCTACGACGGTCAGCGCGAGCAGCAGTTGCTGCAGCAGCTCGCGTGCAGCGCGCGATGGAAATTCTTGGACCTACGATCCCTGATCATTTAAAGGAAGCAGGCGAACTTCGAATCAATCACGGTCAAGCATCTCTTGAAGAGTTGGGATCTCTGGCAGTTCCACCCATGACAAAGGACGCGATTGCTGGTCGAATCCGCCGCCTGCTTGCAATGGCTGATAAGCGCGCGGGCGAACTCGGTATCCCAGATACTGAAAGCGGACTTTCGCCTGATTTGTTGAATTAAACACCTTGGCTAGCGCAAATCTCATGCGATAGCCACTGATAGCATTAGCCCCAAGACCCCAACGTTGTGGCAGATTAAATGTAGTTCCCAACGTTTGGGCTTTTTCATTTCTAGCCCCATTAGTAGCAAGGAATCAGATCGTGATTAATGTCGGAATCAATGGTTTTGGACGCATCGGACGTAACTTCTTCCGCGCATCTCTCACAAACCCTAATATCAATATTGTCGGAATTAACGACCTCACACCCAATGATACCTTGGCCCACTTGCTCAAGTACGACTCAATCCTAGGTCGCTTAGGACTGGATGTAACTTTCACGGACGATTCGATCACTGTCGACGGAAAAACAATCAAAGTTTTCTCAGAGCGCGATCCAGCAAACTTACCTTGGGCCTCAATAAAGGCAGATGTAGTTGTTGAGTCAACAGGTATTTTCACCAAGGCAGCCGATGCCCAAAAGCACATCACGGCAGGTGCCAAGAAGGTAATTATTTCTGCGCCAGCAACTGACGAGGACATTACTATTGTGATGGGCGTTAATCACGAAAAATACGATGGCTCAAAGCACAACATCATTTCAAATGCATCATGTACAACTAACTGTTTAGCTCCAATGGCTAAGGTACTAAACGATAATTGGGGCATTGTTAAAGGCTTAATGACAACTATCCATGCCTACACAAATGACCAAGTAATTCTAGATTTCCCACATAAGGATCTACGTCGTGCACGCGCAGCGGCAACTAACATGATTCCTACTTCTACAGGTGCTGCAAAAGCAATCTCTTTGGTTCTTCCAGAGCTCAAGGGAAAGCTAGATGGCTATGCAATGCGCGTACCAGTTCCAACAGGATCTGCCACTGATTTAACTGTTGAGCTTGCTAAAGAGACAACTGCCGCAGAAATTAACGCTGCAATGAAGGCGGCGGCAAATGGCGAACTCAAGGGTTACCTTTCATACACAGAAGATCCAATCGTTTCCTCAGACATCGTTACTGATCCTTCATCGTGTATTTTCGATTCCGGTTTAACCAAGGTAATCGGCAATCAGGTCAAAATTGTTGGTTGGTATGACAATGAATGGGGCTATTCAAACCGTCTTGTGGACTTGATTTCATATGTTGGTAAAACTCTTTAATGTCAGATCTTGCACACTTTGAAGTAGCGGGTAAGCGGGTTTTTCTACGTTGTGATCTCAATGTTCCATTGAAAGATGGAGTAATAAAAGATGACGGCCGTATTAAAGCTTCGCTTCCCACTATTCAAGCTTTGCTTGAAAAAGGTGCATCACTTGTTATTGCTGCGCACTTAGGAAGACCAAAAGGTGAAACTAAACCTGAACTATCCTTAGCGCCAGTTGCACAGCGCTTAAGCGAACTTTTGGGAAGCGAAATTATTTTTCCGGGACAAGTTATTGGGGAAGCAGTAACAACTGTCGCTCACAATTTAAAGCCTGGCCAAGTTCTACTCTTAGAAAACATTCGATTTAATGCAGCAGAGACCAGCAAAGATGAATCAGAGCGAGCAAATTTTGCTGCCCAATTAGCACAGTTAGCTGATGCTTATGTTGGTGATGGTTTTGGGGCAGTCCACCGTAAGCACGCTTCAGTATTTGATCTGCCTAAACTTCTGCCACATGTTGCGGGAAAATTGGTAGCGGCTGAAGTTGATGTGCTTAAAAAACTCACTCATAATCCGCAACGGCCTTACGGGGTTGTCTTAGGTGGAGCAAAAGTTTCTGACAAATTAGGTGTGATAGAGAATCTTTTGGGCAAAGTGGACGTGTTAGCTATTGGCGGTGGAATGGTTTTCACATTCCTCAAAGCCCAAGGTAAGGAAATTGGCACCTCTCTTATTGAAGAAGAGATGCTGGATGTAGTCAAAGGATTAATTGCAAAGGCTAAAGAAAGAGGAGTGAAGTTAATTCTCCCAACTGACATAGTTGTCGCTCCCGCGTTCTCAGCAGATGCAACACCAACGCTGGTCGCGGCTGATGCAATCCCTGCAGATCAAATGGGTCTAGATATTGGACCTGAATCGGCTAAGGTTTTTGCGATTGAAATTGAAAAATGTAAGACAGTATTTTGGAACGGGCCAATGGGTGTATTTGAATTCGCAAACTTTGCCGCTGGTACAAAGACCGTTGCTACAGCATTAACGAAAGTATCTGGAATCTCAGTAGTCGGCGGGGGAGACTCTGCCGCTGCCGTACGAGCTTTAGGCTTTGCAGACTCTGATTTCGGCTACATTTCAACAGGTGGCGGAGCATCGTTAGAATATTTAGAGGGCAAGGAACTTCCTGGCCTTCAAGCACTCGGCTTATAGGGAGCAATAATGCGTAAACCATTGATGGCTGGAAACTGGAAGATGAACCTCAATCACCTTGAGGCGATTGCAGTTGCCCAGAAGCTGGTTTATTCACTTGATGATAAAGATTATGACGCAGTTGATGTCGCAATCATTCCTCCATTTACAGACATCCGATCCATTCAAACGTTAATAGATGGTGACCGCCTACGACTTACATATGGCGCTCAAGATCTTTCCCCTGAAGCAAGTGGTGCATTTACCGGCGATATCGCAGGCTCTATGCTGCACAAACTTGGTTGCACCTACGTCCTAATTGGCCACTCAGAGCGACGCGCAATTCATGACGAATCTGATGCTCTCATTAATCGTAAGATTAAAGCCGCACTAGCTAATGAAATCACGCCAATTTTTTGTGTTGGTGAAGAGTTAGCGGTTCGTGAATCTGGCGCACATGTAAGCCATGTAGTTCGCCAACTGCGTGCCGGTCTTGATGGCTTAACTAAGCCAGAGCTGAAAAAAATCGTGATTGCTTATGAACCTGTCTGGGCAATCGGTACTGGAAAAACTGCAACTCCAGAAGATGCTCAAGAAGTGTGTGCAGCTATTCGAGAAGAGATTGAAAATATTGGTTCGGCTGAAATTGCTTCGAATATGCGAATCCTCTACGGCGGTTCTGTGAAGTCTTCCAATGCAGCAGAAATCATGAAAATGGCAGATGTAGATGGCGCCCTTATCGGGGGAGCCAGCCTAGATCCAGAGGAGTTGGCCAAGATTGTGAAGTTCCACGCGCAATCCGAGTAAGGGGTAACCGGCTTTTGCAGGTATCCTTAGCGTCTACGAAACAAGGAGTACGACAACGTGAAATTAGCTCTATCAATCTTGCTCGTCATTACCAGCGTCCTCATGATTCTTCTGGTCCTTCTTCACAAGGGCAAGGGCAGTGGACTATCTGACTTATTTGGTGGAGGCATTTCAACGAACTACGGCGGATCATCAGTTGTAGAGCGCAATCTAGATCGCATCACAATTGTGGTTGGCGGCCTTTGGTTCGCACTTGTAGTCGCACTTAGTCTTGTTCTCAAGTAAATCTTTTAATTACATATTTCAAAAGGAGTAATACATGGCAAGTGCAATTCGTGGAAGCCGAGTCGGCGCCGGCCCAATGGGCGAGGCAGAACGCGGCGATTCGATTGCTCGCGCATACGTTTCATATTTTTGCGCTAATGGACACGAAGTTCGTCCATCATTTGCCGTAGAAGAAACCGTAGTTATTCCAGCTGAATGGGATTGCCCAAAGTGTGGGTACCCAGCAGGACGTGATCGCAATAATCCGCCTAGCCCAGTTAAAAATGAGCCTTACAAGACTCACCTTGCTTATGTAAAAGAGCGTCGCACTGATGCTGAAGGTGAAAAGATTTTGGAAGATGCACTACGCAAGCTTCGTGGAGATGACGAAGACTAAAGTTTCTGTACTGCTTCAAGAAGTTGGTCAATGCCCGCGCTTCGATTGATTAGATTCAATCGAAGGAGCGGGTATTTTCTTGAAGCCAGAGCGTTTCCATCGCCGAGGGCTTGAGCTGCGACTAGAGTTTTAAAACCGAATATCTGTCCGGGAATCTCAATGTCATGTAATGGTGAGCCAGTAATTTGCAGGAAAGCACCATTTTGCTGGCCACCTTTGTGAAACTGGCCGGTTGAGTGCAAAAATCGTGGCCCCCACCCAAAAGTTACTGGCCTGCCAATTTTCTCAGAAAGTAGTGAACGTATTCGTGCAATCTTTGTATCATCTTTGCGATCTAAGTAAGCCATGATTGCAACGTAGCCACCTGGGGGAACAGTGGTAACAAAAGATTTAAGCGCATCAACTAGATCACTTCCTAGACCAAATATTTCAACTGCTGCATCAACTTTATCTGCGCTGAATGAAGGAAGTACCCCAGCCCATTGCTTGAGCAGTTCGGAAGTTTGTTCCTTGGCTTCAGTGACATTCGGCTGATTGAATGGATCAATCTTCAACGCTGCACCAATAAGGGCAGTGACCCATTCCCAGATAATGAATTGAGATGCTAAATCGGCTTCTACAACTAAATCGGCATTACCTGTGTAAGCGATTGAAAAAACTTCCTTTGATGATCCATGGCTTTCAATGACTACTGGCAGACGTCCCACTTGATTTTTTCCTGTGGATTCAGCTACCAGTTGTTCCACCCAGTCACTCATACCTGGCAGGCCAGATCCTTCATCAGTAAATGAAAGATATTGACCTGCGCAGTATGCAATTAGGTATGCAATGTCTACGACAGCTGTTGCATCATTTAGAAATGCGGCTTTGGTATCACTTGCATTATCAAGAAGAATTGATACATCTACCCCAATAAGTGCGGCAGGGACTAATCCAAAAGCACTCAGGACACTAAAACGTCCACCCACATTTGGATCCGCGTTAATGACACTAAAACCTTCGGCGAGTGATTGCTTATCCAATGGTGATCCAGGGTCAGTTACTATGACCATATGGTTCTGGGGCAAAAGACCTGCTTGAGTGAATTGACTTTGAAATAGTGCTCGCTGTGAAGCGGTTTCAATTGTTGAACCTGATTTAGAGCTGACAATAACGAGAGCGCTGGATAATTCACAATCAAGTGCGTGATTGACATAGTTTGGGTCGGTTGAATCCAGTATAAAAATTGATTTCTTAAAACTGGCGGCTATGACTTCTGGCCCAAGTGATGATCCGCCCATTCCGCACAAAATTATTGTTTTCTTATCACGATGCTTGGCGTAGAGGGCATCAAGTGCCGGAAGTAGATCTCTGGAGCTTTCAGGTAAATCAATCCAATTCAGACGAATTGCAGCTTCGGCTTGTGCATCTGGTCCCCAGATTGTTGGATCTTTCTTTGCCAAGCGTTCATGAATTGCCAATAGAGCTTTATAACGTGGGTCATCACGGTCTACTTTAATGATTGCATTACCCGCGGTTCTGATCATCCTTGCTGTGCTGCTTTCACATTCTCTAAAAGTTCATTCCAAGCTTGGGCAAACTTCTTTACCCCATCGATTTCTAAATCGGTTGTAACTGCGTCCAGGGAGATATTGAGGGCTGATAACGCTTTGAAAACATCTACTGCGGCGGCGTAGTTTGCAGTAATCGTGTCACCACGAACTACGCCATGATCCATAACTGCATCCAAAGTTGCCTGAGGCATAGTGTTAACAGTATCTGGTGCAATGAGTTCGACTACATATCGAGTGTCATCATAAGCCGGATCTTTCACGCCAGTTGATGCCCACAACGGGCGCTGTCTCAGTGCACCGCGTTCAACCTGCTTGTTCCATCTTTGGGATGAGAACTTTTCCTCGAAGAGCTGATACGCAAGGTGAGCATTAGCGATTGCGGCTTTACCGAGTAATGCAGTTGCAGCTTCGGAACCATCCTTTTTCAAAAGGGCATCTACCGCGGAATCGATACGACTAACAAAGAAAGAAGCAACTGAATGAACATGACCCGGATTTGTTGCTTGCTCAATTCCTGACATGTACGCATCAATTACCGCACCATAACGCTTGACTGAAAAGATTAATGTCACGTTAACGCTAATGCCTGCAGCAATAAGCGCAGTGATTGCTGGTAAACCTTCTAAGGTTGCGGGCACTTTAATCATTAGATTTGGGCGATCAATAATCGACCATAGTTCTTTGCCTTGTACAATTGTCGCTTCGGTGTCATGGGCAAGGCGTGGATCAACTTCAATACTCACGCGACCATCTACCCCCTTTGTTGCAGAATAGATATCTTTAAAGAGCTCACACGCTGATCGCACGTCATCAGTGGTGAGTTTCTTTACTACTTCATCAACAGTTGCATTCTTCATGGCAGCAATATCAGCGGCGTATTCCTTGGCCCCTGCAATTGCGGCACCGAAAATCGACGGGTTAGTTGTAACTCCTACAACACCAGATTGGGAGATTCGAGATGGCAGTGAGTGGGCATCAGTTCCTGAAATCTTTGCCCGAGAAAGATCATCGAGCCAAATGGAAGTTCCACCTTTTGCGACATCTGCAACGATCACTACATGGCCGCCTTAATTTTGGAAACAATCGCCTCGACCGAGAAGCCAAACTCTTTGAACAATCTCTTTGCATCAGCCGATGCTCCGTAATGTTCGAGAGAAATTGCAATTCCTGCGTCGCCAATTAGTTGATGCCACCCTTGCGCGATTCCAACTTCAATGCTGACTTTTAACTTAATTGAGCGGGGGAGTACCGAGTCTTTATAGGCTTGATCTTGTTCGGCAAACCATTCCAGACACGGTGCGCTAACGACGCGGACAGCGATTCCTTCATCCGCTAAAGCTTTTTGAACATCTATGGCAAGTGATACTTCAGAACCAGTTGCGATTAAAATAGCTTGTGGGTTATCTGCATCTTTGAGAATGTAAGCACCCTTAGAAACACCTGTCGCAGATTCGCAATCAGTGCGATCGAAAACTGGCAGATTTTGACGAGACAAAAGAATGCCCGTTGCACGTCCCCGCTTGAGAATTGTTTTCCAACTCTCAGCAACCTCATTAGCATCTCCTGGGCGTACGACATCTAAACCTGGAATAGCTCGAAGAGCAGCGAAATGTTCAATAGGTTGATGTGTTGGCCCATCTTCACCAACGCCAATTGAATCGTGTGTCCAAACAAAAGTTGATGGGATATTCATTAACGCTGCTAAACGCACTGCGCCTCGCATGTAATCACTAAAGACTGCAAAAGTTCCACCAAAAGCGCGAGTTAATCCGTGCAACGCAATGCCGTTAAGAATTGAACCCATTGCATGCTCACGAATGCCAAAGTGAATTATTCGACCGTAAGGATTTGCACCTTTGATCGCACTTGTTGCCGGTAAAAATGAACCGCTACCGTCAATGCTTGTGTTATTTGAACCTGCTAAATCAGCTGATCCTCCCCAAAACTCTGGCAGAGCATTGGCAATTGCATTAATAACCTGACCCGACGCGGCCCGTGTTGCAACATCTTTACCTGGCGCAAAAGTTGGAATTTCGCTATCCCAACCCGTAGGTAGTTCTTTGGTGCGCAAACGCGCCAGCAATGCTGCCCGTTCCGGATTGTTACCCGTCCATGTTGCAAAATTTGCATCCCATGCTGTGCGTACAAGTGCATTTCGAACTTTTACTTGACGAGCATGCGTTAAAAGATCAGCTGGCATTGCAAATTTTTCTTCTGGATTTAATCCCAGCGCAATCTTTGTTGCAGCTATCTCTTCATCACCAAGTGCTGATCCGTGCGAACTAGCAGTGCCTTGTGCTTTTGGTGCTGGCCATGCAATAACAGATTTCATCCGAATCATTGTCGGCTTTGAGGTTTCTTTTTTAGCCTGCGTCATTGCATCATCAAGAGCCCCAATATCAACACTTCCATTAGCTGATGCTGCAACATCGATTACATGCCATCCGTATGCACGGTATCTGGCTGATACATCCTCTGTGAACGCATTATGGGTATCGCCTTCAATCGAAATACGATTGTCATCATAAATAACATTCAAAGCGCCAAGTTCCTGCGTTCCAGCAAGCGAGGAAGCTTCAGCGCTAACTCCCTCTTGGAGATCGCCATCAGAGCAGATGACCCAGATACTGTGATCAAAGATTGATGTTCCAGGTTGCGCGTCTGCATCTAGTAAACCGCGTTCATAACGCGCAGCCATTGCCATTCCAACTGCAGTTGCAACACCTTGGCCAAGTGGCCCGGTAGTCATTTCTACACCTGCAGTGTGACCGTATTCTGGATGGCCCGGAGTTAATGAATCCCAGGTACGAAACTCCTGCAGATCTTTCATCTCCAGTCCGTAGCCACTTAAAAAAAGTTGGATGTAAAGAGTTAAAGAGGAGTGACCACACGACAAAATAAATCTATCTCTTCCGAGCCACGTAGGATCAGATGGGTCATGTACTAGATGGCGTTGAAATAACGTATAAGCAACTGGGGCCAATGACATTGCTGTGCCCGGGTGACCATTGCCAACTTTCTGTACTGAATCAGCAGCTAAGGCACGAGCGTGGGCTACTACGCGATCATCCAACTCTGACCAACCTGACATAGGACTCATCGAGATATTTCCTTCGCTGTAAATTGAACTGATAACCAAATTCGCCAAGCTGCAATCCACACCAGTGTTGTTCCCACTAAGTGCATAGCCACCAATAGTTCTGGTACGCCTTGCAAATATTGAATATAACCAATTCCACCTTGTGCCAGTGAAATCACAAAGAAAATCAAGATGCGTTTCTTGGTTAGAGTTGAGATATCTTTACGAATATAAAATGCAATAGTGAACAACAAAAGTATCGCTACGGCGCCACCGTGGAACATGGCTGCATCTTGTATCCTAATCTTCAGACGAGGTGCATTGATATCACCTGCATGTGGTCCAGCTCCAGTAACAAATGTTCCCAAAATAATTACGATACCGGCCCACATGATATGAGTTTTCGAAAAGCTATTAACCGTTCCGCGGATTTGCGTCTTAACTGCCGGACTCTTTCGCCGTGAGTGAAGTGAGGTGGCAGCAGCAATCAAGATTGTCGAAAGTAGAAAATGACTAGCAACTGCCAGTGGATTCAAATTTGTAAGTACAGTTATCCCGCCAAGAACACCCTGTCCGAAAATTCCTAAAAATTGTCCAACAGCAAGTATGCGTAAATCTTTTCTGCCTGCGCGCAAAACTGCTACTACTGTTGCAAGGGCAAAAAGAACTAGAACGAATGTCAATAACCGATTTGCGAATTCAATCCACGAATGAAGCGTGCCTTCGGCTTGATTCTCAACTGGAGTGTACGAACCCGGAGTACATTCGGGCCAGGTTGGGCATCCCAACCCTGAACCCGTCAGGCGTACTGCGCCGCCTGTCACAACGATCACCGCCTGAGAAACCAATAGGGCAAATGTGAGAGGAGATAGAGCGCGAGCTGCGCTTGTGGATGCCATGGCCCAACCTTACGGCCAGCGAAGGCTCAGGCGGGCCGAGTGGCCGAACATGTCGAATTACGACACAATAGTGTTGTGAAAATGAATGGCCAGACAAGCCCGGTTCCAGGTGATGATTTACGCACCCGAGATGTAGTTGCCCGTTCTATTTTGGAGAATGGTCCTTCTACAGCAGCGGTTTTAGGCCAGCGTTTGGGATTAACACCGGCCGGAATTCGCCGTCACCTTGATTTACTAGTAGCCGATGGTGTTTTAGCGGCCCGTGAACCGCATTCTGCGATCATTCGTGGAAGAGGCAGGCCCTCAAAAGTTTTTGTAATGAGCGATAAAGGCCGCGAAAAATTTGAACATTCTTATGACGATCTTGCTGTAGCTGCACTGAAATTTATGTCTGCGCAATCAGGAGAGCATTTAGTTTCAAGCTTCGCGCAATCTCGCGCAGAAGACATCGAGCGAAAAGCTACGACAGCGATTTCTAAGAAGAGTAATAAGTCGCAAGCCCTTGCCGAATTTCTAACTGAGCAAGGCTATGCCGCAAGTATCGAAGAAAAGCCAATGGGCGAAGAACTCTGCCAACACCATTGTCCGATCGCGCACGTGGCTTCAGAGTTCCCACAATTATGTGAGGCAGAGACAGAGGCACTCTCACGTTTACTAGGCACTCACGTCCAACGTCTAGCAACAATTGCACATGGCGATGGCGTCTGTACAACTTTTATTCCAAAAACAACAGCAACTACAAAGCGAAAGGTACGCGCATGACTATCGCACATCCAGAACTCGAAGGTATTGGCAACTATGAATACGGTTGGTCCGATAAGAGCGATGCAGGCACTAACGCTAAGCGCGGCCTAAATGAAGATGTTGTGCGCGACATCTCGGCCAAGAAATCTGAACCACAGTGGATGCTCGACCTTCGTTTAAAAGGTCTTGCGCTATTTGAAAAGAAGCCAATGCCAAACTGGGGGTCAGATCTATCCGGTATATTTTTTGACACAATTAAATACTTTGTGCGCTCAACAGAAAAGCAAGCTGCAACATGGGATGACTTGCCAGATGAAATTAAGAACACCTACGACCGTCTAGGCATTCCGGAAGCTGAAAAGCAACGCTTAGTTTCTGGAGTTGCGGCGCAATACGAGTCAGAGGTTGTTTATCACTCAATCCGTGAAGACTTAGAGAAGCAAGGCGTTATTTTCCTTGATACAGATAGCGCACTCAAACTGCACCCTGAGCTTTTTAAAGAGTACTTCGGAACAGTTATTCCAGTCGGTGATAATAAATTTGCTGCACTCAATACTTCTGTATGGTCGGGAGGTTCATTTATCTATGTTCCAAAGGGTGTTCACGTCGATATTCCTTTACAGGCTTATTTCCGTATTAACACTGAAAACATGGGTCAGTTCGAACGTACATTAATCATTGCTGATGAAGATTCCTACATTCATTATGTTGAGGGCTGTACTGCCCCTATTTACAAATCTGACTCACTGCACTCTGCAGTTGTTGAAATCATTGTGAAAAAAGGCGCACGTGTTCGTTACACGACAATTCAAAACTGGTCTAACAACGTTTACAACCTCGTCACCAAGCGCGCAACATGTGCCGAAGGTGCAACGATGGAATGGGTAGATGGAAACATCGGATCTAAGGTAACCATGAAGTACCCAGCAATCTTTCTAATGGGACCTCATGCAAAGGGTGAGACTCTGTCTCTAGCTTTTGCAGGCGAAGGTCAACATCAAGATTCAGGTGCCAAAATGGTTCACGCTGCGCCATATACATCTTCATCTGTAATCTCTAAATCAGTTGCAAGAAATGGCGGACGCACTTCTTATCGTGGACTTGTTCAAGTTCAAGAAGGTGCCCATCACTCAAAGAGCACGGTTAAGTGCGATGCGCTTCTTGTTGACACAATTTCACGTTCTGACACTTATCCATATGTAGACATTCGCGAAGATGATGTTTCAATGGGTCACGAAGCAACCGTTTCAAAGATCTCAGATGATCAGCTCTTCTATTTGATGTCTCGCGGATTAACTGAAGATGAAGCTATGGCCATGATTGTCCGTGGATTCATTGAGCCAATTGCTCGCGAACTTCCAATGGAATATGCGCTAGAGCTCAATCGCCTTATTGAACTTCAAATGGAAGGTGCAGTTGGTTAATGTCTGTTTTAACTACTAATTACTTAACCCCAACTGGACGTGAGGAAGCGTGGCGTTTTACACCGCTTAAGCGACTTCGTGGACTACATGATGGTTCTGCAAGTATTTCCGATCGTAATTCACTCGTAGCTAAAGCTGCTTTGCCGAAAGGCGTTAGTTTTACACGTGAATCTCTAGCTCCACTAGCTGCAAGTGATGACATCATCATCGAGCGCATTAGGGGAGCGGCATCAGATGTTTCGCATCTAGCAATCGCTGCCAATGTTGAAATTCAAGAGCCGATCTTTCTTACTCGCACCGCCGGTTCCTTAGACACTGCCGAACTCTCCAGAGTCAGGATTTCTTTGGGTACTCATGCTGTTGCAACGGTTATTGTTGAAAATATTGGAGACACATTGCTGGCTGAAGATTTGGAGATCTCTTTAGCTCCAGGATCCTCCCTAACTTTTGTATCTCTACAGGAGTTTGATTCTAAGAGCGTATACACAGCACGTCACCATGCCGTAGTTGATAAGGATGCTGTTTTCAGATCAATTACAGTCACTGTTGGTGGAGATGTGGTTCGTATTCTTCCAACCGTTGAATTTATTGCTCCAGGTGCCTCGGCCGAACTCCTAGGCGTTTATTTTGCAACGACCGGACAGTTTTTTGAGCATCGAATGCATGTTGATCATGCTGTTCCTAATGCAAAGTCTCGGGTTAACTTTAAAGGTGCGCTTGCTGGCAAAGATGCTCATACCGTGTGGATTGGTGATGTATTAATCCGCGCCGTTGCACAAGGTACGGATACATACGAACTCAACCGTAATCTTTTGCTGACTGATGGTGCACGTGCTGATTCAGTGCCGAATCTAGAAATCGAAACGGGAGAGATTGTTGGCGCAGGACATGCAAGTACTACCGGTCGATTTGATGACGAGCAATTGTTCTATTTGATGTCCCGTGGAATCACTCTAGAAAATGCTCGACGTCTTGTTGTGCGCGGATTCTTCAATGAGATCATTACTGAGATTGGAAACGAAGAAGTACAAGAGCGTCTCATGGAACGTATCGATGGTGAACTTGAAAGAGCTGGTGCATAAATGGCTGATTTAACGTTAGATCAAATAGAGGTCGGAAAGCCCCTCAAGATCGAAAAAGATGGCAAAACAATCTGTGTTGCCAGAGTTGGCGATGAGGTATTTGCTGTTGACGATACATGTTCTCACTCTGAGGCATCTCTATCAGAAGGTGAAGTAACAGATTTCAAAATTGAATGTTGGCTACATGGCGCTGAATTTGATTTACGAACTGGTGAGGCATTGACCTTGCCCGCAAATATCAGTCTTGCAACATATGCAGTAAAGATCGACGGAAATTCCGTCACGGTTGAGATTTAGTACACGAGAAGAAGAGAGAAAATAATGAGCGTTCTAGAAATCCGCGGACTTCAAGTTTGCGTTAATACTGAAAACGGAACCGTTGAAATTCTTAAGGGTGTTGACTTAACCATTAAGTCAGGTGAAACACATGCAATCATGGGACCAAACGGGTCTGGTAAATCAACTCTTGCTTACTCAATCGCTGGTCACCCTAAATACACAATTACTGGTGGCTCTGTAACACTTGATGGTGCTGATGTTTTGGAAATGACTGTAGACGAACGCGCTAAGGCGGGATTGTTCTTGGCCATGCAGTATCCAGTAGAAGTTCCTGGCGTCTCTGTATCTAATTTTTTGCGAACAGCTGCAACTGCACTTCGTGGAGAAGCACCAAAACTTCGTACGTGGGTAGCTGAAGTTAAGGGTGCTATGGAAGCGTTGAATATGGACCCAGCATTTGCTGGTCGAAATGTTAATGAAGGTTTTTCTGGCGGCGAAAAGAAGCGCCATGAAATCATGCAGCTTGAACTCCTTAAGCCAAAGATGGCCATCCTTGATGAGACAGATTCAGGGTTAGATGTCGATGCCCTACGTATCGTTTCAGAAGGTGTTAATCGAGCTAAGGCTAATAATGATTTGGGAGTTTTACTTATCACACACTACACGCGTATTTTAAAATACATTAAGCCTGATTTTGTTCATGTTTTTGCCAATGGCAAAATAGTTGAAGAAGGCGGTCCGGATCTAGCCGACAAACTAGAAGCCAATGGATATGCAGATTACGTGAGCAAGTAATTCTACAATGAGCTTCTCAGTCGCGCAGGTGCGCAAAGATTTTCCTATCTTTGAACGCACTATTCGCGATGGTAAAAGGTTGGTTTATTTAGATAGCGGCGCGACGGCTCAAAAACCTTGGGCTGTTATTAATGCCGAAAGTGATTTCTATTCTAAGCACAATGCTGCCGTCCATCGTGGGGCTCATCAGCTTGCTGAAGAAGCAACTGATGCTTATGAGGGTGCACGCGAAATCGTTGCACAGTTTATTGGTGGGAAAGAAAATGAAGTCATCTTCACAAAAAGCGCCACGGAGTCGATAAACCTAGTTGCTTATGCAATGGGTAATGCCGAGGCAGGTAATCGCTTTGCCTTAACAGCATCTGATTCCATTGTTGTAACAGAGATGGAACATCATGCAAATCTGATTCCATGGCAGCAGTTAGCTAAGCGCACAGGGGCACAGCTCAAATGGTTCAAGGTGGGGCAAGATTCACGATTAGACCTTTCTAATATTGATGAACTTATTACTACACATACAAAGGTTGTTGCCGTAACGCATCAGTCCAATGTTCTCGGAACAATTAATCCGCTGGAAGCCATTGTTAAGCGAGCACACGAAGTTGGTGCGGTTGTAGTACTTGATGCCTGTCAGTCAGTGCCACACATGAGTGTGGATGTTCTTGCTCTTGGTGTGGACTTCTTAGCCTTTTCTGGACACAAAGCCGTCGGACCAACGGGCGTTGGAGTTTTATGGGGCAAGGCTGAACTCTTAGATGAACTTCCACCATTTCTTACCGGTGGATCGATGATTGAAAATGTAACCATGACAACTGCAACGTGGGCACCTGTTCCGCAAAAGTTTGAAGCAGGTGTCCCAAATATGGCTCAAGCCGTTGGTCTTGGTGCGGCATTAAATTACCTATCACAAATAGGAATGGACGCGGTTCGCGCCCATGAAATCGAACTTACTAGTTATGCCCTAGAAAAGATTTCTGCCATTGATGGAATAAGAATTGTTGGGCCACTAGAGAATGTATCTCGCGGAGCTACGGTTTCATTTACCCTTGCAGATATCCACCCGCATGATGTTGGTCAGTATGTTGATAGTCAGGGTGTAGCTGTTCGAACAGGCCACCATTGTGCATGGCCATTAGCCAAAGTTATGAATGTTCCAGCAACTACGCGCGCTTCTTTCTATCTCTACAATGACGAGCAAGATGTTGATGCCTTAGTAGACGCGTTACTAGGTGCACAGAAATACTTTGGGAGATTTTGATGGAGCTTGATTCGCTATATCAAGAAGTCATTCTGGATCACTACAAGCATCCACAGCACAAAGGATTAAATCCAGTTTTTACGGCTCAAGTCAGCCACGTAAACACCAGTTGTGGTGACGAGATAACTCTCAATTTAAATGTTGAGAACAACTTAATTACTTCCATCACTTGGGATGGTCAAGGTTGCTCCATTTCACAAGCCAGCGTTTCGATGCTGAGTGATCTGGTTACCGATAAGACTTTGGAAGAAGCTGATGCAATTGTTAAGTCATTCTCTGAGTTAATGGCTAGTAAGGGAACTTCTTCTGGAGACCCAGAGATTTTAGAAGATGCCGTTGTATTTGCAGGAGTTTCAAAGTTTCCAGGTCGGGTAAAGTGTGCCCTGCTTGGTTGGATGGCTTTTAAAGATGCTGCTATACAGTCACAGGGAGAGAGCAAATGACAACAACCGTCGATGATGTAACCGAAGCAATGAAGGATGTCGTAGATCCAGAACTTGGAATCAACGTAGTAGATCTAGGTCTCATTTACGATGTTATGGTCGATGAAGCTAATATTGCTATTTTGAATATGACGCTCACTTCTGCAGCTTGCCCGCTTCAGGATGTCATTGAAGACCAAACGCGTTCGGCATTGGCTTCAATGACCAGTGATGTGAAGATTAACTGGGTATGGATGCCACCTTGGGGCCCAGATAAAATCTCTGATGATGGAAGAGAACAGCTTCGCGCTCTCGGTTTCACTGTCTGAGGAATAACTCAATAAGGTAGTCACATGTCAATGCATGCGGCTTGGATGACTCATCGTTCTATGACGGCAGATCCATCTGTAAAGCAACAAAAGTTAAAGCCCGGCACGGTCAAGCGAATTTTCAGTTTTGCAAAACCTTATCGCTTCAGTATTTGGATCTTCCTCTTTACTGTCGTTATTGACGCAGCCCTAATTGTTGCTACACCTTTACTTTTGCGCCAACTCATCGACAAAGGCGTGATTCCTAAAGATGGTGCTTTGGTCACACGTTTAGCAATCTTTGTTGGTTTACTAGCAATTGCTGATGCAGCCATGAGCATGTTGGGGCGCTATTACTCTTCTCGAATTGGTGAAGGCTTAATTTACGATTTACGTTCCCTAGTATTCGCACACGTTCAAAAACAATCCATCGCATTTTTCACAAGAACTCAAACTGGCGCATTAATATCTCGAATTAATTCAGATGTCATGGGTGCCCAACAAGCATTTACAGCCACGCTTTCGGGGTTAGTCAGCAATGTAGTCAGCTTGGTTTTGGTCGGAGTCACGATGATGATCTTGTCATGGCAGATAACTATCTTCTCGCTTTTGCTCTTGCCCTTATTTCTGATTCCAACTAAGTGGGTCGGGCGAAAACTGCAAGAACTCACACGTGATTCTTTTAATACAAATGCTGAGATGTCGAGCACTATGACGGAACGGTTCAACGTCTCCGGGGCGATGCTCGTAGCTTTGTACGGGCAACCAGCACGTGAACAGGAATACTTTAGATCTAGGGCGCGCAAAGTTGCCGATATTGGAATCAAAATGGCAATGCTCAATCGCCTTTTCTTTATTGCGCTAACAAGTGTTGCGGCCATTGCCACCGCATTTGCATATGGAATTGGCGGCCATTTAGCTATTAGTGGAGGGGTAACAGTTGGTACGTTACTTGCAATTACTGCCCTGCTGGCTCGACTTTATGGACCACTAACTGCTTTGTCTAACATCCGCATCGATGTAATGACCTCCCTTGTATCTTTTGAACGAGTTTTCGAAGTCTTGGATCTAGAACCTATGGTGAAAAATCGGGATAATGCGATTTTGCTTGAATCTACACATCCGAACATTGAGTTTAAGAATGTGAGTTTCTCTTATCCAAAGGCGCAAGAGATTTCACTTGCATCTCTTGAATCTGCGGCTAAACCAGAAACGGTGCAAAGCGGGGAAGTACTACGTAATCTTTCCTTTACTGCAGCCCCTGGGACTCTGACAGCTTTAGTTGGGCCTTCCGGTGCCGGCAAAACAACTATAAGCGCGCTGTTGCCGCGTCTCTACGATGTAACTTCGGGTTCAATAGAAATTGATGGGCAGGACATTCGTAATCTGACTCTTGAATCCTTACGCGGAGCCATCGGCGTTGTTATGCAGGATGCGCATCTTTTCCACGAAACTATTGCGGAAAATCTGCGTTATGCAAAAACCGATGCAACAGAGGATGAAATGCGAACTGCATGTGAGTCCGCGCAGATTTGGAAATTGATTCAATCTTTACCAAATGGTCTAGACACGATGGTGGGAGAGCGTGGGCACCGTTTATCTGGTGGAGAGAAGCAACGCTTAGCTATTGCGCGCTTATTGCTCAAGTCGCCGTCAGTGGTGATTCTTGATGAAGCCACCGCACATCTAGATTCTGAGAATGAGGCTTTAGTTCAAGCTGCATTGCAGAGCGCCTTGAAAGGTCGAACCAGCATTGTTATCGCACATCGACTCAGCACTGTTCGTGATGCCGACCAGATTCTTGTGTTGGAAAAAGGACAAATCGTTGAGCGCGGAAAACATGATGAACTTGTGGCCCTCGGCGGTCTTTATGCTGATCTCTACAACCGCCAGGATTTAACGGGTGCGGCGAATTAGTATTCGGCCGTAAAGAACAAGGCCTGCAAAGAAAATCCACTGCAAGGCATATGCCATATGGGGACCATCGCTGAGTTCTGGCAATTGAGCAGCAACAGCTGGAGTTAAGGAACTCTCTGACCCACTCAAAAGATCTATGTAGTAATTCTCTGTGTCGAACCGTGATTGCGCGTTAAGTTTAGAAATAAGCCCATTGCCTGAAGATGGAATGGCAAAAAAAGATCCTTGGGGGAGGGATGAATCTAAACGCAGTCTTCCCGTGATTGAAACTTCATTAGTTGGGGGAGGAACAATCTCTGGCGCGATTGTGGCGTTAGCGCCGGCTTTGACCCAGCCGCGATCTACCCAAAACTTTTCATTTGCGGCGGTTTTAAAAAGGGTAAGGACTTCGAAACCATAAACACCTTCGTTATATCTATTGCGCAGAAGTATTTGGTTGCTTGCATCGAAGCTTCCCGACGTTGTAACGGATCTCCACTCTGAAGCAAGCGGTAAATCTTTGACTACATCTAGTCCCACTGGAGTTAGCTGAATATGTTTTTCAATCATTGCATTTCGAGCATGTCTATCTACGCCTCGGTGGTATTGCCATTGAGCTGCAACTAAACAAAGTGCGACCAAAGAAAGAGCGATAAGTGTTTTTAGAATTGAATATTCTTCGCGTTCTTTTGCCATAGTTAATCGAGTGGAAGTGGCTTTTCTTGAATTATTTGAGTATCACGGCTAAATGTTTCTCGACCCGCATTTGCAATAACAACGGCAAAATACGGCAATCCTGCTGCTCCAGCTAAGGCAATCCATCGGTAAGGGCTTGGTAGGACCACGGTAAGAATAAAGCAAGCGGTGCGAATCATCATCGAAATGAAATAGCGTTTTTGACGAGCTGACTGATCACGCGTCAAGGCTAAAGGTGCATTGGTAATCTCAAATACTTTCTTTTTCTTAGCCATATGCAAAGAGTAGTGCTCGACGCACGGCTGCGCTTCTTTTGATTACCTCTCGGTAACCAGTAAGTTTTGGGTATGAGTTCAATGGCCCTGGTTACAGGCGGAAACCGCGGTATTGGTTTGGCAGTTGCACAATCCCTTGCTGATGCTGGCCATGATGTTGTAGTCACCTATCGCAGTGGCGTTCCACCTGTTGGATTTAAGTCAGTAATCATGGATGTCACAAGTACGGAAAGTGTAGATGCCGCTTTCAACGAAATTGAGACTAAATGGGGATTCCCGGAAATTATTGTTGCCAATGCTGGCATAACCAAAGATGGTCTTGTCATGCGCATGAGTGATGATGATTTTGAATCTGTCATCGACGCCAATCTCACGGGGGCTTTCCGAGTAGCGCGCCGATCCGCTAAAGGATTATTAAAGTTGAAAAAGGGCAGGTTAATTTTCGTGGGGTCAGTTGTTGGTGCAGTCGGAGCTGCTGGCCAAGTGAATTACGCAGCTTCTAAATCAGGTTTAGTTGGAATGGCTCGATCTTTCGCCCGTGAATTAGGCAGCAGAGGAATCACTGCAAATGTTATAGCGCCGGGTTTTGTGGAAACGGATATGACGTCAACTCTGGATGAAAAACGAAGAAATGACATTGCCGGACAAGTTCCATTGGGTCGTTTTTGTTCAGCACAAGAAATTGCTGATGTAGTTACTTTTATAGCATCACCTCAAGCTAGCTATATCACTGGGGCGTTAATCCCAGTTGATGGCGGATTAGGAATGGGTCACTAATATGGGCTTACTTGATGGAAAGAAAATCTTAGTAACGGGAGTTCTCACCGATAGCTCGATCGCTTTTCATATCGCCCGTTTGGCGCAAGAACAAGGTGCAGAAGTTTTGCTTTCATCTTTTGGTAGAGCTCTCTCTTTAACCACCCGCATCGCGGGTCGGCTTCCAGCTCCAGCGCCCATTATTGAACTCGATGTAACAAATACTGATGATCTTGCAGCATTGGAAACTCGAGTACGTGCACATTTTCCAAACGGACTTGACGGCGTAGTTCATTCAATTGGTTTTGCTCCAACATCTGCTTTAGGTGGAAATTTTCTCAACACAGAGTGGGAAGATGTTGCAACTGCGATGCATGTATCTGCTTACTCTTTGAAATCGCTGACAATGGCAGCACGCCCTTTATTTAATGGCGCTGGCTCTGTTGTTGGACTTGATTTTGACGCCACCGTGGCTTGGCCTAAATACGATTGGATGGGCGTTGCAAAAGCGGCTCTTGAATCAACGTCACGTTATCTAGCTCGTGATCTAGGACCTGAAAATATTCGAGTGAATTTAGTTGCAGCTGGACCGATCCGTACAATTGCAGCAAAATCTATTCCTGGATTTGAAGAGTTTGAAAAAGTATGGAATGAACGCGCGCCACTAGCGTGGGATGTAAATGACCCAGTGCCTGCGGCTCAAGCAGCGGTTGTGCTTCTTTCGGACTGGTTCCCAAAGACCACGGCCGAAATCATCCATGTCGATGGTGGCGTGCATGCCATGGGCGCTTAGGCCTCAATTTCACCTTTTTGCCTCTAACGGGTAATCTTTGCCCCAGACCAGTGGCCTAATAACCACTGCAAGAGGAGTTACCGCTCCCACCTTCATCGCCACTAGTGCGAGCTGGTTTGTCGGATAAGAGAATTATTTCTCTTTACCCTTGCGGTTTTCTTTTGCAGCGCTGTTAGACCAAAGCGTTTGACGAAACCGAAGGAGCACAAATCACAACTGACCCGCGCATTAATGATCGTATCCGCACACCCGAAATTCGTTTAATCGGTTACACCGGTGAACAAGTAGGAGTTGTAGATATCGATACAGCGTTAAGAATGGCAGATGAAGTAGGCCTCGACTTAGTCGAAATCGCACCCGATGCCGTTCCACCCGTTTGCAAGATCATGGACTTCGGAAAATATAAGTACGAAGTTGCACAGAAAGCTCGGGAAGCGCGACAAAACCAGACCCACATTGTGGTGAAGGAAGTGCGGTTGACACCAAAGATTGAAACTCATGATTACGAAACAAAGCGTAATCAAGTAGAGAAATTTCTTAAGGGTGGCGACAAGGTGAAAGTTACGATGAAGTTCCGCGGACGCGAACAAACGCGACCTGAGATGGGCTACAAACTGTTGCAACGTCTTGCAGAAGATGTCG
>CAFBLC010000018.1_pt1 | contig 28705 bp, 24 predicted proteins | sample 7268011 | NCBI WGS metagenome assembly CAFBLC01 (sample SAMEA6814023, study PRJEB35770) | uncultured Actinomycetes bacterium | biome: Freshwater; feature: Freshwater reservoir; material: water | place: Czech Republic | collected 2016-04-20 | depth 30m m
GTTGCTGTTGATGTGGCAACTGCAGTTGGTGTTGATCCACCCATTGCACCGCCACCGATTGCTAAAGACTCACTAGATGAAAACTGAGGCGGAGTAATAGCCATGACTGCGCCAAGGCCACCTAGGGTGCCTCCTGCAATCAGTAACGCCCGCTTCATCTAGTTCTCCTTCTCCTCTTTACTAACTTAACCCTAATAACCTGAGAGATACCTTAAAGTGCCCCGATTTAAATCTGCGCATTTACTCCTTATGGAAAGCAAAAGCCTCATCATGGAATCTGTTTTTAGGCCCACCCACATCTTCAAAAGCTTCTCTCACTGCGCTCACCAAAGGCTCTGGACCGCAGATGTAAACATCTGAGTCTGCAAACTGTGGCACTAAGCGCTTTATTGAACGCGCATCCATTGGATGATTCTTACGTGATCCCACAAGATAGTGAATACGGATAGATCCACCGCTATTAAAAGCTAAGTAATCTAACTCGTCCCTTAGAACTAAATCTTCTTCTTTAGATGCTCTAAAAATTACATCCATCTGGACGCCACCGCTTAGCTCTTCCATAATCGCTCTAATAGGCGTAATACCCACACCACCACCTACTAAAACCACATGAGGGCGCGTTGAGCGCCCTGCAGTGAAAGCACCATAAGGACCTTCAACAAAAACACGTGTGCCAGGCTTCATAAAGGCAAGTGAGCGTGAGTGATCTCCTAAATCTTTAACGGTGATGCGCATCAGATGCTCCGTTGGAGCAGCTGATAAAGAGTAGGGATGTGACATTAAGAAATGTCCACGTGATAAAAAGCGCCACCCAAAGAATTGACCGCCTTGGGCACCAAGCTTGTGCAAATTACGACCTTTCATAATCACTGAGATAACTCCAGGACCCTCCACAATTACTTTTTCAACCTTCAGATTTACTTTAAGTGATCTCACCAGTGGTACACCAATGCGCCAATAAACAATTGCAAATGCCATCAAGACATACAGCCCAGTCCAGTATGCACGGTTAAGTGGATGACCAATAAACATCTGTCCATTTACTACTTGGTGCATAAAAGATGCTGCAACAGCTAAGTATGTGTACACATGGATGATCCACCACGTCTCATAGCTCATCTTTGCTCGAGCTTTTTTGTATGAAGTAACCCCAGCCAATATCATTAAAACAAAACCAGCCAGGGCAAACCACATCCACTCAAAAGAGTTGAGCATTCTCCAGAGCTCTTTATAGAGCGGGATTGAATCTTGTCCTGCAAAAGATAAAACAATAAAGAAAACATGCGCACCAATGCCATATAAAGACCAAGGTCCTAGATTGCGGTGCCAGGTAACAAGGCGATCATGGCCCACACCCCGCTCCACCCAGGGAATACGTGCTACTAAAAAGATGCCAACGATTGCTAAATACGTGCCCACTAATGCAGACAGACGAGAGAAAGAAGCAAGGGATGCATAAAGGGATGTGAAATCACTTTTGCGCACAGTCGTTAACTGCAGCGCCAGAGTTAAACCAAGGCCTGCACCAAGCAATAGCGCTGCCCAGTCCGTACCAGCTGATGAATGCTTATAGATGCGCGTTGGCTGGGTCATAGACCTATTAGAGCCCTTTAACCTGAGAACCAACTGAATGCCAGCCGAGCGGCGCCTGCATGAGGCGCAGGCTGGGCAACACAAACTGACCTAGAATCACCACATGCGCGTCCTTTTAACTGGTGGAGCTGGATTTATAGGTTCACACCTGTCTGATGCCCTCATAGCCCAAGGTGACACCCCAGTCATTCTAGATAACCTTTCAACAGGTCAACTATCCAATATCGCCCACATCCAAAACAAAGTAGAAATTCACCAAGGTGACATCCGTGATGTGGCATTAGTTAACAAACTCACCCAAACGTCAGATCTAGTTCTCCACATGGCTGCAGCACTTGGCGTTAATACAATCTTAGAAGAAACAGTGGAATCTGTTTCCACAAACTTCACTGGAAGTGAAGTTGTATTACAAGCATCCCTGAAGCACAACAAGCGCATCATCATTGCCAGCACATCAGAGATCTATGGCAAGAACCCTAACCAGCCTTTAAAAGAAACAGATGATCGTGTTGTTGGTGCCCCACAAAAGATCCGTTGGACCTATGCCGATGCTAAAGCCCTAGAAGAGGCAATAGCTCACTCTCTGTTTTTAACCGAAGGTCTTAAAGTCTCAACAATTAGATTCTTTAACACCGTTGGACCACGCCAAACTGGGCGCTATGGCATGGTCGTTCCCCGCTTTGTGCAAGCTGCAACTAAGAATGAAGACATCACCATCTATGGTGATGGCACACAATCTCGAGTCTTTTGCCATGTCTTAGATGCAATTGATGCAGTTCTTAAGATTACAAAGGATGACAAAACAATAGGTGAGGTCTTTAATGTGGGTGGGGAGGGTGAAACTACCATCCAGCAGCTAGCTGAAAAGATCATCACCAACACTAAATCCCAATCAAAGATTACTTTCACGGCCTATAGCGATGCCTACCCCGCAGGCTTTGAAGATATGCAGCGTCGAGTTCCAAATATAACAAAAGCAAAGAGTGCACTTAATTGGAAACCAACAAGAAATCTAGATCAGATCATTAGCGATGTTGCAGCTAGTTTTAAGTAGAGATTAGAGCTGCACGGCCCCTTTGACGGCCCCTGTTGTGTCAAAAACATAATGCGCAGCCCTAAGTATTGCCTCACTTGAGACCACCTCATGCTTAGTCACCACAATGGCAATATCTGCTCCATTTAGCGCAGTTGAGCTCTGGCCTTTCCAACTACCAACCACTTCATCGCTCCACGTAACAACTGCGCCCATTTCATTTAAAGCCTCTATTAGATGCTCTGCTGGCGTCTCTCGCGTGTCAGCAACATTTGGCTTATATGCCACACCAACTACCAAAACCTTCTTACCTTTTAATGATCCACCATTATCGCTAGCAACTCTTCTTGCAATATATGTGGGCATCTCTAAGTTCACTTCATTAGCACGCTCAATAAAGGTTGCTCTCACACCGTTCTCAAGAGCTAAGTGGGCAAGGTATGAAGGATCAACCGGGATGCAGTGTCCTCCAACTCCAGCACTTGGTGTGAACTTCATAAAGCCATATGGCTTTGTATTAGCTGCATCCAACGTTTCACGAACATCAATACCTAAAGCGTGAGAGATCTGTGCCAACTCATTTACCAAAGCAATATTCACCTGTCTAAAGGAGTTTTCAAATAACTTCGCAGCCTCTGCTACCTCAGGAGATGACACCTCAACTAAGTTGTCACAGAAAGTAGCGTAGAACTCACGAGTGCGACTAGTTGCCTCTGGTGTTAACCCTGCAAATAAACGTGGTGTGTTTTTCTGATTCCACTCCACACGACCGGGATCAACTCGCTCAGGAGAGATTGCATATTCATGAGCAATCTTTAACTTTGAGTACTTCTCAATAGCAGGTTTGATGTAGGTACGGAGTGTGCCGGGGTATGAAGTTGATTCATTAATAATCAAAGCTGGTGAATCCAAATTCTTGCCAATTACCTTACACGCTGAATCAATATAGGAAAGATCTGGTTTGCGGTTTGAATCTAAAGGTGTTGGAACGGCTATTACGACGATATCTGAGCCATTGATGTCGGCGGGATTAGTAGTGGCTCTGTATTTGCCTTTGGCGATCAACTTTGCAAGAGAAAGGCTGTCTACGCCTTCTATGTGAGAGGTGCCTTTGTTGAGGCGTTCCACGACAGTGGTACTGGTGTCGAAACCAATCACTTCGTAATGTTCACCAGCAAAGGCAGAGATGGTTAGACCGACGTAGCCTTGGCCAAGAATTGCAAGCCTCATAAAAGAATCCTATTTATACTTTGGATTGAGGGGGTCCAAACGACGCAGATTACTCAGAATCAAAGTTTTCTCAGCCTCCGTTAAGTTGGGCATTTGTGAGAATGAATACCAAGAGATAAAGCCATCTGGAAATTTTTCAACAGCCAAGTTAACTAACTGTCGGCCTGTATCCGGATATTTATTATCCATAAATATCTTAATTGCTTCATTTAAGCGAACAGGGTCAGTCGGCCAAGCCCTTGCAGCACCTTCGACAACTTCTATATCTCCCGATGCCATGGCAGATCGCCACTTCACGTCTACCAAAAATGCTGGCAACGCTATGAATAGTCCGACTAGAGCTCCAGCAATTGCTCCCATTACAAGTCCCGGTTCAGAGACATTCTTGGATTTCTTAGAAAATTTCTGCTGGTCGATTTTAGTATTTTTCCCTACTTGAAGAGTTGATTCACTGGATGATTCATATCCAATAATCAGGGCTCCAAAAATCCAACCCCATACTGCCAAGCCAATTTGATTGATGCTGATAATTGATTGTGCTTGATAACAAATCCATACTGCTGAGAGTAGGACTCCAGTAACATCAAAATCTCGGGACCGCCTGATTAGTCGGACAATCGAACGAATAACAAATCCAGTTAGAACTGAGTACGCGATTAGCAGCGGAATACCACCAGATGCAAAAATATCGATATATATATTATGAGCCGCATTTGATGTCGTATCAACACCTGGAGTAATTATAGATTGCGGAGCTCGTGCACGTCGATACCACGATCCGTAACCATCAAGTCCGACACCAAATATTGGGTGGGTGGATCCCATGTTCCAGCCCGCTAACCAATATTGTCCTCGCAAAGAAACAGATGTCTTATAAATATATTGTGTGAGAGGTCCTATCTGTAGCGCTCCAAGTGTTGCTAATAAACCTAGTGATGCTGAGAACCCAAGGTAAGTCAATTCTACTAACTTGGATTTCGTCATTGAGTGAATTCTAAGCCAAACCACGAAGCCAACACCTATTGCAGATACAGCCAACCCTTGAATGGCGTGGCTCCGTAAAATCTCAACAAAAGTAATGATAATAACAACGACATAGAATAATCGGTAAGTCAATGAAACTCCGTTGGCTACTAATTTCGTAAAAATAGCAACTAAAAACATTCCTAAAAATGCACCAATAAAGTTAGGGTTTCCAAATGTTCCCAAAATCGTGTTATAAACATTATTCCAGGGAAGTAACTCAATCCCAAATAAAGTAAATAAGCAGTAAATTATATTAAAGAAACCGGCAAATAAGAAGCTCTTGATAATCGCCTCAAAGTTCACTTTGCTCTTAATTACTAGGGCGGCAATAAAAATGATTGTAAGGCTTAGATATGTAAGTAGCCCTGTATTTCTCCCTGCAACTCCATAGAAGTTCATGGCAAACGGCTCACTACTCAACAAAGATGTAAGAATTATCCACACCCCAAAGAAAATGCTTACAAGAATCACTCGAGAGTTCTTGGTTTTTCGCCAAGAAGAAATCTCTAAAAACATGACTGAAAGACAGGAAAATGCGAGTATTGCAAGCACAACCATCTTTGGAGCATTAACTGGTTCGGTCGTCCACCAAGCTGCGACAAAAATAGTTGTGAAGAAGGCTCCTGCACTCAGGAATTTTGAGATAAATCTTTCTGCAGTTAATGAACTCATTGGCTAAGGCTATCTAGTAATGAGTAAAACACTCTTGAACTTCGTAGTGTGGTTTGAATTACACCTAAAGAAAGGCCGAAACCCGGCCCCCTCCGAAGAGGGAACCGGGTTTCGGTTCTAGATCTTTATCAGATCAAAGGGGGCAGATTATGCCTTTACCTTCTTCTGGATCTTGATTACTAGGTTAGTCAACGCTGTCAACTGAGCCTTTAGGCCAGAGATCAATGTTGCAACCTGAGCAGATAGAGCAGCTACCGCATCTGCAGCATCTTGTGCTGCAGCTGTTGCTGCATCTGCTGCTTCTGCTGCAGCGTTAGCTGCATCAGTTGCGGCATTTGCTGCATCAGTTGCTTCTGCTGCTGCATCAGTTGCTGCTTGAGCGTTAGCTTCTGCTGCATTTGTGCCTTCAGCGAATGTAACTGTTCCTGTTGCTGAGATGTTACCAGCAACTAGAGCTGTATTAGCCTGAGCTGTAGTTGAAATGTATCCAACTAGATCTTCGTACTGAGCAGAGTTAGTACCTGTAACAGTAACTGAAGCTGCTCCAGCAGTTGTAGATGTTAATTCAAATGTGTATGAACCACTTGAATCTGTTGTCCACTGTGCTGTCTTTCCACCAGTTGCTAGGCGACCTACACCTGTTGCAACGATGTTAAGAGTTGCACCTGCGACAGCATTACCCAAACCATCAGTTACATTTACAGTAAATGATGGAAGAGCGTTTGCATTTGCAGCCGCTGTTGCGTTAGTTGATCCTGCAGTTAGCTTGATTGTACGAGCTACTGAAGCATCTGCAGTTGAACCTGATAGTAGGTATGCGTTAGTAAATGCAATCGCAGCAGTTGAAGTCACTGTACCTGATGTGAAAGTAAGTGTCTTTGTACCTGGTGTTGTTGCAGTTACGTTGATTAGACCTGTGTATCCAGTTGAACTTGTGTAGAAATCACGAGACTTAACAGGCAAGCCTGCTGAGCTCAAGATCCATCCACCGTCAGATACTGAAACAGTAACCTTAACGCCTGATGCAGCAGCAAGAGCTGCTGTCTCTGTGTATGCATTGAAGCCAATTACGTCATCAGTAGATGTAATTGAAGATGGAACTAGTGTCTTAGCAATGTTCTTACCCTGTGCCAGTGTGTAACCAATTGTACCTGTGCGGTAAATGGTTGTTGCTGGAACCAAAGTAGTCCATGTTGCTTCAGAAGCATCGTAATAGACCTTCATTGAAGCAGCTGCTGGTGCAGTTGCTGCATATGTAACAGTCAATGTCTTTGATACTACCACTGTAGTAGTTGTAGCTGAGATTGCATCTGTTCCCGCAGCAATTGCTAGAGCATCTGTCAAGGTATATGAAACCTGTCCGTTTGCATCTGTTGTAGCTGATGGGATTAGAAGTGGGCTTGCTACTGTGTTGTTTGAACCAGCAACTGCCAAGTTAACAACTTCACCTGCAACTGGCGCACCGAATGCATCAGTAACAGTAAATGTTGCCTTTGTAACAGCCTTTAGTGCAACTGTCATTGGGCCAGCTGGATCAACAGATACAGCGTATGGCTTGCTCTTTGCCCAAGTAGTTACTTGAGAAGTACCTGCAGTTCCGCCTGCAACCCATGCTACTGATGCACTTGTTCCATCTGATGGAGCAGTACATGTAACAGTGATTGATGCCTTACCGCTTGAATTAGTCTTAACGACTGTGCTTCCGTCAACACCATCAACAGGTGTTGCGTCGCCAGCTGCACAAGATGTCCAAGTTGTTGTAAATGTAACTGGATAATCTTGAACTGCATCAGTTCCGCTAAGTACCTTTACAGTTACTACCGCTGACTTTGTAGTCAATGGAACTGTGTAGCTTGGTGTTGAACCAATTTGCCCAGTTGCAACAACAGAACCTGTTGATGTATATGAGCCTGAAGCTGCATAAACAAGGTAGGTAGCTGTAGCCACTGCTGATCCGTGCTTAGCTGTTAATGTGTAAGTTCCAGCAGCTCCTGGAGCATTTGCTACGTTCCAGTTAACACCGAACACACCATCGTTAGTAGTCAGATTAATATCGGTTGTATTACCGAAGTCTTGCCCTGATGTTCCGTTATCTGCTGAAGTAACAGTGAACGTATCTGAAGTTGCAGCGGCCAGACGCATTGTTGTAGTTAGAGATTCAGCCGCTCCAACCTTGCTACGGATTACACCACCATCACGGTTAGTGAGAGTTGCATATGTGTAAACATCTGACGAAGCAGATGCAGACACAGAAGAAAGAGCCGCGCCAACGGTGTAAGTACCACCCTTAGTTAGAGTCAACTTTGAGCCTGAATCAACCTTTGAAGTTACGAAGTCGATTTTTAGAGTCTGAGTTGAAACTAGGTTTCCAGCTAGATCTGTCAAAGTAAATGAAATTGTGTAGACACCTTGATCAAGTACAGTCTTACCGAGCTTAGGCATGATCGCTACATAGTAGTAACGAACCTTAGAGGTAACAGTTTCTGTAGGTGTTCCTGGAGCTACAGCGCCAGCAACCTGGCCAAAGTAGCTAGTGTTTTCTGAACCAATTGCACCGTCGAATGGTGCTGCAGTTGTTGCTGTCACTGTGTCAACAGATGTTGCAGCAGCGCCGCCCGTTCCGTCACCAGCAGCTGTGTGACCCCAAGCAGTTATAGTTCCAGAAGTCTGGCCCTTAACCTCAACCATTGAAAGGTCATTAGCTGATCCAGTTGCAAACGCTCCGCCATGTCCGACGAGTGTTTTGGCAGTTACGCCTGTAGGAACTGCTGTTACCTTAGCTGTAATTGTTTCACCGGCACTTAGAGAACCAACGTTTGTTACTCCCGCTGTATCCCCTGTTACCTTGATGCGAATTAGTGCAGATGGTGTATCCGTAGTGCTTCCACCAACAACAGTGATTGAACTGGTGCTAAGTGAGAATGAAGCTGCAACGCCTGCAGATGCTGGCGCCACTGAAGATAGAACACCAAAGCCCAAAGCCGCAACTGCTACAAGCGCTACGCGCTTGAAAGTTGTCTTTGTAGACATTTGTTTCCTTTCGATTAGTCGATCGAGAGAATTTCCCTCGTTCGGCTTGAAGTTAAAGTTCTTAACTTCGTTTTCGATGAATCGCACGTGCTGATTCACCAAATTCCCCACCGTGTATCCGGACGCGGCGAGGAAACCTATTTTTAGTTGTTCACCTGCACTGCTTGCGCTAGTACCTGTGTCTTACCTGCATTCATAAGAATGCGTGCCGTAATCGAGGCAGGTGCATCAGCTAGGTCATAGCCACGGCTTCCAGTTGGGATTACGAAATCTGATTCGTTGAGGTAGCCAAGGTTAAATGTGGCCGTGATGAGGTATTGGCCGTTTGCCAGCCGATCGATGGAAGAGTCTGTGCTCTTGATTTCAACTGAGTTCCAGTTGCCGACCCAACCAATGTTGATGCCATTGACGGCATAACGAGTTCCCGTTCCATCAACTGTGATGAGCTGATCGATAAGAACGTTTGGACCAACAGAGCCTGTGATGAACTGATTGTTAACAACAATTCCGTCTATACCAACAGTTGTTACGCCCTTAGTTACGCGGCCAACACCCTGTGTGCTCTTTGAATCAGTAACAGAGAATCCAGTTGGAATTCCATCTTTATTGAGGCCAAAGAATGAAAGAGCTGCAATCTTTGCGTTAAGTGCTGCGACTTGTGCCTTCTTAGTTGCAGCGGCTACAGCAGCCTTTGTTGCCGCAACTGTTGATGGTGACTGGCTCACTGCTGCTGGTGCTTTGCCAGCAACTGCTGACATTGAAGGAATCGTTGAAACAACGCCTGCTTCATTGCCAGTCATGGAGTTAAAGCCAAGGAATGCAGTAATAACAAGAAGAAGAGAAAGAGCAGCCTTAGATGACTTCTGGGCGATCTGAGCAGCTTTTTTATAAGTTGTTGAAAGTGCGTTAAGTGCAGTTAAACCAGTTGCGTCATCAACGACCCACTCTTCAAGAACGCGCACCATTGACTTGCGAGCGCGAACAAGGATGTGACGAACGTTAGCTGGGCTTGTGTTAAGCGCAGTTGCGATCTCCTCTGTTGTGCGGCCTTCCATTTCCCACATCACAAGCGCTGTGCGCTGATCTGAAGTTAGGCGAGAGAGAGCTTCGCGAATGATCGCGGCATCTTCTGCTGCAGTAATAGAGGTATCTAGGTCAATGTGATTCTCTGATGCGATCTCGTTTAGGCGCTCTTGGGTTGTGTCAGCATCAATTGCAACCAAGTTAGGACGTGCTCCGCGAGCGCGGATGATGTTGAGAGAAATATTGGTAACAGATGTACGAAGGTATGCAATCGCGCGATCTGCCGTATCTAGCTCAGGGGCAGCAAGCATGAACTTAAGGAATGCTTCCTGTACTACTTCATTAGCTTCTGCCTCATCGCGGGTGATTCGGCGTGATTGAGAAACAAGCTGTGTGCGGTGTTCTGTGTAGAGCGCTGAGAGCTGAGAGATAGACCAGTCTGCAGCAGAGCCCTGAGCTGATGCGGGGGCAGCTTCAAGAATGCGGGTGGCAGCAGTCTGTGCAGCTTGTTTCGCTGCCTTTGACTTTAATAGTGCCATTTAAGTAACTCCCGCGAGTTTGATTAAGAAGAGCAACGTCTTGCCCTCTATTAGTTAAGACACCGCTGGGGGGCAAATGTTGTGCCCTTTGCGGATTTATTTTTACCTATATATATGGGGGGAAGGTGCATGCAGGGCTTTCGCCGAATGGCAGCGTTAAACAACCCTGCCGGAATCAGGTCTTAAGTCTATGGGATAGGCAAGCCTAAAGCCGGTATTGAGGGTTTTTGAGCGTGTTGAGCAGACGGGGGCCCTAAGACAGCCCAATGGGCCCTACATTCTTAAATACGACGCCCCGTTGAAATCTAGAACTGCTCCGCTGGCCCATTCACTCTCGGCCGAGGCCAAGAAGTGGACAGCTTTGGCTAACTCTTCGGGTCTTGCAACTCGATTAAATGGACTCTGGGCACGAATGCCATCACCTTCTGGACCATCCAATAATCGCGCTGCCATATCAGTTTCTACAAAACCTGGCGCCAACGTTGTCACACCTATTTTCATAGGCGCTAAAGCTTGGGCGATCGATTGGCCGAAAGCAACAATTGCCGCTTTTGATGCACCGTATGCGGGACTAACAGGTTCGCCTCTAAAAGCTCCGCGCGAACCAATGTTCACGATTCTGGACGTTGAGTTCTTGGGCATATATTGCAGCGCGCACCAGGTCACATTTGCAGCACCTATTAAATTAACGCCCAAAGTATCTGACCATGCTTGTTGCCATTCTTGATAGGTAGAGCTTTCAATTGGGTGATCAAAGAAGACCCCCGCATTATTAATCAGGACATCGATAACACCAAACTCTTGTGCAACAGAATCAACCATTGCTTTGATTGCTTCAGGATCTCGCAGGTCGGCTTGAACAATGATGTGGCCGCTGCCAGCAAGTGAATCAACAACTTTTTGGGCATCTGTGGCAGCAGAAGAATAATGAACAGCTACTCGATCACCGGCCGCTGCAAATTCATGAGCAATAGCAGCACCAATTCCTCGTGAGCCACCCGTAATAAGTATTGTGCGATTAGTCATTAGAGCACTTTACGACAATTGCCAAGATTGGCCCAGAATGAAGCAATTATTGGGTTAACACCTCATTGGAATTTGAGAAAACAATCTATTCGGGTTGTACCCTCATTGGCTTAGGGGGTCTTCTCATATGGCAACACGATCTAATGGCTACAGATCAAGGCCCGACGGTTCACACGTGGGCAAGGTCGGCTTTTACTTAGTGTTAATACCTGCAACTGGGTTTCTGATCAAAATGATCACAATGGCAAACATTGTGGGTGGCGGGGCCTGGTTGGGCGCTGACGGAGAAAACTATCTTTCTGGAGTGGAAGGCTTACTGAATCAGGGCTATTTCAGCGATAAAGATGTCTTGTCTTTTTGGCCTGCTGGCTATCCCATTCTGATTTGGTTTCTGGCCAAAATATCTTTAGCTAATAGTTTGTGGCTACTTTCAATTATACAAAGTCTTTTTTATGCCTATTCATCCTATTTCTTCCTCAAGCAACTGCGAGGTACCCAGTTGCAGCCATACATGTTTCTGATTGGCATGGCACTGACTTTCAATCCCACACTTTCCTTGAGTTCCTTAGCTGTGGGATACGAAAGTCCGATCGCATCCTGCATGTTGATGATTGTTGGTCTCATCTTAAAATCACAAAGACAGAACACTAATATCGAGTTAGTAAAAAATATCTCTCTTGTAGGACTCTTTTCTTTTCTGGCAACTTTCATGCAACCACGATGGATTTTAACTTCGGTTGTCTTTGCTGTTATGTGGGCGCTCATCACACAAGGCAAAAAAGCTCAAGCCATGGTGCTCATAGGCGTAATCGCAATTATGACAATTGCCCCAGCAATTCTCATACAACGCAATTCGCAAGCTATTCAAAAATCTGTTATCTCAACAAATCTGGGAGTAACCATGCGCCTTGGTGCTGGGGAATCAACTTCTGGTGGTTATTCCCATTCAGGCCTTGAAGTTCCATGTGATCCTGTTCCACCTGCAATTGTTGTAGAAGATAACGATTTAGTTAAATGTGTTCTTAGTTGGTATGCAGCCAACCCCGTTAAAACCTTTCATTTAGCAATTAATAAGGCGTGGTACTTCTGGTCTCCATGGTCTGGTCCTTTAGGTAACGGAACTATGGCCAGAAATCCGTGGCTAAAGATTGACCCGATAATAAATATTGCTCACACCAGCCCTGCTGGAAAAGACTTTGTCTATAAGACTTTCGGTAAAGTGGTGTCATTTCTTTGGGTATTAATGTGTATTTCATTATTTTTTATAGGTTTCTTCTGGCTTCGATCTATGAAAGGTATGCAATCAATTCTGGCCTATTTGGCCTTTACTCCAGTTGTGCTTTCTTGGCTCATATCTATCGCAACTATTGGCGATCACCGCTTTCGGCTACCAACAATGCCATTAAGTCTTTTCTTACAAGTCCTTGGGTATTTCGCACTTATCCATAAAATAAAAACCAAATCATTTGCAGTCAAAAATGAGGTGGTAGATAAAAAGGTTAGAAAGCATAATTAGTGTGGGACCAGACGCCTGCGGGAATTTTGTAGTTAATGCCATGTGCAGATAAATCTTAGTTTTAAGGTGTCTTTGCCGAAGGTGAAGGGCCTTTGCCGCCCCCACCGCCAGTTCCATTTCCTGAACCGCCGCCAGTCCCAGATCCGGCTTTAGATCCTTGAGTCGGACTAGAGCTTGGTTCGGCAGTTGCTGAGTTCTTGGAAGGTGTTGCGCTATTCATGGCTGGTTCAATTTGTGAATTCTTTACAGTTGAGGATTTTACGAATCGCATTCCTTCGGCAAATTTCAAGCATGTGTATTCTACGCCTTCAATTTTTTTCTTAACTAATTGTTTTGTACATTTTTTTGAACTTCCTGGAATAAATTTACTTGGTGAAAGAATCCATCCACGTTCACCTGTTTGTTTTACTACGCAGTTTAATACTTCGCCATACTTTGTTATAACGCCTTTACCAAGATAGCGGTCTTCACAATTATGCTTCAAGGACTGGTTGCGATAAGGAATAAGTTCATTTGCGCCTTGTGCAGATGAAATACCAAGACTAAAAAGCAGAACCGCTAGTGAGGTACTAATAATTCTCAATCTTTGCAATTTCAAACTCCCTAGTTGGTAAACTCGATTGAGCTCAACCTAATTCCGGGTACATTTCCTACAAAAGTATATGGAATGTCATCAGAGCCTTGTGATAAACCAGAAATATCAAATTTGTAAATCTCTGTAAAATTAGGTGAACCCGCAATTCGAGCACCAGTCCAGAAAATTCCACTTGAATCAACAGTCAGCATATTTGCCCTGTCGGAAGGCAAATTTCTACCATACTGAGGATTTCCCGTGACACCATTAGAGTCGATCAATAGGTATAAAGTGTCAGTTTTTAGCCAAATGCGGCCTTCTAAGTCCGAAGCCAGCCCTGTTGACCATGTGTCTATGTCTTTCTCGAACACTTCTATCGAAGCATCAGTCTTATCAATTTTGATTAAATTATCGTCAGCCTCTGACCAACCCCACAGTTGACCAGTTGGATCAAATGCTAAGTCTGGATAAGGTGTGTAGTTACTATGTCCAACTAAATAAACATTTATTTCGCCATTGGTCGCGGTGGTGGGGTCAAATTTGAAGAGAGAATCACTGTCGTTTGAAACGAAATAAAACATAGAGTCGACAGGGTCCCATGACAATCCTGTTGCGTGAATTATCTGCTCTCCGTTATATTTTAAAGCTCCAACAAGTTCGTAAGTAAAATCAGAACCTTCATTAATAGTGAGCATGTATAAATTCGCTGAATCTGCCTCACCGTCGCTATCATGAATGCCTGCACCTGTTAAACCGTACAGAGTTCCAGATCCTGGAACTGTTTCAATTGTAATTTTTACAACATTTTGTGCCGGCGCTAAACCATACGATGAATCAGCATTATGTGAAAATGTTGCTACTAAAGAATTTGACCCAAGTGGCAACGTACCCTGCCAGTAAAAATGTGGGGTGTCATCACTTTGATCAGATGTTCCCGCAGTATCAGTATAAAGACTGATTAGACCAGAGGAACCGTAAGCCGAGATCTTGAATGATTTTCCCCCACAGTGATCCGAACTTCCATCAATCCCGCTTAACTGAACTGAGGTGAAAAAATGGCCTGCATTGCCTGGAGCATTTATAAATGTTGAATATGGCGTAACAGTTATCTGATTATCACACGCAGTTGCTTGGGTTACTCCTTGGCCAAATTCAACTGGGCCAGAATTCAAATTAATATTTGCAGCCAAAGTTGACCCTAGGGAAGCAACAACAACTAGGGCGATAAAACCAAAGGTGTAATTGAAAGCATTTTTGCTGCCAGTTCGGCGAGCCTTCATGCTTTGGAAGTTCAAAATCGGCATGTGGTGAATTCTAATCCAGGTAAACTCTTTTGGAAGCAATACCTATAAAATTTTCTACTAGGCTCAAATTTCACAATCGCTGCGAAAAAAAGTGGGCCCAGACGGGCTCGAACCGTCGACCCACGGATTAAAAGTCCTGTAGAAAAAGCCCGCCTTCCATAAGGCTAGCCGTTTTTCCCGTTCAAATCGAAGGGAAAAACCTAAATGTTCGAACCAATTTCCGCCTGTGCCACTACGGTGCCACGAAATCTCATGCATGCATTCGCGCCGATACTGAATGAGATGAATAATTCGTATGCAGAAAATCGGGGGCGAATCACTATCCCCAGCATGACAAAGCAAAATAACGCTGGCACTTGGGCTGGCATAAAACTCCTAACGGTTCCCCAAGTCTGTGAAATCCTACAAATATCTCAATCCACTTTTTATAAGTGGGGTAACAAGAAGCAAGCCCCTAAGGCTATGCGCTTGCCAAATGGCTCCCTGCGAGTCCAGGAAGAGCACCTGAACACCTTCATTAGAAAATTAGCTAAGGCGGGTCGCGCCAATGCTTAAAGTCCAGATATTTAATGTGACAAAGAATGAAAAACGCCCTCTGCCCTATCGCCTCAAATGGCGTGTGGGGGATCGAGATAAATCTAAGTCCTTCAAGAGAAAAGGCGAGGGCGATGCCTTCAAGCGAAAACTTGAGAGAGCATTAGAAGATGGTTTATCTTTCAGTCCATCGACTGGCCTTCCAGAACTTTGGGGCAAGACGTTAAAAACTTTCGCTGAAGTGGCCAGAGAGCATTCTGCTTCAAAGTGGCATGAGTGGTCTCCAACATCTCGCGTTTCCCACACCGAATCAATCGCAACTGTTATTTACGAACTACTCAGACCGTATGGGGCTAGTAAGTACGAACGCCCCTGTGTTTTGCGAGTGATTAGGAATCTACTTATCAACCAAAACGAATTGGAGGGTACCGCCCATGAAAAAGAGGTACTTCAGTACGTTTTAAGCAATTCGTGCAAAATGAATGAGATTTCGATTGAAAAAGTGAGCGAAGTGCTCAAAAAAATCGATATAAATTCTTTAAATGGCGAGCCTGCATCAAAAGACTTATTCCGTAAGCGTAAGCAAACCTTTGGCACCGTAATGGATTATGCCTACCGCCATAAATACATCAACGACAACACTTTTAAGAGAGTGAAGACTAAAAAGATTGAAACTCTGGAGGCCCTTGATCCGATAGTTGCGCTAAACCCGGCAGATTGTCGAAATTATTGCCAAGTCCTTCGCAACTGGGCAAAAGTTAAAAAAGGTTATTTCATGGAATCGGCAGATTTTTTAGAAATTGTCTGGCTTGCTGGGCTTCGCCCTAGCGAAGTCGCAGGATTGAAAGTCAAAAATGTAAATCTGTTTTTAGATCAACGAACTAGTTATCTAAAAGTAGATTGCGCAGTCGTTTCGCTATTAAGTGGGTATGCCGACAACCAAGCGACCCAAGTCAGCAAGGGTCTAAAGGCAAGGGGCAATAAAGCTTTCCGAAATGTTCCAATTCTTGCTGAACTTCGTCCAACAATCGAAAGGTTAGTTGAAGACAAAGACCCAGAAGACTTTCTCTTTACTGATCCAAAAACTGGGACTAAGCCAGTAAAAACAGATTTGGTAAATCGCTATTTCAAAAAAGTCTGTCTGACTAGCCACACTACCTATGACCTACGCCATACCAACGCTTCCATTTTAATTTACTCTGGGCTCAACATTGTTGAAGTTGCAAATCGGTTGGGAAATTCTGTTGATGTTTGCCAGAAGGTTTACCTCCACATGCTCAATAAGGTTGAAGATATAAATCTAAGTAGAGAAGATGAGTTCCTCAAAAACGCAGTCAAGCCTCTAAAATTTGAAACTTATGAAATTGGGATAAATTATTGGGAGCCCCCGATTCCAAAGAACTAAGAAATAAAGCCCCTTCTTTTTACGGAAGGGGCTTTATGATTTGGTATGACAAAGCAATAAACACTGTGGCTTATTTCTTTTTATCTTCCCCAAATCAGAGAAGAAATCTGACTGTTGTGGAAGTATTTACTCACTTAAAAAATAAGTGAGCCCGCTCGGGCTCGAACCGAGGACCCAAAGATTAAAAGTCTTTTGCTCTACCAACTGAGCTACGGGCTCATGCTATTAAATTTTCCTGAGCCTATCATTCCCTAGTTACTTAGGTGACGCAAATCCTTTTTAACTGGTGCCGATTAGAGGGACTATTGCTAGCCTCTACCAACTTATAAATACGAAATCATCAAATTTGATCATCTCTGTTACTAATAACTATAAATGCATTTCTTATATTGCCAAATAGATTCCACACTCTCCCTGTCCTTAACCATCTCCGTATCTATACCCGTTACTACACCCATTACTACCCTCTAAATTAATGATTCCTGACCACTCTCTATATTTTGCTGATAGAGAGTGGTCAGGAATCGAAATAACTAATTTAAGCGTAGAAAGCAACCCGTTGCTTGTCCGGGTGCGGGGGTAGTAACGGGTCGGCAATGACCATTTAACAATCTTCATTTCCAAACATATTTCTTAACTTTTCTTACTAAGGATTGCCTTTATTAGTGGATCTAGTTCTGGTATCAGACTATTTGCACCTATTTCAGATAAATGGTCTGCATCGTGAAATAACCAACCTTCATTTGAATTATTTCTGCAAACTTTTTTTGGACAAAAAATATTAAGGGTACTTAAGTAATAGTCTGTTACTCTATTATTTTCCCAAAAACTATTATCCTCAAATGGAATATTCGAGAATTTGCTTTTAGAATTTTTCCAATCTTGTACTCGAGTTACGATCGGCAGTAACTCCGGTGCGCTTCCAATATGTATAATCTCTATATTTTCTCTCATCAAGAATTTAAGATTTTTCAGTACCATCTCGTTATATTGAGTTCGAGATTTTGAATTATTTGGGGAGACCATAATCGATGATGATCGATGTGCATAGATGATAACCGTTGGTTTGCTATCTTGTACGAAATTCAATATCGATTGGTTATGTTTTATACAGTCTGGGGTTAGGTATGGATAAGAATATGAAGATTTGAAGTCTTTACTGTTTAACACAAAACCACAGCCTTGAAATGTGAAAACGAAGGTGTTCATATCATTCGAGTTCCCAAGTGAGATTATCGCTCGAGAGTCTGAGGCCGCATGCGAGTCTCCTATGAGAAGAATTGATTTCCCAGAATTGTGGTTCCCATATTTACAAGGCTCAGGGTTGATATTTGGTTGGGGAGAATAGAATTGACATTCTTTGTCCCAATTCCACGGAAGTATCTCGCTTGGAACTGGTAGCCCACTGTTCTTAAGCCCGAAAGCTGTTGAACGCTCCAAACCTAAAAAGATAGCAACAGGAATGAGGAGGGTTAATACAATGGAAACTACAATTGTTTTCAGGCTTGAGTGATCAGTTTTGCCTCTATTCCGATATTTGTTTTCTATTTTTGAATAACTCAAAGCTCCAAGCAATATTGAGGCGACCACAGCTATTGCTGATTGAATTTTGCGATTTTCACCTGTCCCGATTTGCATCAGGGGTGAGTATTTTGCGAGAAACAACAAAGGCATGTGGAGTAAGTAAATCGAATACGAACGATCACCAACCCATTCAAGCTTCTTAATCAGAAAATCTGGAAGTCCATCAAGAGACTTAAATAGAATTACAATCACTGCAATGAAACTAGCGAGTATTGAACTGACCTTAAGGTTCATGTGTAAGGGACCGAATAGAATCATGACGACAGCAATCACGGACAGTAATTGAATACCTTTTGGGATTTTTCTTATGCGATTGTGGTATCGATCTAGCAAGAGGTATGCAAGGCCACCTGCGGTAAATTGCCAAATCCGATCAATCGGCGAATAGAATGAAAATTGAGAAGCGATCGCAATGCCTGCGCGAGAGTATAGAGGCTGTAAAATTACCGGAAATAGAAATGACACAAAACTCACTGCTGAAATCACTCCGAATGTAAATGCAGTGATTTTCTTGAGGCTCTTTCGATTTCGAAGAATCAGTATCAAGATGAGAGGCAAAAATATATAGATCTGTTCTTCCACGGAGAGCGACCAAGTATGAACTAGTGGGTTTGGATTTGGAGAGAAATAATCCCCTGAATATTTGTATGCACCGATATTGCCTGCAAGAAGTAGAGTTGCAATACCCTGTCTGGCAAACCTCTGATGATCGCCAATTGGCCCAACCAAAAAGATTGTTACCGCTGAAATAGTAAGCACTACTGCCAAGGCGGGTGCTAGGCGATAGAAACGCCTCATGTAAAAATATCTTAAATTAGATAAACGCCTCCCACCATTGACTTGGTCAGTAAATATTCGCAAGATCAAAGGTGTGACGACAAATCCAGAGATTACAAAAAAGACATCTACTCCAAGATAGCCAAGCGGGAAGTAACTCTCGCCGGCATGAAATAAGACGACAGCCAGTACGGCAAGACCTCTAAGAACTTGGATGTCTCTGCGGTATTTTGTCTCACTGAACATGAAAGCCCCCCCCGCGAATCGAGCGGCATTAGGTAGTTATCGTATTGCTTGCGCTCACTATTTATTCTTAACTGATGAAATTTTTGTGCCACTGCTGTGCCACAATTTTTGCCCTGAAGGGAGAACCAATGGACACAAACAGATGCCCTAACTTGGCGAAATTGCGCTCAAATTAGGGCATAGAAGGATTAGGGCTGGATAATATTGGTGTTCGGGGAAAATTGAAGCAGGATTAAAAGTCCGTTGCTCTACCGACTGAGCTATAGGCCCCACTGCGCACTGCAATTATCAGCCAGTTACGCCTGAAATCGCGGTCGCGAGGCGCAATCGTATCGGAGTTTTACCTATCTTTTGAACGCGCAGCCCGCTTTATTGGGGCGTCTCCTCCATGTGACTACGAGGCTGAGTAGTTTAGACCAATGAATAGTGCTGAGAAGATAATTCTCAATGCAGCGATGTCTAGAACTGAAAGATCAGCGCAGGATTGGTTTGACTATAAGAATTCGACGCCACAATCAGAAATGCCTCACATGTTGTCCTGGTGCGGGGGATTTATATATAAAAATTTACAATCCATGGGTAAAAATGACGAATACCTAAAAGGTATCTACAGATACAACTGGACGGCAAGCCAATACCGACTTGGCAGGTTAGCTCCAATACTTGAAAAGATTTCAAGCCAAATTGAAATCGCCCCTGTGAAAAGTTTTGGATTGAATAATACAAATAGCAGTCTAGGGCTACGCCCGATTGGAGATTTCGACTTCTTTGCCTCAATTAGAGACTTGCCTTCACTAAGAGAAATTCTTTTAGCCGATGGTTATTCGCTGTTCATGGATATTGAGATGGAAGAGTTTAATGACAAAATATTGAGTTCAAGAGGGTCGTGGAGTTATCACAAACCACCAATTGATGACTTAGATATACATTGGAAGTTATTTGATGAACATTCCAATAAATTTAATCAAGACATCGTCAAAAGGAATTCTTACTTAACTGAATCAAAATGGGGTAGACATCGGAGCCTGACAAATGAAATGGCGGCCGTAGTTATTTCTCACCATCACGCTTTACAAGGTGGTGGAAGTTACAGTGGATTGTGTGATCTGAATCTGATACTAAAAGATTGCAGTTTAGATCAGGTCAGAAATTTAGTGCACAAGGTTGGTTTTCTTGAAGTCTTTGATAGACAACTAGCAATAATTGAATCAGTGACTCGCATTCCCACGTGGAAAGGTGTTAGCCGGCCCTCTAAACTTCCAAGAGTCTTGCCTAAAGTAACAAGTAAAAAATTACATATTTTTAAATTTATCCAGGAAAAAACCTTGCGCAGCTCTCTTATTTACAAAATGTGGCTGCTACTTGGAGCCAAAAGCAGAGTTGAAGAAATCCTGCTCAAATACATCAAGGCTTTCTCGTCGTGGAGCTCTTATATGAGCACGAATATTGCATCTGTGAAGCTCACTGCGAACTTACAACTCGGTACTGGCTGGCACTACCGGTATCCGGGAAATAACTTTCAGTGGACCTCTTATCCCGATACCCGCGTTATTTTACATTCGGGTGATCCAGGAAAATATGAGCTCAATATTAACCTTGTTCCATTCACTTGGGGTATCTGCCTTTCTTCAAGAATTGACTGTTTTATAAACGGCAAGTTCTTTGGCAATATCGATAAAACTGGAAGCTCGTTTACCTTTATTGTAGAAACAAATGAAGAAATTAATGAATTATCGTTTCGCTCTCCAAAACCCTGGAATTCAGATCTGAATGTTCTTATCTATAATTGGCTGCGTATGCAGTTGCCTGTTGAATCTATTTCGGCGACAAGAATATTGAATCAAGATGAATTCAAGTAATCTCTCAGTAATTATTCCAATGCACAACGGTGTTGGCTTTATCGACCGGGCTGTTCAATCAATAATCAATGTAGCCAACAACATAGAAATTATTATTGTTGAAAATGGTAGCTCCGACAACTCACTTGAGTATTTACAGGCAAACTACCCAGAACTGCGCATCCATTCGATACCGGAAGCATCTAAAACAAAAGCTCGTAATCTTGGGGCTAAATTTGCAACTCGTGAGGTTATTACTTTTCTTGATCAAGATGACGAATTCACCTCTGGGCGCATTACTACAGATTATCTTGAACATGCCAAAAATGGAGGGGTGGTAATCGGCACTCAAGAATTTCTCGAATCTGAAATTTCATTTATGCCGCCTTACTTAAAAGATTCGTATAAAAGTGGGAGGCCTAACTATCTGCCGATATGCGCCTTAATTTCACGAGAAACTTTTATTGCAGTTGGAGGATTTAACGAAGATTATGAAATAGGAGAAGATTTTGAGTTATGGACCAGAATACTTAGGTCTAATCACACACCAATTTATGTCAATGAATACTTCATTATTCGCCACTTTCACAGTTCCAATGAATCTCATCAGGTAGCAAGGGCTTCAAAGGAACTATTACGGCTTGTCCGAGGACATTTGGCTGCTCAAAAAAGTGATAAATGAAGGTTTTACATGTAGTTCCGAACTATTCACCTTATATAGGTGGAATTGAAAGCATTGTTCAAGATCTAGCAAACTCACAAATGGCTAGTGGAATAGAAGCGCTGGTTGTTTTTCCAGATCGCTTAGGCAAATTCCCCGAAGAATATGAAGTAGATGGCGTCAGGGTATTAACTTTGCAATTTAGTAAACAGATGCTGCCCCTGTTTATGATTGGTTTGCCCCTTCCTTTGAAGCAGTCACCAAAAGCAATTGCTGAGATTTTCTCGAACTGCAGAAAAATTGTGCACGCGATAATGCCCGATTTAGTACATATCCATACTGCCAGCGAAATGGCGCTTCCAATGGTTGCGGTGGCCAAGAGCATGGGAATACCCATTGTCTTCCACCTGCATGGAGAGTTTATTGATGGATCCATCAAACCTGCAGAGTTACGCCTATTAGAAAATACAAATATTGTTGTAACTGTTTCCCATGCAGTAGAGAGATCTGTCGCAAACTACATTAAGCCCGGAACAAAGATTTTTTCGGTCTTAAATGGCTTGAATATTCCAGAAGTTTCATCTACCTACGATTATCAGAAATCGATGCAAATTATTATGGCCGGGAGGTTTGCACCTGAGAAAGGTTTCCCGATTGGACTTAGCGCTTTTGCTTCTTTTCTAAATTTATATCCACATGCAACCTTAAAATTGGTAGGAAATGGTCCTCAAAGATATGAACTTCAACAACTTGTTCAAGAAATCGGAATTGAGAAGAGCGTAGATTTCTGTGGTGTACTGAATAGAAAAGAGCTACTTCTTGAGTGTACGAAGTCTTTTTGCGCCGTTGTGCCTTCAATCGGTGGCGAAGGATTTGGGCTCTTTGCTGCTGAGGCTAGTTCTGTAGGCCTGCCAGTGGTAGCGAGTAATCTCGGGGGCCTACCGGAGGTCATTGAAAATAATGTGTCCGGAATTCTCGTAACGCCAGGAAAATCTCCTGAAATTTCTGCAGCCTTATCATATTTAGCCACTAACCTAGTGGTACATAAAAATATGGGTCTTGCAGGCAGGCGAAATGCAATCGCCAAATTTAGTTTTAATAGGTTTGCAAGTGAAATAGAAGATATTTACCGATTCGCTCTGGGAGAAGAGAGTTAAAATCATGACAAGTAAGCAGAATTTTCGTATCCGTGAGAAACAAGTTTCATACGAGCGAATCGATGGGGAACTTATCTTGATCTCTATGGACACAGGAAAGTATTTCAGCGCCAGCGGTACGGCGGCTGACATCTTTTTCCTCTTGAGCAACGCAGTCCCACAACACCTATGGGGCGCACTTCTCACCCCTTATTTCTCTAGTGCATTAATCCAAGAAGATATCGATGCATTTATTGCATATTCCCTGCAAGAGCAACTAATTGAAGAAACGTTTGAGGTTGGTAACTCGACTTTGGTTCTACCTATGGACTACCAACGGTCGGCATGGGTTAAACCTGAAATTATAGAGTTCAGTGATTTGCAGGATTTGATACTTGTTGATCCTGTACATGACACCAGTCTTGAAGGTTGGCCTGTTGAAAGATCCTGATAGCCAGTTACTAGTACATCTTCCTTTCTTTATCGAAAAAGCTCGATCAGTTGCAACCCAAACCGATAGAGGATTTCGAGAGTTTTCTTGTGGATCAAAAGTTTTTACTCTTAATGTTCCATTAAATTCCAGACCAGCAGAGATAATGTTGGGGAGTTTTATACCTTCTGATCAAGGAGCTTCTGAAGCAACTTTTGTAATAATCGAGGAAAACAATGATGTGTATCGTCAGATCTTGGAATTACATGATAAAAACGGTGACTTACTGTTGAGGGAAATAGATAAAAGTTCAAAGTACATGGCTATTGACCGATCTTGGAACGCAATTTATTTCTTTGATCGAGAACAAGGCATTGGCGGAGCTTATGTGTCTTCGCTTAATAGAATTTCACTTGGAGCATTTATCACCCCAATTCGTACAATAGTTAGCTGGTTCCTGGATATTTTCAGCACAGAGTTAGTGCATGCATCGGCAATTGGAATCAACGGTACTGGCGTTATGATCTCTGGAGCATCTGGTAGCGGTAAGTCCACAACAGCTTTATACGCGGCAACTCATGGGCATCAAATTCTTGGAGACGATGCGGTATTAGTTGCTGAAGGAATGGTCAGTGCACTTTATCAAAACGCAAAGTTTAGCCTTGAAGATTCAAGGATTAACGTGGAGGGTTTTAATAAAGTGTATTTAGAACCGGGTAGCGAAAAGGGGATACTACCTTTGGTGGATAATAATTTTGATTTTATTAAATCTATACCTCTAGACCTACTTATACTTCCTCAAATTTCAGATTCTCCTGGTTTCTTTGAACTAGGTAAAGCTGCAGCTGTTAAGGAGTTCATTCCACAATCTATGAAAGAAGTACTTGGGGGGACCCAGAACAATGTTCAGAACTTATTTAAGATTGTGAAAGATACTCCTTGTTTCAGATTATTTTTATCTGGCAATATGGAAACAGATTTCGCAAATCTTTTAGAATTAGTAGGTCGCAAATGACGGCCCAATTCGAATACTCAGTTGTGATGGCTGTAAAAAATGGCGAGAAGTATCTATCAACCGCTTTAGATTCAATTTTTTCGCAAACGCTTCAGCCCTTAGAAGTCACTGTCGTAAACGATTCCAGCACCGATTCAACTCTGACGATTGCTCAAAAATATCCAGTGACTATTATCAATAATCTCGGATCTGGTCAGGCGGCGGCGTTAAATACTGGTATAGCCCGCTGTACAGGGAATTTGATTGCGTTCTTAGACCACGATGATTCCTGGCATCCCACCAAGCAGGCCAAGCAAATTGAAGAGTTCAAGGGAAATAAGGAACTTGATTACGTAACGTGCGAAGTCGTTAATTTTGATGGTGCTGAAAAGAAGCTCAACATGGGCAGCAGCCGGGTGCTTGGAGCAACGACCCTGAAAGCTGATTTCATCAAAGTAATGGGACTTTTCGATGAAAATTTTCTCCACCATGCAATTATTGAGTGGTGGGGTAGGCCTGCTGCAAAAAATGCTCTAAGTGCGATAGTTAATGAAGGGCTATTTTTTCGCCTGATTCACGATTCAAATTCCACGGTCATTGGTAAAGATGATGCACGTAGTTTTTTACTGGCGGCTATCCGAGCCAGCCGCAGCGTGAAGTAAGCGATCGCGGATAGCTAACTGAAAATATCATTATGACAAAGCTTGAGGTAGATTTCAGTCGTGAAAACGGCGCTAATAACGGGCATAACTGGTCAAGATGGAAATCATTTAGCCGCACTTTTATTGGGTAAGGGTTACGAAGTTACCGGTATGGTGGATGGAACAGATAGTCAAAAAGATTTAGATCTACTGAGTCGATTGCCAAAGATAAAGCTGGTAACAGGCAATCTAGGCAGCACAGCGCAAATTAATTCAATTATTGCAGAAATTCTGCCTGATGAAATTTATAATCTCGGAGCATTGACATTTGTAGGTAAAAGCTTTGAGGAGCCAGAAAATACTGTAAACATCACAGGACTTGGAGCAATTAGAGTCTTAGACGCGGTTAAACAGGTGCAGGATCAAAAAAGTATACGCGTCTACCAAGCGTCTAGTTCAGAAATGTTCGGTGATACATCACATTTCCCACAAAATGAAGAGACTCCATTTTCTCCGCGTTCCCCTTATGGTTATGCAAAAGTTCTTGCTCATCATGCATGTGTTAATTATCGGAGCGCTTTTGGAATTCATGCCAGTAGCGGAATTTTGTTTAATCATGAGGGTGAATTCAGGGGAGAAGAATTTGTTACTCGCAAAATCACAAAGAATGTAGCCAAGATTAAACTCGGCAAAATAGATCGGTTCTCATTGGGTTCACTCGAACCGAAGCGGGATTGGGGCTACGCTGGAGATTATGTTGAAGCTATGTGGCTAATGCTGCAACAAGATAACCCAGGGGATTATGTGATTTCAACAGGCCAAAGTCACTCAGTGAGGGAATTTTTGCAGATGGCCCTAGATTTAGCGGGCTTAGATAAAGATTTAGCATCATACGTGGATTTCGACCCATCACTCATACGTCCAACAGAAGTCAATCATTTGTTGGGTGACTCAACCAAGGCCAAGAAAATATTAGGTTGGGAGCCTAAAACTAGATTTAGTGAATTGGTGAAGTTGATGCTCGATCATGACTTAAAAATTGAAGAGTGCACCTAATTTTTAGCGGCCGTTAGAAGCTCGAGCCAAGCGATCTCGTATAGCCACAGCGATACCTGTTCCAATTGGCTGCATAACTACTACCTCGGATAAACCCTGAGCATCAGCTTCTCGAAGTGCTGAATAAAGAATGCGTGCAAACTCTTCATCATCATATGGTGATGCAAGTCGAATAACTCCTGGGGGAGTTTCGATGTTGGCGTGTGCAATAAAGCCTTGACCCGGTGTTGGGGTTTCGCATAAGAAAACTTTTGCAGCTGGTGCGTAGTGATTTTCTAGGGAACCACTAACGCGAATTTCATTGGCTTCTTTAACAATTTCAAATCCGGCTGAATCAGTCGTCACAAATCTGTAGGTGCGAAAAACATCTAGGCCTGTGCTCTGAGAAACCATGTCGTCACTAATTGCCCCAGGACGTAAAATACGTGGAGTATCGCTTGTGCAGTCAATAATCGTTGACTCAACACCAACTGCACATTCCCCACCATCTAAAACTAAATCATCGGCAGATAAATACTCACCTAATTCTTCAACCACTGCAGCAGCTGTTGTAGGGGAGACATGACCAAAGCGATTAGCACTGGGCGCTGCCACACCTTTGCCGCCGGCCTTTTCAAAAGCCTCTAATAAAGCCAACGCAACAACATGATCAGGTACTCGCACACCAACTGTGTCCTGCCCACCGGTAACAAAATCACCAGCTAATTCACTTCGCTTTAATACCAACGTCATTGGCCCTGGCCAAAAATCGCGGGCTAATTTAATTGCATATTCAGGCACATCACTTGCCCAATCACCCATTCGATCCATTGATGCAATGTGCACAATTAGTGGGTGATCTGCAGGCCGTCCCTTAACTTCATAAATCCTTGCCACAGCTGCGCTATTGCACGCATCTCCGCCAAGGCCATAAACCGTCTCGGTAGGAAAGGCCACTAAATCCCCAGCAATTAAATGCGCAGCAGCAGCAACCATGGCATCTGCCGTGCAATTAGAAAGGAATTGGGATTGGCTCACCCATTAATTCTCTCACTTTTCTCAGAATTAATTAACGCCGATTACAGGTTATAGGCGATAATAAAGGTATGAAACTAAACCGTATTCGCACAATCACAGCCCTTGTTATCGCTATCTCCTTAATTGGAGGAGCGGGCCTAGCTATGCCAGCATCGGCTGCAGATACCCGATACATCACTATTAGCGCTACTGGTACAACAACTGTTGTCCCAGATGCTGTGCGAATCAATGCAACGGTTTCAGTTCTTGGCACAACAAGCAAAAGCGCATTGGCAACTTCTGCAACAACTTCTAGCGCAGTGCGCGCAGCGTTAACTGTAAACAAAGTTGCCACTAAAGATGTTGCGACACAATCAGTAACTGTTTACCCCGAATATTCATATCCGCAAGATGGTGGAAAGCCAGTATTAACTGGCTACCGTGCTTCACAATCATTTGATATCACTATTCGCAGTGCATCAACTGCTGGTGCAGTAGTAGATGCAATTGTTGAAGCCGGCGGAGATAACGTGCAGATCAATGGTGTTAGTCCGTTTGTATTAGATAACAATAAAGCAACTGAAAAAGCACGTGCATATGCAGTTGGCCGCGCTAAAGCAAAAGCTGCTTCTTATGCAAAGCTTCTTGGCATCAAATTAGGCCGAGTTATCTACCTAGATGAAACTTCAACACCTTCTTCTTTCCCTATCTACACAAGTGCTGCTAAAGCAGACTCTGCTGCAACCGTTGTTGATCTGGGAGAACAAAAGGTCTCTGTTTCAGTCACAGTTCGCTGGGCAATTAACTAGGGACTCTGCTTAGCCAACCAAAGTAAATAATGAATAGAGTCATTATTTACGGAGTACACAGTCAAGATTGGATGGATGCCCTCCATCCAGACTCAGCACTGTGGGACAAAGTAGAAAATGCTGATGTTGTAATAAATTCTGAAGCACTACAAAACCTGTTGCCCTTCAAGAGCTCTGAGTTTCGAGATGTGATTATTCCTCTGATGGAAACCCACATTCGCGAAACTCCAAGTGGTTATGCATGCCTAGTCCCTGATTCTAAAAGTTTAGATACATTGCAAAACAAGCAAAAATTTGATGAGCTGCTTGGCGAACTTTCCTTAAGTAAATATGCCCCTCAGAGATTAGATTTAACTGACTCGAATGTTTATCCAATTGTTCTAAAGCGAATAGACCTTAACGGTGGAGTTGGTATTGAATTAATCAGGAGTGAAAGCGATCTTATGAACGCCGTTACTTCAAATTTATGGACTGGGCAAAACTATATTTTGCAGGAATACATCCAGGATTTCAATGAGTTCGTATGGCACGCAGTTTATAAAGATGGCATAAAGATCTGGGATACAACTTTTAAATACATCATGGAAAGTAATGAATTTATAAGGACAGCTAATAGTAAATTCACAATAAAGCGGGTTTCATTAGACAGACATAGCTTTGAAGTCTTTGACTCAATTCTTGGACGCATGAATTATTCCGGCCCATGTAATATTGATTTTAAGTTTCAAGGTTCAGATCTCAAGATCTTTGAAATCAACCCACGATTAGGTGGCTCTTTAATGAAGAAGGAAAATCACGATTTGCTTGCCGAATGCCTTACCGAAATCATCAATGTGGCTTAGGAGATGTGGTTATCACCTGCCAATTCAGGCGAATAATCGGGTTTGGTTGCTTGCTTAAAGGCGGGTAAGATTGCCAAGCCTTGAAACGTCCCCATCGTCTAGGGGCCTAGGACATCGCCCTTTCACGGCGGTAACACGGGTTCGAATCCCGTTGGGGGCACGCAGTACAAGTAAGACACGTTCGGTAGTA
>CAFBLC010000019.1_pt1 | contig 27097 bp, 29 predicted proteins | sample 7268011 | NCBI WGS metagenome assembly CAFBLC01 (sample SAMEA6814023, study PRJEB35770) | uncultured Actinomycetes bacterium | biome: Freshwater; feature: Freshwater reservoir; material: water | place: Czech Republic | collected 2016-04-20 | depth 30m m
AATTGCTGGACCTGGATACATGTAACCATCATCGTATGCATATGCCTGTTGTGATGGAGTCAAGATCCACTTCATCAAATCCAGAGCTACAGCGAGCTTGTCAGCTGACTCTCCCTTAGGAATTGCTAGATAAGTTGCATCCATCATCCAAGTTGTGTTTTCGAATGCGACAACCTTAGCTTCTTTTGGCACTGTTCCAATTGCACGCACGTTTATATCCCAACCAGCAGAGCTTGGAACAATTTTCTTAGTTCCTGCTGCAAGTTCACGCATGCTCTTGCCTGTACCAGTTGTGTAATAAGGAATGTACTTTCCAAGATCCTTTAGGTATGCCCATGTCTTATCCCAACCATTGATTGGATCTTGTGGATCCTTATCGCCGAGAATGTATGGCAATCCCTGAACAAATGCACGGCCAGGTCCAGAGTTTGATGGACGACCATAAGTAAATCCATCTGGATTCGCCTTTACCCAGTCAAGTAATGCTGCTGGAGTTGTTGGTGGCTTTGCAACTGTCTTTGGAAGGTACTGAAGAAGTGGACCGTAGTTACCAAAGTCATCAACGATTGCATAACCTTGAGCTTGCTCCCACATTAATTTTGCACCAGGTAGGTAACGTGAAACGCTAGCACCTAGTTGATAGTTGTAATCTGGGAATAATTTTGTAAGAAGTCCTTGCTCGATTGAAGGAGCAAGCGCATCATTTCCTGTTAGCAATAGATCGATTTGCAACTTACCTGCTGCTTGCTGAGCTTTTAACTTTGCAGCAATTTCTGTTGCATCGCCAGTTTCAAAATTTACTGATGCAAGGCGCTTTGGAAAGCGTCGCATGTAACTTTCAACCATTGGCTGAACAACCTGTAAATCGCCAGCCACATCAACGAGGTTGAGGGTTACTGGAGATGAAGGCATTTTTAGTGCAGCACCAATCGGATTGGCCTGCTTGAAATTGGCAACTGCTGGACTAGCAACAACAATTGTGGCCACTAAGGTCACACTTGTGAGTACAGCAAAGAATTTACGATTCTTACTTAACATTAAAGACTCCTTCTCTCCACTACATTCGAGGGCTGGATAGATTTACATTCAGCCTGTGGCCAGATGGCCATGAGCTTGTGTCGTTAGAACTATAGTCATACTTATTACAAATACAATGGGCTGGCCGCATTTTCTACGGGTGAATTCCACGCATGAGTAGAGGCCGACTACGGAGTTTTTTCGATCTCGGACTCCCAAACTTTGTTCATTTCCTCCATTGCCTGCTCCATGATTGCAAGCATCGAATCATGTGCCGCGCTCGCCGCCCCCTTTTGGATTCGATCTGCCACATCAATGTGCAGTTGCAGCGCCTCCTCTTTAGGGTGGGCAGGCATCAGGCCGTAATGAGTTCGCCCAGTCAATACCTCTTTAACCAAACTATTGAGCTTTGAAAACATCTCATTGCCTGAGCTTTCAAGGATGAGCTGATGAAATCGAACGTCAAGGGCGAGAAAAAGTTCAACATCCTCATTCTGCCCAGCGATTTTCATTCGTTGAGCTAGTGCGACTAACTCTGTGGTGTTTATTAGCGGTGCCCGAATGGCGGCAAGTCTGGCTGCGGCAGGCTCGATTGCGGATCGGAGCTCATTTAATGAGCGCAATTGATTGATACGAGCCGATGAAGCAAGGCGCCAGCGAATAATCTGCGGGTCAAATAGATTCCAATTGCTCGGGGGCAGCACGAGGACGCCTACTCGGCGAGTTGAAGAGACAAGCCCCATTGATTCCAAAACTCTGACAGTTTCTCGTACCACTGAGCGTGAAACCTTGTATTGAAGTTCAAATTCCTCTGTCTTCACAACGGTTCCAGTAGCAAGCTCGTGCGCACATATAGATAGGCCAATTTCCTCGACGAGTTGGCCATGCAACCATCGAGTAGCCGGCTTATCCCTTGAGGGCAGTTGAATCTCATCCATGGGACAAGGTTAGTTGAAACAGAGGACCCTAAGCCAGTAGTACTTAGATATCTGTGTGATGGATGATGCCACCACCGCGGAACTTAAGCATTGGTGTCTTCTGCCAAACATCCATCGCATCATCAAAGCTCTTTGAATTTGCCATGACCTTGTCTTGTGATGCACCAAATGCTGCTGCACTATCAAACTCAACGGAATAGATCCAAGCTCCGTTGTATTCGCCATATCCACCTTCATAGATGTTTACAGCTGATGCGCCTGCTTCTGCAAGAAATAACTTCTTCCACTCTGCAAGTCGTTGCATTTGCTGACGACGAGTAATGCCTTCCATACCTTCTACTATCCATATTTCTGATGTTTTTGCCATGTGATTCTCTCCTCCTATAGATCGAACTTTGGACTTTTGGAAACTACTCCCATAGCAAGGTCATTACAACGGATAGGCGAAACCAATTTCAGGCTCAACTAATTTCCACTTGAGCGCCACACGCTGGATCCATTTAGGCACGCCACCTCTATTTATGCGAAGCAGCAACAAGGCTGCTCCTATAAACATGACGTTGTTAAAAATCCCGGATGTTAATCCTTCCCATAAACTTGGGTTCAATTGTTCTGTAGTACTTGTATCAGTTCTAACTTTGTCAAAGACGATACTCCAATCACTGATTGCATGAAAGAGCACTGCTATCCAAATACTGCGCGTTACGATCATAAGTACGCAAGCAAAAACCCCGAAAGCAAATGCATCGATCACATGCCAATAAGCCCGCCACGGATCCCAATTGGGTCCGCGATATAGATTTAAATGCATCAACCCAAAAAACATTGATGAAACAAAAATTGCTCTGCCTTGTCCAAATTTTCGCATAATTCCAAATATCAGACCGCGCGAGACCATCTCTTCACCAAATCCAATTGAAAGCAAGAAAATGATTCCGCGAAATGCCATCCCTGGTGCAAGGTGTGCTTTATGAGGAAAAGAAACTGCTAAGAGCATAAACAGTGAAGCAATCACCAACGCCAACACTGTTTTAAAATGCACACGGGGGAGCCCAAAGTACTCAAGGCTATCGAGCCCCAAAAGATATATAGCCAGATAAAAAATCAAACCCAATGTCACGTAGCTAACCGTGGCATTAACGTACTTCTCATTACTAATCCAAGATCCTGGCAGTAAGTCGAGGATTAATAGGGCAAAAATTGAAACACCAGCAGCGATAACGTAGTGCCGCACTTGTCTCATACCCGCCACGATAGAGACCCCAACAGACAAATCTGTCAGTTATTCCGGCTTGGCTAAAAGCCCTGCAGCACCCTTTTTTAGGGAGTTTTAATCCAAAGGGCTAGAAGAAACGGCCGGAAAATCCTCATGCACCCTTGACAGAGATGGCTAAGAAGTAGATTCTTTGATTACTGGAAACCTTTCCAGTTTTGAGTGAATCTCGGTGTTGCTCAAAAACCATAGAGGGGTTTATATGAAAATTCGAGATAAAGCATTTGTCGTGGGGTGTGCGGCGGCAGTGCTCTTAACTTCACTTGGGTTCACTGGAGCGTCTGCATCTGTTTCACCCAAGAAGGCAATTACTACTAAGCCAGTGACATTGACCATGTGGTGGTGGGGCGATCAAGAAGCTCCTGGAGCAAAATTGTGGGTTGACGACACGGTTATGGCGTATCAAAAAAAGCATCCAAATGTAACTATCAAAACTGTTCTTCAAACAACTGATGGATTGGTCCCCGCCTTTGCCGCTGCAGCTGCAGCCAAAAAGGGTCCAGATCTACAGTATTTCTGGGGTGGAATTTACGCTCAACAACCTGGATGGGATGGCCAAATTGCGCCGGTATCAGATTACATTCCCGCCTCAGAGTTAAAGCATTACATCAATGCAACGACAGAACTTTCATTTAAAGGGAAAATCTGGACCGCACCTTGGTATGTAAATCCTTCCTTCCCAGTACTTGCACGAACAGATGTATTGAGTAAATACAACTTAACTGTCCCAACAACTTGGAAAGATTTGCTCAACGTTTGTGATGTTCTTAGCGCTCAAGGCGTGCCTGCATTAGCTGGTGGAGTAAAAGATGGCTGGTTTGGCGGATGGTTGTATTCAATCATCGGCGGACAGTCTGTTTCATCAAGTAAAGATGTAGTAGCGGCCGTAGTGGGAAAACAAAAGTTCACAGATGCGAAACATGCTGATTGGTGGACACGACTTCAGGAAACTAAAGAACACAAGTGCTGGAACTCAGATATCAACTCTCTTGAGCTCTATCAAGCACAACAGTTATGGAAAGACGGAAAGGCAGCTATGACTGTAGTAGCCGGCCCTGATGCTCCAAACTTTGCTAACGCAGTTGGCGCATCAAAGGTTGTCGTTATGGCAATGCCAAAGTGGGGTAAAGGACCATTTGCTGGAAAGATGGGAAGTACTTCCCAGACCATTGGTATCACGCAATGGAGTAAGAACAAAGAAGTTGCAGCTGACTTCTTAATGTTCTCTCACGAGAAGGCTCAACTTAATAACTGGTTCAAGCGCACAGGATCTATGCCAGCTGATGACCGCTTCAATCTGAACTCAGTAAAAGATCCAGTAAAGAAGGCTCTATTCCAAAGCGCACTTCCTGGTGGACCATACCTAGAAAACTTCATCCCTGCCCAACTAGATACTGATGCAGTATTTACAAATGTGCAGTTAGTTCTCAATGGAACTAAGACTGGTAAAGCGGCAGCTGCTGATATGCAAACTCTCATGGAGAGGTTACGTAAGACTGATCGCAAGCTTGTAAGTAACTTCACCGCTTGGAGTAAATGATCAAATCCGTACCGACGGAGTTCGGCATCACCGCCCCTAGAAAGTTAGGGGCGGTGACCGGCCGCTCAAGTAGATCAGGACCATTTCTGTGGATTCTTCCGGCGGGAATGTGTGTCATCCTCATTTTTGGCTATTCAATTATTGACTTGGTACAGCAATCCTTTAAGTACCGTGGAGATTGGGTGGGGTTTGAGAATTTTTCACTTGTTTTAACTGATCCGCTTTTTCGCATAGCAATATTCCATAATTTCTTGCTGTTATTTACGGTTCCAATTCTTGCCTCTTTGAGTTTTCTTTGTGCAGTCTTACTTTTTGAAACTAGAAAAGGAATGAAGTTTTACAGATCTGCAGTGTTCTTGCCTTACATTCTTCCTATTCCAGTCATTGGCGTAGTTTTCGGACAGCTTTTACAACTCAATGGTGCCCTTAACTCAGCATTACGTGCGATGGGCTTTGAAAACCTAGCACTTGATTGGCTCGGAGATCCAGGACAAGCCTTATGGACCATGAGTGCGATCATTATTTGGAAAGAAGTTGGCTTCGGGACAATTTTGATTCTTGCACGGCTGATTTCACTTCCTCTAGAAACTATAGAGGCAGCACGCATCGATGGGGCCGGCTTTTTTAGACTTCATCTAAAGGTGACGCTCCCGCAGCTAAAACCGGTTATTCTTTTTTACATTATCAATGAAGCGATAGTCATGGTTTCTTGGGTATTTAACTATGTTTATGTAATGACCAATGGTCAAGGCGGCCCGGGAAATGCAACCGTGGTTTCCGAACTCTATATTTACCGCAGCGCTTTTCAAAACAAATCTCCAGAATTAGCAGCAACAGCTGCGCTGCTTCTTCTTCTTGCAACGCTAATTTTTATCATAGGTTTTTTTAAGATTCAAAGAAATACAAATAGGGGTGTTTTTAATGAGTAAAAAATATACCCCAATTCAAAAAGTGGGCATCACTTCGCGCCAGTTAATACTTATTTTAATCACTTCCATGGCTGCGGTGCCTGGATACCTTATGGTAACCGGTTCTCTTAAAACTCAGGAAGAATTTCTTAACTCACCTTGGTCACTTCCATTGCATCCAAATTTCAAGGGATACAGCGCAGCTTGGAATGATCAGTTTCCAACTTGGTTTAGAAATAGTTTTTTTGTAACTCTATTGGCGGTGCTCATCACTCTCGTAATGGCGGCATGTGCTGCATGGGGCTTCGCCCACTGGAAGTGGAAGGGAAGAGACACTGTCCTAGGGATACTTATTTCGTTAATGGTTGTGCCTCCCGTTGTTTTACTCATTCCACTTTTCACATTAGGCGCAAAACTTGGGTGGATTTCAACTTTTCGCATGCTAATCCTGGTTTATATAGGCCTTATGTTGCCCTTCTCAATCTACCTTTTAACTAATTTTTTCAGGGCGATTCCAGTAAGTCTTACTGAGGCTGCCGAAATTGATGGAGCCTCTGATTTTAGAACCTTTAGATCTGTAGTTCTTCCACTTTCTGGTCCTCCGCTTATTACTCTCACGATTGTAAATTTACTGTGGGCCTGGAATGAGCTATTGCTTGCATTGGTCTTCTTGCAAAGTGATGATAAAAAGACTCTCATGGTTGGTATCACTGGATTTCAGAGTCGATACTCCTTATCTATCCCAACTATTATGGCCGGTATGACTATTGCGACGCTTCCATTATTTATTACCTATATTTTTGGTCAGCGCTATTTTATAACTGGCTTGACCGCCGGGTCAGTTAAGGGGGAGTAAGAATGGAGTTTCTAGTCTCAGTAAAGGTGGAAGTTCCACAGAATTTCCCGGACAATTGAGATCATCCCACTTGCAGTACACCCATTAGAAGAGGAAAAGTAATGAAGAAACTGGATCAAAAGGTAGCAATTGTCACCGGCGCTGCTCAAGGAATCGGTCGTGCGATCGCTGATGAATTAGCAATTGCAGGTGCTCATGTAGCTGTCTTTGACTTAAATTTAGAGGCTGCACAGACTGCCGCAGCCGAATTAGCTAAACATGGCGTTACTTCCAGAGGCTACGCCGTGGATGTTTCGAAGTCGAAAGTAGTTGACGAAGCCTTCGCAAAGGTTGTTGCTGATTTTGGTCACTTAGATATTTTGATTAATAATGCCGGAGTTTCATTTGTTGGTCCACACATCAAAGATGTTACCGATGAAGTTTGGGATATCAGCTTAGGGGTAATGCAAAGTGGAGTGTTTTACTGTATGCGCGCTGCAACACGATATTTTCTTCCTCAAAGATCTGGAAGCGTTGTGAATATTTCTTCTATCCGAGGATTCACTTCTAACCCAGGAAGAATTGCATACTGCGCAACTAAAGCTGCAGTAATAATGATGACTCGCGTGGCCGCAGCTGAATGGGCGCCATATGGAGTTCGCGCTAATGCAATCGCACCAGGAGTGCAGCGAACCCCTATGTGGGATATCGATGTTGAACTCGGCGTCGTTGACGAGGAGCGTGTATTAAGAGTTACTCCTGCTGGCCGCTTAGGAGATCCCAAAGAGATCGGCAAACTTGCTGTATTTCTCTGCTCTGATGATTCCAGTTTCATTAATGGCGATTGCATCACTATAGATGGCGGACTTACAACAGTTCCGATTGACGGAGCGGTTACTCGGCCAGAATGATTATTCACACTTTGGCCTCTGAAGATTTGAGCATTTGCGTACTGCCAGAAAATGGCGGGGCTATAACTCAAGGGGTTTTTCAGGGGCAAAATTTTCTAGCGATTCCGCCTTATCCTGCGGTAGAACCAAAGTTTTTAGGAACTGAGAACGACTGGTTGGCAGCGTGGAATGGCGGATGGCAGCCACTTCTACCTAACGCCGGCGGGCAATGCCTTGAAGGTAAATATCCTCAAGGTTTTCATGGGAACGCCTCACAAACAACATGGAATGTGTTGGAGAAAAGTGCACTTTCAATCTCTTTAGTGTGGAGCGATGAAAATCTACATAGTCAACGCTCAATAAATATCAACGAAAATGAAGTTAGCGTCTTAGGGTCAGTTGTTAATCTTGATAGTGAGCCTCGTCCTCTCATCGTGACAGAGCATTTAGTTTTGGGTTCAGATTTCTTGAATTCAAAAATAACATTAGAACCAGTGGGTAGTGCACAATTTAGAGAATTAGAGTACGACGGTTCTGGCAAAGGTACTGGGTTTGAACCATGGGAACGCTTTCAAAAAAACAGTTGGTCATCAGTTACTTCTCAGACACCAGCAAGAATGGGAGTTTTTTCCGATATCTCATGCATTCGAGTAAGTAATGAGAATTATGAGATTGAAATTTCATGGGATGCAAGAAATCTTCCCTATCTTTGGATTTGGGAGGAGATGGCATACACGCAAGAGCAGCCATGGAATGGCCAATACTTGGCACTGGGTATTGAACCCTCAAGTGCATCTGATGGAGTTGGTTTAGGTGGGGATAGTGCTAAAACTTTGGCAGTCAATGAAAAATTTAATTGGTCCGTACAGTTAAAAATCCAAAAGAGAGCGAGCAAATAAGATGGCAATTCGTGGAGCGATACAACATACTGGATTAACAGTGAGCAACTTAGAACGGTCTGTCGATTTTTATGTGCGAATCCTTGGTTGCACGCTGATCATGGCCCAGGAAAAAACAGGAGGCTATCTCGCCGAAATAGTTGGGTATCCCGGTGCCAGTGTAAAGATGGCGCATTTAAGTGATCCTGCCGGCCACCATGTCATTGAATTATTCGAATATGTCACGCCAGAGGTCTTGCCAGGCGATCTTGAGCCTCGACGAATAGGCAATGCTCATCTATGTTTTATGGTTTCTGATCTAGATCAAGTTTATTCTGCAATCCAAAATGAGGGAATTACTTTCATCTCAGGTCCTGTAGCAGTTGATACTGGTGCAAATGCTGGTGGGGCAGGTCTTTACTTGCGCGATCCCGATGGAATAACAATGGAGCTTTTTCAGCCCGCTCCAGGAACTGCTGCTTACAAACTTCTGCATGGTGAAAAATGAAAGATTTTACTGGCCAAGTTGTTGTAGTTACTGGTGGAGCAAATGGAATTGGCAAGGCAACATCTGAATTATTCGTGGAGCTGGGCGCCCAAGTAGTTGTTTTTGATCGGGAACAACCAGAGAATAAAGCGGGGATTGATAACCTCATAATTGACTTAGGCAACCTTGGTAACCTAGAGATTGCAATTGCTGATGTAGTTAAGAAGTACGGAAGAATCGATGTGCTTGTAAACGTTGCTGGAGTCTCTATTCCAAATACCATTCTAGACCTTGAGGTAGATAAGTACTTTACAACTCTAGATATCAATCTGCATGCGCCAATTTTTCTTATCAAACATGTTGGCAAGATTATGATCAAACAATCGTATGGCCGAATTGTTAACCTCACTAGTATTCATGGGAAATTGAGTGAACCCACTTCTACTGCCTATGACATTAGTAAGGCCGGTCTTGAAGCTGCTACACGAACCGCCGCCCTTGAGTTTGCAGAATTTGGTGTGCTGGTTAATGCAGTAGCCCCAGGCTTTGTTTCAACTCGTATGTCGATTGTCAATGGTGAAGATGAAATGGATAGTGATTGGTTTAAGGAGGTTTATATCAAGAATAAGCGCTTACCAATTGCTCGCCCGGCTTCGCCTGTTGAGATTGCTCACGTTATAACGTGGCTAGCAAGTTCTTCCAATACTTATGTAACCGGCCAAACACTTACCGTTGATGGCGGATTGTCAGCAAGGTTCTAAATTATGAAGGCAGCAACAACATTTAAAGGAATTGCATTCCCCGAGGCTTTGCGTTGGCATGCCGGTGAATTGTGGTTCTCTGATGTTCTAGCTGGTGTGGTGTACAGGGGCGATATCACTACTGGCCAATTACATACAGAGGCAGAGATTTCACCTGTCGTATCTGGTCTTGGATGGTTACGTACTGGTGAGTTATTGGTGGTGGACTGCGTTAAGAGGGCAGTGGTTAGAAAAGAATTAGACGGACAATTGTCAATGCATTCGGATTTAAGCTCTCATTGGGAATTTAGCGCTAATGACATGCTTGTTGATTCTGATGAAACAGTGTGGGTTGGAACCTACGGCTTTAATCCAGAAAAAGATTCTCCAGTCTCTGCCGATCTTGCTCGAATAGCTCATGGAATTGTTAGCTTTCCAGTCTCTGGATTAGTTTTCGCAAATGGAATTGCACGCATAGATGAAGAGAGAATCGTAGTTGCAGAGACCTTTGCCGATCGAATTTCAATTATTCAAACTAGTGGAGAAATCAAAGTTCTCAAACAGATTCAATTACCTAGTAATGCAACTCCTGATGGGCTTGTTGTCGATAACCAAGGTTTTGCTTGGGTAGCCTCAGCTTATGGCCAGGCAATTCTTCGTGTGAATCTTGAAACTGGTGAAGCAGAACGAGCGATTGAAATTCCAGATAGAGGTGTGTATGACTGCACCTTTGGTGGAGAAAATCTTGACAAGCTTTATGTTGCAACATCGGATACCGATGAGACACATGTCCTGCGGGATTTACCTGGAGAGATTCTTTGTTTTGATTTAACTTTAGAGTTTCCAGGCGTACAAGGAATGGGGAATAAATGACCACGGTTACACCAATCGTTGAAATCGAAACTAGTTAAGTTTTTTCTTACTTCGCAGTTTATTGGTACTGCTCTCACGGATAATAAAGTGGGTTTCTATCACTGTTTTACGGGGTTTTGCCCCGCGCATAATCTCAAGCAGAAGGCGGGCTGATTCTCGACCGATCATTTCAGCATCTCGATATACCGATGAAAGTGCAGGAAGGATAACGTCGAACATCGGCCATTCATCGATTGCTACAAAAGCGACATCATGTCCTATTGCCAGATTAAGGGAACGCAATGCCCGTATAGCACCAGCTGTTGCTCCAACTCCGCCAGTAAGAATTGCTGTAGGAACAGTGGGAGAAGAGAAAAGTAAGTATGTCTGGCGCTCAGCAAATTCTTCAGTGAAATTACCTAAACGAATATGATTTTCATTAATTGAGAGGCCATTTTCTGCAAATGCCTTCTTATATCCCTTGAGGCGCTCACGTGTGGTCAATACATCAGGCGTACCTGTTACAAAGGCAATTTCTCTATGTCCCTGATTAATTAGATGATTAACCGCATCACGCGTTCCACTTATGTGATTGGCAGTCACACTTCCGTATTCATATCCAGAAATCTGGCGATCAAGCAGTACAAGTGGTGAACGAAGATTCTGTAACGAGCTCTTTACGGCAGAGGATTTCTCAGAGATGAGTGATGCAATAATTCCATCGACTCTGCGCCTTCGTAGAACTGCAAAATTTTCCGACTCAGTAATCTCATCTCCGTTAGAACTCATCAAAATCATTGAATAACCCATTTTGCGCAGCTCTTGCTCACAACTTTGAGCGACTTGGGCAAAAAGTGGATTAGAAATATCAGTAATAATAAAACCGATGGTGCGTGTTTCACCACTTCGCATCGATTGCGCCAAAATATCTGGTTCGTATCCTAAAGCGCGAGTCGCCTCTTCAACTTTTTTTGCCATCCGCGCAGAGACATCTGGATGGCCTGATAAAACACGTGAAACACTTGAGATTGCTACCCCGGCCTTGCGCGCTACATCTTCCATTGTCGCAACTGGAAGAGGAGTTACATCATCTTCCCTCTTCCGTTTTGCCACGGCGTAAGTGTATGATATTTCTAGAAACGATTCCAGAAATTCCAGGAAGAGAGGCTTGATTGTGAACTCGATTACCAGAGTTGAAACCGAGCTGATCAGGGTGCCATTAGCGCGTACATATAAGGGTTCGTTTTATCAAATGACCCATCGCTCGACCGTACTTTTGCGCATATTTACCCAAGATGGAGCCATGGGTGAGGCCTATGTTGGCGATGAAGATGCAGGCCTCGGTGAAATTGATTCGATCATTCATGAGGAGATTGCACCTCGATTATTTGGTCAGGATGCAGTGGCGATCCAAAGGTGTTGGGAGATTGCTCGCCCGGCTACCTGGAATATTTTGCGAGATCGCAGATTAGGGCTTGTAGCAAGCGCCGCCTTTGACACTGCATTGTGGGATCTCATGGGTCGTACATTAAATATTCCGTTATGGAAATTATGGGGTGGATACCGAGAATCAGTTCCAGTAATTAGCATCGGTGGATATTACAACAGCAATTTGAGTATTGAAGAAGAGATTATATATTTGAAAGAAAAACACTTTGCCGGAATGAAATTTAAAGTCGGAGGCCTATCTCCTGCTGAAGATGCCGCAAGAGTTCGACTAGCGCGATCTGTTGCCGGACCAGATTTTAAAATTGCAGTAGATGCTAACCAAGGGTGGGATATTGAATCAGCTGTGAATTTTGCCAGACTTGTAGAAGATCAGGACATTATGTGGTTTGAAGAGCCCTGTCATTGGGAAAATGATCGCAGAGCAATGCGAGATGTACGTTTTAGAAGTGGCATTGCAGTGTGTGCTGGCCAAACTGAGATGTCGGCTGCTGGTTGCCGCGACCTCATGGAAATTGGTGCAATTGACTATTGCAACTTTGATTCATCATGGTCGGGTGGTCCAACTGAATGGCTGCGCGCAGCAGCAATAGCTACAACATATGGGGTCAAGATGGCTCATCATGAAGAAGCTCAAGTCTCTGCCCACTTGATAGCATCACAACCCCATGGAACATATATTGAATTTTTCCACCCAGAGCGTGATCCAATTTGGCACAATATGATTTCAAATGCGGCTCCACTAAAAAATGGAAATTTAGCGCTTCCAACTGATCCAGGACTTGGTTGGGTGCTCGACCGTAGTTACATCGCTAAATATCGGATTAATGAACGGGCCACAAAAGCTAAATAAGCTTTAATATCTCAGCTCGCTCCTGTACTAATCGGAGAATTAATCCACCAAAGAGTGAGTTGCACCAAGCAAACCAAGGTCGGGTGTAATCATTGGCATTATCAATGTTAAAGGACTCATGAAGTAGGCCAGTTCCAACGCTAGATTTAATTAGAATCCTCAGGCAGTTCAGTATCTCTTCATCGTCAGTACTGGTGCTGACCTGAATAATGAGGGAGATTGGCCAAATTGAATCTTTGCCCGTGTGAGGTGATCCGATTCCAGAACCAAGTGCTCCAGAAAAGAATTGAGGATTTTCATCGCTGAGAATATATGCCCGAGTGGCTTTATAAATATCATCATCAGTTGTTATCACGCCAAGGTATGGAAGGGATAAAAGGCTGGGAACATTTGCATCATCCATACACACTGCATTGCCTAATCCATCTACTTCAAAGGCGTATATTGTTCCAAAAATAGGGTGCTCAATATGACCATACTTTTGAATACCAGAAGAGATATCTTCAACAAGTTCGTCAACGGTTGCAATTAGCTCATTAAGTTTGAGATTATCTAATAATTCACGCAAGCTCTGCAAAGTTTTTAATGCAAATAGATTTTCTGGGATGTTAAAGGGATAGATACATGCATCATCTGATGCACGAAAGGCAGATGCGACCATTCCTGTAGGCATATAGCTGGGACCATATCCTTGATTACTAAGGGTATCTATTGGATTTGAAGTCACTCGATCAAAGAAATATGGCCCGTGTCCATAAAATCTCTGTTCAACCTTTAAGGTCTCAAGAATAAGAGAGATCGAATTGCGCCATTGCTCATCAAATGGTTGATGGCTTTGTGTAAGTTTCCAGTAAGCAGTTGCTAAGGCGATTGGATAGATAAGAGAATCTAACTCCCATTTACGCTCGTGCACCCCAGGTAACATCTGCGTCATATCGGTTGCATGAATACCTAGCTTTTCCTCATCATAGAAAGCGTTGGCATATGGATCTAGAAGGATGCACCGTGCCTGATTAGCAATGAGCCCAGTTAGGAGTGTGTCTATTTCTGCAGAAGTTTTTGCTAACGGTAAATAATGCCAAACTTGCGCTGTTGAATCTCGTAGCCACATAGCCTCGATATCACCAGTAATTATGTATGTGTGGTTTTTCCCATCACGAATATAGTTATAGGCGGTGGTATCAACTGTGTTGGCAAAGGTATTAATAAAGAGATGACGTAACTCTGGATTATCAATCTTTTGGGAGATTTCATCTAAGTAGACATCTAGCTCTGTTGAATAAAATGCACGATTTTCAGGAGATGGCCGTGCCCAATTCTGGAAGTTACTAAAATTTTTAAGCTTGTTCAAGCAGAAATCTCTTCAAAAATTAGAATCATAGCCGAATTATCCTTGAGATTATTTTCAACTGTCAATGTTCCTTGATGAGCCTTGAAAAGAATTTCATCACTCACTAAGTTTCTAATTTGATAGGTAGCCTCCGGTTTTGGAGGTGAGTAAGTAATGCTGGGCAGATGTGATCCCCCATCTAGCTGATAAATCGTCAAGAGTGGAGCTTGGTTATTGGTTTCTATTGCAAAAGCAACGGTTCGAGAACCCTTGCCATCGCGTTCTGGTTGAGGAGTTAAGTGATTGATAAATGCAGCATTTTGAAAGCGTGGTCTAAAATACTTTTTGTAAATGGAAACAAAATCAGTCACTATTTGCATTTTGGATTCAGAAAATTCAGGTAACCGTGCACTAATTCCAAAACCGCCTAGCAAAGTAATAGATAGCGCAAACTCTAAATCGGCATCGGATGAATTTTGCGCAGTAAATAACTGCTTGGCATGATCTCCGTGCCATTGACTATCGCACCAACCCAGGAGTTTTTCAGGTGGAAAGAACAACGACGAGGCCCAAAAGCATGCCAGCGAATGTTCTGGCCAGTCCGGATCACTGGCAAAACCCATATCTACATGGGTTGCCATTTCTAAATCCCAACGCAAACCACCTGAGCTGCAGTTTTCAATGGTTAGATCTGGATAATCTGCCTTTAACCTATCTAATAATGCATAAAGGCTTTGCAGATGAGCATTTAACCCTGAAGTTGACCCATGGCCGTGGTCGGCGCGATTACAACCAGCACCTGGATCCACATTGAAATCCATCTTTATCCATGATGCACCACATTCTTGAATCAAAGCCTTAGAAATTTTCAAAGCCCAAGTCAATGCATCGGGATTACCAAGGCACACATATTGCAAATTCTCCCCGTTATGTTGGGCCACAAACTCGGGATGAATCTTTGCAAGTTCAGCCTTTTCTCCCAGTGCTTCAATTTCTAACCAAATTCCGAACTCAATACCTAATTTACGAATGGCATTAGCGATATTTCCTAATCCGCTTGGGAAGCGTTCTATATTTCTTTGATCCCAGTCTCCACGCAGGTGGTGCCAATGTGAATCCTTTGTGGCTGGTCCAAACCAACCAGCATCTAAAACAGCTACTTCAATTCCAGCCTTTTTGGCACAAGCAGCATTAGCCAATAAAGTTTCTTCATCAATATCTATATCTTCATATGGCCACCATGAATTCCACTCTGTTAATAGTTTGGGCACACCGTGGGTATCTAAATCTCGAAAATCGGCGATAAATTCGCGCATCGCAGAATTGATTCCTCCAGATTGAACAGTTTTTGTTATCAGAGGCGTTTCATCGCTGTCGCTAGTAACAGTTATTTCAATACTATTTAATTGAGGAGTGCAGGTTATGTGCCAGTTTCCAGACCAAGCAACAGCGAGAAAGTGCGCACTTGGTCCGTCTTCGATAATGATGAATGGGTGATGACCCTTACTTGAGCGCCCAGCAGTTACGGCAATATCAAGGCCAGATTGCGCCCTGATTTGATGCGGAGTCCACTCGGTGCCCCAATCCGAACTCCAATAGTGGATTCGAGCCGACGAGAGATCATCAAAAGTAACGATGTAGTTTTTAGAAGTTATCACGATGACCCGATTCCCGTGGATACGCCTCTTACTAAATATTTAGAACTAATTGCCAGAAGGATTAGCGTAGGCGTAGCAGTTATGCATAATGCTGCAGCTACTAGTGGTTGATTAGTGGTGTATCGACCTCCGATGCTGGCAAGAGCTGGAGTAAGCAAACGCATTCCTTGATCAGGCAAAATCAAATATGCATATAACAGCTCATTCCACATACCTAAAAACTGAAGCACAGCCAGAGTAGTAAGACCTGCAGCTGCATTTGGTATCGCAATCTTGAAGAAGGAAGTGAAAAAGCCTGCTCCATCGATTCTAGCTGCATCCAAAATAGTATCTGGGACTGCACTAAAAGTTGATTTTAAGAAGAAAACACCAAATGGAATATTTGTACCGATATAAACAAACATTAAGCCATGTAAGTGGCCAACAAGTGAGAATTTAGAAAGCAAAAGATAGATAGGAATAATCAATATCTGGCTTGGCAATAACATCACGGCAATAAATGACCAGTTGATTATCTTGCTTCCCGGGAAGTCATATTTTGCCAGAGCAAAACCGGCAAGAGAAGAAAAAACGATAGAGGTAGCCAGGCTAACCCCGACCACTATGACCGTATTTCGTGCTGCAGCTCCTAGCGAGTAGTTATTAATTAATATTCTGTAGCTATCAAGAGTAAAGAACTTTGGAAGACCGTAAGCATTTTTTACGTAGTCCTCTAAAGTTCGACCCGAAGTAATCGCAACATAGAAAAGTGGATATAAAGTCGTAACCGCAACGCTTAGTAATGCCAGAAAAATAATTATATTAGCTCGCCATTTGAATTTTCTCACTTCTAGCGACCATCATCATTCTTAAGGTATTTACTCTGGGCGATCGTCAGAACGGAGATAACTCCGAATATAATTATTGCCAATGCAGAGCCTTGACCCATGTCAAAGGCCGAGAATGCTTTTTGATAAACCAAGTAGTCCAAAGTGGTAGTTGAATAGAGTGGGCCGCCGGCAGTCATTACGAAGATGAACCCAAACAATGATGTGAATGTATACAAGGTGTTAATGATTGAGACAAAGGCTAGCTGCTGGCGAATGCTGGGAATAATGATGTACCAAAATCTCTGCCACCATCCCGCTCCATCAACTTCAGCTGCAGCAAAGAGATCGCTATCTATGCTCATTAACCCACTGAGCAAAATCATCATGGCATAACCAAAGCCAGCCCAGATAAGGGCAAGGATGACGACAAAAATCGCCATATTTGCCCGAGCAAAGAAATTGATAGGCGTAAGACCAAGAGAGATAAGTGCTGAGTTAATTGGCCCATTGAGGGTAAAGGCCGAACGAAACATTAATCCGATGACAGATGTTGAAAGCACTGAAGGTAAGAAGAAAATGATTCTAAAGAATCGCCAACCCCAAATCTCTTGATAGAGAAGTACAGAGGTAAATAGACCTAGAAAGATTACGATTGGAATTGCAATAAGGAACTTGAGATTTGTTACAAAAACCTGATGCACCAATGGCGCAGCAAATATATCGACGTAGTTCTTAAAACCAATGAATTTAGAAGTAACACCATCTGTTTTTAAGAAGGATATCCATACTGCGTATCCGATTGGGTAAAACAATAACGAGGCAACGACAAGAAAGGCCGGAAGTGCGGCAAATAATCCAGTTCGTTGCTTTTGTCGAGTTAAAGACCCAGGACGTGAACTATTTTTTCGCCTGCCTGTGGAAGTTGGCCCCTTTACGGGGCCAACTTCCACTACTGCAGGTGAGGTCATTCGTGACTATTGCTTATTCTCAGTAAGTGATGCTTGTAACTGCATAACTGCATCGGCTGGAGTTGTTTGGCCGAGTGCTACTGAGGCATTTAACTTGTAGAACAAGTCATTTGTTGGTCCAGGCATGATGTTGTCAAATGGATAAACCTGAGGGTTCTTTGCAACATCTTTAGCTTGCAACTTAAGCAATGGATTTACAATCACTGAAGCATCGGCGTTCACATGATTTGATGGCTCAGTCTGAGTGATCTTTACATACATATCGATGGTCTTAGCTTGCATTAAGTATTTAACAAACTTAATTGCCTCGGCCTTATTCTTGCTGTACTTAGTAACTGAAACAGCTACGTTTGTTCCTCCAGCAAGAATTTTCGGATACTTAGATCCACTTAGTTGTGGAATTGCAAAAGTTCCTGCATTTGCACCTAAGGCTTTAAAGATTGGGTCGTTATCCCATCCACCATCAATGATCATTGCGCCCTTTCCAGCAAGGAAGCCATTTAGTCGATCTCCTTGACCAGCAGTAGTTGCATCGGCATTAGTGACTCCAGATGTATATAGGTTCTGGTAACCCTGATACGCCTTAATCATTGCAGCAGAGTCAATCTTTGTCTTGCCTGTGTACATGTCATAGAAAGCGTTAGGTCCTAGTTGGCCACCAACTAATGAAGCGATAACCCAAGCTCCTGTGTAACCTTCAAGGTTTGTCTCCCAGATTGGAGTTTCAACGCCTGCATTTTTAAGTTTCTTTGCAAGAGCGAGAAATGATTCCCAAGTCTTTGGGGGATTAGTCATATCAATATTGTTTGCAGCCATTACTCGCTTGTCATAGAAGACATAGAAGTAAGAGCCTGCCCCGTATGGCATCGCAAGAAGTGGACCAGTTGGGTCATAGCCCGCACGAACTGTTCCAGTTCCCTTGACTAGTGCCAACTCTGCTTTTGTGAAGTACTTATCGAGTGGCTCTAAAAATGCTGCGAAAGAAAGTGTATTTCCACCAGCAAAGCCAATTTTGATATCTGGTCCATTTTTAGCAATGGATGCAGCCTTAAATTGTGTATCTGATACTCCGCCATCAATTTCAGAGATATCGATAGTTACATTTGGATTCAATTTTTCATACGCTTTTTTAGCTTTATAAATGAATGAGGTTTTGGTATCTAGTGCACCATTTGTTAAGTGCCCCATTAAACCTGGATCCCATACCTTGATTGTTACTTTTTTGGCTGCAGCATTTGCACTAGTGGCATACCCACCCAATGAAAATACTAAGGCGCCAGCGCAAATAACGCTTAACGCCTTACCTATTCTGCCTTTGATCATCGTTGACCTCTCCTCTTAGTTAGTATTTCGTGACGTGCCATGAATTACCATCGATTCCACATTTGTCGATGATCTTGTGCCCATGCATATGCTGCGACCGTCCAACCTTGAATCATTTGTGGTGGTTGGACAATTCGATTAAAACCGCTTCCGAAACCATCGGCAGCGCCTTCAATATCTATGACTTCAGAGCTAACCCAGCCATGTAAGGGGGCATCGCTTCGAAGCAGTTCGGGAAATCCTCCGATAGATTCAATTGCTGCAACAGTTCGTCCGATTAAAGCCGTTGCTTGTGGCAAGAAGCCATGACGTAACAATCCTCGCCCAGCAAATATGCCATCCATCGGCCAAGCCGAACCAGTGTGATAACCGCCCGGACGATATGAAGGATGATTGCTTGAAAGAGTTCGCAATCCCGCTGGCCCCAACAACTGCGAATCAGTTAAGGCAGTAGCAATGACCATTCGATACATTTCCCAGTCAGGCCCATCAAATATTGCAGAGTCTAACAATCGTCCCTGGTTACTTGCTTGAGAGTCCAAAGGAATTTGTTTGCCATGGATATCGCGCTCGGTTGCAAGTGCAAAACGATCTCCTAGCCACATATGTTCAATTAACTTCAAACGCACCTTGTGAGCCATCTGAATAAGCTCATCACCATTGAGTGGCCAATCTAAATATGGTCGAAGTAGATATAACTGCGCCGCCCCAACGAGTGCATCAAATACTTCTGCGCCAGTTTCAATAGATGAGAGCGAACCGTCCCCAGCTAGAGTTCCATCGGCGTGCATGTATGAATCCCCAGAATCTTTCCAATATTGGTTCCTTATGCCCTGTGGATTAGAGCGCTTTGATTCAATAAGTGATGAAGGAGTGTTGAGTCGAGAAAGAATCCACTTAGTCGCTAGCACTGCGCGTTCACCTACAGTTTTATTACCCAGTTGAATATCGAGCAAACCTGGCTCTTCAAGTGCCTCTTTAGAAAGTGCCTTTAACCATAATGGTGTGCTATCAACCGAACCGTAATAAGGAAAAGACCACCCTTCCTTTTCCATTATTTCGCGAGCTCGCTCATCTCCTGGATCACGCACTTCGTGTGCAATGCGTCCAGGTTCTTCTTCACTCTGTGCTACAAAATTTTCACCTTGTGCTTCACCCAGTGCGCAGATAACTCCACGACGAAGTCCCGGAACTCGCGCTCCAAGAAAGTCGGCAATAATTAATGAATCGCGACCAAAGAGGCATCTAAAAAGATTTTGTTCACCGACCCCCCGGTGGTGATCAAAAGGAATAGATGCATAGGGGATAAGCCAAGGTCCGCGGTAGGCAAGTGTCCAGGGGATAACTGTTTCTAGTGGTGGGCGAAAACGTGGATCAAAAACAGGATCACTTGGCGAGAGGATTAAACGACGCGAAATAACGGTCTCGCCGTTTTTGATATCCGTATCTGACACAACTGACCTCTCATGTAAGGCGTGGGGGAAGCCGTTTTATGAGTGTATTGATGTAAATTTTTCATTACAAGGACATCCAGCAATGTAATTTATTTATTACATACTACGTTGTTGAGCGCAAAATCAGCTCAGGTTTTAACTCTTCTCGCACCGGTGCGTTGCTATGCTCATGCGCTCGCAGTATCTCGACAGCGCGGCGCCCGCTGGCATCCAGGTGGGTTCGAACCGTTGAGATTGCCAACTGTCCGGCCGAATCGCAGTCACCATAGCCAATCAACAGCAGATCTTTGGGTATAGAAATTCCTAATTCGCGCGCAGCCACATATACCGAGATTGCCAACAAGTCGCTGTCGGCAAAAACGGCGTCAATCTTCTTTTTACTTTTCAGCAGTTTTCGAATCTCTACGCCAGCTACTTGTGAGAGTGGGTCCACTAGGAGCTCGACACTGGCCGCTCTTTTCTCTGGCAGTAGCCGTTCTCTAAAAGATTTCAACCGTATACCGGGATTTATATCTATTGCAGAAGGTCTGGCTCCCAAAAAAAGCACATTCGTTGCACCGCTTTTGTTGAAATAATCTGCAGCAAGTTCACATCCCTTTTTCTCCGATGTAAGAACTCTAGAAAAACGTGAATCGTCGATATCTATGAGGACAGTTGGTAATTCAAAACGTTGAACATTCATGGCAACTTCTTCGTGAATTGGCACACCAGAGAAAATTAACCCCTCTATCCGTTTCGTAGCCAGTAATTTTCTAACATAGTCAACTGAACTTTTTGAGTCTGCGACATCATGCACGATGAGTTCGTGGGGCCATGCTCGAAGTGCATTGGAAATTCCACGAAGTCTTTCTGTTCCACCCTGGTGGTTGAATAGTTGAGTGAAAACGGCAATTCTTGCAATTGAGAGATCACGTTCAAGAATTCTTGGTGCCTTATAATGAAGGGCAGCCGCTGCTTGTCGCACCAAAGTAACGGTTTCGGGCTTGAGCAGTTCAGGATTAGAAAAGCATCGAGAAGCTGTTGCAATACTCACTTGGGCATATGAGGCAACTTGGGCCAAAGTTGCCCGCTTACTCATCTGCTCTCACAGAACCAGCATAATTACGAAAATTGCAAAAGGAAACCCCGCACGCACCACGATCAATACCCCCACCAGGGGATGTGGTGAGGGTGGTTGTTAAGTAGCTTAAAAAATAATGTCAGTGCCAAGTAGTACCTTGCAAACAGGAGGTAACAAATGGCACAAATTCCAATAATAGGCTCCGAAGGCAAACCGATCTTGTATGCCTACTTAGACGATGAAGGGCTGCACTTTCAGTTTGAGTACTACGGCGACGGCGAGAATTCAATGGATTATGAATTCATTCACACCGTAGCTCCATCAGATTATGCATCCATTGCACACAGGTTCGGATTGAATCCGACTACCGAGATCCTCACCATCATCCAACAGATTACAGATATGGGTAGGGGAGAAGAGCTCAAGACAGCTCTTACCGATAAAGAGATCACGAACGAGTTTTTTAGCTGGATGAGTTAAATAGACTGAAAGCATGTGTAAGCAGAATGGTCGAACTGATGAGACCCCTTAGCTCCTCATAATTTCAATTGCCGTATGCAGTGGGCGCAGTAACTTAGTAGTTACTTTTGCTTCCTTAAGAACCTCATACATTGAATCGTAATACCAAAGAATGAGTTCCTTATTGGTTTCCTTATCAAAACGCTCCCATACCTCATCACCGATTTCTTGAAAATCGGTGGCAATGGCGCGTGCATTGTGCGTTTTATCAGCAGCGGTAACAAGGAGAGTGTCTGCATCAGCTGACTTCATGTGATCGATGTGGGCCAGCTTTCGCACAATCCAACTCTCTTTTTTACTTTGATCAACAACTAAGGAATCACTACACCCTCTAACAATTCCGGCAACTCTAGCTCCAAATTGAGAAATGATTTCGGCTAAACGTTCCTCACCGCCACAATCTTCAGCAACATCATGTAATAACCCTGCAATCGCCTGCTCTTCATCACCTCCGGCTTCTAGCACTAGGGCGGCAACTCCAAATGGGTGACTGATATATGCGATATTAGTTGATTTCCTAACTTGGTCTTTGTGCCACTTTGTTGCATAAGCCATGGCATCAAAGAAACGTTCTGATAAAAACACGTGCGGAGTTTGTTTAGTGCTCATTTTTCTCCTTTTTTTGGCCGAATAAGTTTCGTCCTCTTCTTAATAACTCTTTTTTCCCATGCACCAACTGAGCCGCGAGGGCGAACAGGGTCATAGACCTTAAAATCTCTATCTGCAAATTTGCTCAAAATATGGCGAGCGACGCTTTCTACGCTTCCTTCCTTAATTTCAGACCACTTGCCATCACGATCACCGGTGGTGAATGTCCAGCCGATATTATTAATAGTGAGTAGTAGCTCATCGTTAAGGTACAAAGTAAACTCCGCATTATCGCCCAAGGCTTGTATTCGAAGTTCTGCATCTGGGAAGCCGTCCCCAATCAAGTTGGCCACTTGTGCATAAGAGGGCATGTACTCCGGCATTTTTGTATCTATCCATAGATTCAATTTTGACCAACTTTCGGATTAGGAATATCAACTGGCCGAATGACGAAATTAGGTCGTGACTTTCTTTCGACCAACTCTTGAAAATGATCCGGAGCTTTCCCATGGCTCAAGGCCCATTCATCATCAGGCCAGGCCCACATCCATTCGACTTCAACAATCTTGAGCAAATCTAAAATAGTTGGCAATGAAATCTTTACGACATGGTCAAGAGGATTTTCACCAAGGCGTAAAGGGATTGTCTCGCAGGCTAAACACCAGGAGGTTTGACACTTCAACTTTCCTGCATTTAGTCGTGCTTCCATGAACTTATATACCGCTGCTAGCTTTTCTACCCCTTCTATTAATCCAACGAAGGAGCTTCCTATGATTGCAACGTTTCTTACTTTGACAATTCTTTCTGGTGTGAGTTGATTTTCTCCAAGGACTTGCATTATTTCATCGTGTAATTGCTCTGAATACACATCAATTTCCTGTGGGCTCAGATCCAAAATATTATCTGGAATTGCAAATAAGAATTTCTTAGAGCTAGCGGCATTCATTTCAGTCATATTCCACCCCCTATGAAATTAAAGATATCAGGCACCACTGACATTGTGGGAAGAGATTGAGGGGCCGCGTAGTGGTAGTAGTTAGAACTTGCGATACCACCAAATTTGTCAGTGCTCATCTATATCCTGCTTATGTAGGCAGAGATAAAGGGGATGCACATGGAAATTAAGGCTATTTTAGATGTTGACATGATCGCACTGGAATCAGGTGACAAACTCACCTTGATGCTCGACCTCACGGCTCCACAAAATCCTTTGGCAGCAAATCGGCCAGGGCAAGCAGTTCAGATTGTTCTAGATCGCTCAGGCTCGATGGATGGGCCTCCTCTTGATGCGGCTAAGGGCTCACTACTAAAACTCATAGATCGATTAGCACCGGAAGATTCCTTTGGTCTGGTGGCATTTGATGATTCTGCACTGGTGATTGCGCCAATGCGCACAATGGCTGATCACGACATCCATGCACTGCGTAGGGCAATTGCAGATATGTATACCGGTGGTTCAACTGATATCAGTGCAGGGTATTTATTGGGCCTGCGTGAATTAACCAGAACCGCTGCAGGCGGTGGTTCAACCTTGTTATTAATTTCAGACGGTCATGCCAACGCTGGTGAGAAAGACCCAAAATTCTTTTCAGATGTGGCCAGTAAATCTGCAACTCAGAACGTAACAACATCAAGTATCGGATTAGGCGTTGGATACGACGAAAGTATTTTAGAAGCTTTAGCACAGGGCGGCGGCGGAGCTCACCGCTTTGCTGGCTCCATCGATGAAGCAATTGGGGCAATTGCGGCAGAAGTTGATGACTTATTAGACAAGTCAATCGTTAACGCCGTATTGCGCTTTACTCCTACCGATGCAATTGCAGGTGCACCATCCATTGAGATCTTGCAAAGATTGCCATATTGGATGGATGGTCCAACCTATGTGCTGCAGTTAGGTGATTTGTTTAGTGGTGAAAATCGCCGCTTTGTAATCGATATAGATGTGCCCGGTATTGCAGCGTTAGGACTATGCACGATTGCTGATATCACAATCGAATATTTGAACTTAGCTGATCGCCAAGAAATCTCGGTGTCACTGCCAGTCAACGTTAATGTCGTGCCTGGAGATGTTGCCGCAGGTCGGATTGCAGATCCCGTAGTACGAGCAGAGCGTTTAATTATTGGTGCGCAAAGTGCAAAATCGCTTGCAAATAATGAACTTCGTGAAGGCAAAGTTGTTGAAGCATCCAATCGACTTAAGGGCATGGCAGCGGGACTTCGCCTCGAAGCAGATAAAATCATTGAAGATAATCCGCGAACAACTGATTCAAAGGCTCGCATCAAGGCCGAAGCCGATGAAATGGATCTACTCGCAAAAACTGCAGAAGAACATGAAATTCTTTATTCATCTAAACGTATGACGGAATCCTTTTCACGGGGGAGTCGTAGCAAAAATGATCGAAATATCGTTGACCCCAACCTACCCAAGGACCCAAATAATCCCTGGGCTAATTACTAAAGAGGTTGCTCTGCCTCAAAGTAATTCAGGCAAACCACTCCACCTGCAAGCCCCGCACACCAAAATAGGGTTCTCTTCTTTGTCGAAATCATCGCCCGGATCTTTCTCGGGCATAACTCTTTGAAGGGTTCCCACCTGTCCACATTTGGGGCAAGTAAGCGAGTTAATTCTTTCCCGTTTCTTAACTCGTTCTTCGATTCCAGCCATGTGCTCGACTAAATGGTGCTGTGCTGCAATGGCCTGTAGGCGAAACTTTTCCCTTTGCTCATCATCAAAACCTGGATTTAGGGTCAGCTTTTGAAACTTCTTAACCTGACTATCAAGGTAATGCAGATCCCAAATGCCCATCAGTCTTTAAACCTTTCTCCACATGAATTGCACTGGTAGAAGCGCTCTGTCGTTACGTATTTCTGATCCACATCATTGCTTCTACACATAGGACATTGCTTATTTGCTGTATTTCCCATCATCTATTTTCCTTTCTTTTCAAATATCACTGGCCCACAGATCTTGTTATGAGTCTTCACAAATGACTTAGCATCCATGTTTTTAATCTCAACTTGATAATCACCGCACTGCTGGCAAATTACCGTCCATAGATAATCATTCAATTCATCGTTATAGTTGAAGTTAATGATGAGAGCTACGGTTTCACCTTTAAGTGAAGGCAATCCCACATGGCCTCGCACCATCTGAATCTGCTCTAATTCAATACCATCCAGCTTTTTCTGAACATTTTTGGATATAACAACCGCTATCTCTTGATCAGATGTTCCATTTTCATGCAGAACTAGTCCACAGGTGCAGTGATCAGCATTTTCGCCACTGAGGTAGTGAAAGTGATGGCCTTGTTTTTGCCATCTCTTCAAGTTGGCGTAATGCAACCAAACTTTAAACTTGCCGTATTTCTGCATAGCCGGCGCGGAGTGTTGTGCCGCTTTTAGCTCGCGCAGCTGCACTTGAGTAACGGAAACATCTTCGTAACTGATTGTGAAACCAACTTCAAATAAAGCTTTTTCTTCAGACACCTCTTCCCTCCTGATCTTGCTCGGTTAACGTATTAGGGGCAACTGACAAATCAGTCTTTGCCCCAGATTCTCCATAGACGGCGATGCCGTGTGCATGGAGAGCTCTTAGAAGATCTACTTCCTCAAGAAATGAAACAGTCGATACCCACCCGCAGGCACAGATAGCCTGAAAGTAGGTACCTTCAACATCGAAAACAGCGTTTGCATGTTCATTAGCCATCGCAAAACCAGGCCCTTACTGGGCTCTTAAATGAAAAGAGACCCGCTACTTCCGGCGGTGTCTTTCATCGCCGGCAGGTCTTCCTTTAGGACCACCGTACGCGGATCGAGCTGCGCGGCTTGGTACTAAGCAAGCTAAAGGGCTTATCGCTTAGTTCTTAACCTAAAGAAAAGGTAGCACGCACATCTGACATGAATCGAGTCTGAGGGGTTAGGCATCAACAAATGCTGGAAAAATCGTTGGAGACTATAACGAAAGTTATCCACACGGCTTGGCAGTTGTCCGCCCTTGTGGATAACGGTTGTTATAAAAATCTTGGGACAAATTTCCATCTTTAACATCATAATTTACGTAGTTCGAGACTCGAACTCATAAAAGAAAGGAAATCATGAATTCCAATATTCGCGTAGCACCGATGGTTGTCGGTGCTGGTTTAGACATTGATGGCGATAAAGTCACCATCAATCAGCTCACAATAAGCAACCCAGAACTTGCCACCTATTTACTTTCTAAGGAAGGCCCTGAGCAACTAGTTGCCTTGGTGGACCTAATCAACCTAGCCGTAAGCGTTAAAAACCTGGCCGGCAGTTCCCTAGAAACCGAAAATGTTAAGAAATCAGCTGAAATGGTCGTCCAGAGCCTAAACGGTACTGTCGCGTCTCTCCTTGAAAGCATCAAATTGAAGACCGGCCAACTCATGGATCCTGATTCTGGAGTTATAGCTCAGAAAATGCGTGAGACTGCTACAAGTATTGGCGATAACCAGGAAAGTAAATTGCGTGACCTTCTGTCCCCAAAGAAAGACGGAACACCGATCTCTGACTTGCAGTCGACTATTACAACCGCCCTAACAGTTCATGTGAACGGATTAAAGACTGACATAACTGCAGTAACGCAGTTATTGAATGAGTACATCGGCTCGCAAAAGAACAACTTAAAGTTTCAGAAATTCTAGAAATCTCTACGAGGTCACAATCTCCATTGGGAGTCGCATTGAGTGCGTTTAACTTGAAATTGCAAGTACT
>CAFBLC010000020.1_pt1 | contig 25456 bp, 24 predicted proteins | sample 7268011 | NCBI WGS metagenome assembly CAFBLC01 (sample SAMEA6814023, study PRJEB35770) | uncultured Actinomycetes bacterium | biome: Freshwater; feature: Freshwater reservoir; material: water | place: Czech Republic | collected 2016-04-20 | depth 30m m
ACTTTCAAAGCGCAATGGTGAGGTTTCTATTGCTTGGTATCGAGATAAGGGATTTTTGCCAGAAGCTATCTGTAACTACTTAGCTCTTCTTGGTTGGTCCCCTGGAGATGATCGCGAAAACGTAACAATGAAGGAGCTCACCGAACTTTTCACCGTAGAAAAAGTTCACTCTTCACCTGCACGCTTTGATATGAAAAAGCTTGAAGCCATCAATGGAGACAAGATTCGTGCATTAACTATCGATGAATTTCTGGATTGGTCACTGCCATTTCTAACTAAAGCAGGAGTAATTACTGGTACTGCAGATGAAATCGCGCTCGTAAAGCTGGCTCTGCCACTTATTCAAGAGCGCATCATCATGTTAAGTGAAGTACCTGCGATGCTTAAATTCTTATTCATTAAAGAGTTTGCAGTTGAGGCAGATAGCGTTGCAAAGATTACTGACGATGCTTCCAAGGCAGTGTTGAAACGTTCAATCCAAGAGTTAGAACCTTTAACTACATGGACCCGTGAGAGCATTGAAGCTGCGCTTCGATCTTCGTTAATAGAAGATATGGGATTAAAACCTCGCATCGCATTTGGCGCAGTTCGTATCGCAACAACGGGCAGCACAATTTCACCACCATTATTTGAATCTATGGAATTACTTGGTAAGAACGCTTCATTGGCCCGTATCCGTGCGGGGTTAGAGCTCTAAATCCTTTGGTATTCTTTGCACCTGCTGTTTTTTGGGGTATGGGGTAATTGGCAGCCCTGCTGATTCTGGTTCAGTAAGTCTAGGTTCGAGTCCTGGTACCCCAGCGATGTAAAGTTTTAAAGCTTCAAAAGATATGACTAGGGCCCCGTCGTCTAGCGGCCTAGGACTCTGGCTTCTCAAGCCAGCTACGCGGGTTCGAATCCCGTCGGGGCTACGTATGGTTAATTTTGTGCACGTCCTTCCAGCCTTTGTGCTGACCGCTCTTCTATTAGCCATTGTTCCGGGCCAAACCGTTGCAATGATTTTGCGCCAATCAATAATTGGCGGAAGTAAAACTGCATACACAACATTAATTGGTACAAGCACAGCACTCGTTTTCTGGGGAGCAGCATCTGCAATTGGTTTATCTCAAGTTTTTGCACATTCTCATACTGCCTACACTGCGCTTAAATACGCCGGTGTTGCCTTTCTGACTTTTCTTGCGATTCAAACTTTGTGGTCTTTGCGCCATGAATTCGGAAAATTTGATTATGAAGGTACTGCCAAGATTGGTCTTGGCCCAGCGTTTAGATTGGGATTACTGACTAATCTGACAAATGTGAAAGCCGCAGTATTTGCTGTGGCATTTATTCCACAGTTTGTACCTAAGGATTTCAATCTTGGGTGGGGGATTTTCTTGCTTTCAATTGTGCAAGCCCTTACTTCGGCTTCCTGGTATTCATTTTTAATTTCAATTATTGGAAGAGCTACGACGGTACTGGCCCGTCCAAAAGTTCGTAGGGGCCTTACGGCATTTTCTGCACTGGGAATCTTGTTCCTTGCGGCAACTCTTTTGCTTACTTCACCGCGCTAATTAACCTGCAAGCTCCATTGGCCAGGCATCAGTAGGAGAATCGCTCAGAGGTAAGTTCTTGCCATCTTTAGTCTTAATGACAATGTAAGTCAGGGTTGGTTTACCCGCTATCGTTTTTGATTTACTCAAAATCACAGTCACATCGGCAGAATGTAGCTTTCCTGCAACACATGTTGGCGTGCAATCATTGATCTCATATTTACCTTCACCTGTTGCGCCTTTGGCGCTCCATGAACTCCACTCAATTGCACCAACCCCAACGCCAGCATCGGCACAGAATTTAATAATTGTTGTTGGTTTGTAGTCCTGCATTCCGCAATTTGTTACATAAACCTGAGATGTGACTGCCCTGTTAATAAATGTGTATCCGCCATAGCTCAGACCAACTGCGGTAGCCAGTAATACGATCCAGCCTTTGGAGTACCTATATTCGCGCAAGCTCTTCATTATGGAAGCCAGTAAACCACTTTCAGATAGTTTTTGCCTATAAGTAAGGCCCCTACCAAGTTATTAGTAGGGGCCTTACTTATTAGAACTAAGGGATTTAGCCTTCGTATTGAAGAATGTATAACCCTGTGTTGTAGTCAGTCATATAGATGATTCCATTTGCATCTACAAAGCAGTCAGCGCTCTGTACAACCTGCGGACGATTAGGACGCTTGTCCCACATCTTTTCAGGTGTTGGTGGAACCCAGTAACCGACTTCTTGAGGACTGAATTCATTCTTAATATCAAATACTCGGACTCCGGCATTTTGATATGTAGCAAAGAAGATCTCATCACTTACGAAAGAGCCAGGTCGATTCTCGTGGAAGTTGTGGAGACCAAAGTGGCCACCCTTCTTTGGATAATCTGCCTCATCCGGAATTGGGAAAGTTGAAATTGAGATTGGGTTCTTTGGATCTCGGATATCAAATACCCAAATACGTTTGATTCCATCTTGGCAATCATCCATAGTTCCTTCATCGCCAACCAGCAATAGGTTTCGATTTGGAATAGGAAGTGGGCTATGTGTTCCACCTTCAAATGGTGGAGACCATTGCTTATGAACAATTAATTCAGGATTAGCTCGGTCTTTAACATCAAGAATTACGAGCGAACCATCGCGCCATGCGCCGTATGCGGTATCGCCAGAGATAACTGAATGGTGATGACCGTATCGCCACTTCAGTGGATCCCATGAAGGCTTTTCGCCAGCGGCAATATTTTGTCCTGGAATCCACCATTTACCGACAAGCTTTGGCTTGGCTGGATCTTGCATATCGATTGTAATAAACATGTAATCGGTAAAACCTGTAAGCAATGCTGATGCATAAGCCCAGCGACCACCGGTGTACCAAATACGGTGAAGACCAACGCCATCTACTTCCATGAAACCAATTTCACGGGGATTCGCAGGATCCTTTAAATCATAAACACGCATTCCTGCTTCGTAATCTTTTGGACGCTTCATGAAGATTTCGCCAAATGATTGACCGTAGTAGTCAGCTTCGTTAGGAATGGCTGCAAAAAGATTAGCTGCGCTAATGACCAAGAGCATGTCATCGCCTACCTGCATATGAATATTCCACGTTCCAGGTGCCGCTGGATAGTACTTACCCGGAATTGGTTTACGAGGATCTCGTACGTCAATAACCGTAAATCCATTTGAGAACATGTGTGAAACATATGCATAACCCTTATGCACCATTAATTGCATTCCATCGGCACGATCACCCTGAAGTGTGTGACCTAAAAATTTAATGTTCTTTGCAAAATCTGGTGTTTCGACAGAACTTGCCATCTATGCTCTCCTTTGTGTTGCGCCAGTTGCACTAGCTCAAGTAAAGTTTACTTTGCATGACGACCACAGGCAACAGTCATCAATGTGTTAAACACTACTTCGATTTTTAAGATACAAGATCAGGGTTTTAGGTAACGAAAGGGTAACGAATGAGCAGTCTTTCAGATTTACTTCCACATGGAACTGATCTCGATAAGGTTTTTACTGGAGCCATTTGGTCTGAAGGCCCTTGCTGGATTCCTTCACGTAAATCTCTACGATGGAGCGATATCCCCAACAACCGAATTCTTGAGTATTTTCCAGAGACCCGCGAAACTAAAACATATAAATCTGATGTCGAATTCACGAATGGGCGAACACTTGATCTAGATGGAACTGTCCTTCAGTGCTCTCATGGACTTCGACATATTGAACGAGATATTGATGGTGTAGTTACAACTGTCATAGGTAAATATGATGGAGTTCGCTTTAACTCACCTAATGACATAGTGGTCTCACGTGACGGAATTATTTGGTTTACCGATCCTCCATATGGAATTATCGTTGAAATCGAAGGCCACCCAGGCGTTAAGGAATATGAAGATTGTTTTGTTTTTGCCTTTGATCCAAAGACACAAAAACTTCGACCTGTTGTAACCGATGTCGAAGAACCCAATGGCTTGGCATTTTCACCTGATGAATCAATTCTTTATGTTGCAGATACGTCAGTGCTGTTTAAGGCAACAGGAAATCACCACATCCGCGCTTATGACATGCAGGATGGGCGAGCAAAAAATGGTCGGACTCTGATTGATATTAAAGAGGGTGTAATCGATGGCTTCCGTGTAGATAAAGAAGGAAACCTCTGGTGCTCAAGTGAGATCGGAGTACAGATATTTACACCTGCAGGCGTCCATATCGGGACTATTCCAACACCTGAAAAAGTTGGAAATCTGGCCTTTGGTGGCGATGACGGTACTGATCTATTTATTGCCGCTAATACAAGTTTGTACCACATTAAAACTTCGACGCAGGATGCAGCCAAGCACTACTAAAAGAATCGGGTAAAAATGAAGCTAGCTCGCATTAAGTCAGGCAATGGTGTTCACCACGTTGCATTTAAAGATGGTTCTTGGCAGGAAGTTAAAGATATTTTTGCTAAGCCTCTTGTTTACACAGGATCGACTTTTGCAGAAGCTGATTTCACTTTTCTTGCACCCGTAACTCCTGGCGTCATTCTTGGAATGGCTCATAACGGGACACCGGATCAAATCGACAATCCAGCCCAGGCATTTCAAAAATCAACTCGCACGTTAGCTGGACCTAATGATCCGATCTATAAAGATGATTCACTCGGGCAAATGGATGTCGAATGTGAACTTACTGCAGTCATATCTAAAACTGCACGCAATCTAACTCTTGAAAATGCCTTAGACCATGTTTTAGGTTTCACTATCGGTAATGACGTCACTCTTCCTGAGCAAACCCCTCATGATCATCTACTCCTACAGTCAAAAAATGGTGATGGATTTACTCCCTTAGGGCCTTGGATTGAAACTGATCTTGCTAACTTTGATAACTGCACACTCTTTGTCAGGGTCAATGGCAAGCAGGTAATTGAGACTTCAACAAACCAATTAGCACGCGGAGTTGCAGCCCAGCTAGTACACATTACAAAATACACGACACTTGCTGCTGGGGATATTGTTCTTGGCGGCTCACCAACATCGATGTATGCAGTTCACGTAGGAGATAAAGTCGAACTTGAGATTGAAGGAATAGGAATTCTGACAAATCCAGTTGTTGCCCGTTAGTTCATACCTACAATTTCTAATGTTTTAATCAAGGTGTCATGATTTCCCACATTGCCTGGTACAACAATATATAAATATTCCCGGCCACTAGCATTTTTAAGTTTCCATGCAGAAATACCTGGAAGTATTTGACCAAGTACCCAGGCCTCTTTTGCGCCAATTCCAGCCCGGGCAACTTCAGCGGATGTAATTCCACCTTTTGCAACGACAACATCAACTAATGCTGCAACCCCTTGAACTGTTGCGATGATCGCTTTCATAACCATTTCACCATGATGCAAAGTGTTGTCTTCTTGGCGTCGATTGCGTTGCGAAGTTACAAAACCAAAAGACGAATTCGAGATTTGTGCTTTAACTTCAGCGATAGCTTCTTGTGCTGCTGCTTGCGGATCCTGCATCGCACGTTCGGTATCTATCACGACAGGTTGTCCCCAACGCGCTTGGATATCTGCAAGTTGGCTAGTTGCACCCGCAGTGTGAGAACCAGCAACAAGAAGCACTGAGAAAGGTGATGTGCCCATGAGCGGACCGTGTAGCAATGATGTACTGCGAACTCCGGCTAATAAGGCAGCAAGTGGGGCAGCGCTTCGAACAACGAGTGGGGCAGCATCATTTCTTAGCAACTTAACTGCGTCAGCAATAATTTCAATATCTGCATCTGTTTGTGCATCGGGGACAATAACTGATCCTGCGGGAACTTCTCTAAAGATTTGAGCTAATGAATCAGCACCTAGCCTGATTAAATCAAGTGCGATTGGAACAGCGGTTCGGTCTGATTTCTCTGTAACGAAATCCGCCATTGTGCCTGATGTAAAAGAAAAAACGGGGTCATTCGCAAACTCGGTTTGATGAGCAGGAGTATTGATGCCTTCGATCAGTACGTAGTGAACACCATCAATAGTTGTACGACCCACTTCTGGATAAGCCGGCAGAAAAAGTATGGATGAGTTTGGTTTTAGGAAAACGGAAGTCTCAGAAAATACATGACCGCGCATTGTGGAATCACCACGTAGAACATATTCGATTGGTTCATTCAGAAGCTGGCTTGCTTCATCTCCTTCAGACTTAATTCGCTTGGCAAGGGCTACAGCATCGGCTTCACTTAGCGCTCTGGAGTTAGTTTGGATATAGACACTGTCTGCTTGAGAAAGAGCCTTAACTATTGATTGCGTATCCCAATCCAGTAAAACGGCAACATTGGTGGCACATTGAGTACCTGTTGGATCATCATCTAAAACAATGGTTTTCATGAAGTAGTTGAGCTAGATAGCAGAAGCTCTGAAAGCGTGACTCCCGCAACCCCTGCTAGTTGATCTGCTTGAGTTCGACAAGAAAATCCATCAGCTAGAAATACAGTAGTCGCATCTTTTGCTCGAAGCGCTGGTAGCAAAGCATTTTCTGCTACGGCAACTGATAGATCATAATGTCCATCTTCCATTCCGAAGTTACCGGCTAATCCGCAACAACCTGCAAGTTGGGTGAAAGCTATTCCCGTACTTTGTAAAACTTCTTGGTCATCACGAAAGCCCATGACTGCATGCTGATGACAATGTGGTTGCACAACTAAGGTCATGTGGCTCAAATCTGGCGCTCTCCACATGAGTTTAGGATTCAAGGCAGCTTTATTGATGATCTCGGCAATCGTAAAGGTGGATTGTGCAACTTGTTGTGAGCGTGAATCTTCTGGTAACAAATCAAGTAAGTCTGATCTTAAAACGGCTAAACACGAAGGCTCTAGACCAACAATTTCCATACCTTTGTCTAAATAAGGTTCAAAAACATCGAGTAGTTTATTTAAGCGGCTCTTAGCGCCATCTAGTTGGCCAGTACTGATCCAGGTTAATCCGCAACATGCTGATTGTTCCGGGATTACAACGTCGTATCCAATTTTCTCCAGTAACGCTTTGGCTGCATATGCCCCGGTTGGAGTAAAAGATTGCGTAAAAGAATCAACCCATAAAAGGATTTGTGGTTTTGAACTTTGGGTCGTTTTTTTGGAAACAAAGAAAGTTTGTTCTGCAAAGCGAGGCAGCGAACGTCGTGCATCCATTCCGCCAACTTTTAGAACAATTTTGCTTCCTAACTTTGATTGCGAAAGGGCATTTACTGCCTTAGGTGAGATTCGCGCTAAAGCTGCCCATCGTGGAAGTTGCCCAAGAATGTAGTGGCTGCGTGGCCGTAGTTTTCCTTTGTACTGTTGATATAAAACCTCAGATTTGTATTTAGCCATATCTACTTCGGCGGGGCAGTCACTGGCGCAGGCTTTACAGCTCAGACACAGATCAAGGGACTCTTTAACAATTGGTGATGACCAATCCGTACTTTTGCCCGTATTTTGTGTAATTTCTTGAAGTACGCGCGCACGGCCACGCGTTACGTGAGATTCATTTTTAGTGGCCAAATATGAAGGACACATAAAGCCACCAGTTGAGGTGTTATCTGCGCGGCATTTTCCGATGCCAACACAGCGGTGAATTGCTTTGGTGAAATCATTGTCATCGTCGGCAAAAGCAAAGCCGCCACCATTTTTGATTGAAACCGCTTTAGGTCGACGTAAGTCATCATCAATACGCCTTGGTTTAACAATTACTCCGGGATTAAGAAAGTTTTGTGGATCAAAGATTTCTTTTATTCCGCCAAATAAAGAAATTGCGGTGGGTGAGTACATGCGAGTGAGCATCTCGCTTCGGGCACGCCCATCACCGTGTTCACCAGAAGGGGAGCCGCCTAACTTTAAAACTAAATCAGTTGCATCTTCAATAAATGATCTAAATGTTGAACTCTCACGATCTAGTGGAAAATCTATGCGCACGTGAATACAGCCATCACCAAAGTGGCCAAAAGGTACGCCCTGTAAATTACTTGCAGCCATTAATTTTTCAAGTTCGCGCATGTACGTTCCTAGATTCTCAGGAGGAACGGCTGCATCTTCCCAACCAGGCCAAGCTTGTTTGCCACTAGCAGTTCTACCTGCGTAGCCAGATCCATCTGCACGAAGCTGCCATAACGTACGAGCTTGCGGTCCTGCCGGTAAGACCATAATGTCATTTGTCGCAGCGGCGGCCGCTAATTCATTTGCACGCGCCACTGCATCCTCTGAATCATGGCCACTTACTTCAATCATTAACCAGCCTTTACCGGATGGTAATTCTGGAAAACCTTTTCCCTTCCAATGCTCACGTGCAACGTCTATGAGGCGAATGTCTAAGCCCTCCATCGCAAGTGGTTTAAAGCGCAAGAGATTTGGAACATCATCACCGGCAGATGGCATATCTGGATAACCCAAAACGACGAGAGCAGGTGCTGGGCTTTGCTCTACAAGTCTTACTTCTGCCTCTAAAACCGTTACAAGAGTTCCCTCAGTGCCCGTTAAAGCGCGAGCCAGATCACCACCATTTTCAGGCAAAAGATGCTCCAGTGAATAACCACTTACTTGCCGCCCAAATTTTCCAAATTCAGTGCGTAGCGTTGCTAAATTTGAACTGACTAATTGGGATAAACCAGGAATTGAATCAATATTTTTTTGTGCGCTAAATCGGCGAAGTCGACCGTCAATTACATCTAAAGAGACGACATTCTCTGCAGTTTTTCCAAATGAGAGTGCATGTGGACCACATGAGTTGTTACCAATCAACCCACCCATTGTGGCTCGACTTTGCGTAGAAGGGTCTGGGCCAAAACGTAAACCATGAGGCGCAGCTAGTTTTTGTAGCGAGGAGAGAATTACCCCAGGCTGCACGATTGCAGTACGCGAAACGGGGTCAAGATTAATGATTTTATTCATGTATACAGAAGTATCAATCACAATGCCAGTACCAATTGCATTACCAGCGATTGAAGTTCCTCCACCACGAAGTGTTACAGGAATATTGGATTCTTTCGCAATTGAAAGTGCTGAAATGATATCTGCAGAATCTTTGGGAATTACGATCAGCGCAGGTGGGACGCGATAATTTGAGGCATCCGTTGAATACTCTGCAATTTTAATATGCGCATCACTGACATCACCACGTACTTCTGTTCGAAGGCGCTTGGTGATTACTGAAAGATCTGCGTCAATAATATATTCCTCCGTGATGGGTAAAAGTAAAACTCCAGCAAGGTTATTTTACAACCTTGCTGGAGTTTTACATCTTTTAATCTATTGCTCTATCGAGAGTTACTTAACTCCCCATAGCTTTAGGTAGACGTTACGGTATCCAGAAGCTGGATCGAAAATGTCTCCCTTTGGAACGTTTGACTTATCGATCAAGCCAGGTGCTGCAACCCACTTAGCAATCTTTACACCAGCAAAGGTGCTGTTGATTGCATCAATTAGCTGCCATGCCTGTAGGTAAAGAGGCTCAGCAACTGTTGCTAGCTGGTACTTGCTTGTACGGATACGGTTTAGTTCAGCACTGTCACCGTCTCCTGCTGCAATGGCAAATGGTGCACCTGTTGGTGAAATTCCAGCTGATTGAAGAGCTGGAGCAGCACCGTTAGCGTATGCACCGTTGATACCGAAGAAGTATGTGAACTTTGATCCGTACTTCTGAAGCATGCTTGAGATAATTGCAGGCATCAACTGTGAAGTTGAAGAAATTGGAGTGTCTTTGATTTCCAATACTGTGCCGTACTTATCCTTCTTGATTTCAGCAGCAATAGCATCTGACTTAGCAATAGCAACCTGGTATTGGCTATCAGTGAAGATAACTACACCAAACTTCTTAGTGCCTGACTTAGCAATTGCGTATGACGCTGCAGTACGTGAAACAACCAAAGGATCTGTTGTTACGTTTGTCTTCATTCCAAGGCTTGCACCTGGAGTTGGACCTGAGTGCCATCCGAATGTTGGAATGCCAGCAGCTGTTGCAGCAACAACTTGTGCTGCCTGCTCAGTTGCATCAGTTCCACCAAGGATTAGAGCATCAACTTTGTCTGCAATTGCTGCGTTCATAGCTGTTGTACGTCCACTTGGAGTTGCCTGACCGTCATAAACCTTGATGGTCCATCCGAGCTTCTTGGCTGCTTGCTTAACACCAGCAAGAACGCCAGTGATTCCACCGTTTGATAGATCAGAAGCTACGAAACCAATTGTTGCGCCGCTCTTCTGTGCCTTTGCGCCAACTGCAGGTGGGGTGAACCCAGACTTAGCAGAGAGGCTATTTGCTACATATGTTTTTGCTGTTGCAACTACATCTGCAGCAGAAGCTTGGCTAGCAACTACAACTGTAGAAGCAACCAGTGCCAGACTCACTGAGGCAATAATGCCGAGTCTTGCGTTTTTCTTCATGTATTTTCCCTTTCCCTGAGTGAGGGGTTAGTTTCGGATGACATCTCTGCCTTATTCCTTTTTATCCCCATCCGCGCCGGAAGTTTTCCCGCTCGGAATTTTATTTGTTGCTTTATTGCGTCGCTTACGACTGGCAAGTGATGCAATAGTGATCGCTGCGACCAAAGTCAATCCATTAAATAATGGCGTTAGGAAGAAACTGCCGGGGAACATCTGAAGTAACCCAGAGATTCCAATAACAGCGATGAAGATTCCTACGACAGTGCCCAGTGGATTAACTCGGCCTGGTCGAATAGTTGTTGAGCCAATAAATGCCGCAGTTAATGCTGGCAAAAGTAGATCTGGTCCAATATTGCTTTGCACATTTCCTAATTGGCGTGCGCAGAGTAAGTAGCCTGCAAGACCTGTGATCATTCCTGAAGTGATCATTGCCCCGTAGATATAGCGGCTTCGCTTGATACCCATGAGTTCGGCTGCGCGAGGATTTGCTCCTACTGCGTACATATAACGGCCGATAGGAAGGTATTCAAGAACCACAAACATCAAAATTGCTAAGACGATTGCCACGATAAAAGATCCAGGAATTCGATCTATTGACCAGGTACCGAACTTATTAAATGCCTCAGAACGCTGATTTTTTAAGTCAATAACTTGAGTTCCACCAGTTACTGCATACGAAATCGCATAAATAACTTGCCCAGTAGCCAGAGTTGCAATAAATGCGTCAACTTGGGCTAGTTCGATAAGCAATGAGTTCACAACACCGACAATTGCTCCGCCGACTAAAATCATGACAAGAACTAAACGGTAATCAAGGCCATCCATCTGCCAGACCAAGGCCATTACTTGCCACAGACCAACACCGTAGCCGAATGAAAGATCAATCTTTCCAACAGCCATCGGCAGCGTTACGCCTAGAGCAAGAATAAAGAGGACCGCATTACCAGATGCCAAAATTCTAAAATTCTGCAAAGTTGGGAAAGTATCTGGCTTTGAAATTGAAAAAATTATGAATAGGACGGCAATGAGGAGGACCATGCCGTACACAGGGAAAAAACGTCGCAAGAAGCTGGCACCTTTTGGCGCTTCTAGCGCTGTCGAGGTAATCGAATTTTTGCTCATTTAGTCTTTCCTCCTGAAGTAACGGTTGATTCTAGATTTGATGCGATAGAGATCAAGTTTGCAAATGTGATATCGGATTTTTCAAGGATTCGGACAGGAACCCCTTGAAAGAAGACAACAGCGCGATTAGCTACTCGGACAACTTCTTCCATATCGGTTGAAACAATAATGAGGGAAGTGCCATTTTGTGTTACGTCACTGAAAAGACCATAGATATCGGCTTTAGCTCCGATGTCTACACCCATAGTTGGTTCTTCCAGAACCATGAGATTAAATGAAAGACCAAACCAACGGGCAAGAATGACTTTTTGTTGGTTACCGCCAGAAAAAGTATCTAGTGATAGATCCGGATCTCGTGGGCGGACACCGAACTTATCTAAATGTGGGAAAGTCTCTGCTCGTTCATTCTTTGAGCGTATTCCAGAGAATATTGAGCGGCCCCACAACAAAGGATTCAAGAAAAGGTTTTCTTTAACGCTCATCCCTGGTGCGATTGCCTCGGTTTCACGATTAGAGGTACTAAAACCAATTTTTAATTTAACTGCCTGTGAAACTTTTCTGTAATTAAGAATGCCATCAGGAGTTGAAATAGTTCCACGCGTTGATTCAACAACCCCAGCAATTGCGCGACCAATTTCATCTTGTCCAGCTCCGCGTAAGCCACACAGTGCAATCACTTCGCCTTTGCGGATGTCTAGCGTTAATGGACCAGCATTTTCGGTTCCGTACTCTATTAATGAGATTTGAAGATCGTTACTTGGTGCTTTGAACTCAGTCTCAAGAACTTCTTTACCAACAATCAGATTTACGAGCTCTGACTTTGGAAGATCGGAAACTTGACGATCGGCAACAACTTTGCCGTTTCGCATGATGACTGACCTGTCAGCAATTTCATACACTTCATCGAGTCGGTGTGAAACATAAATAATTCCTACACCTACTTTCTTTAATTCTTGCAGTACTTCAAAAAGACGTGCAACATCTTGGGCTGTCAGAGATGCAGTGGGCTCATCCAGCACTAGAACTTTTGGCTTTTGAATGAGTGCTCGAGCTATTGCAAGCAGGCTTCGATCTGTGCGACTGAGTGTAAAAATTCTTGCCTCTGGATCAATGCCACCTGCGACAATTGAAAGCACTTCGGTAGCTTGGCGATTCATTGCCTTTGGACTTATTAATCCTAAACGTTTCGGATAACCAATGATCTGGGCAATGTTTTCTGCAACTGTCATCCACTCAATTAATCCAAGAGTCTGATGTACAAATGCAATCTCTGGATTCTTTCCATCTAAGTGGATTTGCTTTCCTTCGATAGAAACGTCACCAGAATCAGGTGTGTATACGCCTGCAAGCATTTTAATTACAGTTGATTTACCTGCACCGTTTTCACCAAGCAGTGCAACAATTTCACCAGAGTTAACGCTAAAACTAACGTTATCTGCAGCATGTGTTGCATAAAATGATTTATCTAAGCCACGAATCTCTAAGACTGGCGAAGTACTCGTCACGCTGAAATTCTCGAATTCATCCGACGACATTAACATTAAATTCTTCCTAGGGAAAGATTAAATCTTTGGTAACGACTTGTTATACAAATACTCACCCTATGGCACTAGGCTTCACCCTATGCCAATCGCCCTATTTGCTCTTGCTCTGGGCGGATTTGGCATAGGACTTACAGAATTTGGAACAATAGGGCTACTTCCGCAAATTGGATCTGATTTCAATATCAGTGCGGCTACTGCAGGGTATCTAGTATCTGGATACGCCTTTAGCGTTGCTTTGGGTGGAGTACTCATAACAATTGCAGTAACAAAATTAGAACGAAAAAAAGTTTTACTTTGTCTTATGTCACTTTTCATTGCTGGCAATTTAATTAGTGGATTAGCTGGAACATTTTCTGTAATGATGGTGGGACGAGTGGTGTCAGCATTATGCCACGGTGCATTTTTTGGAATTGGTGCAGTCGTTGCTACTGATTTAGTTGACTTCACTAAAAAAGCGCGCGCATTATCAATAATGTTTACCGGCCTAACGGTGGCAAATGTTTTAGGTGTTCCATTTGGAACTTGGATAGGACAGCAATTCGGATGGCGTTCAACATTTTTGGCTATTTCCGGAATTGGTGTTGCAGCATTTGTTGCAATCATGATCCTAGTTCCAATTGATAAACCACATGACTTGGCAACGGGTCCTAGATCAATCCGTCAAGAACTACGTTCTTTTAAGCAAAGACAGGTTTGGTATTCACTGTTTGTGACCATATTTGGTTTTGGTGGAATGTTTGGAGGATTTACATATATCGCCTACACCCTGACGCGAGTGACTCATTTTGCCGATTCAAGCATTCCTTACATACTCTTTCTTTTTGGTATAGGCGTATTTATTGGAAACAACATTGGTGGACGATCAGCTGATAAGCATCTGAAGGCAACCATCAGCGGGTACCTAGGCGCTCTATTTGTCATACTTATTATTTTTGCCCAGGTTGCTACAAATAAACCAGCAGCCGTCATTTCAATATTAGTAATGGGTGTTCTGGGCTTTGCGCCAGTCTCGGCAGTTCAAATGCGCGTGATGCGATATGCATCAAATGCGCCAACCTTGGCTTCGGGTGCAAATATTGCTTCATTTAATATTGGAAACACGATTGGTGCATCGGCTGGGGGATTCTTGATTGCACAAAATTTTGGCTACACATCACCACTATGGTCTGCTGCAGCCTTGACACTTATTGCACTCATCATCTTTTACATCGCAGACCTTGATGAAAAGAGAGTTGCTCGGCGTACGGTGGCATCATGAGTTTCAGCGTTGGTCTAACAAGTGATCTCTCTGACGGCGCTGGAGGATTTAGTTGGGGAAATATTGCAATAGAAACCCTTTCACCACTTCCTTGGAAGTTCTTAAACAATTCTGGTCCAGTTATGAAGTCAGGGGACGTAAGAGGCTTTGATGCGATTGCCTTTGCCGGTGTTGGAGTAGATAAAAACTCTTTTGGTTCGCCACAGGATTCCCCTTTAATAATTGCTCGCTTTGGAGTCGGCTACGACAATATTGATTTAGTGGCATGTACTAAAGCTGGAGTTGCTCTCACAATTACCCCTGATGGTTCTAAAAAGCCAGTTGCAACGGCGGCTCTAGCGCTGATGCTGGCAACGATGTTTCGCTTGGTCGCAAAAGATAAGCAGGCCCGCAGTTTTGACTGGACCAACCGCATTAATGGATTAGGCCAGGGTGTTAATGGAAAAACTGTTGGGACTATCGGTTTAGGCAATGTGGCTAGTGAGTTTTTTCGATTGCTGGCACCATTTGATTGCAAACGCCTAGCTTTTGATCCATGGAAGAAATCAGAAGAAGCAAAAGATTTAGGTGTCCAATTGGTTGACTTAAACGTACTCTTAGAAAGCTGCGATGTAGTGATTGTTACTGCAGCTCTTACGCAAGATACACACCACATGCTTAGTACCAATCAATTTAAGTTAATGAAAAAAAGTGCAATTCTTATCAATATCTCCCGAGGGCCCATTGTTGACGAGGCCGCTCTAGTCCACGCGTTGCAGAGCAAGGAAATTGCTGCAGCGGGCCTTGATGTCTTTGAAGTTGAGCCGATTGATAAGGCTAATCCGCTGATGGAGATGGATAATGTGATCGTGACTCCACATAACCTTGCTTGGACCGATGAGCTCGCCCTAGGAATGGGCAAGAGCGCATTTTCTTCAATTAAAGCAATCAGCCGTGGCGATATTCCGACCTTCGTTGTTAATAAAGATGTTTTAGATACTGCTGCATTTAAAGAGAAGTTGGCTAAATTTAAATGAGCCAGAAGCAATCAGTAGCAGTCATCGGGCTGGGGGCAATGGGGCTGCCAATTGCACTTAACTTATCTAAGGCGGGGTTTCCAACACAAGCATGGAATAGATCGGTCGGCCCAGCACAGATTGCAGGAAATGGCGGAGTTTCTATTTGCAAAGAAGTAAATCAGATTGATGCAGATGTTCTACTCATAACTTTGCCAGATCTGCCACAGCTTTTTGAAATTCTAGATGCTGGTTTCCGGCAATCGCTAAAGCCAGGTCAATTTATTGTTGTAATGAGCACCACGTCACCGGTAGAAATAGTTAAATTTGCACAAGAAATGAAAACTCTTGGTGTCAGTGTTATTGACGCACCTATGAGCGGTGGAGAAGTTGGTGCACAAAATGCCTCACTTTCAATTATGGCTGGCGGCGAAGAAAGTGATTTCAATTTTGTAAAACCTGTTTTAGATGCAATTGGAAAAACAGTTCTTTTAATGGGTCCAATTGGAGCTGGCCAATTAACCAAAGCCGCTAATCAAATCGTAGTAGCTATTAATTTGTCTGCAATTGGAGAAGCAATTACATTAGCGCGGCGTGCAGGACTAGATGCCAATAAAGTTTTGGAAATATTCTCTGGCGGATTAGCAAACTCTGCAGCTCTTGAACTGCGCCGCCCGAAAATTGAAGCGAGAGATTTTCCAGCCGGGGGTAAGTCAAAGTTCCTATTGAAAGATTTGTACTTCGCATTAGATGCTGCCAAATCCAGCGAAACCGAACTTCCTATGACTGCACTTGTTACGCAGTTGTATGCAGGATTAATTGAACACGGAGATGGCGAGCTCGATCACAGCGCAATTATTCGCGAGATTGAACGGTTAAACGATTAGCCCCTTGCCACAATATTCTCGGGCTCTACTCCTCTAGAAATTAGCTCTAGCTGCCTTTCAATTAATTTCTTAGCTCGGCTATCAAAAGCTGTTGAATTTCCACCAACATGGGGAGAAAGAACGAGATTCTTTGCGCTCCATAGTGGATGGCCTTGTGGCAAAGGTTCTGGATCAGTTACATCTAATCCAGCAAATATTCGCCCAGTATTGAGTTCATTGATGAGCGCCTCGGTATCAATAATCGCTCCACGACCAACATTTACTATGACCGCACCATCTTTCATTAGCTTAAGACGCTGGGCATTGATCAAATGTTTACTTTCAGCGTTTAACGGTAAAACTAAAAAGAGAATATCTAGGCGTGGCAGGTGAGCATCTAGATCAGCAATCTTTATTGCACCATCTGAGCCTGAACGTGAAAAGAAAGAGATTTCAACATCGTAAGGGGAGAGGTAGCTAGCTAATGTTCGTGCAATTGAACCAGCCCCGATGATTCCTATTTTGCTGTCATTAAATGATTCATATCGCTTTGGCTGCCACTGGCCAGATTGTTGCGCGATCGCAAAATCATAAAAACCTCGTCGAGATGAAATAGCAAGTGCAACGGCAAGTTCAGCAGTAGATGCATCGTGTACACCACGTGCATTACACAAGATCATTCCTGGTCGAAGAAATTCAAGTGCATCATCAAATCCTGCATTGGGTACCTGCAAGATTTTCAAATTAGGCATTGAAGTTGTGTACTCCAAAGCTTTGCGTCCACCCATATAAGGCGCCACATAAAAGGTAATCTGCGACAGATCGCTATCTTCTAATGGGAAGTTCTTTGGGTTTAAGGCCGTCACCCCTTCGGGAGTATGAATATCTTCCCACTGAGTCCACGCTTTATGCTCTGATGACTGTGACATGACATAAGCATAGGACATCCACTAGCATCCTTTCACTGCTGAGATTAAAGAGAATGGGATGAGTCGAAATGAGAGAGTCCAATTCGAGATTAACTGCCCTTGTTGAAGGGTTAACTGATTGGGGAATTGAGTATTTTGTTTACGTTCCTTCTTCACACTCTGCCCCTGTTATTCGTGGCTTGATTTCAGCTGGTGTTGCAAATGTAATGGCCAACCGAGAAGAAGAAGCTGTTGGTATTGCAAGTGGATTGGCATTAACTGGTAAAAAGGTTGCAATTATCATGCAAGATAATGGATTCGGTAACGCACTTACTGCACTTGCCACATTTGCTCAGCCATACCAAGCCGGCTTTCCAATTTTTGCAAATACCCGTGGTGGCCTCGGTGAATATAACTCGATGGTTCACTCAATTTCTGACTCAAATCCAGATTTACTTAAGAAAATAGGAGTTCGTGTTGAAGAGTTAGGAATTAGCGATTCACCAGAAGTGTGGCGATCTTCTTCGCAAGCAGTTGCACAGATGGCCGTTATTCAGCGCCGTCCGGTAGTTACTCTCTTCGAATCACTTCACCCGGGCATGGAGACAATCAAATGAAAAGAATTGAAGCGCTCGAAGTACTAGATCAAATTTTTGGTAACGACCCGCTCATCATCACCTGTGGTGCGACGGCCCGTGAAATGGCAAGTATTTCTCAAAAGAAATCCCATCTTCCTCTTCTTGATTCCATGGGTTTAACCACTCCAGTAGGACTTGGAGTTGCGTTAGGAGTTAAAGGTCGAGTGGGAGTAATTGATGGTGACGGCTCATTATTAATGGGCTTTAGCATTCTTCCAACATTAAAAGCGTATGGTCCTAAGAATTTGATAGTTATCGTTCTAGACAATGGTCAACACGCATCAGCTGATCTCATGCTTTCTCAAGCCTCTGATGTTGATATAGCTGGCGCAGCCAAGGGATTAGGACTTTGGGTAGGTCAGTGCGATAGCGCAGATGAAATGAAGTCTCTGATTGCATCACGCACAGGAGCGGATGAGATTTCAATGATTTTTGTAAAAATCGAAAAAGGAAATACTCCAGGCATCCCATTTTATTTAGCGAACCCACCTAAATTGAGTGCAGATTTCGTCGAAAGTATTAGTTCTTAGATTGCGCGGTTAGCGCTGCCTTTTCTATTCCTTCATCGATTATTTGCTTTAGGTAACCAGCGACACAATCAACAAAGCCATTGAGTTCACCCAATTCAGGTGAAAATATCTGCGCAGTTGAAAATACAGAGTGAACAAAAACTGTCGGATCTGTTGTCATCCCAGCAAGTTCAACTAATTTTGATTTAGCCGGATCTTTCATTGCCTCAGCATGTACGCCTGGAGAAAAGCCTTTGAGCGGGGCAATACAAGCCAGCCATGCAGCTACGGTGAGTGAAATAAATTGCGGCGTATGCCGAGATTGTGCGTGAAAGAGAACAGGTTCGGTAATTCGTTGTGGAAGTTTCGTGGATCCATCTGAACCTACTCTGCTGGTTCGATCTCCCAAAATAGTATTAGACCAGCGGCCAATTAGTTGACTGATGTAACCATCTGAAGTTAAAGCAGAAGGCATCGTGAAAGTGGGCAAGAACTCATTATGTAAAATTGAATGAACTGCTGTTTCAATGAAAGGTGTGGATTGAGCGCCCGGAATAGTTTCTTCTCCTGCTAATGCGCCAAGATAACTTAACAATGAGTGAGTTCCATTGAGTAATCGTAACTTCATTAATTCATAAGCGGCAACATCATCGCTAAAAATTGCACCTACCTTTTCCCAGGCTGGTCTTCCGGCAGCAAATTTATCTTCAATTATCCACATTGAGAACTCTTCTGCAGGAACTGGGGAATCATCATGCACCCCTAACCCTTCTTCAACCATCTTCAGGTGTCGTTCTTCAGTACCTGGCACTATTCGATCAACCATGGAATTTGGGAATGTAACTGACTTTTCAACATAACTTCTCAGTTGTGCGTTATTGCCCATCGCATTGATAAAGTCGTAAGTTAATTGGCGGGTGCGATCACCATTTCCGGATAAATTGTCACAACTAAGAACAGTAACTGGTGCACCATGGCTGCTTGCTCTCTTTTCAAGACCTCGGACAATTATTCCGATTGCACTCTTTGGAGCAATGGGATTTTGCAAGTCATGCTCTATCTCAGGGGCTTGCATATTTAACCCACCAGTAATTTGCGAGATGAGATAGCCAGCCTCTGTCACAGTCAGAGAGATAATTTTCGTGCTTTCTTTAGCCATCTCTTCAAGGGTTTCTGTAACTCGACTTGGACCACCGATTGCAGCGGTATGTATTCCTGGAATAACAATTGCCTGTGAAGTTGGCGAAATTGTTGCAATCGCATAAAGATTATCTTGGGATGTCATTGCTTGGGCGATTGTGGTGCTTCGCAATGAATAGGCAAATATTCCCCAGTCACCGCCAGATTCATTAACTGCCAACGCTGTATAAAGGGCAAGATGAGCACGATGGAAATTACCAAGGCCGATATGAACGATTCCAGTTGCTGGTGTTGATTTCAGCAGCAACGCTGATAGTGGCGCTGTAGCTTTATTGAGGGGCGGATATTGAGTCGATGACGCAGATACCATTAACAAAGTATAGTGCGCAGATGAGAACTTTCATGATTGCTGGAAAGCTAGATGCAGAGTTGAAAGATCTCCCAATTCCAGAGCCAGAATTAAATGAAGTTCGAATCAAAGTAGCATTTGTTGGCGTTTGTGGTTCAGATCTGCATTATTACTTTGAAGGAGCTAATGGTGCTTTTATTGTGCAGGAGCCACTCATACCTGGACATGAACTCTCAGGAACTATCGATATCGACCCAAGCGGCGAGTTCGCTGTAGGAACAGCAGTTACTGTGCACCCCGCTACATTTGGAAAACCCTCACCTGAAATTGAAACTGACCCGCATATTTGGCCAGGTGGAAAATATTTGGGAAGTGCTTCAACAATGCCTCACACCCAAGGCGCTATGTCAGATTACTTTATTGCGCGAAAAGACATGGTTCGTATTCTGCCTACGGGCTTATCACTTAAAGATGCTGCTCTTGCTGAACCTCTAGCAGTTGCGCTACATGCGATAAATATTGCCGAAGGTGTTGCAGATAAGAAGGTCTTAGTTTCAGGATCAGGTCCTATTGGTTTGCTAGTTGCAGCTGCCGCTCGTATCAAAGGAGCCCGAGAAGTTGTTTGTACTGATGTACTAACTGGTCCACTCGAACGCGCACGTGCAATTGGCGCCACTAAAACTATACAAATTTCAAAAGAAGAATTACCTGATAGTTACTTTGATTGCGTTTTTGAATGTTCAGGTTCACCAATTGCTCTGAGTTCAGCGTTGAATGCTGTTCGGCGCGCAGGAACGGTCATTCAGGTAGGAATGTTAGGTGCCGGCCCACAACCAATAGCTATCGCATCCCTTGTCTCCAAAGAGATTCGGCTCAAGGGCGCATTTAGATTCAATAATGAAATAGCAGATGCCGTAGAGCTACTCGCAACACATCCAGTAATTGCAACAACTATTACTCATGTATTACCGGCAAGTGATGTAGCCAAAGCATTTGATATCGCTAAGGATTCACAAGTTTCGGGAAAGGTTTTAGTTGATTTCCAATAATCCAGATGTAGCCGATCAAAGAAGAGTCATTCTTGTTGGTGCGATGGGTGCTGGAAAAACAACCATAGGTCGATTAATTGCTGCACAACTTGATTGGCCATACATTGACAATGATTATGAGATGTCAAAAATGGCTTCACTATCCATTAAACAACTTTCAACCCTAGATATTCCCTCGTTGCATATCCTTGAAGAAAAGTATTTAAAGGATGTTTTATCCCGCCCAGGACCTCTTGTTGCTGGCGCAGCAGCATCTGCGGCAGATAGTGAAGAACTTATCGAAGCGTTAAGAAATCAATGCACAATCTATTTACACACACCGCTAGAAATTCAAAAACAGCGAGCAGGAAATTCAGGCGTAGGTCGCCAAGGTTTAGTAGAAAACGCAGTTGATATTATTCGTGATCGTTACGAGCGCCGTGACCCGCGCTATCGACAAATAGCATCGCTAGTGATTGATACGACCAAAGACCCAGAAGGTGATGCAGCACGAATTCTTGAATTCTTAGCTGCTAAGCACTAGCCCAACGAAGTAATGGGGCGGCATCCGTCGGCATATTTTCTGCAATCCACGCAGCACCATCCAAGTTATCTCCGCGTGCATTAATAAATTTCGCTTGTGGAAGCACCTTTAAAACTGCGGCTTGAATTCCTTGCACGTAAGCAGAATTCTTAGAAGGTCCACCTTGAATTGCAATCTCCGGGTCATCATCGGCTGTCCCACCTGTGCCAAGCCATGTGGCAATGATGGTTTGTGCCAATAAAAATGCGCCTTCATTTCGAATCGAGATTGCAGTTGGACTACCCGCATCAGCTGCAATAAAAAGATTTATGGCAGAAGCAATTGCGAGAGTTGCTGCATCTGCTGCATTTTTCACATCCAATGCATCATAAGCGGCGACTTGATTCTTAAATGTATCTAACAAAATCTGATCGTCACCGCGTCCTTGCCGAATTCCAAGTGCCTTAGTAATTCCTGCTTTGCCCAGCCAAAAGCCACCACCTTCATCACCAAACGTGCTTCCAAGTCCATCACGATGTGCGAATTTTCCATCCTTGCCTCCGACACTTACAACACCACCACCGATTGAAAGTACAACACCTTTGCTTCCTGCAAGTGCACCAATAAAACCAGCAAAACCATCATCTATAACAGCTACTTTGTTTGCACCAAAAAACTTATTGCATAGTTCAAGAAAAGGTTGCGGATCTGTTACTTGTCCACCAAATCCAGTGCACGAAAGTGCGACCGTGTTCACACTTAGTTTTTCGATTTCTTCAAATATTGCACGCAGTGCTGGCAGTGGATGTTCGCCAGCTAATTTGCCTCTGGTGGAATTTATCGAGATCTCACCCGTACGAATGCGGCTTCCTGACTGGCCTAAATCCACGACGAACGTCATAAGTTGAAGAATAGTGGAAGAGTTATGGGAAGATAAGCCCATGAAGCAATTAGGCGCAATAATGTCTTCGGAGATTGCGCAGACTCCAACAGTATTTTCCGCGATTCTGGAAAATGTGGACGCCTTTGATTCGGTTAAAGATGTTTTAGTTGAACAAAAAATTCAATCTGTTCTTATCTTGGCTCGTGGCACATCAGATAACGCGGCTCATTATTTGAAATATCTCATCGAAACTCAGATTGGTCTGCCAGTTGGCTTAACCTCACCATCATCTGTCACCATTTATAACTCACAATTAAAATACAAAAATACCCTTGTCATTGCAATCAGCCAAAGTGGTCAATCTCCAGATCTTGTCCATTTTGCAACTGCGGCCCGTGAAGCCAATGCGTATCTCATTTCAATGACTAATGATGAATCTTCTCCACTTGCAAAAATTGCTCACCACCATTTTTCTCTCCTTGCTGGCCCAGAATTAGCAGTGGCTGCAACCAAGTCCTATAACGCACAGTTATTAGTTTCATATCTTTTGGTGTGTTCATGGACTGGCAAGAAAGTAAATGCGGCCCAGATCATTGCCGAAGCACAGCGCATTGCAACTGATGCAGGCCTAGTCGCTAAGGCAGTTGTTAATACAACGCGCAATAATGAAATCGTGATTTTAGGTCGAGGCTTCGCATATCCCAACGCCCGTGAGGCAGCTCTAAAGATTCAAGAGACATGCAAGATTTCAGTTCAGGGTCTGTCGACCGCTGATTATCTGCACGGTCCAATCTCTGCACTGACTGCCGATACTCAAGTATTTATCGTAGCTCCGGCACACATGCCTGCCCAATCAATCGTTGAAGCAACAACCAAGATTCGCAAAACTTCTAATCGAATTTTTTGGATTGGGAATGGCGGAACTCCTAGTGGTGATGACATTGTTTTAGCGGGATCTAATTGTGATGACGAGATTACTTCGAATCTCGTTGATGCCATGGTTTTACAACGCTTTGCAATGGAGTTTGCCGTTGCATCAGGCTTTGATCCCGATGCCCCAGAAGGTCTATCTAAAGTAACTCTTACTCACTAATTAAAGTAATGCTGCTAGTGGAAGCGTTATAACTCAGTAAATCTGCACGCATTCCTACCGCAATATCTCCACGATCTTTGAAGCCTAAACGTTTGGCTGCTCGCATAGAAGTAGCGGCAACCGCCTCTTTAACTGATAAACCAATTGAATCAACGGCATTAATAAAGACTGCGTCCATAGTTAAAACACTTCCGGCAAGAGCACCATTACTTTCAAGACGCGCCACGCCGTCCTTTACAGTCACTGCCAATTTTCCGATTGTGTACGAACCATCGGTTGCACCTGCCGCAGCCATAGCATCCGTGATCAAAATGATGCGTGAACCAAGAGCCGTATAGATTTCACGTGCAGTAGAAAATGCAATGTGGTGACCATCTAAAATGAGTTCTACCGCCAAGCGATCATCGGCTACAACTAATGATGCAAATGATCCTTCGGTCAAAGATTTGTTCATACCGTTCATAAAGTGGGTAACAACGGTTGCACCAGCATTAGTACCGGCAGCAGCATCGATAAATGCCCCATCAGTATGACCAATCGCAACGGTTACACCTGCAGCTGATAAATATTTTATTACCTCAATCGCACCAGGTAATTCGGGGGCGATAGTGATCATCTTTATCGCACCATCAGCTAATTCAATGAGCTCTTTAATTTCAGTTAAATCAGGGGCTACAAGTAAGGCAGGATCATGAGCCCCGCAACGTGCATGCGAAAGATACGGGCCTTCTAAGTGAATTCCTACAATCTGACCACGCTCATAAAATGGTTTTAAGCGCATGATTTGTTCTTTGATTGTTTCTATTGGTTCAGTGACAAGTGATGCCATTAATGAAGTTGTTCCATGCCCACGATGAGTTTCGATGACTGAATGGATCTCACCAGGAGTTAACGCTGAAAAATATTTTCCGCCGCCACCATGGCAGTGAATATCCACAAAACCTGGGATTAAAACACCATCGATGATCTGATCAGGGGAGGGATTGACCCCTTTATTGACTGACCTAATGAGATTCTCAGATATTTCTACCCAGGTGTCACCAACAAGCGCGCCAGCAATTACCGCTGATTTTGCTTGAATGATCATTGATCAACCAACCAGATCGCGATTGCGTTTGATTTCGCGATCATGCTTACAAGGCATATCTAAATGCTTGGCATAGCAAGGATCGCAAAGCAGAACGAGTTGGTGACATTGCGGCTTTTGGCAGTTTCTAAACTCTTTAGTCAAACCTTCACAGTGTGCACATTTTCCAATTAACTTGGTGTGATCACTAAAATCAATTGTCAGACGGTCATCAAATGTATAAAGCGAGCCTTCCCATAGCCCGTCATCGCCAAAGGCATTTCCATAGCGAACAATGCCGCCCTTAATTTGATAAACCTCTTTAAAGCCACGATTCTTCATAACAACTGAAAGGATTTCGCAGCGAATACCGCCAGTGCAGTAAGTAACAATTGGCTTGTCCTTCATGTGGTCGTACTTGCCACTTTCAATCTCTTTAACAAAATCATGTGAGGTTGTTACATCCGGAACCACAGCATCTTTAAACTTACCGACTTTGGCTTCGAAGGCATTGCGGCCGTCAAAGAAAACTACTTCATCGCCACGTTCTTCAACTAGTTTATTTACTTCTTCTGGACGTAAGTGAACGCCGCCCCCGATTACGCCATTTTCATCAACTTTAATCTCACCTGGATTACCAAAAGCCACAAGTTCATCTCTAATTTTAATTTTTAATTTAGGAAAGTCATTGCCAGTGCCCTCAGACCATTTGAAATCAATCTTTTTAAATCCTGGATATTGGCGAGTGGCTTTGATGTATTTCTTGACATCATCCATATGCCCGCCAAGGGTGCCGTTGATTCCATGAGGTGAAATTAAAATGCGTCCCTTTATATTGTGAGATTCACATAAAGTTTTCTGCCACAACTTAACCGCTTCTGGATCGGCAATCGGTGTGAAGCCATAGTAGAGAATGATTTTATTAAAGTTCATTTCACTAGGCCCTTTCTGCTAAAAGCAATGAAACTAATTCGTGTGGTTCAAAAAATTGCGGCCATTGTGGGTTTTGACGACCAACACCATGGGCAATAACAAAAGAAGCGCGCTCCCGTGCACTATCTCCACCATGCCCACCTTCATCAATGTGTCCGTGATCAGTTGTTATAACAACTAACCATGGCTCTTCTTGACTAGCA
>CAFBLC010000021.1_pt1 | contig 25306 bp, 21 predicted proteins | sample 7268011 | NCBI WGS metagenome assembly CAFBLC01 (sample SAMEA6814023, study PRJEB35770) | uncultured Actinomycetes bacterium | biome: Freshwater; feature: Freshwater reservoir; material: water | place: Czech Republic | collected 2016-04-20 | depth 30m m
AAGAAGTGAATTTGGATCAACCATGCGGATGTACCAGAAAGTTGTAAGCAGAAGTCCGTTATCAACTTTCTTGACTAGATCTTCAAGTGATCCACTGCCACCGTCAACGCTCATGACTAAGTTTTCACCAATGGGAGTGAAATCTAAGTGAGTGAGTTTTGAAGTAGCACGGGTCTGAATCAGTGATTGCAGTACGCCATCTTTGAGCCAATCAACGCGCTTAATAGGTTGACCATTATCAAAAACTGATGAAAATGGAGAACTTACTGCTGTGGCAACAAAGTTAGATGCAGGAAGAGATTTATATTCAGGGTCTGTAAAGAACTGCATAGACACATTTGAAAGCTTTTCGCCGATGCGTGTTCCCCCACCCTTTTTAGAAAATACAGATTGACCTTCGTGAGCATCGCGCGCACTAGAAACCCACATCATGTAGGTAAATAGATCTGCAACTGAACCTGAAGGAAGAATTGTGTCGTAACGCCCAGCTGGCAGATCAACTTTGGTGCCCTGCCAAGTTAAACGTTGACGAATCTGTGCATCAATATCGGCAACCGATACATCTTTAAAGTCACGAGTTTCAACGCCCGCCCATGTGGAACGAGAGCGATCGTGAGACTTGCCGGTCATTTCTACGCGGCCAACTGGTGAATCCTTGCGCAAACGCAATCCACCCTTTGAACCAACCCAGGTAGTTTCACTTGTGTGTTCGCTATAACCAAAGAGTTCAATTTTATCTGCAACAGAGCGTGAAAACATATCACCAAGAGCAGGAGCAAATGTTGAAAATACTTCTGGTCCAGTTGGAACGTGAGCCGCTGACCAATCACCAATAGATACATTTGTAGCAAGTGGTGCGTAATCATCGGCTGGTCCTGAAGCCTTTGCTGCAGCAATTGCTTCTTCTAAAATCTTTGGAACATCGGCCATTGAAACATCAGTGCGTGAAACTCCACCAGATGCCATGCCACCGTCAACAGCAATAAAAGCAATAACAGTTACGCTTCGTTGGGTAATAACACCGTTGGTCGTCAGCGTACTGCCAGCCCAACGCAAGTTAGCTTGAGTCTTATCTTGCACAACAACAATGCAATCATCGCATGTTGCAGCAGATGTGATCTTTTCAATCAGGTTTTGAGCAGAAATCATTTTCCAGCCTCCGCAACAGTATTGAGAATATTAACTTTGTCGAAGATTGCCGCTGGGCAACCATGACTTACCGCTGCAATCTGACCTGGTTGAGCTTTACCGCAGTTAAAGGCGCCACCTAGAACATAGGTAGAAGGTCCACCAACAACCTTCATTGATCCCCAGAAATCAGTTGTTGTTGCTTGATAAGCAACATCCTTTAGTTGACCAACAATTTTTCCGTTCTTTACACGGTGGAACTGTTGACCCGTAAATTGGAAGTTATAACGTTGCATATCAATGGACCACGACTTATCGCCCTTGATGATGATTCCATCTTCCATTGATGCAACCATTTCATCATAGGTAGGACCAGTTGGGTTAGGTTGCAAAGAAACGTTTGGCATGCGCTGAATTGGCACGTGAGATGGTGAATCGGCAAATGCGCAACCATTGCTGCGATCACGGCTAACGCGCGCTGCAATGCGGCGGTCTAACTGATAACCAACAAGAACACCATCTTTAATAATGTCCCAACGCTGTGCTGCAACACCTTCATCATCAAATCCCACTGTGCTCAGACCATGAGGAGTAGCTCGATCTCCAGTGACATTCATGAGCTTTGAACCATATTGGAGCGTATTTAACTTATCTGGTGTAGCAAAAGAAGTTCCGGCGTAGTTAGCTTCATAACCAATCGCGCGATCTAGTTCGGTTGCATGCCCGATTGATTCGTGAATTGTTAGCCACAAATTAGATGGATGAACTAGTACGTCATAGCGACCAGGTTCAACTGATGGCGCTGCAACTTTCTCGGCAAGCAGAGTTGGAAGTTCGGCAATTTCGCCATCCCAATCCCAATGCTTATTTCCCATCCACTCCCAACCAAAACCAGCAGGTTGTGCCAATGTGCGCATTGATTCAAATCCGTGATCGCCAATTGAAATCGCTTCAATCTGGGTCTGCAGACGGACTCGTTGCTGCGTGGTGCTAGTGCCATATGAATCGGCGTAATGCTTCTGTTCCTTAACAAACATTGTGTGAGCTGATGTGTGGTTGACGCTTCCACTTTTTAATAAGCGATTGCTCAGATCGGCCAAGCGATCCTTCTTCTCTGAATCAGAGACTGAGAAAGGATCGATTTCATAATCAGATACCCAGGTTTGGTTTGCATAAACCGGTTCGGTAACAAGTGAGACTAATTCTGTCGATAACGGCTTTGAAGTCTTGGCCATTGCAACTGCAGTGAGCGCGAGTTTCTTGGCAACGTCGACAGAGATTTCAGGAGATGATGCAAAACCCCAAGCGCCGTTAACAATAACGCGAACACCCACACCGGCATTTGTCTCATCGCTTTGAGTTTCAGGGCGCGCATCTCGCAGTGACAACAAACCATTTCGCGTTCGTTCTATTCGCACATCAACATGGGATGCACCTGCATCTTTTGCTGTACTTATTGCGGCATCGCTCACTGCTGTTAGCGGAAGGGCTAGAAAATCTGCATCTACGTTTTTGTTCACCCGTGAACCTTATGTCAAATTTCCTTTTGGGGCTACCTCTCACCGTCAAAAATCACAGAATTTATGTGACCCAGAGAATAAAACCGGGGTTGAAAGTGACCCAGTAGATATGTGGGTAAGGGGTACCCCTCGCAAAAATCCTCGATAAAAAATAATGCGATGAAACGATTCTCTTGTTAATAAAAAGAAATTCTTCAGGGAGAGATGAGATAAAAATGAAACTACAGACAAAAAAATTCATACAAGTCCTCGTTGCAATTGCAGCGTTTTCACTTGTAGCGGGCAATATAACTGTTGCTAATGCTGCAGCCAAAAAAACAATTACTTGCTACAAGGGAACTGTTGTTAAGAAAGTAACTGCAGCAAAACCAAAGTGCCCAACTGGTTATTCAACAAAAAAGCCAGCAGCAAAACCTGCAGCAACAACAGCTACAAAGGCCGGATCCGTTGCTTTTGCAGGAACATATAAGGGAAAGATTTCAATCCTCTTTGGTGATGGCAATCTGATTCAAGTCACCAAAGTTGATGGAACCGGGACAGGTAACGTCAGTGGATTAAGTGCGATGAGTGGTTCAGCTTCATCAGCACCAGCAAATCTGTGCGACAACTTTGATGGCAAAGGTGTCATTAGTGGTGGCGGAAATACTTTGAACTTAACTTTTGATTCATCATCACAAGGTTGTGCAGATTCTGATTCAGCGCCAGCAACAATCACAATCAAAGGAAGCGCGAAGGTCACAGGCGGTACTGGCAAATTTGCAGGTGCTTCAGGAACACTCACTGTTAAAGGGACCTTTGATATCAATAGCAAAGGAATTGTTAATACATCTGAATCAACAAGCTTTGTTTTGGATTTATCAGGAAATATAACAACTAAATAGTTTGACCTACGCACAACAAGGAGGAGAGAAATGAAGAAAATGATCGCAGGAATCGCAATCGGGGCTATGGCTTTGGTTGGCGGTGCATTTGGTGCAGGGGCAGCAGTAGCAGCTCCTGCCGAATCAACGTTGGTTTTATCTGGTGGTAGTGGTGTTTTCCAACTTGATCCAATCGTTATCAATGCAACTGCAAGTGCACCCGGAACTGTAGCTTTCAAACTTGCTGGCACAGTAATTGTTGGTTGCAACGAAGTCGCTACAACTACAGTTGCGCCCTTTATTGCTAAATGTTCTTGGGTACCAACAGCTGCAGGTGCGGCAGCGCTTTCTGGAGTATTAACTCCAGCAGATGCAGCGAATTTCGCTTCCGCAACTTCACCCACACTGAATGTAAAAGTTGGCTTACCCACCCAAGGGGTTGTTTCACCTATCCATATCTATGTAGATACTGTTTTAGCTAGTGGAACATCTGGCGCACTTGGACCTCGCTTTGGCGTTAGCTGCGCAATTACCAACGAATACATCGTTGGTCAGGGAATTGTTTTTCGTGTATATGCAAACAACTCTGATCAAGGTGGTGCAGTAATGGATTCAAAAAATACTGCTAAAGCCTATATAGAAATCGCTGGTGTAAAAGATCCAATTGCCCTTTCTTATGGAAATCACAGTGGAATCGCATTTTGGACTGCAGTTCTAAAAACAGGCGTTGCTCCTTTGTATAACACATTAGGAGTTATCAACTACAAAGTAACAATAGTTGCTAAAGATTCATCAACTATGAAAGTTCTTTCTACAAAACTAGTCCCTCGTGTAGTTGATGGGAAACGCGTAAAAAGCGACTATGGCCGCCAAGTTTATGACCGAGTCAGCTATTACCGCACAGTAACAATTAATCCTGTACTCAAAGGTGCAACAGGAGTTTTCACACCAAACTGGACAGCCGCATCAATGCTTACGCTGTTTGCGCTTCCAACTGTATAAAGAGAGCAATTTTAACTACATATTTAAGAACGGAGAGATCGTGAAACTAGAATCAAAAACTCTAAAAGTACTTAGTACAGCGGTGCTTGGGTTGGCAATAATGTCGCCAGCACAAGCCGCTGATACTGCAACGACACTGATCAATTTAACAGCTCCATCAGATATTGCTGGAGTAGCTGCTCTTCCTTTCACGGGCGTAACGGCTGAAGCTTTTACACTTCCAGAACCAAGTGCCAACTTAACTGTGACTCCTCAGCAGGGATACATCGGTGATGCCTTCTCTGTATCAGGCACAGGCCTAGTTGCTAACACAGAGTTAACTTTGGTGTGGGGAACAAGCAATGCAACGTGGGTAGCAGATGTATTACCGAACTCCGTTAATTACATGGGAGTTAAGTTCACCAAAGTAAATATCGTGATGGCTAAAGTAACAACTGATGCAAACGGAGCATTTACTTATAAGTCAAAGGTCCCATCAGATTTTGGTGGAATTCATGATATTTATGCAGTGTTCAACGGAGCATCGATTGCCCATGGTGGATATCAAATAAGTCGTAAAGTTTCGATCTCACCTGCAAGCGGACCAATTGGTACGCCAATCACCGTTACATATACGGGATTAGGCGCCAGTCTTTATACGGCTGGTGGCTCTGTGCTGTGGGATAACAACTTCGCAGGTGAAGTACAAGCGTTATGGACTCGCGGAACTGCTAAAGCTGTAATTCGTGCTTCGGGGGCTGTTGGCAACCATGTATTGCAAGTACAAGATGGAATCGGAATAACGTATTTGAACATTATTCAATCACCGGTTCCATTTGCAAATGGTGGGTTTGCTAACTTTCGAATTACTAAGGATGCAGGAGCACCAGCTGCATATATTGTCTATCCAAAGAAAACTACACCTACTGTTTCACTTCGCACAACGCTGACGAACTTAGGTCTTGATCCCGCATCGAATGCAGTTGCAACTCTTTCAAAAAATGAAGGAGTTGTTGGGTCAAAAACAACGATAAATGTTAAAGGTATGGTCTCAACTGGAGTTCATACACTTGTTTGGTCAACCGTTGTAGGTAGCCGAGTTAACTGCCCAACAAGCACTTGCTGGATTTATAATCCGATTCCATTAGGAACTGTGGATGTTACATCTGCTGATTTCTCTAAGGAAGTTGAAATTCCAGATAATTTAGGTGGATTCCATGTTATCCAAATCAAAAAGGGTGATGTCGTTGAAGCTCAAGTTCCATTCTATGTACAAGAAAGTATTTTCAACTACACAGATAAAAATGGAAAAATCCTAAGCGCTGGTATTGCAAAGGCAGATTCAACTCCAATTCCTGAATCACGCAATGGCGCAGGAGTCCCAACCAATAAGTTCAAAGTTGGTGAAGAATTCACAATTGCCATGAAAGGTATTGGCTGGACTCAGCTAGATAACACTTTGGCTGTTACTTATGACAATAGCTACATTGGTTACGGATGTGGATTTAATTCCAATGGTTATATGGTGATTCACTTGCGAGCAACAGGAGCTCCAGGAACACACATCATTGATTTGCATCCACTGATGTATACCAACCAGCCTTCATTTGCCGGCACTCCTTATGGGATGCTTCCAATCTTGACTGCCGATCGTGATTTTCCAGGTCTAGCACTTGGTTATCAACTTCCATCAGTTCACTTCGCAATAACAGTCACTAAGTAGGTTTTACTTACGTTCAAGCCTCGCTTCTGGTAACTCCAGGGGCGAGGCTTTTACTTTTAAGACAACTGCAAATCTTTGCGGCAGCCACCAGTTCCAGCGGCCGAATAGGACCATAGAACTTGGCAGAAGAAGTCCACGAATAATTGTGGCATCCATAATAATTCCAATGGCTAATCCAATTCCTAACTCCTGCAAGCCGGCAAAATGACCAAAAACAAAACCGCTCAAGGCTCCAACAAGAATTATTGCTGCACCGGTCACTACTCCACTTGTATTGGCAATTCCGGTAATGATTGCCTCATTATTTGAAGCACCTGCATCTTTGGCTTCTCGCATGCGTGACACCAAGAAAATCTCATAATCCATGGATAGCCCAAAGAGAACAGCAAACATAAAGATTAGAACCCAAGCTTCAATTTGATCTAATTGATAGGTACCGAGCAAGCTAGATGCAAAGCCGTACTTAAAGACGGCAACAAGAATAGAAAAGGCGATAGAGATTGAGATCAGATCCATAAATATTGCTTTAATGGGTAAAACTATTGATCTAAATGCTCTAGCCAATAACAAGAATGCAATCAGCAGAACGATGAAAATGATTGCGGGCAAACTGCCGAGAATTGCATCAATCAAATCAACGCCTTGGGCAGGGGAGCCACCCAGATAAATCTGTGTATCGGTTGGAAAACCTTTGGCTGCTTCTATCTGTGTACGGATATTGCGAACTAATTCTCTGGTTTTCTTATCACCGATTGCATCCTTGCCCACAACATATAGGCGAATGAATTGCCCTGATGTGTCCACATAATCAGATTGCTTACCCGATGCCACCATGAAAACCTGGGGCATTGTTGAAAGTGAAGTGGCTAGCGCTAAACGTGCAACGTCAACTTGTTGTGATGTTTCCAAATATGGTGAACCTAAATCAATAACAATTTCATTTGGTGTAATGACACCCGGTCCAATTTTCTTTGTTATGTCATTAAGTACAGCCCCGGATTCAAGGTTAGTTGGAATTGCGGTGAGCGAACTTGGAGTAATTTCTAATTTGAAAACAAGTGATGCAGCAAGGAGTAATACGATCAGCGAGAATGCGCATACTGATTTAGCGCGGGGAACAACCCAATGAGCAAGCCGCGCCCACTGACCTGCAATCGGGTCTTTCTTGCCCAAGATGCCTTGAAATCCGTCGCTAAATACTCTTTCACCTAATATGGAAAGCAGAACTGGTTGCAGAGTTAACGCAGCAATCACACTTACAAGTGGAGTTAAAATGCCTGCAACACCCAGAGACCGCACAAAAGGAACTGGAACCAATAGCAGTGACGATAGGGCAACAGAAACGGTTGAGCCGGATAAAACAACGGTGCGACCTGCAGTTTGCATCATGCGCATAATTGCCACATCGTGATCAGCGTTATTAAGTAGTTCTCGCCGATACCTGTGGACCATGAGTAGTGAATAATCTATTGCGAGCCCAAGTCCTATGAGTTCAACAATATTTGGAATATAGAGCACCATTAAGAATCGTTGAGCTAAGAGATAAATAAAGCCTAGAGAAAACGCGACTGATGCAGTAGCAAAAATAAGTGGAATAAATATGGCCCACGTTGAACCAAGTAAAAGAAGCAATAGCAGCAGCGCAAGAATAATTGCCACAATTTGACCACGTTGTAAATCGCGGGCCAGTACTGGTGTGACATCGTGTTCGATTGCCGGTGGGCCAGTTATCTGCGCACCTACCAAACCTTGTTCAACTAAAGCTGCCCTTAATGTAGATGTGTATTCCGCGGCCTTAACCAAAGAAAGGGGTGTAGTAACGTTGGTATACAGCGTTCCGACTAAAGATTTTTGTGCACCTATGTGTGCGCCAGGAATAACTTGACTCGCTTTTTCCAGTGATCTCTTAATATCTCCCAGCTGCGCCTCGGTTGCATTTGTGTATTTATAAATAACGGTAAAGGTGCCTTCGGTATTTTCTCCAAAGTGTTGAGCTAGTAAGGTGTTGGCTTTTTCAGATTGGCTACCAGGAACATTAAGAGACGTAGTTAAATACTGATTGAGGTTTGCTGCAGCAATTAATCCAACTATGGTGATCGCAAGCCAGATTGCCAGTATCGGAACCCGATGGCGAAGCACACGTTGAACCCAACTTTCTAGCACTTCAGTAGTGTATTGATTTGCAGTTGCTGGCTATTGGCATTACGATTTAGACGTTTAAGGGGAGTACCTCGCTACAGCTACCTCGTCAATACGGTGTAAAAACCCGGGGCGCTGGCCGTTTATTCGGTTAGGGAGACCTTGACCATGTTGTATTCATGGCTATCAAGGGAGAAATTCATGCAGGTTTCAACGCTCATCTGGACAGTAACTATTGCACTGATTCTGGGTTTGATTTTAATTGATCTATTTACATCATCTCGCAAAGCTCACGATGTTAAGTTCAAAGAAGCGGTTGCTTGGACAGTTTTTTATGTCAGCGTTTCAGTCGCATTTGGGATTTGGGTCTGGTCATACTTTGGCTCCACCTTCGGAACTGAATTTTTTGCCGCATATTTAGTTGAGTACTCACTCTCCATCGATAACTTGTTTATCTTTGTCATCATTTTGGCTCAGTTTGCAGTTCCTAGTATTTATCACCAAAGAATTCTTCTTATTGGTGTGATGTTGGCATTGGTATTTAGGGCCGTCTTTATTTCAATTGGCGCAGTTGCAATTTCGGCATTCTCTTTTACCTTTGCAATATTTGGCGCAATTCTTATCTGGACTGGAATCGGACTATACAAACATTGGGATGAAGATCCTGAACCAAATGATAATCTGATGGTTCGCACCTTAAGAAAACGCATGTCTATGGTGGATGAATTCCATGGTTCGAAACTGTTCATCAAAATTAGCGGCAAGCGCTTTGCTACTCCAATGTTCTTAGTCATTATTGCTATTGCATCAACGGACTTGCTGTTTGCTCTAGATTCAATTCCGGCAACTTTCGGCGTGACTTCCCAAACTTTCCTGGTATTTACTGCCAATGCTTTCGCACTACTTGGACTGCGCGCTTTGTACTTCTTACTCAAAGGCCTACTGGATAAGTTAATTTACCTATCACTAGGACTTTCATTTATTTTGATGTTTATTGGCGTTAAATTAATGCTTACTTACGCCCATGAGGTCTTCCATAATGTTCCAAAAATTCCAACGCCTATCAGCCTTGCAGTTATTGCAACAATTTTACTGATATCAACTGTTGCTAGTTTGATTAAGAGCAAGCAGCATCCTGAGATGAAGGCTCACCCTGGACGTGTCACCGGCCATAAAGAAGTGGATGACAAATGAAGAAGAATTGGCTGCTATTGCCTAAAAGGTTGAGGCAGGTGATTGCTTTTTCTCTTGGATCATTCTTGGTGTTACTCGGCTTGGTCTTAGTAGTTCTTCCGGGCCCATTTACTATGCCACTAGTTATTGCTGGGTTAGTCGTTCTAGCACTTGAATTTGCTTGGGCTGAAAGACTGTTGATCAAAGCTAAACATCATGCAAGCAAGATTGTGCCCAAGAAATACAAGAAGTAAGTAGGGCATAATTGCCCAATGCCTCACAACATCACATGCGTTGAACTACATGCTGATGAGTGGGCACGTCTGCGAAATATTCGCTTAGAGTCATTGCAAGAAAGCCCGCACGCATTTGGTGGCACTTATGAGAATGAAAAGCTTTTTGATGAAGCCAGGTGGCGCTTAGATTTTGATAAACAAGCGTTCATAGTCGCCTCCGTTGATGGTGTTGACGCAGCAATGATGTATGTGGAAAATCTTGAAGGAGATTTTGGCGCAACTTGTTGGATAGGTGGATGTTGGTCTGATCCTAATTTTCGTGGATCCGGATTAATGCGTGCAATGTTTGAATTTATTGATGCTCAAGCAGATTCACGCAGTTGGTCGGTTCAAGGATTAGGCGTGTGGGCCGATAATGATTTGGCAATTACGGCTTATGAAAAACTAGGTTTTGTTGAGATGGGCGGGCCACAACCAAGTAGCCGGCAACTAGGAAAGTTTTATCAACGAATGATTAGGAAAACTAGCGGAGTTTAAATCTCTGAGGATTGATAGTTAGCTTTTGCTAGCCAGTCCGGATTAATTTCAACGCCCCACCCTGGAGCTTGTGGGATCTGAACTTTCCCGTCTTCAATTGCAAATGGATTTCCAAGGAATAAGTCTTTTTGAAGAGGATAGTAATCAAAGCCTTCGATAGAAAACTCCAGGTACTTACCAGGATTAGGAATTGCACCCAGTAAGTGCATAGTGCAGATAGTCACAAGTGAAAGGTTGGCGCTATGTGGCGTGATTGGCATTCCTGCTTTATTGGCCATATCTACTACTTTTAGTGTTCGCCAGATTCCGCCCATATACATAATGTCTGGCTGCAAAATATCTACAGCACGCATATCAATCATGCGCTTCCACGTGGATAGGTCCCAATCTTGTTCGCCCCCGGTGACATCAATATTTAACGCATCAGTTACTTCTTTAGTTTCTTCAAGCTCCCAATATTTACAAGGCTCTTCAAAGTGGCTAATACCGTTTGCTTCTAAGAGTGCACCGACTTCAATAGCGCGTTTAGGGGAGAAGCCACTGTTGCCATCTACTAACTTTGAAATCCCATCACCGAGTGCATGTGAAACTACGGGTACAACTTCTTCAGTTCGCCCTGGCCACTCATCGATGTCATTTCCGCACTCTGCTCCCACGCGCCATTTGAAAGCATCAAATCCAAACTCATCACGTAGTTTTACTAATCGCGCAGCTTCATCCTTTGGCGAAATATCACGGCGCATAGAAGATGCATACGTCCGTAGCTTCTTTGCACTTCCGCCAAGTAGTTCTACGACTGGCTTACCTTCAACTTTGCCGCGCAGATCCCACAGCGCTGTATCTAAACCGGCATTTGCACGGGCACGATAACTGCCCGGAAATTTATGTTCACGGGCTTCAACCAAAGTAACAAGGGCTCCAATATCAGACGCATCTTTTCCTAAAACCCAGGGTGCAACTTGGCGATGAAAAATTTGCGCAGTGATGTCAGAGTGATAGTTGGATGTCTGTCCCCATCCGATGTGACCATCGGATGTAGTTATCTTTACAAAGCAGACAAATTCGTTAGCAAAAGTTTCTATCTTTGTAATTGAGCCAAAGATCATCCCGCAGCTTTCACGAAAACTGGCATATCTAGAAGTGAGACAGAAACTGAGGCGCCTGCGCCAATTCCGGCAGCATCCAAGCTAGGAAGCTGGGCCGTGACTTTAGTTCCATCATTCATGGTGATATTTAAGCGGCATGAAGCGCCAAGGAAACTTGCTGCAGCAACTTTGCCGTTTCCTGAATTATTTGCAACGACATCCAAACTTTCAGGCCGAACCAAAGCAATTCCTGTGCCAGAGGTGACTGAACCTGGAAGAGTTTTGACGACACTTCCTAGAATTTCAATTGAACCGCCAGAGACCTTGCCAGAGATTGGATTGGTTAATCCAACGAACTCAGCAACAAATGATGTCTTTGGGCGATCATAAAGCTCTGATGGAGCGGCGATTTGTTCTAGCTGACCGTTACGCATTACTCCTACGCGGTCAGCAATACTGAGTGCTTCTTCTTGATCGTGAGTTACAAATAATGTCGTAGTTCCAAGTTCCATTTGAATACGGCGGATTTCTTCGCGCAACTGTGTGCGCACTTTGGCATCTAGTGCTGATAGCGGTTCGTCAAGAAGCAAAACCTTTGGAGAAATCGCAAGCGCTCGAGCTAGGGCTACACGCTGTTGTTGTCCGCCTGATAATTGATGTGGGTAGTGATTTGCGTGTGTCGAAAGTCCAACAAGATCTAGAAGTTCAGCAGAGCGTGCTTTGCGTTTATCGCCGGCGGTTTTGTGGGCTTTAAGTTTTAAGCCATATTCAACGTTTTCGCGGGCAGTCATATGTGGGAAGAGTGAGTAAGCCTGGAAAACCATTCCCATTCCTCGCTTATTGGCGTTTTGGAAAGTTACATCTTTGCCATCAACAATGAGTTGACCACGGTCTAACTCTTGCAAGCCCGCTAGTGCCCGCAGCGCAGTTGTTTTACCGCAACCAGATGGCCCAAGGAGTGCGACGAGTTCACCTTGTGCGATGTCAAGGCTAAGACCATCGAGTGCTCTGACCTTTCCAAAATACTTGGCGAGATCAACTAGTTGTACATATGTCGAGGAGCTCAACTTATGGTCCTTTCGATTCAGACGAGGTCAACGTCAAGGACTTTACCTTGACGTTTTTTTGTTGGAATGGCTAGAAGTAATATAAGAACAAAGAGAATGGACGCTAGGGACACCGCAACGGCAACGTTTCCATTAGTGCGACCGATTTGTGCAATTACAACCTGGAAAGTCTTGTAGTTGAGAATATTTGAAATCGTAAACTCACCCATCACCAAGGCAATAGCGATAAAGGAACCATTGATGATCCCAGTCTTAATTGTTGGCATGATGATTCCAAAAATAACTCGAGACGTGTTTGCACCTAATGTACGTGCTGCTTCGGCCAGAGTATGAATATCTACTGCATCTAGTGCTGCCGACAATGAACGGTAGGTATAAGGCAAAATCAACATCGAATAAACACCAGATAGCGTGATGGGGGATTCAGTTAAGTGGATCGAAATCCAGCGATAGAGAGGTGCAATACCAACCACGATAACAATTGCTGGAATAGCTAGAGGAAGAAGGCAAAGAAGTTCGAATGGTCTGCGCAGAAGTGGCAGCTTTAGATGCACCCATATCGCAGTTGGCACGATGAGAAACAAAATTAGCGACATAACAATCGCGGCAGTGATAAGTGATCGAGCAATTGAGATCATTAAATCTGGCTGAGAAGGAATTATCTGCCAGGCTCGAAATGTGCGTCCTTTATCCTGGAAACCAAAAGGTTTTGTTGAGAAATCAAACATTGCATAGAGCGGCACCATTAAGTAAGCACCGACTACGGAAATAATTGACCAACGCCAAATGCGCACGCCCCATGACTTCTTCATCGACGCTGTTCCCATCTACTCACACGGCGGCGAAGAAGGGCATAGAAAGTCATCGCAATAATTACAACAACAACCATATAGAACGATAAAGACTTTGCCTCAGCAGGATTTGCTCCACCAGTCTCACTAGTTAATGCCGTAGCGATTTGAAGTGGTGTTAAGAAATCAGATAAGTTAATCAAAGTTGCCGCAGTTGCATAAGCAGAGAAAGAGTTAACAAATAGCAAGAGTGCAGCGCCAGCAAATGAAGGCGTGAGAATAGGAATACCAATTCGAAGCCAGTATTCCCATGCTTTTCCGCCTAGGGCATCCGATGCTTCACGCCACTGAGGCCTAAGGTTTTCAAGAGTTGGCAAGAAAACTAAAACCATGAGAGGGATCTGGAAAAAAGTATAAAGAACGCTCAAACCCAACATTCCATAGAGCCATGAAGCATCAGCTAAGAAAGTATTCGGTGCATACTTAACTGCGATATTTGCGATGAGTCCGTTAAAACCGAAAGTTGCTAAGAATGCAAAAGTTAACATCACGCCACCGAACTGGGCGAGCACGGAGCTCAAAGCCACAGATAAACGGTAGAAGAAACCATCACGCTTGCCATTAACTATTGCCCAGGCAAAGAGGCCACCCAAAATTGCACCTGCCAATGCAGTTTTTATTGAGATTTCAAGTGAATTGGCAAATGCATGTCGGGCAACAGGTGAATTAAAAACTTGCTTTAAAACAGAAGTGCTAAATTTGCCGTAATTATCTTGAAACGCTCCCGATGCAACATTCCAAGTCGGATAGAGAAGAAATAATCCGCTGACTATAAGAAAAGGAATTACACCAAGGTATGCGCTTTTACTGCGCCAATACCGAGAACCGGTCCTGTCAGTGACAGGACCGGTTCCCTTGTATTGAATCTGAGTCAATTGAATTGACTTCTTACTTCGTTCCTACAGCTGCAGGCCATGCAGTCTTTAGGTAAGCACGAGCTGCGGTAGTTTGTTCGGCAGTTGCCTTTTCAGCAAGAACCTTGCTCACACCGATAGATGCTTTACCTTCTGCAGATGCGCGACCAGTCTTTAGTAGCCATACCCAAAGAGTTGGAGTTGCTCCACCCTTAGCCCAGACAGTTGCACCTGTTTCGCCTAGTGTGTATTCCATCCATAGACGTGCACAAGCTGGGTGTGGTGCCCATGCAGACACTGCGCTGTTGTATGTAGAACCAACTGCTGCAGGTGTGTACATCTTCCATACCTTGCCTGCTGCTGCCATGGCCTTTACAACGCCAGCTTGAATATAACCATTATCGATTACAACTGGTGTCTGACCTGAAGCGATTGTTGCTTCAGTTGGGTTAACGTTGATGAAGTTTCCTGCATCCGTCAACTTCTTGAAGAACGCAGTTCCCTTTGTGACATCGTCAAATGTTCCACCAAGAGCCTTGTTGATCATGAAGATACCGTTCATTGCAGCTGAAGAGCCTAGTGGATCTCCGTTAAGAGCAATCTTGCCCTTGAACTTAGGAAGTAATAGGTCGTTAAGAGATGTGATTGTTCCCAATTCTCCGCTGTAACCAATTGTCATTGTTCCTGTGTAGTTAGGTGAAACTTGTGCGCTTGGATCAATTGATTGTGCAAACTGCAAATACTTCCAATTTTTTGTCTTGTAAGGAGCAAAAGTACCTGTATTGAGGTATTTGACTGCGACTGCTAGTCCGATATCGAATACATCAGGTGAACGATTAGTTCCCTTGAGAGTTACAGCTGCATCGATTTCTTCCTGTGATGAACCTTCAGGGTTAGCTTCATCGATCTTGACGCCATACTTCTTTTTGAATCCATCAATCATGTCACCGTAGTTTGCCCAGTAAAGAGGCAAAGCGATTACGTTGAGTTGTCCTTCTTTCCTACATGCAGCTTCAAGACCGGCAAGACCGCCACCTTGTGAGGCGTTGGTGATCTTTGAGTAATCTCTAGCAGCTGATGCAGAAGTAGCGCTAATTGCTGGGATTGCAAGTGCAACAATAACTGCCGCAGCTACAGATCCGCTAGTTAGTTTTGAAAACTTCACTACGTTCCTCCTAGTTGTAAGTGGTATGTGTTTTGTCATACATCCCTACCTATTGAAGTACACGTGTTGACTGCAATAGGTCTGGAATTTTGTACTTACGTAAAACGCACTTAGTCAAAGACCAGTACGTTTCGCGCTCCTTCCCCAGCTCTTAAACGATCAAAAGCTGAATTGAGACCTTCCAAACCTATCCGCTCAGATATGAGTTCGTCTAGGAATAGTTCGCCATTTAGATAACTATTTACTAACGCTGGTACATCTTTTCGCAGGTTTGCTGAGCCAAAGTAGCAACCTTTGATTGACTGTTCGTTGACGAAAGGGCCTGCATCGAGCGTGATGGTTGCGCCATTCTTCATAAGACCTACCAAAATCAGGGTTCCATCGACTCCCACAGTGCCCCAGGCTTGTTGGATGGTGCTTTCGCGTCCCAGCGCTTCAAAGGCGTAGTCCACGCCACCACAGATCTCTTTAACCAAGGGCACTGGATCAGAAGTTGCACCATTAATTACATGGGTTGCACCAACCTTCTTAGCTAAATCAAGTTTTTCTTGAGTCACATCAATTGCAATAATTGTTGTTGCACCAGCCATACGTGCACCTTGAACAATGTTTAAACCAACGCCGCCACAACCAAATACTGCAACCGTTGAACCAGGTTTAACTTTGGCAGTATTCATTACAGCGCCATACCCGGTAAGTACTGCGCAACTAATTAACGCTGCACGATCAAGTGGCATCTCTTTAGGAATTACAACTGCGCCCGATGCTGGAACAACTACATATTCTGCAAATGAAGCAACAGTTAAGAAATGATTAAGTTTTTCACCATTTTGTGAAAGACGTGATGTGCCATCAAATAAGCCCCCAACTGACATCGCATTACCTGCAGTGGAGCAATAGTTAGGACGTCCACTTGTGCAATATTCACATGTTCCACAGCTGGGAACGATGGACATGATGACGTGATCACCAACTGCAACACCGCTTACATCAGGTCCAACTTCAACAACTACGCCGGCAGCTTCATGACCGATGACTGCTGGGAAGGGAACCAATTTGCGCTTGCCATCAACAGCATTTAAATCACTTGCACATAATCCACTTGCAGCAACTTTTACTAAGAGTTCTCCAGATTTAGGCGTATCAAGTTCAACTTCACGGACTTCAAATTGGGAACCGATACCATCTAGAACTGCTGCCTTCATTTTCACAAACTAGCCCCTTAGAAATTCATGACCTACTTCAATAAGCAAAAGACTAACCCTTGACATGTGTCAGAAGTGCCAAAAAAAGGATTTAAAATCTGAGTGTTCACCCAAAAGTAATGATTAATTCAGGTCCACCCACGTGGTCTTGAGCGCGCTGTAGGCATCAAGGGCATGCAAAGACTTGTCGCGACCAGCACCAGAAGCGCCAAAACCGCCAAATGGGGTGATGACATCGAGCATGTCAAAAGTATTTACCCAGACAGTTCCGGCACGAAGTTTGCGCGCAAATTTGTGAGCACGTGCAACGTTGTTAGTCCAGACTGATGCTGCAAGTCCGTACTCGGTTCCATTTGCAATCTGCAAAGCTTCGGCTTCATCTTTTGCATCGATAGCAACTAGTACTGGACCAAAGATTTCTTCTTGTGCAAGACGTGAACCCGGTTTAACGTTGTCAATCAACGTTGGCTTGATAAGTAAATCTTTGCCAGTTGTTTTTTGACCCCCAAAAATAGTTTTTTCACCATCTTGACCAACAAGGTCGAGATAAGCATTAACGCGATCTCGTTGTAGTTCAGATACCAGACCTGCCATCTGTGTTGTTGGGTCAAATTGATTTCCAACAACAAATGATTCTAGGAACTTATGAAGATGCGAGAACAACTCTTCTTTAACGCCTTTTTCTACGATGATGCGTGATCCGGCGTTACATGTTTGGCCAGCGTTGTAATAGATGGCCCATGCAATAGTTGACGCTGCCGCTTCTAAATCAGTGCAGTCATTGAGAACTACTTGAGGGCTTTTGCCACCGAGTTCTAGTGAAACTTGCTTCATGTTTGATTCGGCGGCGTATTGCATCATCTTGCGACCCGTTGGACCACTGCCGGTAAATGCAATCTTTGCAACATCCATGTGGCGTGCAAGTGCTTGACCGGCTTCAGATCCAAGACCTGGAACAACGTTGAATACACCTGCAGGTAAACCTGCAGCAACCGCTAGCTCTGCCATTTTTAACGCACTTAAAGAGGAATTTTCAGCAGGTTTAACAACAATGCTGTTACCCATGGCCAAGGCTGGACCTAATTTCCAACTTGTAATCATCATTGGGTAGTTCCAAGGTACTACCGCGCCAATAACACCAAGTGGTTCACGCGTGATCATTGCTAATGCATTGCGTGGTGCTGGAGCAATTTCGTCATATGTCTTATCAATAGTTTCGCCATACCACTGGATCACTCGTGCAGAATTTGGAGCATCAACGCTTAATGCATCTCCAATAGGGCGACCTGTATCAACTGCTTCAAGTAGGGCTAATTCTTCGCGGTGTTCATTTAAGAGTTGCGCCCAACGCAACATGATTGACTTCTTATCGCGCGGATTCATTTCACTCCAGATACCAGAGTCGAAAGCTTTTTTAGCTGATGCAACGGCACGGTTTATATCCTCGCTATCACCGGATGCAACGTTACAAATCAAATGTCCACCACTTGGCGAATGATTCTCAAATGTTTTTCCACTAGCAGCATCAACGAATTTTCCATCGATGAAAATCTGTGATTGTGGTTTTAGATCAATTGCGCGCTGTTGCCAAGTTTTCGTATCGGACATAAGAGAGATGCTATATGGTCAAAGTTAATTTCTAGTAACGCGGTAGGTCAAAAGCGATAAGTCGGTGGCATAAGCGATGCGCACTCCAGCAGCTTTAGTTGTTGCCAAACCTTCAAGAATCTGTGCAGTCAGAACTTCACCCGGGGCAACCACAGCAACACCAGGGGGATACGGGGCAATTAAGTCAGCAGAAATTCGACCCACGCAATCTTTGGCTGCAACCATTTCGGTATCAGCAAAGTAAGCATCTCGCATGGAAATGGCAACCGATGGAACAACTGACCAACTCAATGATGTGGCAGTAGGACGCGGGTTTGTTTTTAGTGAAGCAAGAATTGGAATAAGTACCTGGGCTAGATGATCAAACTCTTCGATTGAATCTGCCAACGTTGCCAAGAAAACAACCGTATCGCTATCGGCCATTTCGACACGAATTCCTTGTGCTTGCAATTTCTTCTCAATTTCAACTCCGGATGCACCTAATTGATTCGCGCGCAAAACAATCTTGGCCGGATCAAAACGGCCTGGGGCAAAATCGCCCGGATTTAAAAATACTGGCAAATCAAAGTGTGATTGGACTTTAGCTTTGAAGTTTTCAACATTGGTGACGAGTTGTGTAATCAGCTCATCTCCGCGAGTTTGCAGCAAGGCGCGACAGCCATCAATTGATGCCAGGGGAGCACCAGCAGGTGAAGTCGTGTGGGTTGTTTCAAAACTTTGTTCGATGCGCTCAAGATTAAGAAGTTTTCCTTGTGCAAGCAATAACGCTGATGCGCTGTATCCAGGCAAAGCTTTGTGCACGCTAGTAATCAATGCATCAGCACCCATTTGCAAGCAGTGTTGTGGAGTCAATGAGGAAAAACCGAAATGTCCACCCCATGCTGCATCGACAATCACTGGAATTGAATATGCATGTGCGCTTTTAATTAACGCAGGTAAATCAGACAAGGTACCCAAATAACCTGGCTCAGTGAGCAAAAGTGCAATCGGTTTTTGATTAATTATCTTTTCAAACTCTTCTACCGAAATTCCTGTTGGCACCCCTGTTGCTAAATCAATTTTAGGTGATAGCCAGATGGGTTCTAATCCGGCTAATACAAGTGCGCTCAGTATTGATCGATGAGCTGTTCTTGAAAGTGCAACCTTGTCTCCGGGTTTTCCTAGCGCTAAGACAATTGCTTGATTTGCATGTGTTGATCCACCAGTTGAAAAACGTGCAAAGTCGGCGCCCCACAAAGTGGCGGCTAACGCCTCAGCCTTTTTTAACGTCTGGTTGGTTAACTTAATTTCATCTAAGCCACCATATAAAGGCGTATCACCATCAACGACTATCCCTAAGCCGGCATCTAAGCGGGATGCGCGCTGTTTGTGACCTGGGATTGTGAAAGGCGTGCGTTTGGTTTCAAAGTAGGAAAGGTAGGCATCTAGCAGCGGTGCCGAATCTCTCATTGAACTCATAGCGCCAAGGGTAACTACTAGGCGCTCTGGGCGGAAATGAGGCCTTAGACTTTTCCCATGACCACACTTACGAATCTGACTCAAGAACGTCGCTTGGTTACTGCTATTCCGGGACCAAAATCTACTGAGGCGCTTAAGCGTCGCACGGAAGCGGTTTCTGGGGGATTGGGTATGGCGATTCCAGTTGTAATCGAACGCGCAAGTGATGCGATCTTGCTTGATATCGATGGCAATCAGATTATTGATTTAGGTTCAGGTATTGGTGTTACTGGTGTTGGTAACTCAGCACAACGTGTAGTTGATCGCGTGATCGAGCAAGTACAGGCATTTACTCATACCTGTTTCACAGTTGCCCCATACATGAACTACATCGAAGTATGCGAAAAATTAAATGCAATGACACCTGGTTCACATAAGAAAAAGTCTTTGCTTGTTAACTCAGGTGCTGAAGCAGTTGAAAACGCGGTCAAGATTGCGCGTCACTTCACAAAGCGTCCAGCAATCGTAGTTTTTGAACATAGCTATCACGGCCGTACAAATTTAACTATGGCGTTAACTGCTAAAAACATGCCTTACAAGGAGGGCTTTGGTCCTTTTGCCCCCGAGGTCTATCGCGTTCCTATGCCTTATTCATTCCACTGGGTAGGTGATCAAGCAACGATTACTGAAGATGCCATAGAAATGGTCACACATAAAATTAATAAAGAAATCGGAGCACATAACGTAGCTGCGATTTTGATTGAACCAATTCAAGGTGAAGGTGGATTTATTGTTCCACCTAAAGGTTTCCTACCTGCGCTCGCAAAATATTCAAAAGACAATGGCATCATTTTTATTGCCGATGAAGTTCAGACTGGCTTTGCCCGTACTGGCCATATGTTTGCAGTAGAAGAAGAAGGCGTTGTACCTGACATGGTTGTAACGGCTAAAGGAATAGCTGGTGGACTTCCACTTGCGGCTGTCACAGGACGCGCAGATGTAATGGATTCAGTTCACGCATCTGGTCTTGGTGGTACCTATGGTGGAAATCCAATCGCATGTGCCGCAGCCCTTGGCGCAATGGAAACTATGGAAGAAGAAAACTTGGTTGCCCGTGCACAGCACATCGGCGAAATTTTAGGATCTTCACTTCGCGCACTTGCTAAGAAATATCCAGTTATTGGTGAAGTTCGTGGTCGAGGAGCAATGCAGGCAATTGAATTAGTAGAGCCAGGAACTAAGAATCCAAATACAGCAGCGATGAACGCAGTTGTTAAATACTGCCAGAGCCAAGGGGTATTAGTTCTTACCGCTGGAACTTACTCAAATGTTGTGCGTTTCTTGCCACCGCTGGTTATAACAGATGAGCTTCTCAAGGATGCACTCAGCGTTCTTGATGATGCTTTTGCTTCCCTTTAATTCTCTAACTTGTAACCCAGACCGCGAATGGTCTGAATCAAAACAGGATTAGCGGGATCGGCTTCAATCTTTGATCGCAAACGCTTGATATGTACATCCAGCATCTTTGTATCGCCAAAGTAATCCCCACCCCAGACGCGATCAATGAGCTGAGAACGCGTTAACACTCGACCAGCATTTCGCACTAAATACTCCAAAAGTTCAAATTCTTTAAGAGGAAGTGCAACTGGTGCACCATTAAGCGTTACTTGGTGCTTAGCAGTATCTATTTTTATTGAACCAGCAGTATGAATATCGGATGCATCAGCAGTTTCTAGATCATTCGAGTTACGTCGCAGAACAGCTTTGATTCGAGCAATTAATTCTCTGGATGAATAAGGTTTGGTTACATAATCATCGGCGCCAAGTTCTAGCCCAACGACCTTATCGATTTCAGCATCTTTTGCGGTGAGCATGATTATTGGAACTTGTGAACTCATTCGAATAGAACGGCAGACATCAATTCCTGAAACTTCTGGAATCATTAAATCGAGCAGGATTAGGTCTGCTCCGTGGGCTGCAAATTTATCCAATGCTTCGCGCCCTGTTTGGGCAACTTCAACTTCGTATCCTTCTTTAGTAAGTAAAAACTCAAGGGCTTCAAAAAATGACGCTTCATCTTCAACGATTAGGATTTTTGTCATTGGACACCCTCTTGGATTGAGTTATATATAGGTAGGCGTAGTGAAAAAGTGCTTCCAATGCCTTGAACGCTCCAGACTTTAACTTCACCGCCGTGCTTTGACGCCACATGCTTAACAATTGAAAGTCCAAGTCCGGTTCCACCTGTTTGGCGAGAACGTGCAGGATCTACGCGATAAAAGCGTTCAAAAATTCGATTGATGTCATTTTCTGGAATACCAATACCTTGATCCGTAATTGAAATATCAACTATGCCATCTTCAACACTGGTATTAACTGAAACCTTTGTTCCTTCAGGAGAATAGTTAATTGCATTTTCGACAAGGTTTTGGATTGCCATAATCAACTGCTCGCGATCACCCAGGACAATTGCATTTTTAGTCTCGGTATGAGAAACCATTATTTGACGGTTATCTGCAGATATTTGGCTTTGATCTATGGCAGCGTTAATCAAATCTTCGATATCAAGTTCAACTGCAACTTGCAGTGGATCAGAATCCTGCAGGCGCGAAAGATTAATAATTTCCTGAACTAAATCTGTAAGCCTCTTTGATTCAGATTGCATTCTGGTGGCAAATTTAGTTACTGCCGCTGGATCATCTTTAGCTCCCAGAACTGCTTCAGATAAAAGTAAAAGGGCTCCGATTGGAGTTTTTAGTTCATGTGAAATGTTGGCTACGAAGTCACGACGCACTTCATGCACTCTTTCAGCTTCACTCTCATCACTTACTAGAATCAAAACTAAATCATCTTCACTCAATGGAATAACTGTCACAGTTAATTCATGAATTCCTTCGCCAATAGGGCCACGGGGTAGATCAATTTTGCCAACCTGTTTTTTATTGGTTCTTCGTACAACCCGAATTGTTGCAATGAGTTCGGGACTTTGTACTTTGCCCTCTTTTAGAATTCCTAGTTGCTCTGTACCTGGAGTTGCAAAGATTGCAATTTCGCCAGGAGCTGCAATAAATGCCTCGCCCTCGAGATTGGCCAGGGTTTGAATGAGCATGTCCGGCAGTTCACGCGCCGAATCAGTGGGGGATTCACCGCGGCGAAACTTCATGAGGTCAACTCTAGCGCGGGCCTTTGACTCTGCTTTGCTCGTTTACCTGCCGTTCACCTAACAGAGGGTTTCTATTCATCATGCTCCAATACGTTCGGCCTATGGCACTTATCCGCTCAGTTTTCCAAGATGAACTCGATGGCGTTTCCCAATCCCTGGTCGATCTGACAGAGATGGTTTCGCTCTCAATTGCAAAGGCAACGCAAGCAGTCCTTAAAGCAGATTTAGCGTTAGCCGAAGAAGTCATCGCAACCGATGATCAAATCGATAATTTCCAACACGACCTTGATGCACGCATCATTGACATCATTGCACGTCAACAACCCGTTGCATCTGATCTTCGTGCACTTGTAACAGCATTGCGCATGAGCGCAGATTTAGAACGTATGGGCGACATGTCTCATCACGTTGCAAAGATTGCCCGTCTGCGACATCCAGACGCAGCAGTGCCTGCAGAACTGCTTGAAATGTTTCAAGCGATGGGTAATGCAGCAGAAAAAATAACAAATAAAACTGGTCTCGTCATTGCAACACGAGATACCGAAATGGCGCTTGAAGTTGAACGCGATGATGACGAAATGGATAAGTTGCACAGACAGTTAATCTCTACCCTTGTTGATCCAAATTGGAAACATGGAGTTGAACCTGCGATTGATTTAACTCTTTTGGGCCGATATTACGAGCGATACGCCGATCATGCTGTTTCGGTTTCACGTCGTGTCTACTTCCTAGTTACAGGAAAGTACGCGTAATAAAAGGTGAGCACACCTAATTTAGTAATTCCATCACCACGTGAAATAACTACAGAGCCTCGACGCTCTGACAAGGTATTTCGCGGAGTTGTTACTGCAGGTGGACTTTCTTCTCTATTAATTCTTGGGCTTATTGCAATTTTTCTGGGCTATCGGGGCTTTGAAGTTCTTCGACAAGAAGGATTTGGATTTATCACCCACTCAGATTGGTCAATTACTACCGATGATGCTGGAAACGTTATCGAAAGTCACTTTGGCCTAGCTGCAATGCTGGTTGGAACGATCCTGTGCGCCTTAGTTGCAGTCGTCATTGCCGTGCCTATCTCGATTTTCTCAGCGCTATTTTTGAATTTTTATTCACCCAATTGGCTCAAGAAATTTCTAATAGCAATCATCGACATGATGGCTGCTTTCCCTTCAATCCTGTTTGGTATTTGGGGATTCTTGGTGTTAATGCCAAGCGTTGAATATTGGGCCAAACTCATTCATCGTTATTTAGGCTTTATTCCTATTTTTGATATGCAAGTTCCTGTATTTACTCGCTCACCTTTTGTAGCTGGCGTTGTGTTGGCAATCATGATTATTCCCATCATTACTTCTGTTTCTCGTGAAGTATTTGCGCAAGCTCCACTTGATCGAATTCAAGCTGCATATGCCCTTGGAGCTACTCGCTGGGCCATGATCAAAGCAGTTGTTATTCCTTATGGTCGTAGCGGTGTTATTGGTGGCGCAATGCTTGGACTTGGCCGAGCAATGGGTGAAACCGTCGCAGTCTTTACAGTTTTAAATATTGTCTTTCAAGTTAACTGGCAGGTATTACTTGGTGCCGGTGGAAACGTTGCATCTCTGATTATTTTAAAATTTGGCGATGCAAGTCCCTATGAAATTAAAGCTTTGATGGCCGCTGGTTTAGTCTTATTTTTATTAACACTTCTTGTGAATGCAACTGCGAACTTTATTGTCAAGCGCACCGGAAAGTCAGGGCGATGACAACTATTACACCTACTCCTCAAAAACCTTGGCGCGCTTCCAACCGTGAACGTGGTTTTGATATCGCAATCTTTTTTGGCGGTGTTATGGGTTCTTATCTTTTGGTAGCAATTACTCCCATGAAAGGAAAGCTGGCTTATTTTGTTCTTTTTTTCATGGCATACGCTTTTTTGACGGCGTTTCTTAAAGGTTTGACTAGAGGAAGTGCTGCAGCCAAAGATGCATTAGTCAGTTCTCTGGTTGTAGTTGGCGCTGTATTAACTGTTATTCCTATTGCAAGTATTTTGTTAACAGTGTTGCAAAAAGGTTTGCCTGGAATCAGTTTGGGGTTATTTACTCATGACATGGCGCTTGCAACTCCAACAGATCCACTTTCAAACGGTGGATTACTGCATGCCATAACTGGAACTTTAACTTTAGTTGCACTTGCTTTGATTATGAGTATCCCAGTAGGCATCTTGACTGCGCTGTACTTGACTGAAATTAAAGGGCGATTTACAGGACCTATTCGCTTTCTAGTTCAAGCAATGAGCGGTGTGCCATCAATTGTCGCTGGCTTGTTTATTTTGTCAGCCGTACTTTATCCAATCACTAAGGCGTACTCAGGATTCATGGGAGCATTAGCTTTGACGATTTTGATGATTCCAACGATTGCGCGCACTTCAGAAGAAGTTCTGAATTTAATTCCAAATGATTTGCGGGAAGCTGGTACGGCTTTAGGTGGAACACAATGGCGCACAGTTGCAATGATTGTTTTACCTGCAGCCAAGAGCGGTCTGATTACTGCAATTATTTTGGGTGTGGCACGTATTGCAGGAGAAACTGCGCCGAT
>CAFBLC010000022.1_pt1 | contig 25188 bp, 24 predicted proteins | sample 7268011 | NCBI WGS metagenome assembly CAFBLC01 (sample SAMEA6814023, study PRJEB35770) | uncultured Actinomycetes bacterium | biome: Freshwater; feature: Freshwater reservoir; material: water | place: Czech Republic | collected 2016-04-20 | depth 30m m
ATGTTGAGCTTCTTAGGCGGAATCAAACGCTCTGATTCATCAGTTCCTGAAGCACGCATGTTAGTAAGTTTCTTTTCGCGAACACAGTTAACGTCCATGTCATCGCTTCGTGAATTCTCGCCAATAACCATGCCTTCATAGACCTCATCGCCTGGTTCAACGAAAATTGTTCCGCGATCTTGTGTTCCATACAGCGCATAAGAAGTAACTGTTCCCATACGATCTGAAACAAGTGAGCCTGTTCCGCGAGTACGGATATCGCCATACCAAGGTTCGTAACCATCAAATACGTGGTGGAGTAAACCAGTTCCACGTGTTTCAGTTAAAAACTCTGTACGGAAACCAATAAGCCCACGTGATGGAACTTTGTAATCAAGACGGATCCAACCGGTTCCGTGGTTAACCATTTGCTCCATGCGGCCCTTACGTAGCGCCATCAATTGAGTAAGAACACCTAAATATTCTTCGGGTGCATCAATAGTTAAACGCTCCATCGGTTCATGAATCTTTCCATCAATCTTCTTGATAACTACCTGAGGTTTACCAACAGTTAATTCAAAACCTTCGCGCTTCATGATTTCAACAAGAACAGCTAGCTGAAGTTCTCCGCGACCTTGTACTTCCCATGTATCTGGACGTTCAGTATTGAGAACGCGCAATGAAACGTTACCCACAAGTTCTGCATCAAGACGGCCCTTAACTTGGCGTGCGGTAAGAAGCTTGCCGCTCTTGCCAGCAAGTGGAGATGTATTAATACCGATTGTCATAGAAATTGATGGTTCATCAACGATGATTAGTGGCAGCGCATGCGGATCTTCAAGATCTGCAAGGGTTTCTCCCAAAGTAATTGTTTCGATACCAGCAACGGCAATGATGTCACCAGGGTGGGCTTCAAGAGTTGGAACGCGATCAAGGGCTTCGGTAATTAAAAGTTCTGAAATCTTTACGCGCTCTGTAGTTCCATCTGTCTTAATCCATGTAACTGATTGACCCTTTTTAATAACACCTTCGCGGACGCGACATAACGCCAAACGGCCTAGGAACGGTGAAGAGTCAAGGTTTGTAACATGTGCCTGCAAGGGCGCACCTTCGTGATATTCAGGTGCTGGGATTGCGCTAAAGATTGTGTCGAATAAAACATCGAGGTTTTCTTCTTCTGGCATTCCACCATCGGCAGGGCGCTTTAATGATGCGCGACCAGCTTTAGCTGATGCATAGACAACTGGAAATTCAATCTGTTCTTCAGTTGCATCTAGATCTAAGAAGAGTTCGTAGGCTTCATCGACAACTTCGGCGATACGTGAATCGGGACGGTCAACCTTGTTAATCAACAAGATAACTGGCAAATTCTTTTCAAGTGCCTTACGCAAAACGAAACGTGTTTGTGGCAATGGACCTTCTGATGCATCCACTAACAAAATAACACCGTCAACCATTTCTAGTCCACGTTCAACTTCACCACCAAAGTCTGCATGGCCTGGTGTATCAATAATGTTAACGATTTTGTCACCACGCTTAACCGCAGTGTTTTTAGCAAGAATCGTAATTCCCTTTTCGCGCTCTAGATCCATTGAATCCATCATGCGATCCTGGCTATCGTCCTGCTTCTTATAGGCCGCAAAAGCACCTGACTGCCACAACATGGCATCAACCAAAGTTGTTTTACCGTGGTCAACGTGCGCGATGATGGCAACGTTGCGAAGGTTTTCGCGCTTTTTTACAGGCAGGTCTTTAAGATGCTCTTGAGTCTTGGCCACGAAAACTACTTTCCTAAGGAAACCGATGGTTTCTATTGATCAACTAAGCATTACTTGAGGCCAAGTTACCGGCCATCACAGGGGCAATCTTACCTTTTTAGGTTGCATAAGGACTAATCAGCCACTTGGGGCAGGCTTAAATCAAGCCTTTTTCTTGTACCCGGTGGGGCATCTAGGTTTCACAGCCGTAACTTTTTTCGTCAATTTTCCCTTAACACAAGTAATTGTCATCTTCTTTTTCGCTGCCGCTCTTACTTCTGCTTCATGCTTGGCTTTAATCTCTTCTGCTGTAAGTGGCAGCTCAATTCTTACTGCTATGGGTGCTGATGCAAATCCACTGGCAATTACACGCAATGATGACGCACCTATAATTATGTCATTAGAAATTTGAAATTTAATAGTAGAACGTGAATTTGGTGCAATAGAAAATGAACTCATGCCAAAAGTTCTTGCGTAACTTACTTTTCCAGTGGCATCATTTTTAATTTGCACTAACGGATAATTCGTTGGATTTTGGCGCTCATCGCCTTCGAATGAGCCAGTCGTTAGGCCATTAAGTTGTTTACCTGAAAGGCTATAAACTTCGTTTGTCGACAGACTTGTGGGCACGGAAGTAATAATTGGTACCCATGATGAATTTGGTGTTGATTTAGGTGGTGTATAAATAAAGATTCGATTATCTGCTTGAGTATTCCAAAGTACTTGTCCTGTTGGAAGCCCTAACATTTCTCCACCATAAGGACTATAGATACTTCGATTTTTACCTTCTGGCTCGCTAGTTTGAGTTATTGTTTTCCCATCATAAATAAAGAAATGTGAAGGCCCTGTATTTTCTGGAGGAATGGTTCCTGTCATTAAAACATTTCCATTTGGGAGTACAACTGCATTGTTATCAGCTCCTGAATATTTAACTCCATTCACATCTGGAAATTTGGGTCCATCACTCCATTTTCCAGAAGAGCTGTCATACATCGCGGTATTTTGCGATGCACCCACTGCTAATAACAGTCCATTTGGCATAACAATGGCAGGACCCATTTCGGAAATACCTTGTCCATTAAATGCACGAGTTATTGGTACTGAAGTTGTCAACATGGAAGGTGTCGATCCAGCGCTTGTCCAGGATCCGGTTACCGGATTGTAGATTTCAGTACTGCCAGTTGATGGAACTCTTGTATCAACATAAAGCACCTTATCATTTGGCAAAAGAGTAAATCCTGACTCTTCATTTACGCCTTGAAATCCACTTCCAGTTATTGTCCATGTAAGTGTTAAAGGATTTAAAAGTGCTTGAACACTTGGTTTAGTAAAATGATCCTGGTTTCCCAGCATAAATATTCCATTAGCTAATACAACACTTGGTGCATCACCAATATGTCCCCATTCACCGGCTCCACCATTAGGTGGTGCTACAACAGTCCAAGAATCTTCAACAGGATCATAAATAGAAACTAGATTGTCGCAATTCAAACCTCCATTTTTGCATGTTGCGTTGTATTCACCGCCGGCAATAATGACTCTGCCATCCGGTAAAACTGCAGAGGCATAATATGTAGGTTTGTGCTTCGCAGGCATAGTTGCTATTTGTGTCCAAGTTCCTTTTATATAATCACCATAAGTATCTGGAGTCAGAGCCCACCATTTCCCACTGCCTCCATCTTCGGCAAGGATGCGGCCATCAGTCATTAACATCATGACTCCCCAAGTATGATTTGGGACATTATCTAACTCTTGCCAATTAGAGTGATCAAATTGGGGTTGAACAGTTGATTCGTCTGTATAGAAGTCCCAAGTTCCGGGCGTATAGATGTGCCAGCGAATAGTTGAACCGACTGCGATGTCTGCAATTGCCCACGGTTGATAAGGATTGGTTGTTGGGCATTCTGATATCAGCGCCCAACCTTGGGCTGGAATTACATCCTTCCAAGCACTTCCCTCTTTGATTTGCAGATCAGCTGAAACTTTGGCGTGACATCCAAGAGCCTGAAATTTTTGCTCTGATGCATGGGCAACATTTGGAATAATTGTGAGCACCATAAATATAGCAACAGCCCAAACTAGTCTCCGCTTCATGGTCCCATCGTATGGTTGACAACAAGGGATAACAACGGGTTTTAAACTTTATTAATCGTTTTGAGGAAAACCTAAGTTGATTCCACCATGGCTTGGATCTAACCATCGGCTTGTAACAACTTTGCCGCGAGTAAAGAAATGAACACCTTCTGTACCATGAGCATGTGAATCACCAAATAATGAGTTCTTCCATCCACCAAATGAGTAATAGGCCATTGGTACTGGGATTGGAACGTTGATTCCAACCATTCCAACTTCAACTTCATTTTGGAATCTACGTGCAGCTCCGCCATCGTTTGTGAAGATTGCAGTTCCGTTGCCGTATTGATGTGAGTTAACAAGATTAAGGGCTTCATCGTATGTATTCACACGGATGATGCTTAGAACTGGCCCAAAGATTTCATCGGTATAGACCGACATTTTTGCCGTTACGTTATCGAGCAAAGTTGGCCCAAGGAAGAAACCATCACCATCAACTTTGAGATCGCGACCATCAACAACAACTGTTGCACCTTCCTTACTACCGGCTTCAATGTATGAAGCAACTTTATCGCGGTGAACTGCAGTAACTAGTGGGCCCATATCGCTGCCCTTTGTGCCATCTCCAGTAACAATGTTGGCCATGCGAGATTTGATGCGTGCAACAAGTGCATTACCAATTGGTTCAACAGCAACGATTGCAGAAATAGCCATGCAGCGCTCGCCCGCAGAACCAAAGCCGGCGTTAATGGCGGCATCTGCTGCAAGCTCTAGATCTGAATCTGGCAAAACGATCATGTGGTTTTTGGCGCCACCGAGTGCTTGCACGCGCTTGCCTGCTTTTGTACCAGTCTCATAAACATAACGCGCGATTGGTGTTGAACCAACGAATGAGATTGATTTAATTCCTGGGTGAACAAGTAGTGCATCTACAACTTCTTTGTCACCATGAACAACATTGAATACACCATCAGGCAAGCCCGCTTCTTTCCATAACTGCGCCATAAACATTGCAGCCGAAGGGTCTTTTTCTGATGGCTTAACTACAACGGTATTTCCACAAGCAATTGCAACGGGGAAGAACCACATGGGAACCATTGCTGGAAAGTTAAATGGAGAAATAATTGCTACAGGACCAAGGGCTTGGCGGATTGAGTAGACATCAACACCAGTTGAAACTTCCTCTGAAAATCCACCTTTGAGAAGATGCGGAATTCCGCAAGCAAACTCGACAACTTCAAGCCCGCGAGTTACTTCACCAGCGGCATCGCTTAATACTTTTCCATGCTCAGCCGTAATAAGGGCAGCTATCTTTTCTTTGTTTTGTTGCACTAATTCACGAAAAGCAAAAAGTACCTGCGTGCGCTTAGTCAGTGAGCTATGGCGCCACTCAGCAAAAGCTGCAGTTGCGGCGGCTACGGCAGTATCTACTGTTGCTGCGTTACCAAAGGCCACAGACCCAGTTACTTTTCCAGTTGCTGGGTTATAGATATCTCCCATACGTTCTGGTTTTTTCGTATCAAGGGCGCCGTTGATCCAATGCGTAATCTGAGTCATAGGCGCAATCTACTTGAGGCGTTAAGATGGCGCTACCTACTAGTTAAAAGGCTAACTTTCATGACTGCACCAATCAGCGATCCAGCAAAGCAAGCGGCCGTAAGTGCAGCCGACCATAAATACGTATTTCATTCATGGTCTGCCCAAGGTGCGCTTTCACCTATGCCAATCGCAAGTGGTTCCGGATCACGTTTTTGGGACCACGCAGGCAAAGTTTATCTAGATTTTTCTTCACAGCTAGTCTTTACAAATATTGGTCACCAGCATCCAAAAGTTATTAAGGCGATTCAAGATCAAGCCGAAGTTTTAACAACTATTGCTCCACAGCACGCCAATGATGCACGCAATGAAGCTGCGCAACGCATTGTTGAATTAGCTGGAGATAATTTTGCCAAAATTTTCTTTACTAATGCCGGTGCAGATGCAGTTGAAAATGCAATCCGTATGGCACGTATGCATACACATAAGCACAAAGTGCTTTCTACATACCGTTCGTATCACGGCAACACAGGTGCAGCCATAAATGCAACTGGTGATCCACGCCGCTTCCCAAATGAGTTTGCATTTGGCCATGTTCACTTCTGGGGTCCATATCTCTATCGCACGGCCTTTTGGGCAACGAGCGAAGAAGAAGAATGCAAGCGCGCACTAGAGCACCTTGAGCAAACAATTATTTTCGAAGGTCCAAACACAATCGCGGCGATTCTTATCGAATCAGTTCCAGGAACTGCTGGTGTGTTAATGCCACCTAAGGGATACCTTGAAGGAATTCGCGCACTGTGCGATAAATACAAGATTCTGTGGATTGCAGATGAAGTGATGTCAGGTTTTGGTCGCACTGGTAAATGGTTTGCTTACCAACACAGCTCAGTTGTACCGGATCTGATTACTTTTGCTAAGGGTGTTACTTCTGGCTACATCCAACTTGGTGGTGTTGTAATTAGTGAGCCAATATCAAAGACATTTGATGAGAAAGTATTTGCTGGCGGCCTGACTTACATGGGTCATCCATTGGCATGTGCAACTGCAGTTGCAACGATCGATGTTATGAAGGAAGAAAAGATGCTTGAAAACGCCACAATGATTGGTGAAACAATCCTTGGTCCTGGCCTCAAAGAATTAGCTAAGAAGCACAAGGTCATTGGTGATATTCGCGGCGCGGGTGTTTTCTGGGGCGTTGATTTAGTTTCTGATCGTGCAACTCACGAACCACTAGCTCCTTATGGCGCATCAAGTCCTGCGATGAATGAATTAGTGGCAGCCTGCAAGAAAAACGGCTTAATGCCATTTAATAACTTCAACCGTATTCATTTGTGCCCTCCATGCAACGTAAGCGTGGAAGATGCCAAGTTGGGTCTTGAACTCTTAGATAAATCTCTTGGAGAAATAGCGAAGTATTACACCGGCGCTTAACTGCTATTACTTCTGCGCCAATTTACTGATGTGGAAAGTATGAACCCATGTGCCATCAGTATTTTGAACAGACTCAGCCCATCCGCGGGCACCGGCAAACTTTCCCGATCCTCCTATTACAGGTCTAATCGTTTTTTGACCTATAGCTAAAGTTGGCGAAACAATGTTATACAAAGCACTTCCGCCAATGACAATCTGATCAGATTGCGTTCCAATAACAAAAGTTAAATCTGCGATACGCACTTCCATACCGTCTGAAGGTTGATTGCTGCCAGTTACGGTCAAAGTCCCTGTTATGTATCCAGTTGTAGAAGAAGTTAGAGGTAAGTAGAAGGCCAGCACATCTCCCATGCTTGGACCAGGATTACCTAAATCAATTCTTTGGCTGTTAGTTGAATCAACTTTGCCATGCGTAACTTTAATTACTTGACTGAACTCAGTCTTGGTTGAAGTTGTTGCGCCATTGCTCGAGACGGCAATACCTATTAGAAAGATTGCAGCGAAAGTAATTACTAAGGATGCTTTTTTTAATTGTAGGAACTTCATAGTTTTTTCACCGTATTTTCTACTCCGTTTGCACCGATATTTACAACAAGAATTCGAACTGGCTTGCTTCCGAGATTTTGGCCATTGTGATAAGTCCCTATCGCCTCCAAAAGTGCATCACCAGTTTTATAGGTCTTTACTACCCCACCGTCATAACTGACTTGCAAAACTCCACTCAAAATATATCCATACAGTGGGGCGTCATGGCGGTGCCAGCCGGTTTCTTCGCCACTTAGCAACGTAACAATTGCAGAAGAAACCTGCGCAGCTCCAGAGACTGGATATGTCAATGTTTGATTAAGAACTGTTTCCTCAAGCTTTGTCATCAATATTTCAACGCCACTAACCGCTGTTGGAGAAGGGATTGGTCGCGCAGCTTTTGTCCAAACTTTCTTTGCTCCACTTTTCTTGCACTCTAAATATTGACCAGAAATTGTCGTTGAAGCACCAAGTTTTGAGCAGGTTGCTCCGATTTTCGGCGCTGAAATTGCTGTGGGTGTCGAGAGAATTAAAGCCATGCTTATGGCAACAGTAAGTGAAAATGCTCTCCGCATCATGGGCCTAACGTATATGCACTTGCTGGAAAAACCTTGCTATTGCCCGCGACTTACCGAAGCTACATCAAAAACAATTGATTAAACGTTGAACCTAAATTCAACAACATCTCCATCTGCCATCACGTAATCCTTGCCTTCCATGCGCACCTTTCCTTTGGAGCGCGCTTCAGCAACTGAGCCTGCTTCCATAAGATCAGCAAAAGAAACGATCTCAGCTTTAATAAAGCCTTTTTGGAAATCAGTATGAATAACACCTGCAGCAACTGGCGCGGTGTCACCTTTGTGAATAGTCCAGGCACGGACTTCTTTGGGACCGGCAGTTAAATATGTTTGCAAACCTAGAGTTCTAAAACCAACGTGAGCCAATGTTGCTAGGCCAGGTTCCTGCAAACCAATTGATTGTAAAAGCTCTAATGCATCTTCATCGCTGAGTTCGGCGAGCTCTGCTTCTGTTTTGGCATCAAGGAAAATAGCTTCAGCTGGTGAAACTAACTCTTGTAGTTTTTTGCGAAGTTCGCCATCGTTTAATTCGGCAGCATCAACGTTGAAAACATAAAGAAAAGGTTTGGCAGTGAGCAGATGCAGTTCAGCTAAATCTTCTCGGCTAATTGGGCTCTGTGAAAGTGGTCGACCAGATTGCAACCATTCATTAGCCGCCTTTGCCGCTTCTAGCGCTGGTGCTTTTTCCTTTGCAATACGAACTTCTTTTTCAAGCCGTGGAATTGCTTTTTCAATAGTTTGCAAGTCAGCTAGCGCTAATTCGGTATTAATAGTTTCGATATCACTCGCTGGATCAATTCGGCCATCGACGTGAACAACATCGCCATCGTTAAATACTCGAATAACTTGGCATATTGCATCGGTTTCGCGGATATTGGCCAAAAACTTATTGCCAAGACCAGCACCTTCTGATGCACCTTTAACGATTCCAGCGATATCTACGAAAGATAGAGCAGCTGGAAGAAGTTTTTGTGAGCCATAGATTGTTGCCAGCTTTGCCAAGCGATCATCTGGCACACCAACAACACCGACGTTGGGTTCGATGGTGGCAAAGGGATAGTTGGCGGCAAGAACGTTGTTTTTAGTCAGCGCGTTGAAAAGGGTGGATTTACCCACATTTGGCAGACCGACAATTCCGATGGACAGGCTCATAGTGGGTAGAGCCTACGCGGGATTGTCAGTGCCAACTGCCACGATAGGCCCATGCCCGCCTACCTAGTAATCCTTGTCATAGGCCTGATGGCCGGAGGCGCAATTGGATATCTCATTGCGCGCCTTAAATCTGCATCATCAGTTGCCGATCGCGCACTTCTTGATGATTACAAATCACAGTTAGTCGCAGAACGCAGCAAAACAGAGTCGACTGTTAAGTTAAATGCTGAACTTGTTGCAATGAAAGATTCTGTAGAAAAACTTTCGACACAAGCCAATGAAGCAAATCGCATTCGTACTGAAGCTGAAGCCAAGTTAAATACAACTATTCTAGAGATGCGCAGAGCGTCGGAATCAATCTTTGATGAAACTAAGAAAATTGCTGGTGCTCTTACAAACTCACAAGTACGTGGAAAATTTGGCGAAGCACAGTTAGAGCTTTTGCTACAAGGCGCCGGTCTTCGAGAAGATCATGAATATTTCCGCCAGAAATCAACCACTGACTCAGATTCATCGGGAATTCCAGATATCACAGTAAAAATGCCAGGTGGTAGTCACATTTTTATCGATTCAAAGTTTCCTTTTGATCGCTTCCTAGAAGCTTTTGATCCAGCAAATGAATCTGACCGTGACGAGTTCTTGCTGGCACACACTAAAGATTTACTCAAGCACATCGAAGCTTTAGCAAAGCGCGGATATCACAAATCGCAAGGATCGCCAGATTTTGTTGTTCTCTTTGTTCCATTTGAGACTTTGTTGTCTGAAGCCTTGCGTTTGGATCCCAATCTGCTCGAGAAAGCTTTTAAAGTTGGTGTGACCGTAGCAACGCCAACATCAATGATGGCGCTATTGCGCACCATCGGCTATATCTTTACACGCAATAAGTTAGCTGAGAATGCCGACGAAATTCAAAAGGTGGCAAGTACATTCCTTAAAAACATCACACTTCTCCACACTAAAATTGTGGCAGTTGGTAAAGCCATATCCTCAACATCAAAGGCTTATGAAGATCTCGTACCAACCGCTGAAAAGACTGTCCTAAGTCCAGCACGACGTATCCATAACTTGGGAGTTAGCGGCGATAAAGATAAACTTGCAATTGAATATCCAGAAGCGCCAGCCTCAGTTCGTGAACTAAAAAACGACGAACTGGGCGATGATGACTTTATTGATGCAGAAGAGATAACAGATGGAGAAAAGTAAATGAGTACCGCAACAAAACTGCAGATCCAGGGGCCTGGTCTTAAAAAAGAAGGCGTCGTTGTGCTGCAAACTCTGTTCATTGGTTTATTTACTTTTATCGAACTCTGGTTACGCAGTGGTGTTGGCATTCTTACGGGCGTCATGATTCTGGGTGCTTTCTATGGCGGACTGCGCCTTGGTCGCCCGGGAACAACATATGTCAGCGTTGTTACCCCACCTTTAGCATTTGCTGTTCAATCGTTTTTTTGGCTCTTGGTATTTGATGGCTTTAGGCCATCACGTGTTGGAATAGATTTCATTGCAGCACTTGCAAGCCAAGCTCCATTTTTAATTGTCGGTGCGGTCTATGGCTGGTTTGTTTATCTCAATGCAAAAGCAAAAAATAAGCCCTCTAAAGCACGTAGGTCTTAAATACCTGCAGCTTTCATATCTTTGCGAAGCTCTGGTGGTAAGGCAAAAAGAAGTGATTCTTCAGTAGCAGTAATAGTTTCAACATCAATATAGCCATGCTCTGCCAAAGTTTTTAAGACATCAGTTACTAAAATCTCTGGTACCGAAGCCCCACTTGTTAACCCAATAGTTTCAACACCGTTAAACCAATGTTCTTGAATCTCTTCGGCATAATCAATTAAATGTGAAACCTTTGCACCATATTCCAGGGCAACTTCGGCTAAGCGCACAGAGTTAGAAGAGTTCTGAGATCCGACAACAATTACCAAATCTGCTTGCGGTGCAATAGTTTTAATTGCTTCTTGGCGATTTTGTGTGGCATAGCAAATATCATCACTAGGCGGATCTTGGATATCCGGAAAACGTTCCTTTAAAATTGCAACGGCTTCCAGGGTTTCATCCACGCTTAACGTAGTTTGAGATAGCCAGACCAATTTCTTCCCAGGAGTTGGTTGAATCGTGCGAGCTCCATCAAGACCGTCAACAGTTTTTACTTGTCCAACGGCTTCACCGGCTGTACCTTCAACTTCTTCGTGGCCATGGTGACCAATTAATAAAATCTCGGCATCTTCAGAAGCAAAACGCCTAGCTTCCATGTGAACTTTAGTTACTAGCGGACATGTTGCATCAATCGTTTTTAAATTGCGGGCCGCGGCTTGCTCATGAACTAGGGGCGCAACACCGTGAGCTGAGAAAACTACAGTTTTACCCTCTGGTACTTCATCGGTCTCATCAACAAAGATCGCCCCTTTTGCTTCCAGGCTAGCGACTACGTGAATGTTGTGGACGATCTGTTTGCGCACATAAACCGGAGCGCCATATAGCGCCAACGCCTTTTCAACGGTGACAACTGCGCGGTCAACGCCAGCGCAATATCCGCGGGGCGCAGCAAGCAGAACTCTCTTAGCCATGATGGGAGTCTATTAGGCTCGCCCCATGTTCGAAACTTCAAGTGAATCCCCCGCTACGGTAAAGGTCGTCACCGAAGCGATTAAAGAATATGTGGATCGCTTAGGCCCTATTTGGGTTGAAGGTGAAATCTCTGAACTCAACGAACGCAGCGGAATGATGGCATTTATTCGCCTGCGCGATCCCAGCGTTGATATGTCTTTATCCGTCATGTGTCACAAATCTGTTATCGCCGCAATTGGCCCACTTCCAGCCAATGCCCGTGTAGTTATGTATGCAAAGCCTTCTTGGTATACAAAAAATGGTTCATTAACTTTATCGGCTCGTGAAATCCGCCAAGTAGGTGTTGGCGAATTACTGGCACGCCTTGAAGCGTTAAAGACGCTATTGGCATCGGAAGGTTTATTTGATTCAGAACGTAAAGTAGGTTTGCCGTTATTACCAAAGAAAATTGGTCTCATATGCGGACGAAATACTGATGCCGAAAAAGATGTCGTAGAAAATGCAAAGCGTCGCTGGCCATCTGTTGAATTTGAGATTCGCGAAGTTACTGTTCAAGGAGCTGCCGCGGTGTCAGAAGTTTCTGCTGCACTTCGCGAATTAGAAGCGGATAAAGATGTAGAAGTCATCATCATTACTCGTGGTGGTGGATCCTTTGAAGACCTATTGCCTTTTAGTGATGAATCTCTGGTTCGTCTTGCAGCATCATGTAACACCCCAATCGTCAGCGCTATTGGCCATGAAAAGGATTCACCGCTTTTAGATTTGGTGGCAGATTTTCGTGCATCGACACCTACGGATGCTGCCAAGCGAGTAGTACCTGATATTTCTGAGGAAATTGAAATGATTTCAAAACTGCAAGATCGCGCCCGCCGAACCTTGATGAGTCGAATTGATTTAGAGACCACCCTCATAAAAAATCTGCGCGATCGCCCGGTAATGAAAGACCCTCACGTGATTTTTACTTCCCGAGCAGAAATCATTGTGGCGCTGAAAGATCGTGCCCATAGATCATTTGCTGGCCACGTTAAATTAGCTAAAGAAGAGTTAGTACAAATCAAAGCCCGAGTACGAGCTTTATCACCGCAAGCCACATTAGATCGTGGTTACTCAGTAGTTCAATTAGCCAATGGTGCAATTGCCCGTGATGCAACCAAGTTAAAGGCCGGTGAAGTACTGCGGTTACGCCTTGCAAAGGGCGAGACCAATGCCACAGTGACGCCGCAGAACACGAAGGAGTAGATTTAGCCCATGAGTGAAAAGAAGATTTCTTACGAGGCTGCCCGAGATGAGTTAGCCGAAGTAGTTGAATCCCTTGAAGATGGCAGCGCCACACTTGAAGAATCACTCAAGCTCTGGGAGCGCGGTGAAGAGTTAGCCAAGATTTGTCAGGAATGGCTTGATGGCGCGAAGAAGAAGTTAGATTCTGCGAAGCCGGCAGCAAAGTAAACAAAAATGTCACCAGTTTTTTCATACTCTGAGCTTCTACCTCTTGGCAAAGACGAAACGAAATATCGTCTTGTTAGCAAAGAGGGAGTCAGTGTTGTAAAACTTGGTGACAAAGAGTTTTTACAAGTTGAACCAGAGGCTTTATCCCTGTTAACAGCAGAGGCTATTCACGATATTTCACATTACCTGCGCCCTGATCATTTGCAGCAGTTAGCTAACATCATTAAAGATCCAGAGGCCTCACCAAACGATCGTTTTGTTGCAACCGATCTTTTAAAAAATGCCAATATTTCAGCCGGTGGAATTTTGCCAATGTGCCAAGACACTGGAACTGCCTTAGTTATGGCTAAGAAGGGCCAGTTTGTTTTAACAACAACTAAAGATGAAGTTGCGATTTCTCAAGGCATTTACAATGCATATACACAATTGAATCTGCGTTATTCGCAGATGGCTCCAGTTACGACCTGGGAAGAAAAAAACACTGGCAATAACTTGCCAGCACAAATCGAAATCTATGCCGATAGTGATCATGCCGACGAATACAACTTCTTATTCATCGCCAAAGGCGGTGGAAGTGCAAACAAATCATTTTTATATCAAGAGACTAAGGCCGTACTCAATCCCACAGCCTTCATGTCTTGGTTGGATGAAAAACTTCGCTCTATCGGTACTGCTGCCTGTCCTCCGTATCATTTAGCAATTGTCATTGGCGGAACGAGTGCTGAGCACACCGTTAAAACCGCTAAGTTAGCTAGTACTAAGTATTTAGATTCACTGCCAACTAGCGGTGATGCAGTAACTGGCCATGGCTTTAGAGACCTTGAATTGGAAAAGCAGGTTCTTGAATTAACTAGAACCCTTGGAATTGGCGCTCAGTTTGGTGGCAAGTATTTCTGCCACGATGTGCGCGTTGTTCGCCTGCCCCGCCATGGAGCATCTCTACCTATTGCAATTGCAGTTTCTTGTTCAGCCGATCGCCAAGCTAAAGCCAAGATCACTAAAGACGGCATTTTCCTTGAAGAGTTAGAGCGCGATCCTGCCCATTTCTTGCCGGAAACTACTGATGAGCACTTAAACGATGATGTAGTTGCAATTGATTTAAACCAATCCATGGAAAAAATCCGTGAACAGCTTTCTAAATACCCAGTTAAGACCAGACTTTCTTTGACTGGCACACTAGTTGTGGCGCGCGATTTAGCCCATGCCAAGATTAAAGCGGCTATGGATGCAGGAGCACCTATGCCTGAGTATCTAAAGAAATATGCGGTGTATTACGCAGGTCCTGCAAAGACGCCAGTTGGTTATGCATCAGGATCATTTGGCCCTACAACTGCCGGTCGCATGGATTCCTATGTTGAGCATTTCCAATCCAAAAGTGGATCACTTGTCATGTTGGCAAAGGGCAATCGTTCACAATCAGTAACTGATGCATGTAAATCTCATGGCGGATTTTATTTAGGTTCTATTGGTGGGCCAGCTGCCCGACTTGCTCAAGACTGCATTAAGAAAGTAGAAGTTTTAGATTTTGAAGAACTAGGTATGGAAGCAGTCTTTAAAATAGATGTTGTTGGTTTCCCAGCATTCATCGTGGTGGACGATAAAGGAAATGATTTTTTTGCCTCTACGTCAAAGCCTTTAACTATTGGCCAAAAACCTTAGTAGGCCACTGACCTAGTAGTAATTGGCCCGCTTAAAGTGTGACCATGCTTTGCATGGAGTGTCATAGCGCATGGTGATGTAGCGAATTCCCCAGCGAATCTGCGTAACTGGATTAGTACGCCAATCAGTTCCAACCACACTCATCTTTTCTGCTGGTAGTGCTTGGGCAATTCCATGAGCGCCAGAGCGATAGTTGTGAGCCTTGTAGTTCCAGTGGCTCTCCCTAGTCCAGAGCGAGTTCAGACATGAATACTGAGATTGATCGAAGCCATACTCTTGGGTCAAAATCACCTGGGCTACTTTGCGAGCGCCGGCCTGAGTACGGGCCATTTCAACTTGGACGCTAATTGCTGAGACCAGAGCTAAGTCAGATGAGAACATCGCGCCAACTGGTGTGGCCGCTAATTCAATAGAGCCATACAGAGCTGCCGCGCTATCGATGGGATTAATGGCTGCGGCGATGGCAGTGGTGTCGCCCTCGATCTCAATTTGGGAAGTCATGGGAAATTCCAGGCCGTAGGCGCTAGGAAGGGCTGAGGTTAAAAAGAGCATCGCGGCAACAACGCTCCAGATTCCAATTGTTTTGCCTTTGATCGTCATCGTCCGTACTCCCTTCCGCTCACTTGAGCCCCTTGCCCGCGAGCCATCAGCCTCGATTTGAGGCTTCATAACTAACGGGGAATGGCTTTAGAGTGTCGTGTAGGACCGACATGGGCAAACCCAAACCCGCGTGAGCCGCAGATTCACAGGATATTGAAAGCTGTAGGCGAGGTAAAACCGCAGGTCACCAAGGCAAATGTCCGAATTGCACCAAATGTGACTGTGATTTTGTTTTAGCCCGCGATTGGCCCTTCAAGCATCTCGGTTACAAGGGCTGCGATGGGCGAGCGCTCGCTGCGAGTCAGGGTGACGTGGGCAAAGAGTGGATGGCCCTTCAAAGTTTCAACGACTGCGACAACACCGTCATGGCGACCGACCCGCAAGTTGTCGCGCTGGCCGACATCGTGGGTCAGAACCACTCGGGAGGCCGTTCCAATTCTAGAAAGCACGGTCAGCAGAACGCCTCGCTCTAAGGATTGCGCCTCATCGACGATAACAAAAGAGTCGTGAAGTGATCGGCCGCGAATATGCGTCAGAGGCAAAACCTCAATCAAGCCACGATCAACAATTTCATCGATAACCGGTTGGCTAACAAGTGCGCCCAACGTATCGAAAACTGCCTGGGCCCATGGCGACATCTTTTCGCCTTCACTTCCCGGCAAATATCCCAGCTCTTGGCCACCGACTGGATAGAGCGGGCGGAAAATTACAACCTTTTTATGAATGCGCTTTTCCATTACAGCTTCAAGGCCTGCGCACAGAGCCAGGGCTGACTTTCCAGTTCCTGCCCGGCCACCCATAGAAACAATTCCGATGGAATCATCAAGTAGTAAGTCGAGGGCGATGCGCTGTTCGGCGCTGCGACCATGCAAACCAAAAGCCGATCGGTCTCCGCGGATTAACTGCAACTGCTTATCGGCAGTTACTCGAGCTAATGCGCTGCCGCGATCAGAGTGCAAAACAATTCCAGTATGAATTGGAAGTTCGTGGGCAGATTCGTGATCGGCGCGATCTGTTGAATACAAGTCATCGATAACTCCAGAGCCAACAGTGAGTTCTACGATTCCGGTCCACCCGCTGTTGGCCACTAGCTCGGCCAAATACTCTTGGGCCTCAACACCTACCGATGATGCCTTAACTCGAAGAGGTAAATCTTTAGAGACTAGAACAACGTTTTTGCCATCTGACATTAAGTTTTTAGCGATAGCCAGGATTCGAGTGTCATTAGTGCCATCGCGCAAAAAACCATGAGGTAGAGTTGAAAGATCAGTGTGGTTGAGTTCAACTGAAAGTGTTCCACCCTCTGGGGTAATGGTCAGAGGTTGATCAAGTCGGCCATGGGAAATACGAAGATCATCAAGGGCGCGCAAGGCAGCTCGGGCAAAATAACCAAGTTCAGGATGATCGCGCTTAGTCTCAAGTTCACCAATGACTGCGATTGGGATGATGACTTCATGCTCTGCAAATCTGTGCAGGGCGCCAGGATCAGCTAATAAAACGCTGGTATCTAAAACAAAAGTCTTTCTAGAGCTTTGACTCTTAGCAGCCAATGGCTGGACTCCTCATTTTTAGTTGTACTAGTGGGATGCTGCTTCGGATATGAAAAAGGTAGAACAAGATGAGGCTAACTCTGTGGCAACACGCGCTTTGAAAAAGTTAAATCTTGCCGAAGTTTTTGGGGAAAATCTCAGCTACCGAAACGGCGTTGGCGAAGAGAAAATGCACGCAAAGCACGTAAGAAATCTACGCGGCGAAAATCTGGCCAGTAGGCCTCACAAAAATAGAACTCTGACAGGGCGCTTTGCCATAAAAGGAATCCTCCAAGGCGCTGTTCACCCGATGTGCGGATTAAGAGTTCGGGATCTGGCTGACCAGCGGTATATAAAAACTTTGAAATCTCTTCAGTCGACAGTTTTGCTTTAGCTTGATCTAGTGATTCTCCCGCTTTTTCTGCTTCACTCAAATAACTCTTTACTGCATCAACGATTTCTCGTCGTCCGCCATAACTAACGGCGACATTGACCTCCACGCCATCCTCTCGAATGGGCTTTAGTCCATCTAATTTTTCGTAAAGCCAGGGCGGCAAGAGATCTAGGGCACCTACCGCCTTAATGTTCCAGCGACCAGTTGCCGCTAACTCATCCACGGTGTCACCAATAATTTTTAATAGCTCTTCAATCTCATCCGAACTTCTTTTGAAGTTATCGGTTGAGAGCAACCACAAGGTCACTACCCGAACTTCGGCATCGTCGCACCAGCCCAAAAACTCAATTATTTTATTGGCGCCAGCTTTATGGCCATTAGGATCGGCGTTGCTGGGATTTGCTTTTGCCCAACGACGGTTTCCATCAAGGATTACACCAACATGATGTGGGGTCTTAGTAAAATCAAGTGCTCGAACTAAGCGCCACTCATAAAGTGGATAGAGCAGAGATTTTATGAGTTTACGAATAGCGGCGTACAACTCGGCGCTCGGCGATCAATGATGCAACAGGAAGAGTGCCGGCAAGAAGCAAGCCCAGCATCTTCATCAATGGCCAACGGGCCTTGATTGAAAACTGCAGCGCGGTCAAAATATAAACTGGATATAAGTAGCCATGCACCATAGGGATCCACATGATTGCACTCTGCATGTCGGGCAAATCAAAAAGATATTTCACTGGCATATAAACAAACCAGAGGAGCAAAGACATAACTCCAGAAACAATGGCCATTACTCGAAAACGCTTCAGAGTTGATTTCATGGGTTAACTCTACGGCGATAGAAGGGAAGGTAAAGCACCACGCCTGCCATAAGCCACCAGATCACTACATAAGACAAGTGTTGCCAGTAATAGCCCGGGATTCGAGAGCTCAGTTTTTCAGGGGTGGGACGTTGACGAATTAGTTTCTCGCCTTCGCGAGATTCAGAAGATGCCATTACATATCCATCAAAGAGATCTAAATCGGTTAATCCTACAATTACAGAACTATCAAGACGTGAAATTATGCCATCACTATTTAGTGAATGATCGCTACTTTGGTGGGCAAGAAGTTGACCTTTGATATCGATAACCATGGCTTGCGAAATATCGGGATTCAATAATCTTTCTGACCATAACCCGCGAACAACTAAAATACCTTTATCGGCTCCTACTTGAAGTAAGCCCACTTGCCAATCATTAACTTCGCCTTTGCCATCAACTTGGTTAGGGGCATTAAAGTCTGCAACGTAATTACCTGATACTTGAACCCAGCGATTGATAGCTTCGGCGGGTAATCCTTCACGCGCTTTAGTAATGGTTTCCAGTGGAACTACGGTGTAATCAACAAAAGTGGAAGTGAGCAAACTTTCTTTCAACGCTTTTGCTCGATCTAACTGCCATAATCCCAAAGCAAAAAAAATAGCCGCAATTGTTAAGACTGCAACGCCTTGCGTGAGCTTTGAAGCTAGAGAACTACTGGTCGGTGCTGTCATCGCTTCGATCAATACCCATAAAACGTTTGTAGAAACTGCGCATTAAGAAGACTACCGCGATAATTAAGATGGCAATAGTGAGTGAGCCCGCAGCGCCTACCTCATAGTTTTTTTGCATGGCATAATCATTGCATGCAATCAGATGCTCAGTTCTCCTACAACGATAGGTATGGCGTGCGCCCTGCCAATCGCTGGGTCGCCCCGGCCGTTGTTTTCGCCATTCTGGGAATTAGCTGGCTAACGTGGGCCGGGCTTCATCATTCAAATCCCAATATCCGTGCATCTATTATTTCTTTTACCGCAACCACTGACCGAGAGATATCTCTACGGTATGAAGTTATTCGCAAAGATAAAGATCAGCCCATCATCTGCACGTTAGTTGCACGTGACTATGATAAAAATGTTGTCGGACAGATTGAGGATGAAATTGCCCCTGGCCTATCAGCGCTTCAACAAATCACTGCTATTCCTACGCGTAGTCAGGCGGTAAATGCTGATGTGGTCGATTGCCGAATTAAATAAGTTGTAGGCCCCCATACCCACCTAGTACCTTTACGCCTTATGAGCACACAGACTTGGCTAACGCAGGAAGCTGCTGATCGTTTGCGCGCCGAATTAGAAAACCTTGAAGGTCCTGGTCGCAAAGAAGTCACGGCCAAGATTGAAGCAGCACGCGCTGAAGGTGACTTAAAAGAAAATGGCGGCTACCACGCAGCCCGTGATGAGCAAGGAAAAATGGAAGCGCGAATCCGTCAGTTAAAGCAGATGCTTGAAAACGCACATATAGGAACTCCCCCAGCAATTGCCGATGGAAAAGTTGGGGCAGGAATGGTTGTTACCGCCGAAATTGCCGGCGATGAAATGAAATTTTTACTTGGTTCACGCGAAATATCTTCAGGAGACCTTGATGTTTACAGTGAAAAATCTCCACTGGGTGAAGCTGTCATGGGCGCTGAAATCGGAGCTAGCGTTTCTTACACCGCACCTAACGGACGTGAAATAAAGGTAGTGATTAAGTCTGCCGAGTTTTACGCTTAGTTAGAAGAGTTTTTATATTTTCTAACGCTTAACGGAACAAAGATCACCATAATTAATACCATATAGAAAATCGACGTAATTAATGGGTGTTGGCTAGGAAAAGAGTTAGCGGTTGCACCAAATTCATTTTGAAGTCCAAAGAGCTCACGGCATGCTGCCACCATTGTTGAAACCGGGTTCCACTCAGCCACATACTGCAAAGCCTTTGGCATACCTGTTGTTGGCGCAAATGCATTTGAAAGAAAAGTCATTGGAAAGGTAATTAAGAAACTCACATTTTGAACTGTTCGTGCATCTTTAACTGCTAGGCCTGCATAAATCCCTGTCCACGATAAGGCGTAACCAAAGAGAAGCAGGAATACGAAAGCACTAAAGACCGATAAAACACTTGCCGTTGGTCGCCAGCCCACTGCAAAACCAGCAGCGGCCATAACAACTAATACTAAAATGTTGAGAAGTGAATCTCCTAGCGTGCGTCCAACTACTAGCGCTGAACGAGCAATAGGAAGAGATCTGAAACGATCAATCAAACCTTTCTTCATATCTTCAGCTAATCCAGATGCAGTTGCCGCCAAAGTAAATGCCACGGTCTGAACAAAGATTCCTGGCATGAGCAGTTGTACATATCCGCCTGGCTGACCAGTAGAAATTGAGCCACCAAATACAAAGCGAAATAGAAGTACAAACATGACCGGTTGAATGGTAGAAAAGATTAGAACTTCTGGCACACGGGCCAACTGCAATAGTTGACGCTTTGTAATGATCAAGGAGTCCGTGATTGCGTTTTTCATTTCTTTCCCCTTCTCTTGTCTTTAACCGGTTCCGCTTCGCTTTCTTCGGCAACATGACCAGTCAGAGATAAAAAGACATCATCAAGTGAAGGGCGCTTAAGACCAATATCGAGTGGATGAATTTTGGCTTCATCAAGGGCGCGTAGTGCATCCATAAGTGCGATTGAGCCAGTAGTTACTGGAGCAGATATAGTTCGAACATCGGTGTGCGTTGCGCTTCCGCTGATTCGGGCAATGATATCTTGAGCCCTAGCAATATCAGCATTTTCAACAGTTATCTCTAACCGTTCTCCACCAACCTGCCTCTTAAGTGCATCTGATGTTCCGCGCGCAATAACTTTTCCATGATCAATAACTGCAATCTCATCAGCTAATTGATCAGCCTCTTCTAAATATTGAGTTGTAAGCAAAAGGGTCACACCACCTTTTACTAACTCTTGAATAACTTCCCACATCTCTTGGCGGCCACGTGGGTCTAGCCCAGTCGTTGGTTCGTCAAGAAATAAAACTTTCGGTTGCACGATAAGTGATGCTGCTAAATCCAATCGGCGACGCATTCCACCTGAATACGTCTTAATTGGTCGGCGTGCGCTATCGGTTAATGAAAACCTTTCCAACAAATCTTCAGCTCGCTTTATTGATGCAACCTTGCCTAAGTGATACAAACGGCCAAACATCACCAAGTTATCCCAGCCCGTTAGCGTTTCATCAACAGCTGCATATTGACCAGATAAACCGATAAGTTCGCGAACTTTGTCTGGATGTTTAATGACATCAATTCCTGAAACTGTCGCACTACCCGAATCAGGTTTTAATAATGTTGCGAGAATTCTCACAGTTGTCGTTTTTCCTGCACCATTTGGACCTAATACGCTTAAAACAGTGCCTTCTTCAACATCAAGAGATAAATCATCTAAAGCTTTCACCTCACCATTGCGATAGGTCTTTACGAGGTTTTGGGCAATAATTGACTTCACACGGTAACCTTACAACATGTCTAAAACTCCTCCGATTAACGCATCAGCTAAGGCACACACCCACAAGGAAATCATGATCATCCTGGGCGGCCTTATGACTGGAATGCTCCTTGCAGCCCTCGACCAAACTATCGTTTCAACAGCGCTTAAAAATATTGTTGAAGAGTTTGATGGCCTCAACCACTACACATGGGTTGTTACCGCCTATCTACTTACATCAACGGCATCCACACCGCTGTACGGAAAGATTTCAGATATCTATGGGCGCCGCATTGTGTTTCAGTTCGCAATTGTTACCTTTTTATTAGGTTCATTGCTTGCTGGAGCATCACAAAACATGGAGCAGTTGATTGCAACTCGCGCTTTGCAGGGACTTGGTGCCGGCGGTTTGATGGCGTTAACTTTCGTAATTATTGGAGACATCGTTCCTCCACGCGAACGTGGCAAGTACCAGGGTTACTTTGGCGCAGTATGGGGTTTGTCCTCAGTAGCTGGCCCATTGCTAGGCGGATTCTTTTCTGATCACACACAAATCCTAGGTATTACTGGCTGGCGTTGGATTTTCTACATTAACTTACCAATCGGAATTGCTTCTCTCATTATCACTTCAGCTGTTCTACATATTCCTAAAGTTAAGCGCGATCATTCAATCGATTATTTGGGCGCTGTACTCATGGTTGTATCTGTTTGTTTGATTCTTCTTTCTGTTTCAATCTACGGACCTCAATATGGATGGGGCGATAGCCGCACGGTTACATACGCGGTTATCGGTGTTTCACTCGCTGTTATCTTCCTATTCTGGGAAGGCAAAGCTAAAGAGCCAATCCTTCCTCTCTATCTATTCAAAAACCATACCTTCTCTGTTACATCAGCTCTTGGGGCGGTAATTGGTGCTGGAATGTTTGGTGCAATTGTTATGTTGCCTCTCTACTTCCAGGTTGTAAAGGGTTACACAGCAACTGAAGCTGGCCTCAAGTTGATTCCTTTGATGCTTGGAATAGTTTCCACATCAATTGTTTCAGGCAAAATGATTTCCAAGCACGGTCACTACAAGCGCTTCCCAATCATGGGTACAGCGATTATGACCGTTGGTATTTTGCTGATGACTCGTTTGCAGATTGATACGCCTTATTGGCAGATTTCAATTTATGCAATCATGGTCGGTGCTGGCCTTGGTCTTTCAATGCAAACCATTGTTATTGCACTCCAAAATTCAGTTGAATTTAAGGATATGGGTGTTGCAACTAGCTCTAACACTTTCTTCCGCTCACTTGGATCCGTCTTCGGAACGGCGATCTTTGGAAGTATTTTGACTAACCGTGTAGTCCATTACATGTCAGTAGGCTTTGGCGACTTAGCAAAAACTAATCCAACGGCTGTTGCTGGCTTTGATAAAGCTCAATTAGAAATTCTTACAACTAATACGGCAGTACTCAAGACCTTCCCACCTGTAATTAAGCAGACTGCGTTAGAAGCTTTCGTTAACTCTTTCCACGTTGTTTTCTATGCAGCAGCGCCAGTAACGGCCCTTGGATTATTACTCGCATTTATGTTGCGTGAAACTCCTCTGCGTACGACCCAGGATTATGCCGCAGCGCGTGAAGATGCAGCAGGCGAATCACTCGGTTAATGCAATCCCCATTTAAGGATCTTCCCCGAGAAGTTCCTGCGCTTGTCGCAGCATCCTTTTTTGTGGCAGTAGGTTTTGGAATCATCTTGCCTGTTATCCCTGTGTTCGCAAAGTCTTTCGGCGTCAATAATGCAGCGATTGGTTTGATGGTTTCAGCATTTGCGATTACTCGTTTTGCCTCCGGATTAATCTCTGGAACTTTGGTAGATAAATTTGGCGAACGCGCAGTATTTTCATCTGGCGTTTTTATGGTTGCCTTCTTTACTTTCTTAGCTGGTCTTGCGCAAAGTTATGATCAACTTCTGGTATTTCGAGCCGCCGGTGGACTTGGTTCATCAATGTTTTCTGTGGCGGCGGGTTCAGTGATTATGCGTTCAGTTGATGATGCTCACCGTGGTCGAGCACAGTCGGTCTATCAAGGCGCATTTCTTCTAGGTGGAATTGCGGGCCCAGCAATTGGTGGATTGCTCTCTGTGATTTCATTACGAGCGCCCTTTTTTGTTTACTCTGTGCTGCTTCTTTGCTCTGGAACAGTTGCTTTCTTCTTTCTTAAAGGCGATAAAATCGGCAGAGTTGATAAGAGTGTAGATACCTCAAATCACACAACAGTGCGTGAAGCGCTAGCAATGAAGCCATATCGAATTGCACTCATTCTTGCCTTCATCGGTAGCTGGGTTTTCTTTGGTCTTCGAGCATCTATCTTGCCAATTTTTGTTACCGAGGAATTGCATTCCACGACCGCGGTTGTAGGTTATGGATTAGCTATATCTGCCGTCATTCAAGGGGCCATACTTTTGCGAGCAGGGCGTTTTTCTGATGAGAAAGGTCGCCGTGCTGCATCAATAATTGGCGCTAACGTTGTTTTTGTTGCAGTACTACTTCTGACTTTTGCGGTTCATATCTGGATGTACTTGCTGGCAATGGCAATCCTTGGTCTAGGTGGTGCTTTTCTATCCACTGCCCCCGCCAGCATTGTCGGCGATGTTATTCACGGCAAAGGTGGCAAAGTAATTGCAATCTTCCAAATGGCAGGAGATGCCGGAATGATGGTCGGACCAATTGTTATCGGCGCAATTTCAGATCTTTATTCATATCGCACAGCCTTTGGTTTATCGGCGGCAATCTTTGTTATTGCACTTGCTATGGTCTATCAAATTCCAGAGACCAGAAATGTCGAAGAGCCCCAGGTTAAAAACCTGAGGCCCCTCGATGAAGATCTTTAATTAGTCGCTGCTACGCAATATTGAAAGCAGACGCAGAACCTCTAGATATAGCCACACAATTGTGACCATTAATCCAAAAGCGGCACGCCATGATTCAGCTTGCGGTGCTCCAGCGTTGATTCCCTTTTGAATTTGATCAAAATCTAGAATCAAGAAGAAGCTAGCAAGAACCATTCCGCCAGCAGCAATAATTAAACCAAAGCCACCAACGCTATAGATGCTTGCGCCAAAGAATGACCCAATGAATGAAAGCAAACCTAAAACTAGGTAGCCGATCAATGCTGTCATTAATACCTTAGTGAACTTAGGTGTAACACGGATTCGTCCGCTCTTATAAGCAAACAACATTCCAGTAAATGCACAGATCGTCACGATTACAGCCTGGCTAACAATGCCTTGGTAGTAACTGTTATAGATATGTGAAATCGTTCCAAGTGCTAAGCCTTCAAAAGCTGCATATGCAATTGCCAAAGCTGGCTTAACGCTTTTACTAAAGCTATTAACCATTGCAAGTGCAAAACCACCAAAGACTCCAAGCATCATTGCGCCTGTGCCAAGGTTGAGTGTCCATGCAGCTGCGCCAACGGCGACAAGTACTGCAAATAAAATTCCTGTACGAGTGACTACATCGTCAATCGTCATGCGACCAGTGCGTATCGATGATGCAGCTGGTGCGTTGTAAAGATCTTCCATCGCTGCTGGGTCTGAGTTAATTGTGCTCGGATCAAATGCAGCGTATCCACGCTGATTAAACGCCCGTCCTAAAAC
>CAFBLC010000023.1_pt1 | contig 23200 bp, 18 predicted proteins | sample 7268011 | NCBI WGS metagenome assembly CAFBLC01 (sample SAMEA6814023, study PRJEB35770) | uncultured Actinomycetes bacterium | biome: Freshwater; feature: Freshwater reservoir; material: water | place: Czech Republic | collected 2016-04-20 | depth 30m m
CATTGCAGTTGATGGTGGTGAACAAGAGGTATTCGTTCACTACTCAGCAATCCAAGGAAACGGTTACAAGTCCCTTGAAGAGGGTCAGGCAGTTTCATTTGAGGTCGTACAGGGTCCAAAGGGTCCTCAGGCTGATGCAGTAAACCCTGCCTAATTAAAACCGCTTTATAAATAACCCTCACTGGAAACAGTGGGGGTTATTTTTTTGGTACAGGTGGAATCTCACCAACTTTTAACCTACGTGCATTAACTTCTTTCACAGGAGATAAATCTTTTCCCTTTTTCCATGCATCTAAATATTTCCACGGCAGAACTTCTCCGCGACGCACCCACCATGTATCAGCAGGCGTTGGCCAAGAAATACCAAAATGTAAATGTGAAGCCGTTCCGCGTGCACTTCCCGTAGTTCCAATGGAACCAAGTACACGCCCCGCTATTACAGAAACCCCAGGTTGAATACTGGCCGGAATCGATTGCAGATGAGATCCGTAATAGCGCAGACCATCTTCGCCAATAATTGAAACGTATAACCCCCCGCGATCGATACCTAAATTAGTTTTACCGCTCCATAAATCTGTGCGGTTTACTTCATCAACCACACCATTAATGGGTGCTACAAATTTGCAACCTTTTTTAGCCAAAATATCTGTGGCGGCATAATCATGATGGGCACGGGCATAGTTGACAGTGCAATCTGCCACCGGAAATATATAAATAGGCGCTGCAGTTGCTTGAGCCATTGGCAGGAGCAAAAAAAGGCCGATGAGCACAGAAAAGCGGCGCATATTCATATGAGCGACCTTATCTTTGCAACCTTAGAATTAGCCCCGTAACATACGCATGCACTCAAAGAAGTTTTTAGGGGCGGTAGCTCAGTTGGTTAGAGCCCAGAACTCATAATTCTGTCGTCGTCGGTTCGAGCCCGACCCGCCCCACTCTTATTCCAATTACCTCTAATCCTAGATTTAAGAATTCTTAGATGGCAGACTCACGCACATGAAAAAGCAGAAAGAACGAAAAGCATCTACTGCCCTTATTCGTGATCGCAGGACGCTTTCAACCCAGCGAATTGTCTTTCTTGTTATCGCCGCAGCTGCGCCATTAGCCGCGATGATTGGCAATGTTCCCCTTGCGATTGTGTACGGAAATGGGGCTGGGCTCCCAGTTGCTTATCTTGTTGCAGCTGTGGTTCTTATTTGTTTTTCTACAGGTTATGCCGCGATGAGTCGCCGGGTAATTAACACCGGTGCTTTTTATACTTATATTTCTCGCGCACTTGGAAAAGACATTGGAGTAGGCGCTGCTTATTTAGCCCTCTCCTCATACACAGCAATGACGTGTGGTCTAGCTGCTGCTTTTGGCTATTTCATGCACGAGTTAATTCTTTCTGCAGCAGCTATTAATGTTCCTTGGTTTCTGCTATCAGCTATTGGCATAGCAATTGTTGGACTATTGGGTTATCGCTCTGTAGATCTTTCGGCGAAAATACTGGGTTTTCTCATGATTGCCGAGTTCGCAGTGCTTGTTGTATTTGAAATTATCGTGATTGCTAAAAATGGCTTGGCATCTTTTCCCCTAGAGAGTTTTTCATACCACCAAGCAAGCTCTGGAACTTTTGGCATTGCTGCCCTCATTGCATTTACTAGCTTTATTGGTTTTGAATCTGCCGCATTGTATGGAGAAGAAACTAAAAACCCCGAGCGCAGTATTCCACGAGCAACCTACATTGCCGTAACTTCAGTTGGTATTTTCTATGTTTTCACAACCTGGATAATTATTGGCGCTACAGGTATCTCTAAACTACAAACTCAAGCGACTGCCGATGGCGGAGTCTTTGTCCTCAATCTTCTCAATCAATATGGTGGCGAGATTCTTTTCGATATAGGAGCGGTTCTACTTTGTACAAGTGTGCTAGCTGGTTTTTCTGCTCTCCACAATGCAGCAAGCAGATACTTATTCGCACTGGGGCGTGAAAATATCGCCCCCCGCATCTTCGGCGAATATCACAAAGATTATTTCAGTCCACACATTGCAAGTCTGGCTATAACAGGAATCACGTCAGGGGTGGCCGTTGCCTTTGCCATTGGCGGCGCAGATCCTTACCGAACCTTTGCTGCCAGCTTAATTGCAGTAGGAACACTGGGAATTGTTGGATTACAGGCTTTTGCCTCTTTGTCAGTCATTGTTTTCTTTTCGAAGCGCAAAGATCGAAAACTATGGGAAAGTTTCTTGGCACCCCTTATTGGCTTTATCGGGTTGATGGCCGCCTTTTTCTTGGCCGCCGTGCATTACAACACCCTAACTGGCACAGATAACAAGTTAATTAACTTGGTTCCTGTTCTTCTCATATTCATTACCGCTGCTGGCATCCTCAATGGAATTCGTATTAAGAAGACCAAGCCGGTCGTTTATGCAAAGTTAGCTTCAACGCAACTGCGAGCTCGCAAGGTGACAGATTTAGATATCCCTCACGTTGATTACAGCAAAAAGTATTGCCTAGTTGGCGCTGGTCCTGCTGGACTTGTTATGGCCAGAGCGTTAATTAAAGAAGGTGTCCCTTTTGATTGGTATGAACGTAATTCCAATGTAGGTGGCATTTGGGATATGGATAATCAGGATTCTCCTATGTACGACTCATGCCATTTTATTTCTTCTAAATACACAAGTGGGTTTTACGGCTTTCCAATGCCCGCTGATTATCCGGACTACCCATCATGGACTCAAATCCGTGATTACATCCGAAATTTTGCAGATACATACAATCTAAAGGATCGCGTGAAGTTTGGTGTCTCAGTCTTAGATGCCCAGCCAATTGATAACGATCAATGGCACATAAGTTTTTCTGATGGAAAGTCGCAGATTTATGAAGGTTTGATAAATGCAACAGGTGTTACTTGGCATGCAAATCGTCCGCATATTAAGGGCGAAGAAAATTTCAAAGGCACAATCATGCACTCGGTTGAATATCGAACTGGATCACAATTTGATGGAAAGCGTGTATTGATAGTTGGTGCAGGCAACTCTGGCGTAGATATTGCTACTGATGCTGCGTTACATTCTAAGCAAGCGTTTTTATCTGTACGACGTGGATATCGTTTTATTCCAAAGTACATCTTTGGCGTACCTACCGACGCACTCATTTCAGGAAAAATTGCCCCTCCTAAAGGTGTTTCTATTTCAGGGGATGTCACAAAGATGATTGACACATTGGTTGGAGATTTAACCCGCTACGGTCTGCCTAAGCCTGACCATGATTTATTAGCTTCTCACCCAATTATGAATACACAAGTACTTCATCACCTTGGGCACGGAGATTTGATTGCCAAAGCAGATATCGAAGAAATTACTGAAGACGGTGTCAGATTTAAAGACGGTAGTTTCGAACAAATAGATCTCATTGTTCTGGCAACGGGATATTCCTATTCGGTTCCATATCTCGAGCAAGGCGAAGATGAATGGCGAGATGGTCGCCCTCAACTGTATTTGCGAATTCTCTCTCGTAAACACCTCAATCTTTACTTTATTGGCTATGCCGAATTTGCAGATGCTGCATATCGCCGATTTGATGAGATGGCGCAAATGGTGGTTCTTGATATTCGCGCACGCACTACTGGCCTGAATTATCCAGAGCTTGTTGAGTTACGAAAATCAGATAATCCTGACCTTGCCGGTGGCCACAAATATATTGATAGCCCACGACACACTAATTACATCGAAGTTGAAACTTATCTGAACCACTTAGCAATTCTGCGAGATCGATTTGATTGGCCAGAAGTAGATGAATCTACGTACCAATCACTTACTCGATAATCTCCCAGACACCATTAACTTGGCGTGCGATGCCACGTTGTTCTAGTTCCTTTAAATAGCGCTTGTGTCCGCGTTCGCCTTTTCCAACAAATAGCGGCATCAGCTTTGGAAGTGCGCTTGGAAATAACATGGCAATTCGAACTAGCCATGATTCGCTAGGTTTTGGATAGACCTCAAATTTTGGCTTATCCAGGATTTTTAGAAAAGCTTTTACAACATCCTCAGTTTTTTGAGGTGGATCCATAAACTGAAGTGAATTTCCACCTTCAACCGCTTCGCGATGCAACATAGGCGTATCAGTGGCTGAAGGCATAACCGAACCTACTTTTATTCCCTTAGCCATAAAATCTAAACTCATAGAAAGCATCGCACCACGTAAGCCAAATTTAGACACTGTATACATAGGAGTTTCGCCCAATGGAAAAATCCCACCCAATGAAACTGTCGTGACGATGCGTGGATCGCTAGATTTTTTAAGCAAATCTATGCAGGAGCGAATTACCACAAGAGGTGATCGAAGATTAATGTCGAGCTCATACTCAATACTCTCAAGACTTCTTTCATCAAATCGATCTGTGGTTGTTATAGCTGCATTCGGAATTAAAACATCAACACGACCATATTTATTCTCAATCTCTTTAATCGCAGCAGCAATTTCTTCTCGATTAGTTAAGTCCAAGGCAATGAAATGATGGTTTGAACCTGTAAGTTCTGCAGCTACTTTTTCTAGACGCGTTTTATTGAGATCAAGTAAGACCAACTGTGCCCCACGGCCAGAGAACTCTCGGGCCAGATGTGAACCTATTCCGCCGGCTCCACCAGTTATGACAATTACCTTGTTGCTGAAATTAAAACTCATAATTTAAAGAATACCTCACGGGTCCCCGTTAAGGCTGATAACAGTCTGGTGCCATCGAGAGCGGTATTTTGTTGCTATCTCGAACAGCACATGAAATTAAATCTTGACCCGACCAGACCTCGGTCCATTTTCCATCAACACGCTTGACGATTGTGGCATGGCCACTTCGTCGATAATTAACTGCAAGTAGACGAAATTCGCCGTCAGTTTTCTGGATATGAACAATTACATCCTTTAATTTGAGGTCAATAAGAAATGGTGACTGTGAGGCGTAATTTTTCTGATAATCATTGGTGTAACCAAAGCTGGCGCTGTAATACATCACGGGGTTATCTGTTTGCATGGTCGATCCACAGTCAGGGGAAATTGCAAGTACCGCTTTAGTTTCCCCACGGAAATAAGCCTTGATGTAGTCGTAATGCTTATCATCGCTCAGGTTAGTTGACGAGTTAGTTGCACTGTCGACCTTAAATTTATTGGCCAACATAACCTCATCAACAGCGGTGATTACCTTAGTGGCATTAGTTTTCCACATTGAATAATAAGAGTCATCGTTCACACATCCAGGAAATTGCGCTTCAACCCCGGGTGAATTGTCGTTAATAATGCTGTATCCATCTGGGCTAATCCACCAAAGATCTACGGGAGAAGCTTTAACTAAAGGCGCTACACCAGCAAGTTTGCTTTGGACTTGCGAAAGTAGCGCAGCATTAGTTTTAACGTTAGTCACAGAATTTGAACATCCGGCAACGGACATGAGCAATGCCCCAGCAATAAGCGAAGTTACTACGGCGCGATAGACATTGCTTTGGTTCACTTTTGTTATAACAAGTCAAAGCGATCGGCGTTCATCACCTTGGTCCAGGCGGCGACAAAATCTTTAACAAACTTTTCCTTGTTATCGCTTTGTGCATAAACCTCGGCATATGAACGAAGAATTGAGTTGGAACCAAAGACTAGATCTACACGTGTAGCAGTCCAATCAACAGTTCCGCTCTTGCGATCACGGATGTTGTAGAGGTTCTCCCCTGCTCGCTCCCATGTGTACTTCATGTCAGTGAGGTTAACGAAGAAATCAGTTGAAAGTGTTCCAACATTCTTAGTGAATACACCATGTGATGTACCAGCGTGATTAGTGCCAAGCACACGCATGCCGCCAATAAGGACAGTCATTTCAGGAGCTGTCAGGCCCATCAATTGAGTTCTATCAAGAAGTAACTCTTCAGGTGATACTGCGTAATCTTTCTTTATCCAATTGCGGAATCCATCATGAATTGGTTCAAGAACTGCGTAGCTTGCAATATCGGTTTGATCTTGTGTTGCATCACCGCGACCTGGTGCAAATGGAACTGAAATCTTTACACCTGCTGCAGCTGCGGCTTTTTCGACTCCGATATTTCCTGCCAGCACTATGACATCAGCGATACTTGCGCTAGTTTCCTTAGCTATTGGTTCTAATGCGGCAAGAACCTTATTCAAACGTGCGGGCTCATTGCCTTCCCAACTACGTGCAGGCTCCAAACGAATTCGAGATCCATTTGCACCACCACGAAGGTCAGATCCGCGGAATGTTCGTGCGCTATCCCAAGCCGTTGATACCAACTCTGAAACAGATAACCCTGTTGCTTCAATCTTTGCTTTTACTGCGCCAACATCATAAGAAGTTGTTCCTGCAGGAATCGGATCCTGCCAAATCAATTCTTCTGCAGGGATATCAGGACCGATGTAGCGAACCTTTGGGCCCATATCGCGGTGCGTTAATTTAAACCAAGCACGGGCGAATGCATCATCTAGGTGCGCAGGTTCTGCGTGGAACTTCTTAGAGATTTCTAGATAAATCGGATCAATGATCATTGCCATATCTGCATCGGTCATCATTGGGTTGTAGCGTATTGATGAATCCTCAACATCTACTGGCTTATCAGCCTCTTGAATATTTGTTGGCTCCCACTGATGCGCTCCTGCCGGAGACTTTACAAGTTCCCACTCATGCTTAAATAGCATTTCAAAATAACCGGCATCCCACTTAGTTGGCTCTGTTGTCCAAGCACCTTCAATGCCACTAGTTACTGTGTTGCGACCAACCCCACGCTTTGTATGGTTGTTCCAACCCAAACCTTGTTCAAAAATATCTGCAGCCTCTGGCGCTGGTCCCAACAATGATGCATCACCATTTCCGTGAGCTTTACCAACTGTGTGTCCGCCTGCTGTTAACGCAACGGTTTCTTCGTCATTCATCGCCATGCGCGCAAAAGTTTCGCGAATATGTTGAGCAGTTAATAGTGGATTTGATACTCCATTAATTCCTTCTGGATTAACATAAATTAATCCCATCTGAACCGCTGCCAATGGATTTTCTAAAGAGCTGGCATCTGTTGTGTCTGCATATCGCTCATCACTTGGCTTCATCAATTCTGATTCTGATCCCCAGTAGATATCTTTTTCTGGATGCCAAACATCTTCTCGCCCAAAGGAAAATCCAAATGTCTTGAGCCCCATGCTTTCATAGGCGATAGTTCCGGCAAGAATAAATAAATCAGCCCAGCTCAATTTATTTCCATACTTTTGCTTAATAGGCCATAGCAATCGACGTGCTTTATCTAGATTGCCGTTATCTGGCCATGAATTAAGTGGAGCAAATCTAAAACTTCCAGTACCTGCACCACCACGCCCATCGGCCACGCGATACGTGCCTGCAGAATGCCATGCCATGCGAATCATTAATCCACCGTAATGTCCCCAATCGGCTGGCCACCACTCTTGGGTTTGGGTCATGAACTGGTGTAGATCGCTTTTTAATGATGCAAAATCTAATGTTTTAACTTCTTTGCGGTAATCAAAATCTTCACCGAAAGGATTTGTCTTACGATCATGCTGATGAAGAATCTCTAACTTGAGCACCTGGGGCCACAAATATGTGTTTGAATCGCTTTCTTGAGTGTTTGCACCGTGTGCTACTGGGCACTTTGCGTCCATGATTCCCCCTGTTTATCGCATTCAATTGTGCTCAGTATGGATGCACCGGTACGGGCTCGCAAATTAGGAGAGATAGGCTGAGTGCATGAGCAGAGCAATAAAGAAGTGGACCGCTCGCGATGCCAAGAAATGCATCATTATTCCCAGCGATTTAGATCACAAATATTCGCGTGGCGTACTTGGTGTCATTACTGGTTCTGCGCAATATCCAGGCGCTGCGGTTCTCACAACTTCGGCAGCAGCTGCAACCGGAATTGGAATGATTAGATTTCATAGTTCTTCTGGATTAGCCCACCTTGTTTTACATTCCACGCCTTCATGTGTCGTGCAACCAGGAAAAGTGACTGCTTGGCTAATCGGTTCAGGAATTCCTTCGAAAAAGTATTCAGATGTAACATCTTGGCTGCGCCACCGATGGTTTGTTTTGGCGCACAAACAAAATGTTCCAACAGTTCTCGATGCGGGTGCATTGAATTTAGCTGGCTCTTTAAATCAGCCAACGCTTATTACGCCACATAGCGGTGAACTTTCGGCTCTACTTACCGCCCGTGGTCTTCCTGTTTCACCTGAAGCTATTGAGGGAGATCCTAAAAAGTGGGTACGCACTGCCGCGCAAACTTTAGGTGTAACGGTTTTACTTAAAGGCTCAGTTACATATGTGGCAAATGACGATGTGCTCATTGAACTACCAGCTGCAACTTCATGGCTGGCAACTGCCGGAAGCGGTGATGTTCTTGCGGGAATTATTGGTGCATTAGTTGCAACCAACACAATTGAAATTCTTAATGACATTAATCGATTAGCCGAAGTAGCTGCTACAGGTGCTTTCATTCATGCACAGGCTGCAAAGATTGCATCTAGGGGTGGCCCTATATCTGCAGAAACGATTACAGCCCAGATCTCTGGTGCCATCTCTCAATTACTAAAGTAGTTTCTTGCCAGTGGAGTAATTATTTACTTGAGGTTTAACCTTGAAGACATGAACACGCGCTTATTAGTAGTTGTCGATGATGTATTTGAAATGTCCACATTAGTTGCGACTCTGCGACTCAACGAGATAGATGTAATCGGAGAAGCGAAAAGTGAAGGCGTCGCAATCAATTTACTTCGGCGTTTGCAACCAGATGTGATTTTACTGGATATGAATACTGTCGGTATATCTGCAGTAAAAATCGCAGAGAAAATGCGAAAAATAGATGAAAACGTTGGGATTGTCATTCTCAATAATTGTTCCGATCTTCGCTTCATGGGCGAATCTAATGACGAAATTCCGATCGGTTCAAAAATACTTATTAAGAAATCAATAGTAGATTTCACGGTTTTATGTAAGGCGATAAATGAATCAAAAATCGCAGCGTGCGAAAAACATAAAGTGCAGTGGATAAATGGAAACACATCGTTCCAAGAAAAGGCAGTTACGGGTTTGATGGCCCATCTAACCAATACTCAAGCTGAAGTTCTGCGATTAGTTGCAGATGGGATGACAAATGCTCAAATTGGCCGTACCCGATATGTCAGTGAAAAGGCTGTGGAACAGGTAATTTCCCGAGTTGCACAAGAGTTGAATGTGCAACTAGATAGCAATAAGAATATGAGAGTGCAGCTAGTTGGAGAGTATTACCGTTGGCTAGGCGCGCCTCACCACTAATTCCCATGCTCAACTCGGTAAAGTTCCCCGTTATGGAGCTGCAAGAAATTCGTAATCGATGGAACGAAGTCCTCGATGCAGTCCTGGAAGTTGATCGAGTCTCATGGTTATCTTTTTTTGATGCCCGATTAGCAGAATTCGATGGAACCGTTCTGACTCTAGACTTTTCCGATGCCCGTAAACTTTCAAGCTCTCATGAATTCTCGCAGGTTCGCATCAATCAACACCAAATTTTAACTCAAGCCATATATAAAGTTTTTAATATCGAGGTCAGGATCGCTGAACAATGAAATTTCGAGCAACACTAACTGCTTTTTCTTTAGCCCTACTGGTCATTGGCGTGCCTAGTGCTGTGGCCGCGACTACATCGTTGACAATGTCAGTGCGCCAAACTCCTTCCGTCTCTGAATCCGTTGTAACTTTTTACGGAGCTATCAATCCCGCCAAATCAGGACTGAGCGTGAAGATTCAAAGTAACTCTTCTGGTGCTTGGAAAAACACGCGTTACGAAGTAAAAACGACAAAGGCTGGTACTTGGAAAACCACTGCGGTGGCAACCTCTTTTGATGTTCCAATTAAATATCGCGCGCAAGTCAGTGTGAAAGGAAAAATTACATACTCCCCCATTAGAACTATCACCATTAAAAAATTGCCCGAGATTTCGATGGCTGATCCATCGTTGGTTATTGATCAGTTGGGACCTGGCGGGCGTATCCACGGGGCTGACATAAGCAGATGGCAACACCCAAATGATAAGCAGATTGATTTTGCCAAAGCATATGAATCTGGGCTTCGATTCGTGATGATCAAAGCATCAGATACGCGCGATGATGCCGATGCACTTTCATTGAAATATTTAGTGATGGATCACGCAGCAGCCCAAGCTGCCGGTCTGTACACCGGCTTCTACCACTATGCGATTTTGCCTGATGTCACCGATCGTGACGCAATCATCCGTGATGCAACAGCACAAGCTCAAAAAGCAATTTGGCGGTTAGCTTCTATTGGTGGATATTCAGAGAGAGATCTTCCATATGCACTCGATCTTGAAAATAAGTGTGTCCGCTTATCAAGTTCAGGCGCTTGCCAACAGTATGCAACTCGTTCGAGTGTTACTTTATGGGCAGAAACTTTCTTAGAACTTCTAAAGACTAAAACTGGTAAAACTCCAATTCTGTATTCATATTCAAACTTCTTGGAAAGTTCTATGAATAAAAGTGCAATTCTTACCCAATATCCATTATGGCTTGCACAATATGCAATCGATCCTTTTAATCCCATTAACGCACCCGGACTAAAAGCTGGTGGTTGCTATGTTCATTCTTGGACAGGGGCCAACTGCGATTCTCAATGGACTGTTTGGCAGTACACATCGTGCGGAATTGCACCTAAATATGGTGTCCCTGGATCTCGATTGGACCTCAATTTATTTAGAGGCACACCTGGTGACTTTCTTAACTTAGCCAAAGGAAGTTGGATTCCTTCCACACTTGATTTAATGCCAAACAATGAACCTACACAAATGGTTATAAATGCCCAGTCTGCCAGCACAACAAACAAGTTAGTCACTTTTAAAGCAACAGTGGTGCGCCCCGATTCAACTCCTGTTGTCACAGGTTCGATTAAATTTGTTTTTGATGCCGCTACTACTCCAACAATTAAGCCAACTCAAACTGTCTTACGCGCAACGAGCGGTGAATGGACTCTTGCGATAAAAGGCGTTCCAGCTGGAGAATATTTTGGAAAAGTTATTTATACAGACGTCTCAAAGACTCATGCACAGAGTTTTCAACCAGCTACTTTCATTGTTGCGCAAGGCCCAACGCCGACACCAACGCCGACACCAACGCCTACATTGAAACCAACGCCTAAACCATCAACAGATGGGTGTGCTAAGCAGATTAAGAATTAATAGCTTCTTGTTCTTCTAGCAGTTGATCTAGAGCCTCAAGTTCACGATCAACAAGGTCTTCATAAGCAGATACTGAAGCTTTACGCTCTTTCGCACTCCACCCAAGCACTGGTGCAATTATTGCCGCAATGTCTTCTGCTAAATGCATCCCATGGTCTCGAGCTTCAAAAGCAATTCGCGTTCGCCGTGAAATAACATCGTCAACAGTACGAGCGCCTTCATGGCTAGCTGCATAATAAATTTCTGCTTTTATATACAGAAGATCTGAGTCAACCTTGGTTGCCAATTGTGGATTTTCATTTATAAGTTCAAGAATTTCGCTAATCATGGATCCATAGCGGTTAAGCAAATGCCTAATTGTTTCTGCATCAAGGCCACTAGTTTCACTTAATCGTTCGACCTGTTGTTCCAATGCAAAGTATCCATCTGCGCCAACTAGAGGAAGTTTTTCAGTAACAGAATCTGGCTTAATAGCTCGGAGTTCAATGACTGCGCGATCAATTGCATCCTTTGCCATAACTCGATAGGTCGTATATTTACCGCCAGCAATACTGACAAAGCCTGCAGCTGGTCGATCAACAGTATGTTCGCGAGAAAGATTCGTTGTTGCTGAATTTTTATTATTTGCAACTAAAGGGCGAAGCCCTGCATAGACTCCGATGATATCTTGGGCTTTAAGTTTTGGAGACAGAACACGATTGGCTTGATCCAAGATGTACTGAACATCATCTCGAGTAGCAAAAGGTTCAGCCCGATCACCCGTATAAGGCGTATCAGTTGTCCCTACAATCCATTTATCTCCCCATGGAATAAAGAACAAAACAGAAATCGGGGTCTTTAAAATTATTCCAGCATTAGATTTAATTGCAGAACCTGGCAGCACAATGTGTACGCCCTTACTCATTGTTACACCATAGCCAGGCTTCAAATCAAACTTTGCATGCAGTTCATCGCTCCAAATTCCTGCGCACATCACCGTAGCCGTTGCAGTGATGTTGATTGTTTTTCCAGAAACCAAATCCTTAGCTTTAACGCCAACCACACGTTTGCCTTCACGAATGAGAGATTCTGCACTTACCCGTGTTGCAATGATTGCACCATGTCTAGCTGCTGTACGAGCAATTGTCATTGTGTGGCGGGCATCATCGACTTGAGCGTCAAAGTATTTAATAGCACCTGTAATCAGATCTGGACGAAGTGATGGTGCAATTTCATGAATCTGCTTCTGTCCAATGTGCTTGTGCCACGGTAAAGCACGCTGAAACCCACGCAACGCATCATAAAGAGCAAGACCGGCTCCAACATAAGTACGTTCTTTAAATTTTTCAGTCAGTGGAAACAAGAAACCGACAGGCTTTACTAAATGTGGCGAAAGTGATGACACCATTAATTCGCGTTCATGCAGAGCTTCGCGAACTAACTTAAAATCGTATTGTTCTAGGTAGCGAAGTCCTCCGTGAATAAGTTTGCTTGAACGAGATGATGTTCCTGATGCTAAATCTTGAGATTCAATTAACGCTACTTTGAGTCCGCGTGATGCAGCATCCAAGGCTGCTCCTGCTCCTGTGACTCCTCCACCAATAACTAAGACATCAAAAGATTCACTCGATAATTGCGAAATGGCGGCTGCACGCTGGTCGGGTCCGAGCTGTGAGCGGAACATAATCGTTGATTCTCCATTACATCTGGGTAGAGTAAGCCTAACTTAATTGTGAAGGGTTTTCACTACGTGAGATATGTCGGCAGTTTGGATCAGGGAACTTCAAGCACCCGCTTCATGATTTTTGATCACGCTGGCAAAGTAGTAGGAAAACATCAACTCGAACATCGACAGATCTTTCCCAAGCCTGGATGGGTTGAACACGATGCAGTTGAGATTTGGGAGCGGGTTCAAGAGGTCATCACCTCAGCGCTTAAGCAAGCCAACATTTTGGGCTCCGATTTAGCTGCAATCGGTATCACTAACCAACGCGAAACAACCCTTGTTTGGGATAAGAAAACAGGTGTGCCACTTGCCAATGCAATCGTTTGGCAGGACACCCGCACTACTGGTTTTCTAGCGACATTAACTCAGCCCCAAAAGGAAAGAATTCAATTCAAAACTGGTCTAACAATCGCACCGTATTTTGCGGCGAGTAAAATGAACTGGTTGCTTAATAATGTCGCAGGCGCAAACAGTGAAAACGCCATCATGGGAACAATTGATTCATGGTTGCTTTGGAATTTATCCGGCGGGGTTCAGGGCGGGCTTCATGTAACCGATGTTACAAATGCCAGTCGCACACTATTAATGGACCTTGAGACCCTTGATTGGGACGATGAATTACTAGAAATTTTTGGTATCTCGCGCACAATGCTTCCAATAATTAAGTCGTCATCAGAAACATATGCCTTCACAAATCCTCACGGTCCATTTGGTACTGCAGTTCCAATTGCAGGAATTTTGGGAGATCAACAGGCGGCTATGGTTGGCCAAACGTGCTTTGATCGGGGTGAATCAAAGACAACATATGGAACAGGTAACTTTGCTTTACTCAACACTGGTACCGAGATTGTTCGATCCAAAAATGGTTTACTGACTACAGTCTGCTTTAAGTTTGGCCAGGAACCAGCCAAGTATGCACTCGAGGGTTCGGTTGCAGTTACAGGTTCAGCAATCCAGTGGCTACGCGACCAACTAGGAATAATTAATAACGCCGCCGAGACCGAAAATCTTGCAGCCTCTGTCTCCGATACAGCTGGTGTGTATTTTGTTCCAGCATTTTCTGGATTATTTGCCCCCTATTGGCGAAGTGATGCACGCGGAGCAATTGTTGGTTTAACTCGTGCGGCAACTAAAGCTCACTTAGCACGAGCAGCCTTAGAAGCAATTTGTTATCAAACGCGCGATGTTATGGATGCGATGGTTGCCGACAGCGGTGTACCAATGAGTGAAATGCGAGTAGATGGTGGAATTACAGCAAACTCTTTGTGCATGCAGATGCAGGCAGACATTATGGGAATCGAAATCACTCGGCCACTTATTGGAGAAACAACAGCACTCGGCGCAGCGTATGCCGCAGGTCTTGCCGTTGGTTTCTGGAGTTCACAAGAAGAAGTTAAAAAGCAGTGGCAACAATCGCACCGGTGGACTCCAACGTCGACTCATGAAGTTCGAGAGGCTGGTTATAAGCAGTGGAAGAAAGCTGTAGAACGAACTCTGAACTGGGTTGATTAAAGTTGCATAAGTTTGACGCATAAAATCGTAAATTACTTAGTTCCAAAGGTAGAGTAACGGCACTATGGATCAGAGTAAAAAACTAAGCGCGGGCATTCTTCGCAATGATCGCATGATGGCCGATGGCCGAACGATTCGCTATTACGACACATCTGGTCAAAGCCGCAGCGCTAAAGATCTGCGTGAGGCTGAAGAACAACCAGCGATTGGTGAACTGCGCTTGGATCCGTTGGTCAATGAATGGGTTGCAATGGCGGCTCATCGACAAGGACGAATCTTTTTACCTCCTAAGGAACTTTGCCCTCTGTGTCCAACAACTGGTGAACTTTTAACTGAGATTCCTGAATCAGATTTTGAAGTAGTAGTTTTTGATAATCGCTCGCCATCACTTCGCCCACCAGTTGGTGATTGGGCATTGCCTGATCAAGTTGGTCCTGATACAGATTTAGGAACAGCTGCAGGAAAATGTGAAGTCATCTGCTTCACGGCAGAACATGGCAATGCATTTAAGGATTTATCGCCTAAACGCGTTCGAACCTTGCTTGAAGCCTGGATTGATCGAACCACAGAACTATCTCAAGAAGTTTTTATCGAACATATTGCACCATTTGAAAACCGCGGAGAAGAGATTGGTGTAACGCTGGCTCACCCACATGGACAGATTTATGCATATTCTTATATTCCGCCACGAGTTGAAAAAATGCTTGCAGCTGCAAATAAGTACAAGGAAGCTACCGGAAAAGTTCTATTTGATGAAGTCGTTGCACGAGAAATTCGCGATGAAGAGCGCATTATTGCGCGTAATGATCGCTGGATTGCCTTTGTGCCTTATGCAGCGCGATATCCATTTGAAATTCATATTGCACCACTTAATCCGGTTGCAGATTTAACTGGACTAAACGATCTAGATCGTGATGCATTTGCACCGATTGCACTTGAAGTTATGAAGCGCCTTGATGGAGTTTTTGGAATTGAAATGGCCTATATCGCCGCTTGGCATCAAGCTCCAGTTCGTGTTGGTCGCGATGTATTGCGCCTGCACTGGCAGATCACCAGCGTGCGTCGTGCACCAGGTAAATTAAAGTATTTGGCTGGTTCAGAATCTGCAATGGGTGCATTTATTATGGATATGCGTCCAGAACAATCAGCAGCACAACTGCGCGAAGTCGTTTTGTAAATTAGGGATTCAAAACAGAGTGCACTCGTTATTCAACGGGAGTAATTGACACCACTTCTACGCCACCAATTGCATCTAGCACGTTGAGTAAATCAGTGGGATCACTTCCTGGCACTGCCACAGTTATGTCGTCATAACCACGTCCATCTTCAGATTTAAGAACTGTGAGTCCACGAATATCTCCACCTGCCGCGCCAATTGCAGATGCAAGCAGGCCAAGTGAACCGGGGCGATCTGGAAGAGAAATATGCAATTTGAATTGAGCCATGAGAACAGAGTACCGCCTCTACATTTAACTTAGGTTACGCCTGGATTACCCAAGCACCTTTAACTGAAACTTTGATTTTAGCTAGCGGAGATTGCGCTGGTCCATTAACAACAGTTGCAGATTTGTAAGGGTCAAACTCTGCGCCGTGGCATGGACACTTCAATGTCTTGCTAGAACTTGAGTAAGCGACCGTGCAGCCTTGGTGAGTACAGATGGCTGAATAAGCAAACACCCCAGTTTTCGTTCTAAAAAGTACTGCCGGTGCTCCATTTGAAGCGACAAAATTATAGTTTGCACCCACTTTTATGGAAGCAAGCTTTACGATCTTATTGCCTGTACTTGATGCTGCCGAGTTAGTTGTAGAAGGTGACGCTCCAGCAAATATTTTTCCTACGCCAGCAAAAGCTACTGCTAATGCACCAGTAATTCCAACCCGCAACACGCTGCGACGCTCAAAAGACATTTCAATTCCCTTTCGTTTTCTTGCTCCATTTTTAACCAACAGTAACAAATAAGACAACCACATCACTGCGTACGCGCTATCACTAGCTAAAAAGTACGGGGAAACATGGAAACTGCTTGCCAGCCATAAACCCACCGACATTGAAAAACCGCCAAAAGCCGCTAAGCGCGGTGCGACCCATAAAAGAGTTGCAAGACCAATTGCAAACTCAGTAACCATGACAAAGCTACCAACAAGAACTGCATGTTCTATCATTTTATTGAATGCTAATCCCACTGGAGATTGCGCTGAATAACCCGATAACTGTGTTCCTATAAAACTAGAAGAACCTGCCGTTAGAAAACCTGGATCTGTTGCTTTATCCCAACCCGCATAGATCCACGTGATTCCAAGCCAAAGGCGCATAAGTCGAAAAGCTGGCGGCTGGTTGCGCCAAGAAGTTGTTGCTGTACGCACATAGCTTTGAACCGTGTTCATGAAGTGCATAGTAAAGGTTGCGCCTGAGAAAAGGCCGAGTGAGAAGCTCCCTGACTTGGATTCGAACCAAGAACCTGCCGGTTAACAGCCGGCTGCTCTGCCATTGAGCTATCAGGGATCAATAGAGCGCAAACTCTAGCGCACGCACATGCCATGGCTGAAATTGAGGGTTTTTAAAGGCTTCCCAGCGCTAAATCATGCAGATTCCTGCGTGCACTTTCAAGGGCCACAAGTTGGGCAAATGCCGCGTTGTATTCAATTTCATTTTCAAGTGGATTGAGTCTTTGCAATGAAGATTTAAGTTCTGCAATAGAGCGCGAAATTGCAACTTCGCGCAATCTGGCAACAATACTTTCAACATAAGTAAGTGTGGCTTTGCCATCTGCTCGAATTGGCTCAACTGTTAATTCGGTATACAAAACCTTAATTCGCTCATCGGCAATAGTTTCGGCCGAAATCATTGAAACCTCATCAATTGTCTTGCGTAATTCGCGATAAGCGGGGTGAGTAAAAGCACCTGGTTCAATTTCGCTCCAAAGCGCGCCAGTGAACAACTCGGCTTCTTGCAATCTGGCTTTTAATACTTCCCGCTCAAGAATCAAGCGAGCCTCATTGGGATCAGGTCGCCATGCATCAGCATCCTCAACAATTACTTCACGTGATTCTTGCGCTTTAGGTTGGTTTTTTAATCCTTGTGCAACAGCTTTAGAAACTATCTCAACTTCGCTACCAAGCCAACCGGCGAGCAATCGTGTGTACTCAGGGCGTAGCGACTTATCGCGAATCTGAGCAACTAATGGGGCGGCGGCATTAAGGGCGTTTACACGACCTTCAGCACTATCTAACTTGTGGTGGGCAAGTTCGGCGCGAATTGCAAATTCGAATAGAGGAACACGACGTGCAATTAAATCACGTAAGGCAAGGTCGCCTTTTTCCTGACGCAGTTCGCAAGGATCTAAACCATCAGGTTCAACAGCTACAAATGTTTGCGTTACAAATTTTTGATCCTCGCTAAATGCCCGAAGTGCCGCCTTTTGGCCAGCAGCATCACCATCGAAAGTAAAAATAACTTCACCTCTAAATGAATCATCATCCATGAGTAAACGCCGCAGGATGCGAATGTGGTCTGCACCAAATGCTGTTCCACACGTTGCAACAGCCGTTGTGATGCCAGCTAACTGTGCGGCCATGACATCGGTGTAACCCTCAACAATGACTGCCTGGCGCTTCTTTGCGATCTCTTTTTTAGCAACATCTAATCCATAAAGAACTTGGCTTTTTTTATAGACCGGCGTTTCAGGAGTATTAAGGTACTTAGGGCCTTGATCTTCTTCATCACTTGCTAACTTGCGACAACCAAATCCAACAACATCGCCAGAGATATCTTTTATGGGCCAGGTCAAGCGATTGCGGAATCTATCAATTGGTCCTCGTTGACCCATCTTTGAAAGCCCTGCAGTTTCAAGTTCATCGATGCTGTAGCCCTGCGCGCGTAAATGTTTAGTAAGTGCATCCCATTCATCTGGAGCAAATCCAACACCGAACTGCATGCATGCCGCTTTATCAAAACCACGTTTAGTAAGCAGATCTCGACCATGAGCAGCATCAGGTGATGTATTGAGTTGTTCTTGATAAAACCGTGCAGCTTCAGTATTAGCAGCAATAAGTCGTGATCGAGCTCCTGCAGAAAATACTGGAGTAGATGATCCACCTTCGTCATATCGCAATGTGTAACCCATGCGATCTGCAAGACGTTCAATAGTTTCGGTGAAAGTGAGGTGATCGATTTTCATCAAGAAAGCGATGACATCTCCGCCGGTCTGACAACCAAAACAGTGAAAATATCCTTTACTTGGTGTCACATGAAAAGAAGGCGATTTTTCATCATGAAAGGGGCACAAACCTTTTTTAGCTCCGCCACCTGCATTCTTTAATTGGACGTATTCGCCAACAATTTCATCAATAGGTGCGCGGTCGCGGATGTATGCAACATCTTCATCGCGAATGCGTCCACTCATAGGCTCATCCTAACGAGAAGCCGACAAGCGGGCATGTAAGGCATAGGCGCCAGGGTCAGTCAACGCTGCAACCTGATCAATAATTACGCGCATTCTTTCGGTTTCATCCGCTGCTTCATTCCAAGGCTTTAGGAAAAAGGAATCTAATTCGACAGGTGCTTTAGCTCGCAACATTTCTACGAGTTCGCTCACGATTATTTGCTGCTTGGCATATCGATCTTGAGAGTGCGCGGCATTAATTAAGTAGTGCCCAGCAATAGCCTTTAAGAAATCTACTTCAATAACTTGATCACGTGGAATTTCAAGATTCGCGCTGTACCTTGACAGTGGACCATCACCATGAACTTTGCGCGTCTCTAATTCGGCAGCTAAAACAAAGCGGCCAATTAACTGACTCGTTGAATCTTTTAAACGCGCGAGTGAACGGTGAGTGCCATCGAAATAATGTGGCCAGGCTGATAGCGCGGATAAACGTTTATGCGCATCGATTGCTTCTTGTTGCGTTGCATCGCTGCCATAGTCATGGACCATTACTGAATAAAGATCAGCAAAATCTGTATCAAAGCGTTTGACTGAGACTTGATCAGTAAAAATCGCATCTTCTAAATCATGAACTGAATATGCACAATCATCTGACCAATCCATGATCTGAGCTTCTATACATTTTTTATCTGTTGGAGCACCTTGGCGCATCCAGTTAAAAACTTTTACATCATCGTCATAGACACCAAATTTGCGGGGATTTTGCGAACGGGGCCATGGATACTTTGTTGCCCCATCTAAAGAAGCACGGGTTAAGTTCAACCCAACACTATTTCCTTGAGCATCTACGGTCTTAGCTTCAAGGCGAACGAGCAAGCGAAAGCTTTGTGCATTACCTTCAAAGCCACCGAAATCTGAAGCGATAGCAGCTAATGCTTCTTCACCATTGTGACCAAATGGTGGATGACCTAAATCGTGTGCAAGACAGGCTGTGTCTTGTAAATCTGGGTCCGCACCTAAAGATTCACCAAGTTCGCGACCAATTTGTGCGCACTCTAGAGAGTGGGATAAACGTGTTCGTTGAAAATCATTTTCCCAAGGAACTGCCACTTGAGTTTTTGCTGCCAAACGACGTAGCGCTGCTGAATGTATAACGCGGGCACGATCTCGCATGAACTCTGTTCTGCCAGCACGCTTTGCTGGTTCATCAAGAAATCTTTCTTGATCGTGCTGGTTGTACGTCACGGCATAACCTTAGTGACGATATCGGCGCCCGGTAAATGATCACTGACCTGTATGCCTCTGCGGCCCGCAGTTATATAGACCAAATAAGCACCTGCTTCTCGCAGTAAATACTTGTAACTAGAGCCAGAAATCGTGTTGGGCCCACTTTGAACTGGCGAGCATGTGCTGACAACTCCTTGATCATTTGCCATAGTTATTGCACGTTTGCAGTGAAATGGATCAGTCACAATGATGACATCGCTTACATATTTCTTTTTCATGAACTTCACATATGCTTTTGTACTTACTAAAGTATCACGGCCTTCTTCAAGAGCTGTAATGTTTTTTGAGGGTATTCCATGTGTGCGCAACCAATTCTTTCCTGAAGCCGCCTCTGTTGTGCGATCGCCAGGGGCTCCGGCACCGACCGTAATAATTCGTGGTGCAAATCCTAAATCGAATATTCTCTTTGCTTCTATTAATCTCGCCTCTAAAGCTTCACCGGGTCGACCATTTAATTGCGCAGTTCCTAAAACAACAATCACATCAGCGTTACGCACGATTGGATTCTTTGCTGCGCGCCACACTTGTGAAACTGCATAGCCAGGTGCAATTAAAGCTATGAGAAGAACAATTGTGATTGTGCGACGAATCCACCTAAAGAGAAACATTTATCCGCCCGAAAATGCGTCCTCTAGTTCTACATGAACTAGTTCATCGGGATCATTAAGCCATCCATCGGGCAACGTTGGTGGGCGACCATGACTTGTGCGACCACGTGGTTTATCGCCAACTTCAATGGGATATGGCTGGTCTTCTAGTTGATCAATGAGTGTGCGCATCTCTTGTAGGGATGAAACCATTCCTAGGTCATGACGGATTTCGCGTGCAACTCTGAACCCTTTTAGGTACCAGGCCATGTGTTTGCGCATATCCCGCATTCCACGGTCCTCTGACTCTAAATACTCAACTATTAAATTTGCGTGTCGAAACATTACTTCGCGGACTTGATGCAATGTAGGCAATAGCTCTTTTTCGCCACCTTCTAGTGAATTTACAAGATCAGTAAATAACCAAGGACGTCCTAAGCAACCGCGGCCTACAACGACTCCTGCGCAGCCGCTCTGATTCACCATGTCTACTGCGTCTTTGCCCGACCAAATATCTCCATTGCCTAAAACCGGTACTCCACTTGGCTTTAAGTGCTCTACTAGCCGCGCAATTGCAGACCAATCTGCTTTACCTTCATACATTTGCGCCGCAGTACGCGCATGCAAGGCAACCCAGGCAACACCTAAATCCGCCGCCGATTGCGCAGCTTCTAAATATGTATGGTGATCACTGTCGATACCAATGCGCATCTTTACAGTTACAGGAATGCCAAAAGGTTTTGCAGCTTCAACGGCCGCACCAACGATATTTGAAAACAATTTGCGTTTAAAGGGCAGCGCCGCTCCCCCGCCTTTGCGCGTAACTTTTGGAACTGGGCAACCAAAATTCATATCAATATGGTCGGCTAAGTTTTCTTTTCCAAGCATTGTTACGGCAGCGCGCATTGTTGTTGGGTCAACGCTATAAAGCTGCACAGATCGTGGCCATTCATCTTTGCCGGGAACAATCATGCGCAAAGTTTCTGGGCGACGTTCGATTAATGCGCGTGCTGTAACCATTTCAGATACAAAAAGACCAGCACCTTGTTCACGACATAGCGTGCGAAATGGTGCGTTGGTTATTCCCGCCATTGGCGCAAGTACAACTGGTGGATCAATTAAATGATCACCACTTGCCAGTGGCAGCAGAAGTGGTTTTAGCAGCCTAGTAATCGCGGTGCCAACCAAGCTTCAACCTGATCAAGGGCGATACGTTCTTGCGCCATTGTGTCGCGATCGCGAATTGTTACTGCATGATCTTCAAGAGTCTCGAAGTCAATTGTGATGCAGTATGGAGTTCCGATTTCATCTTGGCGACGATAACGTCGACCAATTGCACCTGAATCATCAAAATCAATGGCCCAGTTCTTGCGCAACTGTGCAGCTAGATCGCGTGCTTTAGGTGAAAGATCAGCGTTTCGAGAAAGTGGCAATACCGCCGCTTTGATTGGGGCTAAACGGTGATCAAGTTTTAATACTGCACGCTTTTCCATCTCGCCCTTGCTGTTTGGCGCTTCATCTTCTGTAAAAGCATCCATCAAGAACGTGAGTGTGCAGCGATCTACTCCTGCTGCAGGTTCGATGACATACGGTGTCCAACGTTCGCCCTTTTCTTGATCAAAGTACGACAAGTCTTTTCCAGATGCTGCAGAGTGGGCTTTAAGATCGAAATCGGTACGGTTCGCAATACCTTCTAGCTCGCCCCATTCAGTTCCGGCAAACTCAAACTTATATTCGATATCTGCGGTTCGTTTTGAATAATGTGACAACTTCTCTTTTGGATGATCATAAACACGCAAACGAACAGGGTTAATTCCTAGACCGGTATACCAAGCCATCCGAGTGTCAATCCAATACTGGTGCCATTCTTCATCAGTTCCTGGGACTACAAAGAACTCCATCTCCATCTGCTCAAATTCGCGCGTACGGAAAATAAAGTTTCCTGGAGTAATTTCATTACGGAAAGATTTACCAATCTGACCAATACCAAATGGCGGTTTCTTGCGCGAGGTGGTCATCACTTGATCAAAGTTAATAAAAATTCCTTGCGCAGTTTCTGGGCGCAAGAATGCAAGACCTGACTCGTCTTCAACTGGTCCAAGATATGTTTTTAACATTCCACTAAATTGTTTAGGTTCAGTGAACTGACCTTTGTTACCACAAGCTGGGCAGTTAATATCTGCAAGTGATGTAGGTGCTTTCTTGTGTTTAGCTTCGTAGGCTTCTTCTAAATGATCGGCGCGATAGCGCTTATGGCAAGCGGTGCACTCGGTAAGTGGATCACTAAATGTTGCAACGTGTCCGGATGCTTCCCAGACTTCCTTTGCCAAAATCACACAAGAATCAAGACCGACTACATCTTCGCGGCCTGTGACCATAGATTTCCACCATTGGCGCTTAACGTTATTTTTTAACTCAACACCTAATGGGCCGTAGTCCCACGATGCACGAAGTCCGCCATAAATTTCAGAGGATGGAAAAACAAATCCTCGACGCTTTGATAATCCAACGATATTTTC
>CAFBLC010000038.1_pt1 | contig 14341 bp, 7 predicted proteins | sample 7268011 | NCBI WGS metagenome assembly CAFBLC01 (sample SAMEA6814023, study PRJEB35770) | uncultured Actinomycetes bacterium | biome: Freshwater; feature: Freshwater reservoir; material: water | place: Czech Republic | collected 2016-04-20 | depth 30m m
AACATTGAGCATTGTTTGCGGTGGCAGACTTGATCCGCACACTCGGCGCGTGATTTGGAATGTATTTTTGTTACCAAAATTATCTACTTGGGATACAAGGTCATATTCAACTTTTTGTACTAAGAGAGTTGAACTGTAAGTGGTATTTATATCCACGTTCGTAGGTACGGTCCGGATATTGACTGTAAAGAGTGGGCGACCTTTTTCAGAGTTTATTGAAAAATTCGAGCCGATTCCATCACATAATTGCAATGTATTTGCCGAGGTTGGCTTATTTCCAGAGTAAACATAAAGGCTTTCTGAGTTACTTATATCGGCTTTTAATCTCTGTGAAAAAACAACCGACTGCTGAGCATTAATTGCTTCTTCAGCAGTGACTTGAAGAGTTTTAGAGGCACCCATGGTCACATTTGAAATAACGACCGAAATAAAGGCAGTAATAATCAAAGCTAACAGAACTTCAACTAAAGTCATGCCTGAATCAGAGTTAAGCGCTTTTAGCTTAACTCTGCTCAGTTTGCCCTTATTCATTGGCTAACTCTCTATTAAAAGACATGGTCAGTCATTGCCTACGGAACTACAAGGTAAAGCTGATCTATGTTTGCAGAAGTTGAGGCAGACAATGATGACGTACTAGTGCTTGTCGACGGCGAGGTAACACTTGCTGAACTGGAGCCCGAGTTACTTGAAAGGATTGGTAAGTTTTCGCCTTCGTTGTAATTTGAATTGCTTGAATTGCTTGTATTGCTGATATCAAGCAGCTGCCCTGCAAGGACTATGAAGTTTGAATACAGAGACTTAAATGTCAGGGCAATTGGAGTATTTCTGACTAGTGGGCTTCTAAGGGCAATACTTCCGCAAGAAGAGCAACTATTTTTCGCAGATACCGCACTCTGAGTACCATTTTGCACTGAAATTTGGTAACTTCCTGAAGCAAGTGAACTTGGTATCACAAATGTAAGTGAGGTTGAACTCTTATTTGTAATATCACTTCCCGAAATTGTTAACGCCGACCCAGACTTGTTGCCGTTGTTATTAACAGAAGTTGTGTATTTCTGCAGATAAATCTTTATATTGTTTGTATCTGTACAGAAATTCGTACCGGTCAGGGTCACTTGCGTAGAGCCCTTAACTATGGAACTTGCCGAACCAACTGAGAACTTTGTAACAGTTGGCTTAGGAGTAAGCGTGAAGTTGGATACGTAATCTCCAGAGTTATTGGTCGATACAGCGTTTGAAGATACAGAAACTGTAGGTGAGCAATCTGTCGGTGCAGTAGAGCTCAACTTTCCATTAGGGCTAGATGATGAAGAGGTTGTAGCCAAAGTATCTGTTGCAGAAGAGACTGCCAGAGCTTGGTTATTCCATTTAACAAACTTGGCACAAGCCAATCCGCTTCCGGAAACCTTTACCGTTGAGCCTGAGAGCCAGGTGCCATCGGTACCGCTTGAGTTTGTACCTACTCCAGTAATAACTGGTGTGAAGTTAGCTGACACAGTAATTGATTTTGGTGTACCGGTGCTTGATCCAAGGCCTGTTGTAACAAGAATTGGCAGGCTTTGCCCAGTAGTGATGGAACAGCTAATTGCAACATCAAGACTGTTATCGCTTGTGTTGGTCGCAGTAGCATTAACGCTATTTATCTTCACACCACCGGTACTAGAACTTGGTGAAAGTCCAGTAAAACCCGTTCCATTCAGGGTAATTACTTGGCCCATGTTTGGGGTTGAAGTAACTACATCTTGGTTATTGACGTTTACAGTAATTGACTTGACTCGTGGAGTTACATAGAAGTTAAGTAGTGAGGTGTAATTAGTAGTTCCGCTTGTGACAGTCATAACGCCATCTTTAGCATTTGCTGTTGTGGTTGGCACTGCCAATCTAATTTCATTTTCACTAGCAGAATCGCAAAATACCTTACAAGATCCACTGGATGAATATGTTTGAACCGCACCAGCACCAAACTTAACGGATTTAACGTTTTTTAAACCGGTTCCGATAACAGAAATATCAACTCCGGCACCAGCGCCATCTATTGAGTTACCGGCTGAACCATTTGCAGATCCGCTGCCTGGGCCAAAGTAGTTATCACCGTATTCACCGTTGTTATTGTTGTTGTTATTTGAGCTTCGCGAAATGAAGTCAACAATGACTGGTTCTGGGTGGAAGTTAAAGACAGAAGTTCCATCGCCTGCAGCATTAGTTACATACACCTTGCCTGCAATAGCACTTGCTGGAACACATGTGGTGATTTGATTATCAAAATTTAAAATCGTGGAACTGTTGCTATACCGTGAAGAAGATGTAACCCAAGCAAAAGTTGTTGGCGCTGTTGTAACGTTTGCAGGGCGGTTCCTAATCGATACAGACGTATTAGTTCTGTTGGTTCGGCTCCATGAACTCTGTGAAGATGAAGAACCATTTGAACCTGTACACAAAGACGTGTTAGATGAAGTGAGTGCTCTGGTATTGATAAATCCTGGAACACGACCATCTACACAACCAGTCCCACTAATGCATGTGAACTCAAGCAAGTTTGCCGTTGTGAAGTTATAACCCTGAAAAGTTACTTGGTTTGTATTTCCTGATCCCCATGGGTGATATCCAGCTGTTACTACATCGCTAACACCGGCATCAATGGCCTTGGCAGTTGTATAAGAACCACCTGCGTCATCGACAATTGGAGTTGGGATAGAGAAGTACTCATAAGGGGTGGTGTCTATTCCGCCTTGAGTTTCTACGGTAAAGGTGTGCCCTTCGGTATTTGAAGTATTAGCTACATTGCCAGGAACTTTAAATGAAATTGCGCTGTCGCTGTATGGGTAATAACTAGTTGTTGATCCAGGCAGCAAAGGTTTGAAGTTTGCTGCTGGAACTTCGACTCCGTTAAACATTACAGTCAAAGGATTAACTTTTATATCGTCAGGATTGCCAAGTAGATAATCACCTGAAACGGTTACAACGTCATCTTTTACACCACAAACACCATCGGCTGGAGTATTTGGAAGCGCCGCAACATAGTCAGGGCAATCTCGAACGTTTCCGAACTTATCTTTGACAATAAAGGCTGTAATAACTGGCTTAGGAAAAGTTACCGTTACTAACACTGAGGCTTGTTGCAACAAGAAGTTTGTATCTGTGTCGTAACCTTCAATAGTTAGTACTGCTGCACGAGTAAGCGGGTATGCCGGAAGTGTGCGTCTGGTTGAAGTAACGGTCAGCGTGCTTCCAATAACTTTTGCATCCCAATCGGCTGGGATTCCACTTGATACAACGTTAAAAATTAAGCTGCTATTTGGTGTTGGGCATGGATCGGTTCCATTGCCGCTTGTTGCCAAAGCAGTCAAAGCCATATTTGCAGAACCTGGGTTATTGACGCCTAATTGATAACTACCACCAGAGAAAGTGATGTTTGAGGCGATCTTACAAATTACTCCGCCGCCGTTAAATGAACCATCCGCATTTCGTGGACGAGAAGTCTTGATAATGTCGCGATACACGCGAGTTGAGAGTTCAGTTGTCGCCGCATTAGTGTTACCAGTTTGCTTAGCAACATCTTGAGCTAAGTGGATACGTTGAACTGTTGGCTTGTAGTTAGCTCGGCTAAATGCCAAAGCGATTTTTCCGCTACCTGGCGGAGTATCCAAACAAGGAACCCACTCATTAATCTGAATGGTCTTTCCAGAGCCGTCGGTGTACTTGTAATTAAGGAAAGTTTCGATAGTTACATCTGTATTTGCATTCTTGCCAACTGCATATGGGTTTGCAGAAGTTCCATCGCAAGCAATGTATTTCGCGCCGTCATAGGCGGCTACTTCTGATTCAAGGCCTGAAAGGGCCACTGTTTTAGTAGATATTCCACGGCTTTGTTGAGTGGATCCCTGTAAAAGTTGGACTAGGGCTGCGCCGGCAAGCGCCAAAATAACTAGAGCGACAAGTACTTCTACAAGTGAAAAACCTGCATCGCTTTTGGTTTTATTCTGCTTTGCCATTTGTAACTAGCCTCCCAAGCTCGTACTTGAATAAATTCCATACATCGCAGATACAAGAGCGATAGCAACGAAACCAACGCCACCACCCACTACTGCCAAAACAACTGGTTCAACCAAAGCGGTTAGATTCTTTAAACGGTAGTCAACTTCTTTTGCATAGTAATTTGATGCGTGGCTCAACTGATCAGTTAATCGACCTGATTGTTCACCCACGCGCAAAATCTGGATTGTTTCTACTGGAAACACCTTTGATGCTTCAAGCGGTTCGGCTAAGCCTTCACCCCGGATAACGCCGTCGCGGGCAGCACGAACTGCGTTTCTAAATGCCGAGTTGCCCATAGAAGTAGAAGCAAGAGTTAAGGCATCAGGCAATGGAACATCGGCCTTAGTTAAAGAACCCATAACACGGGTAAAGCGTTCAAGAATAATAATCTTAATAATTTCACCCAAAAGTGGGGCTTTCAAAATAGCCTTATCAAAAACTAGTCGGCCAGCTTCGGTGCGCAAGAATAAATTAAAAACAACACCAGCAATTGCCATTCCTAACAACACAAAGATCCACTGCTCTGAAAAGAAGTTCGAGACATTTAGAAGAATCTGTGTAGATTTTGGAAGCTTTGTATTTAGAGATGCGAAGAATAATGAGAACTTTGGCAAAACCGTGGTGCTCAAAATGATAACTGCGCCAACTGCCAAAGTGATAAGAATGATTGGGTAGTACATAGCCGACTTAACTGCTCGGTTTGATGCTAAATCTCTTTCAAGATATGAAGCTAGAACTTCGAAAGTTTCGGTGATTTCACCCGTGCGCTCTGAAGATTCAAGAATTGAGATGTAGTAGCCAGGAAAAATATTTCCATGGTGACGAGCGGCCTGTGGCAAAGTTTCACCATCACGAATGTCATTAGCAATCTCATTAAGAACAGTCTTTAACTGCTTGCTCTTAGAAGATTCTGCCAACATCAAAATTGAATCGAGAAGTGGAACACCGGCGGCAGAAAATGCTGCGAGTTGTCGAGTTACTTGAAGCAACCCTGCCTGTGAAATTGATCCACCAATTTCTAATTCAAGAAGGCTTTTCTTTTCATTTAGTTCAAGAACGTTTAAACCTTTATTCGAAAGCTCCATACGGGCAAGAGCACGGTTTTCGGCGACAACCGTGATCTTCTTTTCTTTGTCATTTTCGTCAATAACGATTGCTTTAAATTTGCGAGGCTTGATTTTTTCAGCCTTAACCTTTTTTGGAGCTTTCGCAGCTTTAATTACTGCGACGCTTCCGTCATCTTTTGATTTTCTATTCAACATTTTGTGCCACCAATTCGATAACTTCTGAAACTGAAGTTTGACCACTTGCCACCAAAGACAACGCCTCTTCTTGTAGCGATTTTAAACCATCGCGCTTTGCTTGTGCCTGTAGCTGGCCTGGATCAGGGCGCTTAGAAATCAACTCACGCATTTCATCTGAAATTTCTAGCATCTGAAAGGCACCAACGCGGTCTAGGTAACCTGTGTTACGACACATTGTGCAACCAAGACCATGTTGAAGATTGAGTTTTCTGTTACCCAAATTCTCTGTCAGCAACAAACGCTCTGCAGTGCTGGCTTTAGTTTCAATCAAGCAGTAAGGACAGTTCTTGCGCACGAGCCGCTGAGAAACTACGCCCATCAATGAAGCTGCAACTAAATAAGGTTCGATATCCATCTGGAACATACGATAAATAACACCCAACGCATCAGGCGCGTGCAGAGTTGAAAGAACTAAACGGCCAGTTAGCGCTGCTTGAACTGCGATACGCGCAGTTTCGGCGTCACGGATTTCTCCCACTAAAACTACGTCTGGGTCTTGACGCAAAATTGCACGCAACTGAATAGCAAAAGTTGCACCAATTGATTCGTTTACAGGGATGTGATTAACACCGTTAACAATGTATTCAACTGGATCTTCAATGGTAGAAATATTGCGCTCTACTGAGTTAATTTCCTTTAACGCACTGTGCATCGTTGTGGTCTTGCCGCTACCTGTTGGACCAGCAGCAATAATCAAACCGTGACGAGCTGCAAGAATTCCGCTGAAAATATCGCGCTTTTCTTGAGTCATACCTAAGGTAGTTAAATCACCCAAGCTACGGCGAGTATCAAGCAAACGTAGTGCCGCTTTTTCACCAAATAATGTGGCAGCCGTTGAAAGACGAATATCAATTTGGCGACCGGCAACATCTACCGAGAACTGACCATCTTGTGGTCGACGACGTTCAACGATACTTAACTTAGATACAACCTTTAAACGGCTCAAGATTGCTGGAGCTAAACTCAAATCTAATTCCGTTAATACTTCTAGCTTGCCATCGATACGCATACGCACGACCAATGTTGTTTCCATTGGTTCGATGTGAATATCTGAGGCACGGGACTGAACCGCGCTTTCAATCAGGTTATTAACCAAGTTAATAATTGGACCTTCAGATTTTGAATCTAAAGAGCGTGGAGCAGTAAAGCTAATTGGTGACAGATCGCTATAAACCAAGGCGATAGATCTGCGAATTTCATCCTCTTCGACAACCTGTGCCTCAACGCTGACATCTAAAGCGGAGACTAATTTGTCTAGGGCCTGATCAATCTCTTTTTCACTAAAGTGCGCTGGCAAACCAACGACCAAAGTCTCTTCATCCCAACGAAGGCCTAAGGCCGGGATGGACTGAGCTAATTGTTCGGGGATAAAGGTGCTTGCTTGACTCACTTGCGTCCCCATTTCCGTGCCTGTTTGTTGGTCTAGCTGTGTTGGTGAGGGCTAACACTCACCAAGTTTTCTTGGAGAATCTTACAGGAAAAGCCTGGCTCCCCCTAAAGGGAGAGCCAGGCTTCTTACTTCCTGAACCCGAAGGGTTAAAGGCTTACGCCTTTACCTTCTTCTGGATCTTGATTACTAGGTTAGTAAGTGCAATGAGCTGCTTCTTTAGAGCTGAGATCATTGTGCTTACCTGTGCTGCAAGAGCTGCAACTGCATCAGCTGCATCTTGTGCTGCTGCTGTTGCTGCATCTGCTGCTTCTGCTGCAGCGTTAGCTGCATCAGTTGCTGCGTTTGCTGCATCAGTTGCTTCTGCTGCTGCATCTTGTGCTGCTGCAACGCCAGCGTTAACTTCTAGAGCTGCGCTTGCTGAAGTTGAGATTGAATCTCCATCAGAGATTGCAACTGAGAAAGTACCTGTTCCAGTGTTAACTGGAGCAAAGCCCTTAATTGTGTACTTACCTGCAGTGAATGAATCACTCATGATGATTCCTTGTAGGTTAGCAGTTGCCTGGTTAGCAGCTCCGCTAAGAGTAATGCCTGCGTCTTCTGCAGGTGCATTACCTGAAGAATCCTTACCAGTTAGTGTCAAGACAAATGGTGCACCTAGTGCGTATGAAGCTGCATCAAATGCTGCAGTTACTGACGCAACAGTTCCACCAAGTGTGACTACCCATGAACCAGAAGTTACGAATGTTCCATCTGGAAGTGCGTAGCTTGCTGTAAGAGTTGTCTTGTCGCCTGAAGCTGACAATGGTGTTGTTGTGATGTTAACCCATGACTCGAATGAGCCTGTTACAGCACCTGAGTCTGATGTAGTTGATACTGCAGCAACGATTGAACCTGTTGCTGAGATTGCAACTGAACCTGAAGCCATAGGAACAACAGTTCCTGAAGCATCCTTAGCAGTTACAGCTGATACACCAGAAGTTGCAACTCCACCCTTACGGATGATGTTTAGGTTTGGTGTAGGTGTAAGTGAAGCAACTGAACCGTAGAAGTTAAGTGTCTTTGTTGCTACTACAACGCCATTGACTGAGAAAGTCAATGTGCTTACGCCTGAACGACCATCTGACCATAGGTAAACAGCCTTGCTGTTTCCGCTAGCTGCTGGCCATGCTGAGTAAGCAACTGATCCACCTGCTGGTGTGATTGGGTTGTTTAGAGCATCACCAATTTGTACTGAACCAACACCGCTAAGTGTGACAGTGATTGCCTTAGTTGATGAGTTTCCTAGTAGACCACCTGTTGAACCTAGTTGGTGTACGTAGAAAGCTGCAGCTGGTGTGAATGTTCCTGATGAACCCTTAGGAGCAAAGATTGCGCCTGAAGCATCAGCAACTGTTGAACCTAGGTTAACGAACTTAGATGTTGAAGTTGGGTCTCCAGCGTTTCCGTTAACAATTGTTCCAACATAAGTTGTTGTCTGGTTAGAAACGTTGATGATGAACTTCTGAACAGCTGTATCTGTGTATGAGAAAGCTGATGAGTAAAGACGCTTTGACCATGTAACAGTTGTTGATCCTAGGTTTGCTGTTGAAAGACCAATCTGGTCTCCAGAAATAACATCATCAGAGCTTGTTAGAACGTATGAACCGTCTGCCTGAAGTGTGAAGTCTGCAACGCCTGAGATTGAACCTGAGATTCCAAGAATCTTGTTAGCACCTGCTGCTGAAACAACATATGTTGTTAGGTCAGCATAAGCTGGTGCGTTGTGTGCTGCGCTTAGAACTAGTGCAGCTGATGCGCTCTGAGCAACTGTCGCATATACAGGAGAAACGATTGTACAGTTGTCTCCGCCTGTTAGGCCGTCAGTCGGGTTACCTAGTACTGGTGCATCATATCCAAGAGCTGGATCGATTTCCCAAACACCACTTGTTACGTTACATGCTGCAATACCAGCACGTAGCTGAACGTTTAGTGTGAGGAAACCTGAAGCAACTGAGTCTCCGTTTGTTCCATCATTAGTTACAACGCGAACGCGTGTTTGACCAGCAATAATGCCTGCAGGAACAACAGTTGTCAATGAAGTAGCGCTTGCTACAACAGTGTTGCTACCAACGTAGATAGTGTTGTTGTTGTTGTTTCCACGGTGCTGGAAAGTTACATATGTTTCTCCAGTTGGGCGGAAGTCAGTACCTGTAAGAGTAATCGTCGCGCCCTGCTGAGCAGTTGACGGAGTCATACCTGTAAGAGTTGGAGTTGGTGTTGTTGCTGCATTTGCTGATACGGCAGAAACTCCGCCGATAGCTAGTGCTGCTACAGCCACAACTGCAATCTTCTTCAAGATTGTCTTTGTAGACATTTGTTTCCTTTCGTTAGTCGAACTAGAGACGATCTCTAATTCGGCTTGAGTTAATTTCTTAACTCGTTTTTGATGAATCGCACGTGCTGATTCACCAAATTCCCCATCGTGTATCCGGACGCGATGAGGAAACCTGTTTTACCCTCCGACCTGCACAGCCTGAGCCAGGATCTGGCTCTTGCCTGAATTCAAAAGAATTCGTGTTGTCATCTTCTTAGGTGCATCAGCTAAGTCATAGCCGCGGCGACCTGTTGGAAGAATGAAATCTGTTTCATTTAAGTAGTCATTAAAAATTGTGGCGGTAATTAAATACTGACCGTTTGCAAGACGCTCGACAGTTGAATCAACGTTTGTTGTATTTACTGAACTCCAGTTACCAGCAAAACCGATGTTTAGTCCGGCAACTGCGTAGTGAGTACCTGTTGCATCGATAGTGATTGTCTGATCAAGCAAAATGTTTGGTCCAACAGAAGATGTAATCAACTGGTTAGAGATAGTAAAACCATCAACGCCCATACCTGTTAGGCCCTTAGTTAAGCGAGCAACACCGGCAACATTATTTGCATCAGTGACGCTAAAGCCTGCTGGGATTCCATCTTTATCAAGACCGTAGAAAGCAAGTGGTGCAACCTTTGCATTTAGCGCAGCTGCTTGAGCCTTCTTCTTTGCATCGGCTGCTGCTGCTTGAGCCGCAGCTGTTGCAGAAGCAGTTGCTGATGCAGTTGCTGATGGAGAAGTTGCAACTGGTGCTGAATCAATCTGTGCAACAGGTGCAGTTAATACTGACTCATTGCCACCGAGTGAGTTAAAGCCAAGGAATGCAGTGATAACAAGAATGAGTGAAAGCGCAGCTTTACTTGATTTAGCTGCAATGTGCGCAGCTTTCTTGTAAGTGGTAGAAAGCGCGTTAAGTGCAGTTAAGCCAGTTGCTTCATCAATGACCCAGTCTTCAAGAACGCGAACCATTGACTTGCGAGCGCGAACCAAAATGTGGCGAACGTTTGCTGGGCTTGTGTTAAGCGCAGTTGCGATTTCTTCTGTAGTGCGGCCTTCCATTTCCCACATAACCAACGCAGTGCGCTGATCTGATGTAAGACGAGAAAGTGCTTCGCGGATAATCGCGGCATCTTCTGCAGCAGTAATTGTTGTATCAAGATCAACGTGGTTTTCTGAAGCGATCTCATTGAGGCGCTCTTGTGTTGTGTCAGCATCGATTGCAACCAAGTTTGGACGTGCACCACGTGCGCGAATCACGTTAAGTGAAAGGTTTGTAACTGAGGTGCGAAGGTATGCAATTGCGCGATCTGCTGAATCTAATTCAGGGGCAGCAAGCATGAACTTAAGGAATGCTTCCTGTACAACTTCATTAGCTTCAGCTTCATCCTTAGTAATACGGCGAGCTTGTGAAACTAACTGTGTGCGGTGTTCTGTGTAAAGCGCGCTCAACTGCGAAATTGACCAATCGGCAGCTGATCCTTGAACTGGTGCTTCTTCGTGAGCGTTTGCGGGAACTGCGCTCAGTAGGCGGGTGGCATCAGCCTGTGCAGCTAATTTCGCTGCCTTTGACTTGATAAGTGCCATTTAAGTAACTCCCGCGAGTGTGTAATACAAGGACAACGTCTTGCCCTCTATTAGTTAAGACACCGCAGGCGGGCAAATGTTGTGCCCATTGCGAAAGTTTTTTATAACAGGGGGAAGTACGTGTGCTTAGGGTCGCAAATTAGGCCTGCGTAATTGCGGTCAATTTTGGTCAATGTCAGTCAAGTTTGATGTTTTAAGCAGGCAACAAGCACGGCCTGAGCGAAAATTGAGGCTGGCTTAGGCCAGGTTTAGCTCCATCGCCTTTTGCGCAGCGGCCCGGCGATCCATAACCCCTAGCGCCTTGTAGATCTTCATAGTTTCTTGGCGAACTGTTGAGATAGAAAAGCCCAACTCCTCGGCGATCTCGTGATTGGTCTTGGCTTCAACCATGGCCGTCAAAATCTTCATCTGACGCGGGGTCAGAGCCGATGGATCACTTGGGTCTTGGGCGGAAAGGTTTTCCTCGCGCACATCTTTTTGCTTAACCGTTGCGCCTTTGAAAACAGACAGAAGTGAGAAGTAAAGATCAAGGGCTGCAGCAAGGGCCGTAGTTTTTGAAACGAGTTCGGCCTGCACAGTTGCATTAAGCGGTTGGGCGAAACCAATATGAATAAATCCCTGAATCGCCCCGCGATCTCGAAGCGGCAAAACCAATTGCGTTGAATCTTTACTCCATGGCCCAACTTCGTGGCCGCTAGTAATTAAATTTTCTTGGCACCACACGCGCCATTCTTTTCCACTTGATACGTGGCCCTGTTCTTGAACTTCTGGACCAAAACTTGAAAGCACTTGCACTGAATCATTTGTTCGCAAGCGACTGATCTGGCACATGCTTGGTTGATACTGAACTAGATACTCAGTAACAATTGAACGCGCGATGTAATCAACGGGTGGATGAAAACTTAACCATCCAACAAATTTTTCAAGCTCTAACAATTGATTGCACCGTTTCTAATAAAATTCGATTCGAAAAGTATCACGAATCAACTTATATGACCATTCAAACTCGTACAAAACGCGTCATTTGCCCAGAAGAGTTTGTTCCATGAGCATCACTTGGGGCCGACCCCAGAACGTTTAACCAATTAACGCCGCCTTCACGCCAAAGCCCGACTTCACCGAAGTGAGAGCCGGGCCTTGGTTTAAAAGTGAAAGCTTAGTTTGAGGCAGAGCCTCTAACTATTTAAGCCTTTACTTTCTTTTGGATCTTGATAACTAGATTTGTAAGTGCAATGAGCTGCTTCTTTAGAGCAGTAATCATTGTGCTTACGCGAGTTGAAAGAGCTGCAACTGCATCAGATGCATCTTGCGCTGCTGCTGTTGCTGCATCTGCGGCTTCTGCTGCTGCATTTGCTGCATCAGTTGCTGCATTAGCGGCATCAGTTGCTTCTGACGCTGCATCAGCTGCTGCTTGCGCTGCTGCTGTTGTTACGCCGTTTTCAACTGTTGCATTAGCTGTAATAACTGAAGTTACTGCAGCTAGCTTGCCAGTTAGGCTTCCTGAGAAAGTTCCATCAACAGCTGGTGCAAAGATTGTCTTTGCGCCAAGTGATGAATCTGAATTTAGTGATCCACCAACAAAGAAGTCAGCATCAACTGATGCTCCGCCCATTGCCTTAGTGAATGTAACAGCACCAACAGCAGCTCCGTCGTAAACAGGGTTACCTGATACGTCTTTACCTGTGCGAGTAACTGTCATTGCTTCACCTGGTGAATAAGTTGCTTTGTCGAAAGTCAAAGTTGATGCAGCTAGTGCTCCACCAATTTTAATTGCAACAGTTGTTGTGATAAATCCACCAGTTATAGATGCTGGATCTGCTACTCGAACTGTCAAAGTTGCAGCTGCGCCTGAAACTGCATTCGGAGCTGATGTAAAGTTACAGTTGTAATAACCAACACCATTTGTGCTTGAACCATAAGTTGTTGTACCTAAGTCAAGTACACATGTTCCGCCAGTTACAACATTTCCATCTGAAGAAACAATTGCTGGAACTGTGCCTGTTGTTACTGCATTTCCATTTGAATCTTTAGCAACAATTACAAATGCTGATGCACGATCAACAACTGTTGTGTCCAATGGGTTAGCAGCGGCGCCAGCAGCAGATTGTGTTCCTGATGCTCCACCTGTTACATAACCAGCTTTACCGATTACGTAGTTTGTAGATGCAACTGAAAGAGTTGCTACGGAACCATAGAATGCGAATGATTCTGTTCCAATAACTGTAGTTACGCCAGAAATTGCATCAGTAACAGAGATTGAAACTGTTCCTGTTCCAGCAGTTCCGTCGGCACTTACGTGTACCCAAGCAACGTTTGCTGATCCAGCAGTAAGTGCTACGTGTGAAGAACGAGCATTTCCAGCTTCAACAGTAGAAGTCATGTCAGTTAGTACAAAGCCTGAACCTGAAACTGTTGCTGTAACGGTGTGACCTGCTGTAGCAGCAGTTGCATCGCTATTAACAAGTAGGACCTGAATTGTTGCTACGTTTGTAGAAACTGTCTTACCTGTAGAAAGTGGAACTGCGTCAACAGCTGCTGTGTATGCAGATGTGGTTGAAGCAAGATCACCCTGCACATTTCCAACAGTTGCCATAGGTGCATGGCGAACGATTGAAGCTGTTGGAAGAAGTGCAGCGATTGCTGACCAAGTAACTGAGGTTGAGTACAAAGCTGTTGCTAGTCCAGTTGTGTTATCTACAACGGTAGTTGTTATGTATTGAATACCGGCAGATGTTGATGCCAATGTAATTACTACGCTGTTTGCGTTTGTATTGGCAGTGTGAAGGTAGGTAAATCCTTGACTGTAATCAGTTGAAGACGAGATATTTGTTGATGCACCAGCTGTATCTGTCTTGCCAATGATTGTTCCTACACCTGATGGAACCACCTTGTAAGTAATTGATGCACTAGCTGGAAAATTAATCGTCACTTGTGCCTGGTTACCAGTCTTAGCGGCACCAGCTGGTCCGCCACGTGTAGTTCCTTGTGTAACAGCGCCACCAGAAACATAAATTGAACCTGTTGTTGCTGTTGCTGCAGCTGTTGCTATTACGGCAGCAGCTAATGTTGGACCAGCTAAAGCGCTATGTGCTTGCTTAACTAAATAAGTTCCACCCATTGTTGGAGTGAAAGTCATGGTTCCCAATTTGTAAGTTCCAGCAATTGTTGTATCTGGAACTGAAACACTGAAAACACCTGACGCTTGTGTAGCTGTAACTGTGGTTGGAGCAGCAGTGAAAGTAACTGAAGAAGTTACGTCATTACCTGTTGGATCAATGAGTGTGAATGTTTGTGTATATGTAACTGCTGCACCAACTAGTTCTGTGTTAGCTCCAGTTGTAATTGTGCTTAAATCAGCAACAATTGCAGTTCCTTGAGCACCAGGTGTAGTAGCTGTTCCTGCTGCAGGAGTAGAAGTCACAACGGCAGATCCAGCGACCGCTGAAACATTTGCTGCGTTAGCCGCAACAACTGACAACATGCCAAATCCGAGAGATGCAACTGCTACAAGCGCGATGCGCTTGAAAGTTGTCTTTGTAGACATTTGTTTCCTTTCGATTAGTCGGTTCTCGGACGATCCGAGCCCCGGCTTTGAGTTAATTTCTTAACTCGTTCTCGATGAATCGCACGTGCTTGACTCATCAAATCCCTCGCCCCATTCCGGTGGAAGCAAAGGAA
>CAFBLC010000040.1_pt1 | contig 13775 bp, 11 predicted proteins | sample 7268011 | NCBI WGS metagenome assembly CAFBLC01 (sample SAMEA6814023, study PRJEB35770) | uncultured Actinomycetes bacterium | biome: Freshwater; feature: Freshwater reservoir; material: water | place: Czech Republic | collected 2016-04-20 | depth 30m m
ACACTTCACGATGTCTTGCCAACGATTCGTTCTCGTTGCCGACATTTGCAACTTGTCACTCCATCAACGCACGCTGTTGCCCAAGTGCTACAAAAGCGCGATGGCATAAGCCCACAGATGGCAGATTTTGCTGCACGCGTTAGCCAAGGTCATATTGGCCGTGCACGATATTTAGCTAACAATGAATCGGTACGCAACACCCGCACCACGATCATGGCCTTGCCGCTTACTTTAAAGGGTATTTCTTCTGCATTTGCCGCAGCACAAACTTTGGTCGACTTGGCAACTGAACAAGCTAATCAGGCAAGTGATGAGCGAAATGAAAAAGAGATTAATGATTTATCCCTGGCTTATGGCAAAGGCGCAACTGGGCGGGGCATGGCAAGTGGGGCAAGTAAAGCAATTAAAGAGTTAGAAAAAGAACAAAAAACTCGCAGCACACGTATGGTGCGAGACGGCTTGGATGCAGCCCTTCTTGATATCGCAACGTTCTACCGCGATGTCATGATGGTGCAAGCCGGCAGTTCCGATGCGTTAATTAATAAAGAGTTAGAAAATGAGATCAATGCTTACGCCGCTAACAACAAGCCTGCGACCACAATAAATAAGATCAACGCCATCATGGCTGCTCGCACAAACTTGGGTCATAACGCAGCTCCACTACTGACTATCGAAGCACTTATGTGTGTACTTGCCCGTTGATCATGAATATGGCCACTTTTAATTGAAAAATAAATTCATAGCTCTATTTTTACTTGCCTTACTTGCACTTACTGGTTGCTCTTCAACAACCCAACAAAGTTCCCCCGTCGTGGCTAATGACTCATCAACACTTAAATGGACAACGTGCTATAAAGATTTTCAGTGCGCCACGCTAAAGGTGCCTATTGATTACTCAAATAAATCTTTAGGTCAATTTGATATTGCTGTTCTCAGATATAGAGACCCCAACCAACACAATCGCATTGGTTCCTTAGTTGTTAATCCAGGCGGTCCAGGTGTTAGCGGTGTGCAATACGCCTTAGATGCCCAATACATCGTTAATCCCGATGTCCTTGAGCGCTATGACATCGTCGGCTTTGACCCACGCGGGATAGGCGATAGCACGCCTATTTCTTGCCTTACTTCGGCAGAACAAGATGCCTCTTTTGCCAGTGACCCTAAGCCCGATACCGATGCCGAATACGCACAAGCTCTAATGGAGACGCAAGAGTTTGTAGATAAGTGCGTAGCAAAGACTCCCAACATCGCTCATTTTTCAACACAAGATGCCGCACACGATATGGAATTACTGCGCCAAGGACTTGGTGATAGCAAATTGAATTATTTAGGTTTTTCATATGGCACATACCTTGGCACTTTGTACGCACAGCAGTTTCCCGACAAGGTTGGTCGTTTTGTTTTAGATGGCGCAGTTGATCCTTCTTTATCAATCGAAGAGCAAACTCGTGTCCAGGCCACTGCATTTGATGGTGCGCTCGCGCATTTTATCGCTGACTGTCCTAAACATAAAAACTGCCCATTGCCCGCAAACACCACCTCACAATTTTTTATTGACTTGTTTAAAAAAGTATCTATACAACCTTTGACAATCTCATCAGAAAAATCCAAAGATCTACGCCAAATTACCGAGGGTTTAGTTGTCACCGGTACAGCAGCTGCGTTGTATGACGACGTTTATGGTTGGCCAATACTGCGCACCGCAATTGCCCAAGCGTTGAACGGGGATGGAACGGGATTTGCAAAGCTTGCCGATGCTTACAATGGCCGCGATAGTGATGGCTCATTCAAAAACAATGAAAACGATGCCAACATAGTTATTCAATGTCTTGATTGGCAGCCGGGCTATTCGAATGAGCAAGTCCGTGTGAATGTATCGACCTTCACCAAGGCAGCCCCTGTCTTTGGTCCTTATGTTGCTTTCAGTGGCATCACCTGCAATATATTTAACAATGCAATTGGCCGTAAACAAATAACAACTGATCAAAACACGGCCCAGATTAGAAACACGGCAACTCCGGTTTTAGTAATCGGTACTACCCAAGACCCAGCAACTCCATATGCTTGGGCTAAATCCTTAAGTAACTACATCACTGGTAGCAAACTAATTACCCTTAAAGCCGAGGGTCATACCGGCTATGGCCGTGGCTCGGCCTGCACTGATGACGCAGTAGATACATATCTACTCACTGGCAAAATTGCGACTAAAAACCTGATCTGCAGGCAGTAATCGCGCATAGTGAGATGGTAATGAGCACCCCTTTTCATAGGGTTAGATTTACCCATGCGCTTAGACCATGTCTCATATGTAACCTCCCATGATCAACTAGCCGACACAGTTCAACGCCTAGGTTCACGCCTCGGCTCGACTTTTGTTGACGGTGGCGTGCACCCACGCTTTGGTACTCGTAACTTCACATTGGCCTTACAAAACGGTCACTACATCGAAGTTGTATGTCCACTCGATCACCCAGCATCTGATGCCTCACCTTTTGGTAAAGCTGTTTCAAAGCGCGCTGCCGAAGGTGGCGGATGGCTTACTTGGGTTGTATCCGTTGAGGATGTTTCAAAAGTTGAGGCACGACTTGGTCGTCAAGCAGTCGACGGTCACCGAACTAAGCCAGATGGTAAAGATCTTTTATGGAAGCAGATTGGTGTTCTAGGAACTCTAGAAGATAAGCAACTGCCTTTCTTTATTGAATGGAAATCACTTGATCACCCATCAACAGATGGCAAGGCGATTGCAAAAATAGTTAAAGTAGAAATTGCCGGAGATGAAAAGCGAATCACTGATTGGTTAGGCAATGATTTAGCAACAGCCTTAGGTAACGAGGTTGAAGTTCTATGGCTTAGCCCAGCAGATACTGAAGGAGAGTCAGGCATTGTTGCAGTGCACCTAATGACTCCTAGCGGTGTTGTGAGAGTGGATTAAGAGCGTTCTGAGCGTGGATTATTAATTATTCACAAGGAAAGCACATAGTTTTCGATAGCACTGGATTAAATAGTGGTTCACACTATGCACATAGCGTTTTATAAGGGAGAAGTGAATTGAAAACTATAGGAAAACCCACATTGATTGTAAGTGCCGTCCTAGCCCTTATTTTGATAGCCCCACAGAGCGCCTTTGCGGATAATGAAAAAGATAAAGAAAAAGATAGTAAGAAGCTGGTCTCACCAATTACTGCTTTTAATAATTATTGTACAAAAAACATGACAAAATCTGAGGAAAAACAGTTTGAAGATTCAGGCATGGAAAAGAATCGCCAGCAAAACTTTGCACAATCTGAGAAGACCTCCAGTAAAGCGCGCGAAGCTCAAACTACTATTAAAAAACTCACTGCCAAAAATTCTCCTGCAGCAACAACAGCTGCAGCTACATTAACAACGGCCGTTAACACATATAACACCAGCCGCACAAATGCGATGAATACTTACAGCGCTTTGGCCGCAGTTTTGAATTCACAATGCGATAGCGCCTTAGCACCATTTAAAACTGCATTAAGTGCAGCGGCTACTAATGCCAAGAACGCACTTAACGCGGTAACCCTAAACAATGCTTCTACCTCTTCTCAAAAACAAATCGCCCGTGCCAGCTATAACGCTGCCATTAATCTTGCCAACTCAACATTTGTTACTGCTAGCCAAATCCCAGTAATGTCGTATCAGAATCAGTTGAACCTTGCTCAAGTAAATTTATTCAATGCACTTTCGCAGGCTGATCTAATTCTGAAAAATGCTGTAAAGATTGCAAAACTTTCGCTATAAGAAGCAAGTTTCGAAATAGTTAAATCGTCATCGGCGATGTTATGTGACTGAATATCTGTGGTGGCTTGGGCCGGGATCGAACCGGCGACCTAACGATTTTCAGTCGTTCGCTCGTACCAACTGAGCTACCAAGCCAAACAAGGCTTCAATGTTGCACTGCCTATAGGCATTGCACACCAAAACTTTTGCGACCCGGACGGGACTTGAACCCGCGACCTCCGCCGTGACAGGGCGGCGCGCTAACCAACTGCGCTACCGGGCCTTGAAAATATCTATTAAATATCTGTCACATAAGTGGCTCTTATGTCACCTTCAAAGCCGTACATCTTTACTTTTTGATCCTAGTTAATTTCTAACTAGTCGTGCGTGCCCCCAACGGGATTCGAACCCGTGTTACCGCCGTGAAAGGGCGATGTCCTAGGCCCCTAGACGATGGGGACGTTTCAAGGCTTGGCAATCTTACCCGCCAATGCTCAGGCAACCAAACCCGATTATCACGCGAGAAAAGGCGAAACTAGCTGGTTTAAATTAACCAATGGCCCATCGAACAGTGACTGACACAGTGATTTTTTGTTGGCCTAAGTCAACAGTTGTCGGTGCGCCATCAGCTTTAGCCATTGATGAATAAATTGGATAAGCAGTAGGAGTCGAACTCTCATCAAGGTAGATCACTTTGCCAAGTTTGATTCCTAACAACTTTGCATAAGAAGTTGCTTTGGCGCGTGCGCGACTAACTGCGTAGTTGCGCGCCTTATCAGTTGCCCCACTGCTGTTAATAACATATGGAGACACACCATTTATTTGCAGATTATCTCCACCTGCCGCAACTATTGAATCAACTACAGCACCCGCGGTAGCAGTTGCACGAACTGTGATTACAAAAGATTGTGATGCGCGATATCCGCTAATAACTGGATTACCGGTAGTTGGATATGTGTATTCAGGATAAACATTTATAGATTGTGTAGCAATATCTTTTGTTGCTACTTTATTATCTGCTAGCGCAGTTCGCATTGCAGCTGCAGTTGACGAAGCTGTACCAAGTGCTTCCTTAGAGCTAGCGCCCAAAACAGAAACCGTTGCGTTGATTCGAACGGCATCAGGGACAACTGTTGTTGTGCCAGTGGCGCTAATAGTGATGTATCGGGTATTGGCAGCCGATGCAGGTACTGCTAGACCAACTCCGGAAATCAGGGTCAGTGCGAGTACTGCGGCTATTTTTGTGCGGAAGCGGTTTAGTTTCATGTATCTATTATCGCCTATCACCTGTAATCCACGTTAATTAATACTGAGAAAAGTGAGAGAATTAAGGGGTGAGCCAATCCCAGTTCTTATCTAATTGCACAGCAGATGCCATGGCCGATGCCGCAGCACGTTTGCTAGCTGGGAATTTAGTGGCCTTTCCTACCGAAACCGTTTACGGCCTGGGAGCCGATGCATGTAACGGGCAGGCGGTAAAAAGGATTTATGAAGTTAAGGGACGCCCTACAGATCACCCATTAATCGTGCACATCGCATCAATGGATTCCATGCGCGACTGGGCTGGCGATATTAACGAATACGCAATTGCACTTGCCCGCGAATTCTGGCCGGGACCAATGACATTAATTGTGAAGCGTTCCGAACTTGCCGCAGATTTCATTACCGGAGGACAGGACACAGTTGGGATCCGAGTCCCTGATCATGCGCTCGCCCTTGGATTATTAGAAGATGCCCAAAAAATGGGTATTAAGGGAATCGCCGCCCCCAGTGCTAATCGCTTTGGTCAGGTATCACCAACAACAGCTGCGGCCGTTATTGAAGAATTGGGCGAATATTTACACGCCGATGATTTAGTTCTCGATGGCGGAGCATGCACCGTGGGGGTCGAATCAACCATCATTGATTGCACTGGTGATATTCCACGGATTTTGCGCCCTGGTGCAATAAGTGATGAAATGATTGCTCACAGTACTGGCCTAGAAGTTATTCGCACCTACAGATTTATCGATGATGGTGCCGGAATAGTTTGGATAAATAAAGTTGAAGATGTGCGAGTCAGCGGCTCACTCGAAAATCATTACTCACCGGCAGCAAAAGTTTATTTAGATCAACCGCCACAATCAGGTCAAGGTTTCATTGCCCTGGCCGACATCCCCACTCCCGACGGAGTCATTCGATTAGCCGCTCCATCAAATAATGAAGAGTTTGCACGAATGCTTTATGTGGCATTACGTGAAGCCGATCTTCAAGGTTTATCTGAAGTAGTGGTGATGCAGCCAATTGGCCCAGGGATTGCAGTAGCAATTTGTGATCGCTTAGTCCGGGCCGCCAACGGCCGCTGACTAAAGGGTTAACGAATGCTTCATGCAACGTCTTGCCTTGGATAATGCCCATTTTTTAAGTTAAACTTCGCCCTAACTTAACCAACGGAGTGTGCCCATAGTGAAAAGCAAAGCAACCAAAAGTTTTTTAGTATTTGTACTAATCAATCTTCTTCTTGGTATGCAATTTGCCCAGAACGCTATCAGTGCCGAGCAGACTCAGCGATACATTGTAACTTTTTCAGATGACGATGACTCTGAAAGAGAATCTAATGATTTTCGAAAGATGGGAATCAAAGTAGAAGGCACCTATAAGCATGCCTTCAAAGGTGTCGTAGGACAATTCACATCAACGCAAATCGGTAACCTTAAGAAGAACCCAAAATTTTTATTTGCAGAACTAGATGCACCGGTTTATACGACTAGTTATTCTGCAATACCAGTCATAGATGGCCCAACACCTGTTGTTGCAAGCTGGGGCTTAGATCGCATCAACCAACGCAGTTTGCCTCTAGATAAAACGTATACATACCAATACAACGGCCAAGGCGTAACTGCATATGTAATTGATACAGGACTCAATACAACTCACTCCGAATTTACCGGCCGAGTGTCGGCGGGATTTAGTCAAGTAAATGATGGACGCGGAACTACAGATTGCAATGGCCACGGAACGCACGTTGCAGGAACAATTGGCGGAGCTCGTTACGGAGTTGCACGAGCTGTAACTATTGTTCCAGTTCGAGTTTTAAATTGTGCCGGATCGGGCACGTTATCGGGTGTAATAGCAGGAATTGATTGGGTAATTTCAAACCATGTAAGTGGCCCAGCCGTAGCAAACTTGAGTCTAGGCAGCACATTTTCAGCCACAGTAAATGCTGCAATAGCCAGATTGGTTGCAGATGGCGTTGTAGTGGCAGTAGCTGCGGGAAATGACAATTTAAATGCTTGTAACTATTCACCCTCCAGTGAACCAACTGCAATAACGGTCGGTGCAACCACACAAACTGACTCCAGGGCATCGTTTAGTAACATCGGAACCTGTCTTGATATTTTTGCACCAGGAGATTCAATTGTTTCGAGCTGGATTGGTAGCAATAGCGCAACAAACACAATCAGCGGAACTTCGATGGCTTCACCGCACGTTGCCGGTGCCGCCGCACTTTTATTAGAGCAATATCCCACTTACACACCACAGCAAATTCGCGACTTAATGGTGAGTAGGTCATCTGCCGGAAAAGTATTATCAGCAGGGACTGGGTCGAGTAATCAGCTTTTAACTAACGGAGCCGCAGATTATGTATGGGGTCCACCTACTCCACAAGCTATAAGTTTTACCCAACCGAATAACATGGCTGCAGGAGATGCAAACCAGACATTAGTGGCTAGTTCAAATAGCTCACTACCTATAATATTTTCAACTAGTAATGCTGCAACCTGCACAATTGTTGCAGGAAACACCTTACGAGCAATCAGCGCAGGAAACTGTGTGGTCACTGCAAGCCAGACTGGAAATTTCACTTATGCGCCAGCAACTCCATTTGTTCGCAATGTAACAATCTCTCCACCGCCACCAGCTGCGCCAGCTGCCCCGACAGTTTTAACTAGTATTCCTAACCGCTCCGTTGGAACACTCTCAGTAAACCTCAGAGGAGTTAATGCAACAAGCATGCCTCCAATCACGAGCTATACGATTAATCTTTATAGATCATCAGCTAACAACACTGCCTTAACTTTTGTAAGAACAATTCAATTCCCGTCTACTTCACTTAACGTAACAACTTTAATTACAGGATTAACGGTGCCAGCTAGTCAGTTCTATTCTGTAACAGCGACGGCAAATAATTCCGTTGGTTCAAGTGCGTTGTCTGCGGCGTCTAACAGAAGCCGTGTTGGTTGAAAAACTTAAAAGGCAAAAAACTTGCACTAATTATTGTCTTAATTGCATCAAGCTTGTTCCAAAGCGGGGCATCGGCTGTCACTACTAACTCACTTGTAGTGAGTTATAAGCAGACACCACAATCTCAAATCCAAAAGTGGACCCTGAAATGTAATCCAACTGGGGGCACGCTGCCACAAGCAAAAAACGCTTGTAAGCAACTTCTAAAAATTGCAAAACCATTCGCAGCTCCGGATCCCGATCAAATGTGTTCTCAAATATTTGAGAGTGAAGAAGTTGCCACGGTAAAGGGAAGCTGGAAAGGCAAGAAAATCTCTGCAAAGTATTCAAAGACCAATAGCTGCGAGATCGCACGCTGGGCAGCTTTGAAATTTCTACTTCAGGGTTCATCTCCTAGCTAACTGGGTTTAGCCCCACGCCAACAAAAATATGTGCAGTCGGGCCCGAAAAAAGCCGAGTTTTCACTTATTTAGCTGCGGCCAAATGGGCTTGTTAGCCTAAAAATCACTCACCATTAACTTAAATCTCCTTCACCCCTACTAGGCACCTGCAAAATCCTGCCCTACACTATTAATAAGTATTATCACTTTAGCGGAGAGAGAAAAAGCATGATCACCTCTATTTTTGGACGGGTACTAGCTGGCGTGGCTGCAGTTCTAGCTTCAGTTGGTCTAGCATTTTCGTTTTCTGGAATTTCAATGGCCACAGCCGATGGTTCAATTGGTTCGAGTGCCTCTGTCGCCACTGTTCCACAGTGCGTGTGGCAAATCAGTGGAGCAAGTGAAACTATTACTTTGGAGCACACAGAGTTTGCTGATGACAATCACACTAAGTACGTTGGTCAAGATTTCGGTCTTTCTGGTGCTGGCGCAAACACAGTTAAAGTTTTTGTAGGACCAGCTGCTGCTGCTGGCGTCTCTAGCGATGCTGATAATTGTGCATGGTATGGATTAACAAACTCTGCAGCATCCGGAGCAAATGTGACTTACACACTTCCATCCTCTCCTGCATTCACAAGTGCTGCTTCTTCTGCCGCCGACGATAATTCATTGGGATTTGCATTGTCTGGTGCCACTACTACGGGTAGCCACGTTGCCCAACTGGTTGTAGATCTCACTAAAGCAAATTGCACAAATGCAAATGCTCCAACTCCATCAGGAACTGATTGGACCGGAGCTGCAACAGCTAATTTAAAAACTGGTTCACTTTCTCTAACAGCTGCCGAACTACTCTCATCGAAAACAAGCACATCAAGTTCTTGTACATGGACAACAAACTTAACTACTTATGTACCTGGTGGAAAGACTCCGCTTCATGATTCAGATACATACACATTTACAGGTCCAACAGTTACAACAACATTGACCGCAGATGGCATTGTTGGTTAATTGCGATGACAACTAATACATTCAGCAAGAAGATTCTTGCCGCGCTCGTTTCTGTGATTTCTGCAGCGGGGCTTATGTTTACGCTTTCAACGACAACTTTTGCTTCAGCTGAATCAGTTGGATCAAATGCATCAGTTGGCACTGTGCCAACATGTGTTTGGCAGTTATCGGGCGTATCGGACACCGTAACACTGACTCACCCAAATGCCGCTGGTGGCGGAGATGTTCACACTTCCTATGTTGGCGAGGACTTCAAGCTCACTGGAAGCAGTAGCAAGCAGGCGAAGATTTATGTAGGTCCTGCGGGACAAACTAGCGCCTCAACTACTGACGTTGACAACTGTTCCTTTTATAACTCAGGTGGACTTGGTGTTTCTAATACCGGCGCTAAAGCGCAATTAGAAATGACAGATGCGGTACCTAGCTTCACTGCCGTGCATGTTACTGAGGATGCGGCTATGACTTTTGCTCTTGATGGGGCTAAGTCAAGTTATAGCAGTCAACTTCGCAACCTAAGCCTGACTATCTCCCCAACCCAGTGTGTTAATACAAATGTTGGTACTGGCTCTGCCGATAATTGGGTAAAGGAATCTGGAACAACAGGCTTGAATTCAACTACATCACCAATATCTCTCGCATCGCTCATAGCAGCTAATACAACTACAACTAGTACCTGTAGTTTCTCATCTGCTTACAGCGTTTATATCCCAGGTGGATTAACACCTAGAGATTATGGTCAGCAGTACACGTTCACAGGACCAACATTGACTACAACGCTAACCACGTCGGGTCTCTGATAAATTCGAAAGATTAAATGCTAGGGTCATAATTTTATGGCCCTAGCATTTTTTTCAATTATGAATATAAAAAATAAACTCTCCAGAATTGCAATTGCAACCACAACTCTTTTTGCTGTGTTTGGCATAATTGCCGCCCCAGCAATTGCTGAAGGCACACTTGGCCTTGCCTTTACAAATACGGCATCGACGGACAAATTTGTTGAATCATTGCACGGAGGCCAATCTTTGTGGTTTGTTGTCGCACCAGGGGGCACACAGACCCGTGAACTATTGATTTCTAGCAGTGGAACAGTTCCCGAGTTAGTAGAAATGAGTTTGGCGTTCCTTGGCCGTAATAATGAAGGCCAGTATTTAGATAGAAACAAGGCACCAGACAGCATTAAGTGGGTTAAGTTCTCGCCCGAAAAATTTATCCTAAAACCTAAAGCAACAGCATCTGTAATGATGACTTATACGATTCCAGCAGATGAACCAATTAGTTCTCATGAAGCCTATGTTCTGGCCACCGCTTCTGGTGCATCGGGACCATCGAAGGCCCAATACAGCGTTCCACAGGCGATCGCGATTTCTCGTCCAGTATTTCTCGGCGTAGGAACCGAAACAGAGTTAGCACCAAAGATCAATATTATCGATTTGTTCGGAGAAGTTGTTGACGGAAAATCGTATTTAGCATTAAAGATTGAAAACGCAGGCAAAGTTCCATTCAGCTTCGATGGAACTTTAGACATGGTTGACTCAAAGTTCTCAAACCGTAAATTTTCCGGAATAAAATTTATCAGTCAGCCTGTTGCCCCAGGAGAAAAAACCAATATTTTGATCCCTGCCCCATTAGGGTTAACAGAAGGCAAGTACGACATTTCCCTGAATGCCACATTGGGTAACGAAGAGATTAATAAAATCTGGACTGGAAAATTGATTAAATTCACTTCGATTTTCCCTCTATTCCAGCTACTTGGTCGCATTTTGATGGCCATAATCTTCTTATTGATTCTTGCGTATTCTCTTAGGTATCTTCGTAAACCAAGAAACACCAAAGACAAAGAATTAATTGCTAGTAAAACTAAGTTGGAATTTAGTCAAGAAGAACTAGATCAATTAATCGAGAGTTTGACCAAGAAACCGGTAAAGAAAGCTGCCAAGAAGACCGCTAAGAAACCAGTAAAGAAGACCGCTAAGAAACCAGTAAAGAAGACCGCTAAGAAACCAGTGAAGAAGACCGCTAAGAAACCAGTGAAGAAGACCGCTAAGAAACCAGTAAAGAAGACCGCTAAGAAGCCAGTAAAGAAGACCGCCAAAAAACGTGCCTAACCAGCCGGCAGATTGGCGCAAATTCGCCTAACTTGGCATACTGTGAGCGCTGAATATGCTTTGCATGCAAACGTATACGCAAGTGGGGCCTATAGCTCAGTCGGTAGAGCAACGGACTTTTAATCCGTGGGTCGACGGTTCGAATCTGATTTCACCGACTCATATCTGAGCGTGAAAATCTAAACTTTCTTTCTTTTTAACGCTTCTAGCCATTCTTCTGTCACTTATCTGTCACTCCTCCTGTCATCCCGCAGGTAGGCCATGGGCTAATGCCCTATTTGTGATTTTACTTGGGCCAATCATGAGAGGTAACTAGCTTTTTGAGTTCTTCCGAGTAGCCCCCACCCAAGGTCTTCTTTCTCAGATTGTTAAAGTAATCATCTACCCACTGAGTTGAATTACGAATGTCCGCTTTATTCCTATTGCACATTCTCAATAGTGCTTCCTCGCATAATGAATTGTTGGCTTGAAGTTGAAAAAAAACATATGAATCTGAATCATCAGCTAATTCAACTTGTGCTGCTTTGGGAGTGCTTGGATTCCTAGCAACAGCAGCTCTAATGTAATGGGCTGGATGCTTACTAAATTGAATCAAATACTCACTACTCAAATTTATGTTCTCTGGTACTCGGCTGAATTCGTGCCTTTCATCATGTGTTTCCGCTCTTAAGAGTTTTTCCGCAAGATCTTCTAGGATTGAAATTGGTAGAGAGGGATTTGGTGCCAAATAAAAGATAGTCGTTGAGTCACCACTTTTTGCAAACTCTTTCAAATACTTTACGGGCGTCTTTGGATTCATAGCTGCTGATGGATAGAAGTAACTCTTTAGTCTGGAGTGATCTACAAAACTAGGATCTTCTCCAGCTTGAAGTACATTTAGCGAACCTTCAGTCCAAGTAAGTATCCGTTCGATGATTTCTGCCGTCGGTGCCTCGCTCAATACCTTGGCGACAGATATTCGACGATTCATTGGATCTGAAGTAAAAGCTTCTTTAACTCCGAGAGCCGCCAAAAGACCCTCGGGCGCTGACGGGTTCTCGATGAGAAAGTCGTGACACTCAGGAATCTTGAAAAGCGAGGACAAAATCTCAGGCGGGGTGTCTGGATCTTTAGCCGCCTGAATCTGCCAACTGGCCATTGAAGCCCCGACCTCTCACTAGTTCCTTAACTCAAATATATCCACATAGGCTGACAACGCAGCCAGATCTCTAACACGATCCAGAGGATCAGCTTCCCCACGCCAGAATTAACAGCAAAATGAAGAAGAAAATTATGCCAATTCGGACAATTCACCCTGACGCTACCGCTTATGCCGGTGACTAGAAAAAATCTGACTTAAGTAACAATTTATTTGAGCCAACTAACTCCGTTTTCGATTATGTGTTTTGCCAATCAGGTGCTAAGGTTTACTCATGGGCAACCAAACAAACACAATAAACAATGTGGAGCTACTCCACGGAGAGGCAAAAAACGCTGTAAACAAAGGCTTTTTAAAGGCTTTTGAAGTTAGCCAAGGTTCAGATCGCCTGAATCTCACAGAGCAAATGAGGTCCCAAAAGCTGGGTCTCAGAAGGGATGAAAAGGACAGCGCCCATTGGTCCAAGGCAGGACAGGCAGGACAGGCAGGACAGGCAGGACAGGCAGGACAGGCAGGACAGGCAGTAAAAAAGGAAGGGCTCACCAAAATTGAGCCCTTCCTTACCGAAATTATATCAATCAACTATCGAAAGGAACAATCATAGAAAATACAAATAAGGATGCTGGATTCGGTTATTCAGGAAGTACCTCGATAAGCGTGGCGGCATACATGAAGACGGCTCCAGTTGGCGGACAAAGAGTTCGCAGATCTGGAAAGAACACAGTGGTAGCTCAACTTACAATCGATTCGTTGCGACACTTGATGCCAGAAGTTATACCGGGATCTCGTATTGATACAAACCGAGAAGTAAGCGCAAAGCGATGTGAAGAACTGGCAAATTACTACATCAACAATTCAGATAGGTGGATCCTCCCACCCGTACTTGTCGACAGTGAGCTTGATCTTGAGTTCATTTCTCAAGGCACAATCACTGTTGGTAATGCAACATTGCTTGGTGAAGCCAACGCAAAGAAAGCTGTAACAATCGATGTTGGAGTCTGTCAGATACCAACTTCCATCAAGGATGCATTGGTCATTCTAGACGGCCAACACCGAATTGGCGGATTAGTAATTGCATTTAATCGAACTGAAGCACGCAGATTAGTTGTCTTAGACGAAATAAGCCGACTTGATGCACAAGAGATGGATATCTTACAGCAGGGTAAAAGAAAA
>CAFBLC010000046.1_pt1 | contig 12078 bp, 7 predicted proteins | sample 7268011 | NCBI WGS metagenome assembly CAFBLC01 (sample SAMEA6814023, study PRJEB35770) | uncultured Actinomycetes bacterium | biome: Freshwater; feature: Freshwater reservoir; material: water | place: Czech Republic | collected 2016-04-20 | depth 30m m
AACCGCGCCTCAATAGTGCGCACTTGTTCGCTTAATTTCAACGCCTCTGCACGCAGGGCCGCTTCAGCATCAATTCCATTGGCATGGGCCCAAGCGATAACGGCAAGCAAAGCCTGGCCCACTGAACTTTCATCGGCTTGACCGGCAATGTTCACAGTGGAGGGAGTTTCTAAGACAACGTCATATTTTTCGGCTCGATACAAGAGTTTTTCAATTAATGGCAGTGCTGGTTGCGCGATTGCGATTCCATCTAGCGCTGATGTTCGCCCTTTTTCCTGCTTCTTGATCTCTTCCCAGTTTTTTAAAACATCTGCCGAGCCACCAACTTCAACCCCAGCAAATACATGAGGGTGCCGACGAATTAACTTGTCGGCGATCCCTTGAGCAATATCTTCAATTGAAAATGGCGATGTTGGATGTTCTTCAGCAATGCGCGCATGGAAATAAACTTGAAGTAATACATCACCGAGTTCTTCACGCATATCCACTCGATCACCACTTGCAACTGCATCCACAAACTCATATGACTCTTCTAAAAGATATTTAAGAAGTGACTCATGCGTCTGTTCGGCATCCCAAGGACAACCTCCAGGTGATCGCAATTGATTCATAACATCAACTAATCGTTGAAGTTGTGAACCCTGCGTCATCGTCAAAACTTTACTTGGTTGAAGGAGTTACAGCAGTTCCTGCTGAATCAGTAGCAACTACATCTGCAACTGTCCCATCCCACTTGCCATAACGTGGGTTAACTGTCACGCCAAGTTCTTTAGCTTTTGCGACTACAAGCTTTTGGATCTGCGCTCCGATATCAGCATCTGCAATACCCGCAGCTTTTAGCGCTTCACTAATCTTGTCCGAAAGTGAGATTGCTTCGATGTACTGATCAAAATCATTTGGTGCAATACCTGCGCCAACAAGTGCGTTAGGCAACTGATCTGCTCCTCCAACTTGATCAAGAATGCTTTGACGGCGTGTATCAATTTCAGCCTTAGAAACTGAAAGTTTAATTTCAGTAGCAACATCTCGAAGTAGCGCAGTTAATAAATGAAAACGAAGTTGCCCGCGATTAAGTTCTTCGCCCGTTTGTAATTGCATTTGTGAAGTGTCTACACCTTTGCGCGCTGCCAAAATTGCGTCGATGCTGCCTTGCACTGTTGCTTGAGAAATCTTTGTGCTTCCTACTGACGCTGCTGAACCAACTTGGGAACATCCAGTTAGCAGGAGTGTGGTTGCAACGGCTACAACGGCCAGAATCTTCTTCACTATGAACTCGCTTTCGGTGCTTGGCATAATTGGTTTAAAGCCTCAACGACCCAGGCTAGAAGAGAAGTATCCACTATCTCTGGCTCATTCTGCGACGGATTCCATGCGGGGCCTTTAGCTAGTGCAACTAAAACAGTGGATGTAGCGGGCTTATAGAGCGAGCCTGGATATAAACGTGACAGACGCAACTGGGCAGATTCAGGCAAAGTTAAGGGTGCCAATCTCAAGAATTTTCCTTGTACAACTACTTCAGTTAATTTTGTAATCTTTGCTTGTGCACGAAGTTGGGCTACACCTAATAGTGCAACTGCTTCATCTGGTAAATCACCAAAGCGATCTACTAATTCGGCACGAATGGCTTCAACATCACCTGGATTTTTAACATCAGCTAATCGGCGATAGAGATCTAGGCGCAAACGCTCACCAGGGACATAGTCACTTGATAAGTGGGCATTGATTGGCAGTTCAACTTTGCACTCTGAAATTTTTTCTTCAGTCTCAATAATTCCCTGCTTATAATCTTGAACGGCTTCACCAACCATACGCATATATAAATCAAAGCCAACATCTGCAATATGACCCGACTGTTCTCCACCTAATAGATTTCCGGCGCCACGAATCTCTAAATCTTTTAATGCAACTCGCATACCAGAACCTAGTTCGGTATTAGCTGCGATTGTAGTTAATCGATCATGTGCTAACTCTGATAACGGCTGGTCTGCCGGATAAAGGAAGTATGCATAAGCGCGTTCGCGACCACGGCCTACTCGGCCACGCAATTGATGGAGTTGCGATAAACCAAACATGTCTGCGCGTTCAACAATTAATGTGTTTGCATTTTGAATATCTAAACCACTTTCAACAATAGTTGTACAGACAAGCACATCAAAGTCTCGGCTCCAGAAAGCCAAAATCACATCTTCTAGTGCGCCTTCACTCATCTGCCCATGAGCAACTCGTATCCGTGCCTCAGGCACTAATTCTTGTAATCGTGATGCTGCACGATCAATGCTTTCAACACGGTTATGCAAATAGAAAATCTGTCCATCACGCAATAATTCTCGGTGAATAGCCGCAGTTATTTGTGCTTCCTCGGCCGGACCGACGTACGTGAGAATTGGGTGGCGTTCCTCTGGAGGCGTTGTAATCGTAGACATTTCACGGATTCCAGTAACGGCCATCTCTAATGTGCGCGGAATTGGTGTAGCCGACATAGCTAAAACATCAACGGTAGTGCGTAGCTTCTTAAGTGATTCCTTTTGTTCAACACCAAAGCGCTGCTCTTCATCAACGATTACAAGACCTAAATCTTTAAATTGAACGTCACTAGAAAGAATTCGGTGAGTACCAATGACTACATCAATTACTCCAGTACCAAGGCCCGCCAAGGTCTCCTTGCTTTCTTTGGCGCTGCTAAAACGTGAAAGACCGGCGACCTTTAGTGGAAAACCTGCAAAGCGCTCAGCAAAGGTTTTGGAATGTTGTTGAACCAGCAGTGTCGTTGGAACTAGTACAGCAACTTGCTTGCCATCTTGCACTGCTTTGAAAGCTGCTCGTATTGCAATCTCTGTTTTTCCATAACCCACATCGCCACAGATAATACGATCCATCGGATAAGGACGTTCCATGTCGGCTTTAACATCGTTAATTGTTGAAAGCTGATCAGGAGTTTCAATGTATGAGAAAGAATCTTCTAATTCACGCTGCCACGGCGTGTCTGGTGAAAATGCAAAACCAGGGGAACTTGTTCGGGCGGCATATAAACGTATTAATTCACCAGCGATTTGTCGGACAGCTTTGCGTGCTCTTCCCTTTGCTTTTTGCCATTCCCCACTACCAATTCGGTGAACCGTCGGAGTTTCTCCACCCACGTATTTACTGACTTGTTCGAGTGCATCGGTTGGAACAAATATTCGATCACCTGGATGTCCGCGTTTGGCAGGTGCGTATTCAATAATTAAATATTCACGAGTTACGCCGGCAACGGTGCGCTCTAGTAGTTCGACATAGCGACCAATTCCATGTTGCTCATGTACTACAAAATCCCCAGCTCGTAGTTCAAGCGGGTCAATAGCTTTTTTACGCTTAGTAGGCATGCGCTCTGAATCTTTAACACTTCCTTTACTACCCGTTAAATCCCGTTCAGTCATGAAAAAGATTTGCTGGGCAGTACTTTCAAAGCCATGGGCAATGATTGATGTTGTTAAGTGCACCGCGCCTTTGGTTGGAGTGGCTAATAGTTTTTCATTTATCTGTACCGGTAGGTCAGCTGCGCGAAAAATTCCGGCATATCTCTCCAACATTCCATGACCGTGCGTTGCAAAAATAACGGTGAAATGTGATTGAACTGCTTCACGTAACGCTTCAATTGTGCGCTCAATATCACCTCGCATTGGGTCAATAGCATTGAAATCTAGAAACTCAGTGTCATCAGCTAAATCGCTACCAAATGGTGACAATGAACCCATTGCAAGTTTGTGAACACTGATCTCTGCCATTAACTCAATCCACGACATATATGTTCCTGAACCATCATGAATTGGAGCCACGGCGCCATGGGCGGCATTGCTCCAGGATGCGTTGAGAAACTCTTCGTTAGTTGCCAATAAATCTGCTGCACGCGATTTAATTCGCTCTTCATCAATAAAGACGACCTGCGTATTAACTGGCATTCGGGTAAGAATCGTTTCTGTCTCATCAATTAATAGTGGGATAAGTGACTCCATTCCTTCAAAAGAAATGCCTTCGCTAATTTTTTCTAGTAGTTCGGCTGCAGCCGGCAATGAATCTTTCAACTCAATTGCATGGTGTTTCATTTGCGTGTTCAGCAGAAGTTCGCGGCACGGATAGATTTCGAGAGTGCCAACTACTGGTTTGAAAGTTCGTTGATCTGCTACTTCAAAGAAGCTCATGTCCTCAATCTCATCGCCAAAGAAATCAATACGGATTGGGTAATCACTCAAAGGAAGGAAAAGATCAACAATTCCACCGCGTACTGCAAATTCGCCACGTCTTTCAACTAAATCTGTTCGGGCGTAAGAAAGTGCAGAAAGATGTCGGACTAAATCATCTAGAGATTGTTCTTTACCTATTTCAAGGGCAAGTAGTTCACCTTTGCCTAGAGTTGCAATTATTCGATGAATCGCACCACGCACTGGTGTGACAACAATGGGAAATGTTTGCTGTTTCTTTTCTAATTCATAGAGCGTTTGAATTCGTTTTGCAACGGTGTCACTGCGTGGGCTTAAACGTTCATGAGGCAAAGTTTCCCAAGCTGGGAACTCCAATACATTGTTGTGTAACTCGCGCAGTTCATTGACTAAATCTTCACTACTTCTACTTGAACTCGTGATTACTAATATCGGCCGATCATGTGATCTGCGGGCAAGTAAAAATGGATACAAAGGCGATGGGGCCACGATATGAGATGCGTCTTGCTGTATCGGCAATACAGAAATTAAGCCCCGCACTGTGCACCTCCCGGTAAACGCCGTAAGGCCCCGTTCCCAAAAGGGAGGGGGCTAATGGATTCATTGTAATTTGTTCACACCACGTGCGGCGACCTGAGAGGATTGCCCAATGGAAACCAGCGGATTTGGCATTGCAGTAGCTGCCGATGATGCTGCATTGCGCAGTGATGTCCGCAGACTGGGTGACTTGCTGGGCCAAACATTAGTTCGCCAAGAAGGACCAGAACTTTTAGCCCTTGTTGAAAAAGTTCGCAAAGCTGTTCGTGACGGTGAAGGCGTTGAACTTCTCGCCTCACTTTCTATTGAGGATTCAGTTCAATTAGTACGCGCATTTAGTACATATTTCAACTTAGCAAATATCGCTGAACAAGTTCACCGTTCACGCGTTTTAGCCGATGCCCGTGCAGATGGTGGTTCATGGCTAGCACGTGCCGTAGATAAAATTGAAGCAGCATTAAAAGCACAAACACCTGGACATGAATTAAGTACTGAAGAAATTTCCCAATGGATAAATGAAATGTCGGTGCGCCCAGTCTTTACTGCTCACCCAACTGAAGCCGCACGTCGTTCGGTATTAAGCAAAATGGGGCGAGTTGCTGATCTGCTTGAAGATTCACGTAATCCATCTCAAGATGAACGTCTGGCAGAAACAATTGACTTATTGTGGCAGACCGATGAACTGCGTGTTGGTCAACCTGAACCTCTTGATGAGGCGATGAACGCGTTGTATTACCTCGATGATTTATTCCGACAAACTGTGCCTGAAGTTCTCAATGATTTTGCACGCGAAATGAAACGTATCGATGTTGTAGTTCCCGTTACTGCCCGCCCTCTATCTTTTGGTAGCTGGATTGGCGGAGATCGTGACGGCAACCCGAATGTAACTGCGCAAGTGACAACCGATGCAATGGTTTTACAGGTTGCTCACGCTATTCGAGTAACAATTGATGCTATGAATTCACTGCGGCAAATGCTTTCAATTTCAACTCGCATTATTGGTGCAACTCCAGAGTTAACCGCTTCGGTAGAAGACGATATTAAACACATCAGTGAATTTGAACCGCGTTTCTTGCGCCTTAACGCCCAAGAGCCTTATCGCTTGAAGGCCACCGCGATTGTGCATCGCTTGGCTTTAACTCGTGATCGTCATGCAAAAGGTGCAGCTCATATTGATCATCGAGATTATGCAGATACTGATGAATTACTTAAAGATCTGATGCTGATGCGCGATTCACTCTTTGCGCATAAGGGTGAACTCATTGCTACTGGCTTACTTGAGCGCACTATTCGTACAGTTGCTGCCTTTGGAATAACCCATGCAACTATGGATATTCGTGAGCACTCAGATGCCCATCATCATGTTTTAGCTCAGGCAACCGGAGTTGATGGTTATGTCACAAAATCACATGAAGAAAAGTTTGAAATCCTCAAAGGCTTACTTGCTGATAATACAAATTTGGATTTAACTAAGTTGGATGCGGGCGGACAAAAAACACTTGATACTTTCTTTGCTATTGCTGATCTCATAGACCGCTTTGGTTCACAAGCTATCGAAACCTATATCGTCTCTATGACTAAGGGAGCTGACGATTTAATTGCGGCTGTAGTTATTGCGCAGCAAGCAGGACTTGTAAATCTGAATAATAAAAAGGCTCGAATTGGTTTTGCGCCATTGTTAGAAACTGTCGCCGAACTTCGCGCAGCTGGTGAGATTTTGGAAAAGCTTTTAAGTGATCCCGCGTACCGTTCCCTTGTTGCTTTGCGTGGGGATGTTCAAGAAGTGATGTTGGGATATTCAGATTCCAACAAGGATGCAGGAATTGCAACTAGCCAATGGGAAATCCACCGAGCTCAGCGCTCCCTGCGAGATGTAGCAATGAAATACGGCGTCAAGCTTCGCTTATTCCATGGACGTGGTGGTTCAGTTGGTCGCGGTGGTGGTCCGACATATGAAGCACTTGTTGCGTTGCCTTGGGGCTCAGTTGATGGCCAAATTAAAATGACAGAACAAGGCGAAGTTATTAGTGATAAATATTCACTTGCATCCCTTGCCCGTGAAAACGTTGAATTAACTCTTGCGGCATCCCTAGAAGCGACTGTTCTCAACCGTGGTCCACGCCAATCAGTTGCAGATCTAAATAGCTGGAACGAGTGCATGCAATTGATAAGTGATAGTTCATTTGCGACATACCGCGCACTAGTTGATCACCCAGATCTACCTTCATACTTTTATGCATCTACTCCCGTAGAACAATTGGGAAATCTCTTCCTTGGTTCACGTCCATCGCGTCGCCCAGATGCATCTGCCGGACTTGATTCACTGCGTGCGATTCCATGGGTATTTGGTTGGACTCAATCTCGACAGATTGTTCCTGGCTGGTTTGGTGTGGGTTCTGGATTAAAGGCTGCACGCGAAGCAGGTAACACACAGGTATTAAAGAAGATGCTGAGCGAATGGCACTTCTTCCACACATTTATCAGTAACGTAGAAATGACTTTAGCTAAAACAGATCTAACCCTTGCTCGCCGCTATGTTGAAACTTTAGTTCCAAAAGAGCTTCATCACTTCTTAGATGAGATTGAAACCGAGTTTGAGTTAACTGTGGCTGAGATTCTCACATTAACCGGTAAACAAGCTGTGCTTGGTGACCAAGAGATTTTGGCCCGTACTTTACAAGTTCGTGATGCCTATCTTTCACCAATCCATTTATTACAGATTAACTTGCTCAAGCGTGTTCGTGAGGCAGGAGATTCTGCAGATCCAATTTTACGTCGTGCACTTCTACTAACAATTAATGGTGTTGCAGCGGGCCTTCGAAATACAGGTTAATTTTTAAGAGTTATAGCGGGTCTGTGTACGCTCTAATCCCTCATTAATTAAAGACTCAACAACATCTGCGCCGCGAACAATAAATTCACTTAAATCCTTTTGCTCAACTTTTGAAAACGCTTTCAGTACAAAATCGCCTGGATCTTGTTCTCCCATTGGCCGACCGATTCCTAACCGCACCCGGTAATACTCCGCTGTGCCAAATGCCGATGTCATTGATTTGAGGCCATTATGTCCATTATCTCCACCGGCAATTTTGGTTCGGATGGCTGCAAATGGAATATCTAACTCGTCATGTAATGCAATTATTTTTTGGGGTTCAACTGAATAGAAATTAGCTAGTGCTTTGATCGGTCCGCCAGTTTCATTCATAAATGACTGAGACTTTGCAACAATAACTGGATGCGCATCAACGCCAACGCCTAATTTAAACGCTGCGATATGTGTACGAGATTTATGTGAAGATAATTTAACGTTATGACGGCGAACTAATTCATCAATCACCATCTGCCCTACGTTGTGACGGGTGGCAGCGTATTTATCACCTGGATTGCCCAGGCCCACTACCAACCACGTCATAACGATAAGCGTAAGGGTTAAGCGTCCTTCTTTTCTGCATCTGTGGCAGGTGCGGCAGCATCAGTTGCTGCTACTGGAGCTGCAACTTCTTCTACTACTGCAGTGGACTTCTCAGACAAGTGAACAACGATTGTCTTTGGATCTGATTCAAGTTCTACGCCAGCTGGTAGTTTCACATCTGATGCATAACGTGATTCACCTGCATGCATTCCCGCAATATCAACTTCTAGGAAGCTAGGGATTGCAGTTGCTTCAACACGAACGTCGATTGTGTTGTGAACGTGCTCAAGGATTCCATCGCGATCGTGCTCACCAATTGCGTGAACTGGAACAGCAACAACAACCTTTTCACCGCGACGTACTAGAACTAAGTCGACGTGCTCAAGGATCTGCTTGAGTGGGTGGCGAACAATTGCCTTTGGAAGTGTGAGTTCTGCTTTTCCATCAATCATGATGTCGAGCAGTACGTTTGATTGCTTCAGTGCAACGCCAAGTTCGCGTGCTGGAAGAGTGATGTGTTGTGGCTTTTCACCGTGACCGTAGATAACGGCAGGAACCAAACCATCGCGACGTGCACGACGTGATGCGCCCTTACCAAATTCGGTACGACGTACGCCGTTGATGCTGATTTCTGCCATTTTAAATCTCCTCTAGGTATCTTTCGGTTACTTCACAAAAGTCCCAGCAGGAAAACTAACCCACACCGTCGATTACGGAAGTAAATTCTTACCCTCGCCGGAACAGTGGCAAGGGTATAAGACGGTGTTCAAATTAAGCAAATCCCTGCTTACGAATGCCCGTCAAAGAGGCTGGTGACTGACCCGTCTTCGAATACTTCGCGGATGGCGCGGGCTAGAAGTGGAGCAATTGAAAGGACGGTCAATCCATCAAACTTTTGATCCTCAGAGATCGGCAGAGTATTTGTAACAACGACTTCTGATGCGCGAGAAGACTTGAGACGTTCTACTGCTGGACCAGAAAGAACTGCATGTGTTGCAGCCATGATGACATCGGCAGCACCAGCATCAAAGAGAGCCTCTACTGCTTTGGTAATTGTTCCGGCGGTATCGATCATGTCATCGATTACTACACATGTTTGGCCCTGCACGTCACCAACTACTCGCCCAGTTGTCGATTCATTAGGGATGCGTGGATCACGAGTTTTATGAATAAATGCAATTGGGCAACCACCTAGTAAATCTGACCAACGCTCTGCCACTCGAACACGACCTGAGTCTGGCGAAACAATTGTTAAGCGAGTGCGATCAACTTTGCTGCCAACATAGTTAGCCAACATTGGAAGTGCAAAGAGATGATCTACAGGACCATCAAAGAAACCTTGAATTTGCGATGTATGTAAATCAACGCACATCAAACGATCTGCGCCAGCTGTTTTGAAAAGATCTGCCATAAGGCGCGCAGTAATTGGTTCACGCCCGCGGCTCTTTTTATCTTGACGTGCATAACCATAAAACGGTGCGACAACAGTGATTCGTTTTGCAGAAGCGCGCTTAAGTGCATCGACCATGATGAGTTGTTCCATGATCTGCTTATTGACAGGAGCTGTGTGGCTTTGTATTACGAAGGCATCACAACCACGAACTGATTCTTCGAAGCGAACAAAGATTTCGCCATTAGCAAAGTCATATGCAGATGTTGGTGTGAGTGGAATGCCAAGCTCTGATGCAACCTCTTCGGCTAATTCTGGAAATCCGCGGCCTGCAAAAAGGCGTAATTTCTTTTCAGAAGTTAAACGGATCTCGCTCATTTATTAGCCTTTCTTCTCTTTAGCTTCGGCGGCTTGTGCTGATTTAGATCCGGCACGCTTGCGCATGACCCAACCTAATACATTTTTCTGCTTAGCTCGGCCAACACCAATAGCTCCGGCCGGAACATTTTCAGTAATGACAGAACCTGCAGCGGTGTATGCCCCATCTCCCACAGTAATTGGCGCTACCAACATTGTGTCGCTACCGATTCGGACATGGTCCCCGATCGTGGTGTGATGCTTTTCTTCACCGTCATAGTTAACAAAGATTGTTGCTGCGCCGATATTGCTGCCTTCTCCGATTGTGGCATCGCCTACATATGAAAGATGTGGAACTTTTGAACCTGTACCAACTGTTGCATTTTTCATTTCAACAAATGCTCCGGCTTTAGTTGCATCTCCAAGGACTGTTCCTGCGCGTAAATAAGTAAATGGACCAACACTTGAGCCTTCACCAATAACGCTATCTATGGCTATCGATTCAAGGACTGATGCACCTTCTTTTACTTGGCAGTTGGTAAGAGTCGTGCGAGGGCCAATGACTGCCCCAGATGCGATTGAAGTAGTTCCATAAATTGCGCTACCTGGGTGAATAGTTACATCGTTTGAAATCGAAGCAGTTGCATCTATCCAAGTTGTAGTTGGATCAATAATTGTCACACCGGCTTGCATCCAGTAATCGTTGATTCGATCGCGTAACAATGCAGCAGACTCAGCTAATTGAACTCGGTCATTCACGCCCAGAATTTCAGTGAAATCATCGAGCATGATTGCTGCAACTGATGCACCTTCGGCCTTTAAAATTCCAATAACATCAGTTAAATACAGCTCTCCTTGAGCATTTGAATTATTGAGTTTGCCAATTGAGGCTGCTAAGGCAGCGCCATCAAAGGCATAAACGCCTGAGTTAATTTCAAAGATAAAACGCTGTTCATCTGTGGCATCTTTTTCTTCAACAATCATTAATAATTCATCAGCATCATCACGAATGATGCGACCGTAGCCTGTTGGATCTGGATGCTCTGCGGTTAAAACAGATGCGGTGAATTTTCCTGCATTATGTGCAGCTACAAAGGCGGCAAGTGATTCACCAGTGAGCATTGGTGTGTCACCGGCTAAAACTAATACGGTTCCCTTCGGACTAGAACCTGCGAGCGCTAATTGCGCAGCATGACCGGTTCCACCACGGTGTTCTTGAAAAACAGTTGAGGCTTTTGGTGCGATTAAAGTTATGTGTTCTTCAACTGCGGTGCGATCTGAACCGACAACTATACGAACTTCTTTAGCGTTCAATTCATTGACTGCGTTGACAACGTGTCCGAGTAATGAACGTCCTGCAACGCTATGGAGAACTTTGGCTTTAGCCGATTTCATCCGTGTGCCTTCGCCAGCTGCGAGAACGATCACGGTTTCTACGGTCACGAGTGAATCCTATCGGTGGCTCCGCCTTTTTCTTTCGGCTTCGCTTGTCGCTCCGCCACCAGGTATCGATCCTGGACCCTGGGCTTCAAAGGCCCATGTGCTAGCCACTACACAATGGCGGAACACGTATTCTCCCTCATAAATGGGCATGGTTGTGACCACATTGCACCTTCTTTACGAGATTACTTTTGCCCCAGCCACTGGGCCATATGCGCGAACAACGCTGCCCACTACTCCGCTAGAGGTCAATGCCACCGTTAAATCAAGTCCAGCTTCCTCATCGGCAACTAGAAAAGCAACGGTTGGCCCTGATCCTGAGACTAACGCCCCTAGCGCTCCATACTCCTGGCCTACATCTAGAACTAATCGCAATGCAGGACGCAATGAACATGCCGCTGGTTGCAAATCATTTATCAAGTGCGCACCCACTGATTCTGCATCAGCTGCAAGTAATGCCTGCATGAGAGCTTCGTTTGTTTGTGGTTCAACAATTTCAAGTCCAGTTCGCAAGCGATCACACTCTGCATAAACGGCAGGTGTTGATAAACCATGAGTGGAAAGTGCAAGAACCCAGTGATAGGTGCCGCGAGATAGCGCAGAAGTTAATTGATCACCATGGCCCGTGCCAATTGCAGTTCCACCATTTAACATGAAGGGAACATCGCTACCTAACTTTGCAGCAATATCTGCCATCTCTTCACGGCTCATACCTAGTGAATACAAATAATCAATTGCAACGATTG
>CAFBLC010000050.1_pt1 | contig 11381 bp, 10 predicted proteins | sample 7268011 | NCBI WGS metagenome assembly CAFBLC01 (sample SAMEA6814023, study PRJEB35770) | uncultured Actinomycetes bacterium | biome: Freshwater; feature: Freshwater reservoir; material: water | place: Czech Republic | collected 2016-04-20 | depth 30m m
CTCAAAGACGGTGCGCTTTTCGCCCTCTTTTGTTTCATACGAGCGTTGCTTGAGACGTCCGGAAAGAATGACACGCATTCCTTTAGTCAAAGATTCGGCACAGTTTTCTGCTGCTTGGCGCCAAATCTGACATTGAAGGAAAAGGCTCTCGCCATCTTTCCATTCATTAGTTTGCTTATCTAAATAGCGAGGTGTTGAAGCAACGCGAAACTTTGCAACGGCCGCACCTGAAGGTGTGAAACGTAGCTCTGGATCGTCAACTAGGTTGCCGATTAACGTGATTGTTGTATCTCCTGCTGCCATTTGTTTCTCTCTTTCTTCTCGTTATCTACTCGTGGAGTCCGTGCATTGTTGTGTATGCGAAAAGATTATGCGTCGAGACGCAAAGCCTTTGTGCGCAACACTGATTCATTGAGGTTTAGTTGGCGATCAAGTTCTTTAATCGCGGCTGGTTCGCAGGTCATATCGATAACTGCGTAGATTCCTTCGCCTTTTTTCATAATCTCGAAAGACATACGGCGGCGGCCCCACAAGTCGAGCTTGTTTACGGTTCCACCACTGTCTTTGATGATCTTTAAATATGTTTCTAGGCTTGGTGTGACGGTGCGTTCTTCTAGTTCTGGATCAAGAATGACCATAAGTTCATAATGACGCATGAGTTAACCCGACCTCCTCTGGACTAAGACGGCCACGGCATTTCCGTGACAGGAGGGTTAATAATTTCTTTACCGGGCCGGGTGGCCTGGTTAAGAGGGTTAAGGGTAGGGCTTAGAGGCCTCAAAGAGTAAATCGAACAGGGATCCCTGTGTATTTCGCGCCTCCAAAGCCCGTTTTATCAGGGTGGCGGCCAAGTAGGTGGTGGCAGCAATGCGGATCAAAGAAATGGTGGCGTAACCCCCTTGTTCTAAACCAAAGTGCGCGCCGGTAAGAAGGGCTAAGTGTTGCCAGATGGCAACGTGATACAAAGATTCTGCACCTTGCCAGATCCAAAATGCATGCAAGTCTTTTTTGTTTTTTAGAGCAATAACAGCCAATGGAGTTAGCCACAAAACATATTGTGGTGAATACACCTTACTTGCAATCATCACAACAGATAGAACAATAAAAGCAACGGAGGCAAGTGTTGGTGTGTGCTTTAGTTCAAAAAGAAATATCGCAAATGATGTTAAACCTATGAGCAAAAGCAATAGCGCTAAGTAATTTAGGTTTGTTAGGCCTAATCCCAATTGGTTAAAAGCAAGCCACAATGAACCTGAATCAGCTTTGCGCCCTATGTTGAGTTGATAGAAGCGCCACCAACCCGTTGGTGTTGTTAATGCAAAAGGAAGATTGATTGCTAGCCAGATAGCAATTGTGGTGAGAGTGTATTTAATTAATTCTCTGATTTGATTAGAACGCCACAAGATAAAAAGTATTGGCAACAGTAAAAATATTGGTAGAAATTTTGTAGAGATTGAAACTGCTATCGCGATAGAACTATACAAATACGCTTTGCGGTCAAACCAGTAGATTGCCAACATCATTGTTGTAATCGCCCAAAGATCCCAGTTGATATAGAGCGATGCGATCATTGCAGGCCCAACAACAACAAGATAGGCGTACTCGGGTTTTATCTTGCGAACTAGCAAGACAACTGCAATGAATAAGAGCGCAAGCAATAGCGCGTTGAAATTAAAATATGAAACTGGAGAGTGCGCAACAAAGGAAGTTGCATACATAACTATGCCCGTAAGTACTGGGTATTCAACAGCATTAGTTTCACTTGCATATGGCCATTTATTATCAACCATCCCTCTTTCACCAAAGAGAGAAGGTAAGTCGCTATAACAAGCGTGAATATATTGGTCTGGAGTAGCCCAGATAGTGCTCTGGCAATGTGAGAACTTAGTAAAGGACACGAGAGCTGCCAAAATTGCTAATAGAAATAATGCTCTCGTGCCACTCTTCATTACGGAGTCTTTTGTTGCTTTCCGCCAGATGTCATAACAATTGGATCAAGTCCGCCGATGTTTGATGGTGCAGGAAATTCCATAACAGGTTCGCCTTTGAGTGCGCCCTTCATAAACGCGGTCCAAATACGGGCGGGGAATGAACCACCAGTAACCGAGTTCATCCCACCGATTCCGTTCAGAGTTAATGTCGCGTTATCACGGAAAAAAGCAACTGATGCAGCAATTTGTGGTGTGTAGGCACTAAACCAAGCAGATGCATCAGATTGAGATGTTCCAGTCTTTCCAGCAGCTGGTCGTCCAAGTGCTAAGGCTGCGGTGCCCGTACCGTTTGTTACTACTCGTTTTAGCGCATATGTTAAATCGGCCATAACTTCTTTACTAAATACTTCTTGGGTTTCTGGCTTAGCTTCATATAAAACACCTTTATTTGACCCAATTACTTGAGACACTAAATATGGTTTTGATTTAACTCCTTGTGCAGCAAATGTTGCATAGGCATTTGCAACGTCAATAACATGAGGGCTTGCAACACCTAAAACAACTGAAGGTGTCGGCATCATTGCTACGGATTCAGGAATACCTGCACGACGTGCAACGTCCACAACTGCGGCAGGGCCAACTTTAATTCCAAGTGGAACATAGACCGTGTTAATTGAATGCTCGGTTGCAAACAACAAACTGACTTGTCCCCATCCTTGCAATCCATAGTTGCCAACTTCATATGGTTTGCCGGCATCATCAAAAGTTTGAGGTGAGTCACCGTTCCACATTGACGTTAATGGAATTCCTTGTTCAAGGGCAGCAATCAATGCAAAGGGTTTGAAGTTTGAACCAGGTTGAGTAATAGATTGTGTTGCATCGTTTAACTGACGCTCTAAGTAATCTCGGCCGCCATACATGGCAAGTACTTCACCGGTTCCAGGGCGAATTGCAGCTAAACCAATTCGCAGATCGGCTGGTGCGCCTTTTGGATAAAACTTATTTACCGCATCAACGGCAGATTGCTGTGCTTTTTGATCAAGCGTTGTTTTAATAACAAGTCCGCCAACTAATAATTGATCTTGACTAAAACCAAGTTTGGCTAATTCTTTTGTAACTGCTTCGATTACGTGACCTTTAGGACCGCTTAACTGGCCTGAAGTAGCACGTGGTGCAACTGTCGGAAATTTCATTTTTGCTGCTGCATCTTTATCTAGCCAACCAGCTTCAATCATTCCTTGCTTGACGTACTCGAAACGCCCTTGAAGTCGCTCTAGATTTCCTTTTTTAAATGCTGGATCATATAAACCAGGAGAGCGCAAAATAGATGCAATCACCGCAGCTTGCGCATTTGTTAATTGATTAACATTTCGATTGAAATACTGTTGGGATGCTGTCATTACACCGTAAGAACCGCGGCCAAAGTAAATTGTATTTAAATAACTCTCAAAGATTTGATCTTTGGATAGTTGATTTTCTAATTTAATAGAAATAACTAGTTCTTTAATTTTTCTTTGAATTGTGCGACTTGGATTTAAAAATGCTGTTTTGGCATATTGCTGGGTAATTGTCGAGCCACCCTGCAATGAGCCGCCTTTTAAGTTATTGAGAAGCGCACGCAATATTCCAGTGACAGAAAAAGCTCGGTTAGAATAAAAGCCACGGTCTTCTGCGGCAAGAACTGCATGGCGCACATTGAGTGGAATTTCTGCCAACGGAACAATTTGGCGGTTTTGTGTTCCTACGCGGCCGATTTCTGAACCATTGGAATATTGAATAATTGTTGATTGAGAATTCACATAAGCATTTGGATCTGGGATGTTGACCGTGAAATATGCCAGAGCAAACAGAACTGATCCTGCAATAAAACCAAAGCCGGCTAGAAAGACAGCTGATCTGATTAGGAACTTACGCATTACTTAAGGCTACCGTGCTGCGTAATCCTCATCCTCCAAGGTGCGTACCTTTCGTGGCGCCTTGCGTTCGTGGCCATCACCCAAGGTGAAGGAAGCACACAGGTGATTCCACGAACACCCGCGGCAGACTTCAACGATGTAGACGCGAAACTCGCCAAACTCACTCTCCATCTCGGTTAACTCTTTTACATTCTTAATACGGCCTGAGTACTGGCCTAGCTGTTCACCAAATGCATAACGAAGTTCAACAAGTTCGTTTTTCTTACACACCGGGCAGTTACGACCTACTTTTTCTCCATGCCACTTAGCTGCACGCATTAAATAGGGGTCAGCGTCGCAGGCATCAACCACGCCACGGAAAAGGGCCATTAACGTGGCGCGCTTATCAAGTGAATAGTCGATGTACGAACGTTGCGATTTCATTAGAGTAAAGAATAATCCTTATTGAGCCAGTACGCTCTTCATTATGGGTTTTCTTGGTTTGCTGAGGCATCCAAGATTTTCACGTTTGCTAGCAATCCGCTGGACGGGTCAAGCTACCGATGGTATTTTCCAAAGCGCTTTAGCTTCCTTTGTTCTTTTCTCTCCTGAACGTCAAGCTAATGCTTTGAATGCTGCGCTTGGTTTTGCTGTTGTTTTACTTCCATATTCAATCGTTGGGCCATTTGTTGGAACGATTCTGGATCGCGTTTCCCGCCAACGTGCATTATTTTTTGCAAATCTTGCCCGCAGTGCAAACTTATTACTTGTTGCTCTTTTTGTTTTTAGTGGAACAACCGGTATTGCATTAACAACTGTTGTTCTTATCGCATTTGGAATCAACCGTCTAATTCTTGCCGCATTATCTGCTGGCTTGCCTTTGCTTATAGATTCAAAATCTCTCATTACCGCGAACGCAACAGCGGTCACTGGTGGATCTGTTCTAGTAGTTATTGGCGGTGGAATTGGTGTGGGGGTTCGAGCCGTCACTGATTCATTAGCTTTTGCTAATCATGCTGACGCGCTATTAATTCTTATGGCTAGTGCTGGTTATTTCGCTGCAGCTCTATTGACTAGCCGGTTGGACAAATTTGAAATTGGCCCACTTGAACATGAAAAGAAGCGGGCTAGTTTTATGCAAGGAATTACGGAAATGCGAGAAGGTTTTCAATTCCTGAAGATTCATGGCGATGCCGCTCGTGGAATCGCTGCTACAGCTGTTCACCGTGGTGGATTAACTGCTCTTACGTTAACTGCGTTGTTGCTGGAGCGAAATAGTTTTAATGACCCCAATTTTCCTGAGCAAGGATTGAAAGGTTTTGGTTATGCGCTTTCTTTTGCTGGAATTGGCGTATTTCTTGGAGCTTTTCTTGCCCCTTATGGAGTTTCAAAAGCTGGTCGCCACCGTTGGATTCGTTTAGCAATTCTGGCAAGTGCTGCCTGCCCAATAATTCTGGCAATTACTCAAACTCAACTCACACTAATTCTCACTGCATTTCTCGTTTCATTTTTTGGCCAAAACTTGAAAGTGACTAATGATGCTCTCGTTCAATCCAAAATTGATGACTATTACCGTGGACGTGTTTTTGCGGTGTATGACGTTGTAGTTAATGCAGCAATTGTTTCTGGTGGCTTAATTGCAGCGCTGTTGCTTCCTACATCTGGACTAGGTGCAATTGTTCCATTGTGTGTGAGTATTTCTTACTTCTTAGTGGGTGTGCACTTACTTCGAGGTTCGGTCTTCCCACCAGTTAAGTAGGGCTTGGGTAGCTTTTTCTTCACCGATTTGCCCTTTTTCCAGTCGTAGTTCCATAAGAAAATCCATTGCTGCACCAACATCACGGGATGGTTTTAAATTCAATAGTTCCATGACTTGTTGCCCATCTAAATCTGGACGGATTTTTGAAAGCTCTTCTTGCTCCATCAGGGCTTCGATGCGAGATTCAAGCGAGTCGTATACGGCGGCTAAACGTGCTGCTTTATTTAAATTACGCGTCGTACAGTCAGCGCGAGTTAATACATGTAAATGCATCAATAAATCACCTGCGTCGCGCACGTATCGGCGCACCGCAGAATCGGTCCATTCGCCATCGCCATAACCGTGAAAACGTAAGTGCAGCGTTGTTAAAAGCTCAACGGCTTCAACTGTATGACCATCAAAGCGAAGCTCAGATAATCGCTTTTTTGCAAGACGCGCACCGACAACTTCATGATGGTGGAAAGAAACTCCGCCACCTTCAATGAATGCGCGGGTCTTAGGTTTTCCAATGTCATGTAATAACGCAGCTAGTCGGATCACCAGGTTGGGGCCGCCCAAACGATCTTCATGTTCAATGGCTTGTTCTAACACTGTAATTGAATGTTCATACACATCTTTATGGTGATGGTGCTCATCAACCTCAAGACGTAGTTTTGGAATCTCGGGCAGGACTAAATCAGCTAAACCGGTATCAACCAAAATTGTAATTCCCTTACGGGGATTATCAGACATCAATATCTTTGTGAACTCATCGCGTACACGTTCGGCTGAAATAATTGATATGCGATGTGCTAACTCTTTCATTGAAGCTAAAACTTCGTGATCGATTTCAAAATCTAACTGACTTGCAAAACGTGCAGCACGCATCATTCGCAAAGGATCATCGTTAAAAGAATCATTAGGTGAACCTGGTGTGCGCAAAGTTCGCTCAGCTAAATCTTGTAACCCATTAAACGGATCAATGAATTGCGGTGTATCAGTTGTGAGTTCTAACGCCATAGAGTTGACGGTGAAATCACGGCGTGACAAATCACCGTTAATATCTTTTCCATATTCAACTGCAGGTTTACGTGAATCTGAATCGTAATGTTCTGTGCGAAATGTTGTTACTTCAACTGTTGTGTCACCACGTTTTCCTGCAACAGTCCCAAATGCAATTCCTGTATCCCAAACATTATCTGCCCATTCATTTAGTATTTTTTTACTTTCTTGTGGCAGTGCATTGGTTGTGAAATCTAAATCATTACCAAGTCGGCCTAAAATCGCATCGCGCACGGGTCCGCCAACCAATGCCAAAGTAAAGCCTTTAGCTTTGAAGGATTGTGCTAACGAACTTGCCAATGGGGCGCGTTCGATAAGTTGGCGAATGGCTAATTCGCCTGCGGCTCCTAATGCGGTACTCACAATAAGTAAGGTTAGAGCAGTACCCTTGCTCCATGATCCCGGCACCTGGTGCGGGCAGCGAAGGTACGAAAAAGAAGCGGAAGCGTAAGCGCCCCGCTAACCGCGGCCCCCAAACACAGAGCTCTACTAACCCTGAAAAATCTGCGCACCCTAAAAATAAGCGCCCTTATGCCAAACGTGTCGATGAAGTAAGCGCTGGTGGTTTAGTTATTGATCATTCTGGGACACAGGGCCTACTTATTGGGCGCATTGATCATAAAGATACGACCGGAAAGCGCATTCTTTGGTCGTTACCAAAAGGGCATATAGAAGAAGGTGAAACTCCTGAACAAGCTGCTATCCGTGAAGTAGCCGAAGAAACTGGGATTACATCATCGATTACTAAATCTCTTGGAGTAATCGATTTTTGGTTTATGGCTGGTGGAAAACGTATTCACAAAACTGTTCATCATTTTATGTTTACTGAAGTAAGTGGTGACTTAACTCCGCAAGTCACTGAAGTTGATGAAGTCTCATGGTTTCCTCTCGGTGAAATTGTTGATCGACTTGCCTATCCTGATGAGAAAAAACTAATTGCACGAAGTGGCGATTTAACTTAATGAAAAAACTTGTTGTTTTTTTCTTCGTAGCACTATTTGTCGCTGTACCACTTTCTCCTGCACATGCCGATTCAGTAATTGTCCGTATTGCTGGTCCAGCACATCAAACATTTACAGGTGAGTTTCGCAACGATGATTTGGCACAGGAACTAACTCCCTCTGGTCGATTAGGGCAGTTGATTTACGTGCCTATTTCCAAGAATAAAACTTGGGTCATTGATCCAGCATTAATTGACGAAGTTGTTGCAATGACGGGTGATTACAGATTGGCTTCCGAGGCGGCTCCATTGGGAAAGCAAATTGCAATGGATTGGCTAGCTCAGTTGCAAAAAGTATCCAAATATAATGAGGTTGTAGCACTGGCATATGGCAATCCTGATGTTGCGTTAGCTAAATCTTTAGCTCCAAGTGAGTTAAAAATGTATTACTTGTTTGGGAAATCTCAACTGCAAATTGCCTTAGGACGTAATGTGCGCAGCGAGCCTGCTGCCGGCTGGAGTAAGGGTTCATCAAAGTTAAGTGCTGTTTTGAAAAAGAATTACAGCGATAGCCGTAAAGAATTGACTCGCCTATCGCGGGTGGTCGACAACTACGACTTGATGGTTATGCGCGCCAGACTAAGCCGTTTATTGTCTCCAACACTCAATAAAGAAGATCGTGAATATTTTTCATACAACGCGAAATTTGCCGTAGCTGAGCAGGTAAAAAAACTCCGTATTAATCCAGGCAAGTATCAGGTAACAACAGAGTCTGCAAAGTTGCCTGTAACTATTATTAATGAGTTTCCCGTTGAAGTGATGGTTGATATTGCAATGATTCCGATGAATTCGAGAATTTCAGTAGAAAGTTTTGCTGCTGTAAAGATCGCTGCTAACTCTAAGCAACAGTTAGAACTCAATCTTGATGTGGTAGCTCCTGGGCAAACAACAATCTTTGCCCAGATTAGTGATAACACTGGGATGGATATTGTGCCCCCAGCAATTTTGCAGATTAACTCCACTGTCATTGATAAACGTGTGACGTGGTTTACCACTGGAGCCGCAATACTTTTATTGATAGCTGCGATATCACAAAGTGTACGAAGAGTGCGCAAGGGGCGCAGTAATGAAAACTAACGAACTCTTTCGAGCTTCGGGGGTTATGGCGCTTGGCACAATTATTTCACGTATAACTGGATTTATTCGCGGGATATTGATTGTTGCAGTACTCGGAACCACCCTGCTGGCTGATTCTTATAACGTTGCAAATACTTTGCCAAATATTTTGTATAACTTATTGGTTGGCGGTGCCTTAACTGCCATCTTTATCCCGCAGTTAGTCCGTTCTTTTGATCAGGGCGATGGTGGAGATGGTTTTGCTTCGCGCTTAATCACAACCATTTCCATAATTCTCTTTGTTTTTGTTGCTTTAGGAATGTTTTTTGCCCCAGCTTTAGTACGCCTGTATGCCCCTGAATTTTTTACTTCGGGTTTTGAAGTTGAAAAAGAGATTGCAATTGCTTTTACTCGATATTGCTTACCACAAATATTTTTTCTTGGGGTTTTTGCGATGTTGGGCCAGGTCGCAAATGCCCGTGGTTCTTTTGCTCCACTTATGTGGGCACCAATCGCAAATAACATCGTTGGAATCGCGCTCTTTGGCTCATTCTTAGTTTTCTCTCGAGCGGTAAAAATCGACACAATCTCAAACATACAAGTGCAGATCTTGGGTTGGGGAACAACGCTAAGTGTTGTTGTTCAAGCTTTAGTTTTAGCACCAGTTGTAAAGAGTTTAGGTGTTCGCCTTCGCCCACAGTTGGGCTTAGATGGATTAGGTAAATCTTTTCGTTTAGCTGGCTGGACGTTTTTGTATGTTTTGATTTCACAGTTAGGTTATTTAGTGACCGTGAACGTAGCAACAAGTGCTGCCGTACGAAGTGCACAAGATGGGATTGTTCGTGGGGTTGGATATACACCCTACGCGTATGCATATTTTGTAATGCTCTTGCCGTATTCAGTTGTGACTCTTTCAATTATCACTGCAATCTCACCACATATTTCACGGCTTGCATTAGAGAAAAAAGCTGTGGAGGTCCGCGAACAGTTAATTCGTGCGATTAAACTTGTTGGAGTTATTACTATTCCTAGCGCTGTTGCGTTCTTTCTATTTGGCCCAATGATTACTTCGGTTATTTTCATTGGGATTCCGCTTGAAGACTCCAGATACATCGGTTATGTTTTGGCTGCGTTAAGTTTTGGTTTAGTGACATTTTCAATTAACTTAATTTTAATCCGGGGGTTTAACGCCTTCGAAGACTCGCGAACCCAGGTGGTTTCGGTATTCATCATCAACGTTATCGGCGCCCTACTCTCTTATGTTTCACTCTTCACGCTGCGCAATCAGTGGGTGACTGTGGGGTTGGGTATTGCTTTTTCACTCTCATATATTGTGGGTTTGTTTGGTACTTTGTCACTTCTAAAAAAGCACACAGGCTCTATTTCTATAAAAGATTTTGGTGGGCAACACATGCGTTTGTTTGGCGCAGCTTTAGCCGTCATGTTGCCGATTTTTGTGTTGACTCAGTACTTGGATTGGGTGGGTGTCGAGCTCAGTGCGGTGGAGCGTTTGGGAGAGTTGGTAACTGTGATGGGGGCGGCGATTGTTGGCTATTTAATCGCTGGTAAGGCAGCCGGTGTTGAAGAAATCACGATGATGAGACATTTGAAGAACTCTGTTTTGCGGCGTCCTGGCACAACGGAATAAAGAAGATAAGTTACGGGTTATAAGGAGCACATATGAGTGAAGTAAGAGATGTAGTAATTGTTGGATCAGGCCCAGCTGGATACACGGCTGCCATTTATGCATCTCGTGCGCAGTTGAACCCGATTATTTATGAAGGTTCGGTGACTGCAGGTGGTGCGCTCATGAACACAACTGAAGTTGAAAATTTTCCTGGCTTTGTTGATGGTGTCATGGGTCCTGATTTGATGGACAACATGCGCAAACAAGCTAAGCGATTTGGCACAGAGTTAATTACTGATGACATTGTTGAGATGGATTTATTGAGTGAGATTAAAGTTCTTAAAGATGGTTCCGGAAATACCGTTAAAGCTAAATCAGTCATTCTTGCTACTGGCAGCGCATACCGTGAAATTGGTTTAGTTAATGAAAAACGTTTATCGGGTCATGGAGTTTCTTGGTGTGCAACGTGTGATGGTTTCTTTTTCCGCGGCCAAACAATTGCCGTTGTTGGCGGGGGAGACTCTGCAGTTGAAGAAGCCACATTTTTAACACGCTTTGCAGATAAAGTAATTTTAATTCACCGCCGCGATTCGTTGCGAGCTTCAAAAATTATGGCAGAACGCGCAGCTGCAAATCCAAAAATAGAATTTCTGTGGAACTCTGAAGTAATTGATGTACTGGGTGAGGCAAAAGTTTCTGGTTTAAAAATTAAAAACACTGTCGATGGCGCAGAATCCACCCTTGATGTAACAGGTTTGTTCGTAGCTATTGGACATATTCCCCGCAGTGAATTACTAGTTGGACAGATTGATTTGGATGCCGAGGGTTATGTAAAAGTTGAAGATCGTTCAACGCGCACAAACGTCAAGGGTGTCTTTGCGTGCGGCGATCTTGTCGACCACACATACCGCCAAGCAATTACGGCCGCCGGGTCAGGTTGCGCCGCAGCGCTAGACGCTGAGAAATTCCTGGCTGGCCACTAAAGTTCTCAACCTAACAACAGATATCAAGGAGTAAATAATGGCTACGAGCAAAGTAACAACGGCAACATTTGATGCTGAAGTTTTAAAGA
>CAFBLC010000053.1_pt1 | contig 10494 bp, 9 predicted proteins | sample 7268011 | NCBI WGS metagenome assembly CAFBLC01 (sample SAMEA6814023, study PRJEB35770) | uncultured Actinomycetes bacterium | biome: Freshwater; feature: Freshwater reservoir; material: water | place: Czech Republic | collected 2016-04-20 | depth 30m m
AGGTTCCGGAGGACCCGGGCCAACTACGAGTGATGATTGAAGGGGTGATTCCGGTTAAGGCCGGATAGCGCGATGGCAACCATCGACCCTTACGTTCTCAAACACCTTTCACATATGCAGCCAGCTTTGTACTGGCTCGATGAAGATCCTCTTGAGCCACTACCAAATCCAACGTTAATTGGTGATGTAACAACAGATTTATGTGTGGTGGGTGCTGGCTATACCGGCTTATGGACCGCGTTAATTGCAAAAGAACAAAACCCTGACCGCGAAGTAATTCTTGTAGAACAGCGCGAAACTGGCGCAGGTGCATCGGGTCGTAACGGCGGATTTTGTAGCTATTCATTGACTCATGGATTCATGAATGGTTACAACAGATTTAAAGACGAGATGGCCGTCATTGAACGCCTTGGTCGTGAAAACCTCGATGCCATTGAAGCAACCATTAAACGATATGACATTGACTGCCAATTTGAATGGACGGGCGAACTTCGTATTGCCGTTGAAGAGTGGCAGATTGAAGGCTTAGTCAAAGAAGCTAATTTACGAAATTCTTTTGGCGACCATGTAGAAGTTCTTAATCAAGATGAAATTCAAGCGCGAGTAAATTCACCATTATCAAAGGCCGCGCTATGGGATCCTGATGGCACAGCATTAGTGGACCCAGCACGTTTAGTGTGGGGATTAGAGCGGGCCTGCTTAAAGATGGGTGTAAAGATTTATGAAAATACTCATGTCGAATGGTTAGAGCGCACTAGTGATGCAATGATCGTCCACACACCTTATGGATCTGTTTATGCTCAGAAAGTTGCGCTTGCAACCAATGTTTTCAAATCACTAGTTAAGCGTGCTCATAAATATGTTGTTCCGGTATATGACTTTCAATTAGTCACCGAACCATTGACTAAAGCCCAGATGGATTCAATTGGATGGAGCGGGCGTGAAGGATTATCAGATGCGGGAAATCAATTTCATTACTACCGTTTGACTAAAGATAATGAGATTTTATGGGGAGGTTATGATGCTATCTATAATTTCCGAGGCAAAGTTCGTCAAGAGTATGAGACAAGTGCTGAAACCTATGCTCACTTAGCAGAAGCATTTTTAGAGAATTTTCCGCAGTTAAAAGGAATCAAATTCACTCATGGGTGGGGCGGAGCCATTGATACGTGTTCACGCTTCTCACCATTTTGGGGTAAAGCGTATGGTGGCCGAGTTGCATACGTGATGGGATTTACAGGTCTCGGGGTTGGTTCAACGCGATTTGGCGCACAAGTGATGTTAGATCTGCTTGATAAAGTTGATAACGAACGCACCCAGTTAAAGATGGTTCAAAAGAAACCAATACCTTTCCCTCCCGAGCCATTCAAGTTTTTATTTATCCGCTTAACTCAATGGTCCATCAATCGGGCTGATCAAAATCAAGGTAAGCGCAATCTTTGGCTGCGGTTGCTAGATGTTTTGGGCTTAGGCTTTGATTCTTAAGCTTTACCTCTATTCTTAACCCATGACTAATCACGGCAATATGTATGGCCCAGATTTCACCTTTCTTGGAATCGAGCGCTGTGATTTGGATGTGCCATCAACTTATGCAGATGCCGATGTTGTCATTGTCGGTGCGCCAATTGATAGCGGAACGTCACATCGCTCTGGTGCAAAATTTGGACCCCAAGCCATTCGTGGTGGAGATTATTTACCCCACGATGCCGAGCGTCCACATTTAGCATTACGTGTAGATTCATTGCATGCTATGAAAGTTGTTGATGCAGGTGATTTGTTAATGCCAGGTGGAGACTTAGTTTCATCCCTTGAGGTATTAGCTCAAGCAACTGAAAAGATTTCGCGTGCAGGTGCAATCCCAGTAATTCTTGGAGGCGATCACTCAATCGCATCCGCTGATGTTGCCGGAATCGTACGTCATCGCGGCCTTGGCAAAATTTCGATGATTCACTTTGATGCACACGCCGATACTGGTGAAGATCAATGGGGTGCGCTCATCGGGCACGGCACACCAATGCGTCGTTTAATTGATACCGGAACTGTTCGTGGAGATCGCTTTTTGCAGCTAGGTCTGCGTGGATATTGGCCAGATGCTAAAACTCTTGATTGGATGCGTGATCAGGGCATGCGTTCATACGAGATGACTGAAATCCATCACCGTGGACTGAACACGGTTTTAGATGAATCTTTTGCAATTCTTACTAATGAATGCGATGGCGTCTTTTTATCTGTCGACATTGATGTGGTTGATCCTGGAATGGCTCCAGGTACTGGAACACCAGAACCTGGCGGAATGACTAGCCGAGAGCTTTTAGAATCGGTGCGCAGAATTTGTCTGGAACTACCCATCGTGGGTATCGATGTCGTTGAAGTTGCTCCAGCATTTGATAGCGCAGACATCACTGCAATTTTGGCCAACCGTGTTGTGCTTGAAGCGTTAAGTGCAATTGCAAAGCGCCGTTCAGGCACACCATATTCACCAACACAAAATATTCTGGACCGCTAAATGCGCGATGTAGTTATATTGGGCTCTACCGGCTCCATTGGTGTCCAAGCTTTAGAAATAATTGCCAGTAATCCAAAGCAATTTAATGTTATTGCTATTAGCTGCGCGGGTACGGATCCAGATTTAGTAATCGCTCAAGCCAAGAAATTTAGCGTTACACATGTTGGTATTCTAAGAAACGCTGATGTTATTCGCCAAGGCTTGCCTGGTGTAATCGTTATTGATGGAGTCAACGCCTCAACTGAAATAGCTGCTATCAATTGTGATGTTGTAATTAATGGAATTACCGGCTCAATTGGCCTCGGACCAACTCTTGCTGCCCTAGATGCAGGCAACACATTGGCACTTGCTAACAAGGAATCACTAGTTGCCGGTGGTGATTTAGTAATGTCAAGGGCCAGAGGGCATCAGATAATCCCCGTCGACTCTGAGCACAGTGCAATTTTTCAATCAGCATTAGCCGGAAAAAAATCTGAAATCAACAAGATTATTTTGACTGCAAGTGGGGGAGCGTTTAGAGATCGAACAAATCTGGATGGAATTACGGTCGAAGATGCCCTCAAACATCCAACATGGACTATGGGCGCCGTTGTTACTATTAATTCGGCAACTCTTGTCAATAAAGGTCTTGAAATAATTGAGGCACATTACTTATTTGATTTGCCGTATTCAAAGATTGAAGCAGTAATTCACTCACAATCGGTGGTCCACTCCCTTGTGGAATTTAATGATGGCTCAACAATTGCGCAAGCAAGTCCACCAAATATGAAAGGCGCTATTGCATATGCAATGAATTGGCCTGATCGACTAATTGCAGCAACTGCGCCAATAGATTGGTCGATCCCTCACTCTTGGAGCTTTGCGCCCATCGATGCGAAACAATTTCCCAGTATTGAATTAGCACGCTATTGCGGTGATTTTGGCGGGGGCCTACCTGCAATTTATAATGCAGCTAACGAGAGTGCAGTTGCTGCCTTTATTTCAAAGAAATTGGAGTTTAAATCGATTGTTGAAGTTGTAGCCGCGGCTGTTTCGGATCTAGAGAAAGATTGCCCGAAAACCCTGCGGGATTTAGCTGATGTCAGTGCCATCGAAGATGATGCTCGAACGAGTGCACAAGCACATCTACTACGATTGGCCCCATAATGCAGATCATCGGAATCCTCGCTTTTGTAGTTGCATTGCTTCTTTCTGTCATGATTCATGAGTTTGGTCATTTCATAACTGCCAAACGGTATGGAATGAAAGTCAGTGAATTCTTTTTGGGATTTGGAACGCGAATCTGGTCAACTAAACGCGGCGAAACTGAATTTGGTCTCAAGGCGATCCCAGCAGGTGGATATTGCAAAATCGAAGGCATGGCTCCAGGGGACGTAATGCCAGAAGGTGAAGAATCCCGGGCCTTCTATCGAGCAAAATCTTCACGAAAGCTTATTGTTCTTGGGGCTGGTTCATTTCTACATTTTGTTCTTGGTTACTTACTCCTCTTTGTTTTATTTGCTGGCGTTGGAACTAATCAATTACTCCCAATTATTAATGAAGTTGTCAAAGGATCTGCGGCGCAATCAGCTGGAATTCTTGCTGGAGATGAAGTTCTAGCAGTAAATGGCAAGCAAGTGAAAGATTGGTATAACGATGTTCAAGTTATTCGTAATTCAAAGGGAGCGCCGTTAACCTTACTTATCAAGCGAGGAAATGAGCAGATAACTATTTCTGCATCAGCAAAGTTAGAAACTATTGATGGCAACAAGCGCTATCTACTAGGAATTATTAACAAAGTCGGAATCAAACGTGCTACTCCAACGACAGCTCTTAAGAATTCGGGGATTGTCACTAAAGATTTCTTAGTTCAAAGTGTTAAATCTTTAATCAATCTTCCGTCAAAAATTCCAGCATTGTGGGGACAGACCGTTGGTGGACAGACCCGCGATCCTAATGGATTAGTCGGTGTTGTCGGTGTGGCACGTGTATCAGGTCAAGCAGTTGGAAGTGATTCGTTATCGACAACCGAACGCTTATCAACTTTCATTTTAATTATTGCCAGTCTCAATATCTTTGTCGGACTCTTTAATCTTTTGCCGATTTTGCCGCTAGATGGTGGTCATATGGCCGTTGCGATTGCAGATGAAATTCGTGCATTCTTTGCGCGCCTTCGCGGTCGCCCTCGCCCTGCTGCAATTGATGTGACCTTGCTGACCCCTGTCACCATGGTGGTATTCGTAATCTTGGCAGCCCTTACCGTTTTGCTGCTCGTTGCAGACATCGTTAATCCAGTAGTACTTAATCTTTAGCGCAACCAGCATTCTTACGGCACAATAGCCACATGGTTGATCTTGGAATTCCTAGTGCGCCCCCAGCAACTTTGAGCCCACGTCGAAAGACGCGGCAGATGATGGTGGGTAATGTAGGCGTTGGAAGTGATTATCCAGTTAGCGTGCAATCGATGTGCACAACGTTGACTTCAGATGTGAATGCAACACTTCAACAAATTGCTGAACTCACCGCTTCTGGCTGCCAAATCGTGCGTGTTGCAGTGCCAAGTCAAGATGATGCCGATGCCCTAGCCCAGATAGCAAAGAAGTCTCAGATTCCAGTTATTGCAGATATTCACTTCCAGCCAAAATATATTTTTGCAGCTATTGATGCAGGATGCGCAGCTGTTCGTGTTAATCCCGGCAACATCAAACAGTTTGATGACAAAGTTAAAGAGGTTGCTAAAGCTGCCGGAGATGCTGGAATTCCAATTCGTATCGGTGTTAATGCTGGTTCCCTTGATCCTCGATTACTAGCCAAGTACGGAAAAGCTACTCCAGAGGCGTTAGCTGAATCAGCGCTCTGGGAAGCATCATTATTTGAAGAACATGGATTCTCTAATATCAAAATCTCTGTAAAGCATCATGACCCAGTAACAATGGTTAATGCTTATCGAATCCTGGCTGCTAAATCTGACTATCCATTGCACTTAGGTGTGACTGAGGCTGGTCCTATATTTCAAGGAACGATTAAATCAGCAACAGCCTTTGCTATTTTATTAGCAGAAGGAATTGGTGACACGATCCGCGTTTCTCTTTCAGCACCTCCAGTTGAAGAAGTAAAAGTAGGAATGTCGATTCTCGAATCACTTAATCTTCGCCAACGTAAACTTGAGATTGTGTCATGTCCATCATGTGGGCGTGCCCAAGTTGACGTTTATACCTTGGCAGAAAAAGTACAAGCAGGATTGCAAGGTATGACTGTTCCACTACGTGTTGCAGTTATGGGATGCGTGGTCAATGGACCGGGGGAGGCACGTGAGGCAGATCTTGGTGTTGCATCGGGTAATGGCAAGGGTCAGATTTTTGTAAAAGGAAAAGTTATTAAAACTGTACCTGAGGCCCAAATCGTTGAAGTTTTAATTGAAGAAGCGATGCGGTTAGCCGAAGAAATGGAAGCCGCTGGCGTTGCTTCAGGGCAACCATCAGTTGATGTTCGATAGGCTCAATCCATGCTAAAAATGTCTACGCTCTTTTTGCGTACGCTTCGCGATGATCCAGCAGATGCTGAAGTTGCAAGCCACCGCTTACTTGTACGAGCTGGATATATTCGTCGAATTGCAGCGGGTATTTATTCATGGTTGCCACTTGGTGTAATTACCCTTCGCAACGTTGAAAACGTTATTCGCCAAGAGATGGACCAAGCAGGTTTTCAAGAAGTTCATTTTCCTGCACTCCTACCGCGTGAGGCATATGAAGCAACAAATCGCTGGGAAGAGTACGGACCTTCGTTATTTCGTTTGCAAGATCGTCGTGGTGCAGATTATTTATTAGGTCCAACCCACGAAGAAATGTTTACTTTAATGGTCAAGGGTGAATACTCCTCGTACAAAGATTTGCCTTTATCTATCTATCAAATTCAAACAAAGTACCGTGATGAAGCCCGACCTCGCAGCGGAATTATTCGAGGACGCGAGTTTGTTATGAAGGACTCATATTCCTTCGACATTGACGATGCTGGTTTAGAGATTTCATATCAAAAACATCGCGATGCTTATGTCAGTTGCTTTAATCGATTAGGCATGAACTACAACATAGTTAAAGCCGTATCGGGTGCGATGGGTGGCTCAAAGTCTGAAGAGTTTCTAGCTCCTTGCCCAACAGGTGAAGACACCTATGTCTTGTGCCCAAAGTGTGGTTTTGCTGCAAATGTTGAAGCGATGATCACAAAGGTGCCAGCAGGTGATCCATCCGGCGTGCCGGCGTTAGAGGAGTTAGATACACCCAATACTCCAACGATTGATTCTTTAGTAGAGATTATGAACTCTCAATATGGCGGTGGACATACTGCGGCAGATACTTTGAAAAACATTATGTTAGTTGCCGATGGCACACCACTTGCAGTCTTGGTTCCAGGTGATCGTGAAGTTGATTTAAAGAGATTGCAAGAAAACTTGGGTGGAATTCACGAGCTACGTGTTTTTGAAGAAGCAGATTTTGCCAAACATCCCTCATTAGTTAAGGGATATATCGGACCACAAGATGCTGCGCGTTCTGGAATAAAGGTTCTGGCAGATCCCCGCGTAGCCCCAGGAACGTCGTGGATTAGTGGTGCAAATAAAAAAGATCGACATGCACGATATGTCGTGAACGGCCGTGACTTTACGCCCGATGCATATGTTGAAGCTGCCGAAGTTCGTGCAGGTGATAGCTGCCCGGAATGTAGCACCGAGATTGTTATTGATCGGGCAATTGAAATCGGCCATATTTTTCAACTGGGTCGTAAATATGCAGAGGCCCTGAGCCTTACAGTTTTAGATCACAACGGAAAATCACAAGTTGTAACTATGGGTTCTTATGGCATCGGTGTTTCACGCGCAGTTGCAGCTATTGCAGAGCAAACAAGTGATGAGATTGGTCTTAACTGGCCAGCCGAAATCGCACCAGCCAAAGTCCACATTGTTGCAACTGGAAAAGAGGATCTTCCTTTTGATACCGCCCTTGATATTGGCAAAAAGTTAGAGGCAGCTGGAATTACTGTAATGCTTGATGATCGACGAGATGCAAGTGCTGGCGTGAAATTTAAAGATGCTGAACTAATCGGTAATCCAATAATTGTCGTAGTAGGCAAGGCTTTAGAGCAAGGGAACGTAGAAGTGCGCGTTCGCAAAAGTGGGGACAAAAGTGAAGTTGCAGTGGCCGATGCAGTTTCAGCGATCATCAAGTTATTAGCTTAGAAACGTGTTTGCCGATTTATCGTTAGCCACTGGGCTATTTCTCATCTGTGCTTCTTTTTTTGCAGGGTTCGTCGACTCGATTGCAGGCGGTGGGGGATTAATTCAACTTCCGGCCCTTTTAATCGGATTACCAAAGACCGAAACTGTGACCGTGCTTGGAACCAATAAATTCGCCTCAGTTTTTGGAACAACCACAGCTGCAGCGCTCTATCGCCGTCAAATAAAGCCAGATCCAAAAGTTCTTATTGCAATGGCCTTACCCGCTTTTATCGGTTCAGCTGCCGGGGCTTCCATGGCATCACAAATTCCAACGAAATCAATGCGTCCATTAGTTTTAGTACTATTAATTGTTGTTGCGATTTACACATGGCTCAAACCCGATCTCGGAAAAATAGAATTACTGCGCCATCATTCAAAGCAAAGAATTCAAATATCAGCAGTTGCAGGTTTAATTATTGGTTTCTATGATGGAATTTTTGGACCAGGTACGGGCTCTTTCCTTATGCTGATTTTAGTTGCATCCCTTGGTTATGCATTTATCACGGCCTCGGCTATCGCTAAGGTTGTAAATGTCTCTACAAATATTGGGGCAATCATCGTCTTTGGAATCCATGGCGCAGTTCTTTGGCAGTTGGGTTTAATTTTGGGAGCTGCAAATGTTACTGGTGCAGTTATCGGATCACGGATTGCAATTCGTGGGGGTTCAACCTTGGTCCGAAAGGTATTCCTTATAGTGACGCTGGCATTAATCCTCAAAGTTGGAATTGATACTTTCGCATCTTTCTAGTTACACTTGGCCTACAACTTAATAAGAAAGCAGAACCACCCATGACGCTTAAGGATTCACTTACTCAACTTCTCTCTCCAGCTGTAGAAACCGCGGGATTTTTCTTAGAAGAAGTTCAAATTTCAAAGGCCGGCAATCACAGCACTGTTGTATGTGTTGTAGATGGCTTAAAGCCACTCAATATGGATGAAGTAACGAGCGTTTCACGAGTTATTTCCGAAATCTTAGATAGTGATCCAACAATGGGTGAGACACCATTTACTTTAGAGGTCACATCTCCTGGCGTTGATCGCCCGTTGACCCTGCCGCGGCACTGGACTAAAAATCTCACTCGTTTGATAAAGATGACCTTCAATGACGGAGCAACCCTTACCGCCAGACTTAATGATTTTAACGATACCCACGCAATCTTGGTTGAAAACATCAAAGGCCGAATGAAAAACCATGAGATTGCCTTTGCCGACATTAAGCGCGCAGTAGTTGAGATTGAATTTAATCGCAAGGATGACAACTAATGCATGTGGAAATGTCAGCCCTTGTTGAACTTACAAATGAAAAAGGAATTCCGCTAGAACAGTTGATTCAAGCAATTGAAGTCGGAGTTTTGACTGCTTATAACCAGACGGATGAAGCTAAGCGCCATGCCCATGCGGTTCTCAACCGTGAAAACGGTGAGATTCAAATCTTGATTCCGCAATTTAATGAAATTGGCGAAAAAATTGGTGATGAGCAAGATATGCCTGAGGGCTTCTCGCGCGTAGCAACTTCCACTGCCCGTCAAGTGATCAAGATGAAGATGCGTGAAACTAACGATGCATCGATCGTTGCCGAATTTACTACCAACGTTGGAGATGTTATTTCTGGCGTAGTCCAGCAAGGTCGTGATCCAAAGATGATCAACGTTAATCTTGGACGTTTCGAAGGCCGGATTCCGCCACAAGAACAAGTGCCTGGAGAGGTCTATAACCACGGTGATCGCATTAAATGTTTTGTTGTTGAAGTTAAGCAAGGATTAAAAGGGCCTGAGATTATGTTATCTCGCAGCCATCCAGCACTTGTAAAACAGTTATTTGCTCTTGAAGTTCCCGAAATTAATGATCGCATCATTGAAATCATGGCCGTTGCTCGTGAAGCGGGGCATCGAACAAAAGTTGCTGTACGTTCTCACCGTGCAGGTGTAAGTCCTAAGGGATCACTCATCGGTCCATTAGGTGCACGAGCTCGGGCTGTTATGGATGAACTTCATGGTGAAAAAATCGATATTGTTGATTGGTCAGAAGATCCTGCAACTTTCGTGGCGCATTCCCTTGCTCCAGCAAAAGTTTCTTCCGTAGAAATCACAGATCTTGCAGCACGTAGCGCCAAAGTCGTTGTCCCCGATTACCAGCTGTCCTTAGCCATTGGAAAAGATGGGCAAAATGCCCGCTTGGCCGCCCGCTTAACTGGCTGGAGAATCGATATTCACCCTGATAATCCCGTTGAGCTTTAAGCGGGCATTATGTAAATAAGGCTCCGGTTAGATACCATTGGGCATCGCTTCACACAATGAATGGATATGAAAGATATGAAACTTAAATGAGCTCGTTAGAACTATGAGGTCGTTCAACTAGGGCTTGCATGTAAAGTTTCATGCGGGCCAAGACAGGGGAAAAATTGTCAAAGGTCCGCGTACACGAGTTAGCAAAGCAACTCGGTATGGAGAGCAAGGAAGTTCTTGCAAAGCTCCAAGAAATGGGCGAATTCGTCCGATCAGCATCATCGACTGTAGAAGCACCTGTTGTGCGCAAACTCGTCGAGATGTTTCCTGATGCAAAACCTGCAGAGGAAAAGAAGCCTGTTAAAAAGGCGGCAGCGAAAAAAGCTGCAGCAAAGCCAAAGGGTGAAGTAAGTGCAGAACAAGCAGCAGAGTTAGCTGCCGAGCTTGGCGTTGACATCAATGCTCTTAAAGCCCAACAAGATCGCGTAGAAGCTGCAAAGGCAGAGTCGGCAAAA
>CAFBLC010000058.1_pt1 | contig 9105 bp, 9 predicted proteins | sample 7268011 | NCBI WGS metagenome assembly CAFBLC01 (sample SAMEA6814023, study PRJEB35770) | uncultured Actinomycetes bacterium | biome: Freshwater; feature: Freshwater reservoir; material: water | place: Czech Republic | collected 2016-04-20 | depth 30m m
AAGCTGGCTGCATATGTGAAAGGTGTTTGAGAACGTAAGGGTCGATGGTTGCCATCGCGCTATCCGGCCTTAACCGGAATCACCCCTTCAATCATCACTCGTAGTTGGCCCGGGTCCTCCGGAACCTAACCCCATAACGCAGATTTACTTAATCAACCTGTAGTTCGTTATGGACTAAGACAATATTAGCGAGTTTTCTTGCGTTTTACTAGTTGCCCCGCAATAACAATGGCCAACGCCAAGAAAAACATCGCAGAACCAATCACATTAGCTTGTGCGGGAATTCCGCGCGCTGCGGAAACATATACAAATTTAGGGAATGTAATGAGGGTTCCAGAGTTGAAGTTCGTAATAATAAAGTCATCGAATGAAAGGCTAAAAGCTAGTAAGGCAGCCCCTGCAATACCAGGTGCGACTAATGGCAAAGTAACTCTGCGGAAAGTCTCAAACTCATTGGCATAAAGATCCATAGCCGCTTGTTCTAGGCGTGGGTCTAAGGATGCAATACGTGCTTTAACCGTTACCACCACAAAAGAAATACAAAATACTACGTGAGCAATAACTGTTGGCCAAAACCCTGGATTAATTTTAAAGACCAAAAATAATGAAAGCAGAGATGCACCAAGAACAATTTCTGGTGTTGCCATTGGCAAAAAGATGAGCAAGTTTGAACTAGAGCGACCTTTAAAGTGATATCGCCCAATTGCAAAGGCGATCATGGTGCCCAAGATTGTTGAAAAAATAGTGGCAAGTAAACCAATTTTTATTGAGTTACTAAGTGCGTTGCACACCTCCGGTGCTCCACAAGGGTTTTGCCAATTACTTAAAGTAAAGCCCTTCCAGATTAAATTGCTTTTACCTGAATCGTTAAATGAGAAGGCGAAAGTATAAGCAACAGGGATAAAGAGATAGGTAAAACCAAAGATCATGTAAATCCGCAGTAAGTTGCGACCAAACCATCGAGAGAATCGAGCCTTAACCGGGATAGTCGGGATGGAGGCATCCTTAACTTTTTGACTCATACCAACTCCTCCGTTCCAGCTTTTCGAATATACAAAGTCACAAGAATCAAAATTGCTGCCATTAATGTAAATGAAAGCGCAGCAGCCGTTGGATAATCAACAATCTTGAAATAACGTGACTCAATTACGTTACCAATCATCTTTGTGTTAGGACTACCCAAGATTGCAGCATTTACATAATCACCTGCAGCTGGAATAAATGTGAGCAGAGTTCCGGCAACTACGCCAGGCAAAGAAAGGGGAACAGTAACTCGGCGAAAAGCTGTGATGCCATTAGCATAGAGATCACCAGCGGCTTCGATTGTACGAGGATCAATACGCTCTAAAGATGCATAAAGCGGCAATGTCATAAAAGGTAAGAAGTTATATGTCATACCTGCAACTACTGCGACCGAGGTTGATGTCAGTGTGGTCTGCTGGCCAATAATGTGAAGTGAACGTAATCCGGGAACCACAAAGCCTTCTTCTCCCAAAATCTGCTTCCAAGCGATTGTGCGAAGCAAGAATGAGGTGAAAAACGGTGCAACAACAAGTACCAACAAAATATTTTTAAATTTACCTGATTTAAAGGCGATCGCATAAGCAAGTGGGTAAGCAATAGCCAATGCAAATATCGTGGCCAAAGTTGCATATACAAATGATCGACCAAATTGCTCCTTGTTATCTACAAAAGCCTGAATGTAGTTACCAAAGGCAAGAGTCTGCTCGTATTCACCTGTGTCACCGCCTGCTATAGGAGTCTGGGTTGAAGTTTGCGCAAGGTTAATAATTGGCAGGATAAAAAAAGTAAAGAGGAAAGCAAAACCTGGAAGAAGAAGTAAGTAAGGAACGCGTATCTTTGGAAAGGACACGTTATTCGCCCTCGAGTTCCTCAGGATTAACTTCAGTACCGGCCTCAATATCCTCATCGCCGCGAAGACCAAATGTGAAGTTTGGCTCCCATGAAATATTTACTTCATCGCCCTTATCAAATGGTGCAACACCATCATCATTTTGCTCAAAGACCATTACTTCCTGGCCCCAAGGCATGGCAACCACATACTGCGTGCTCACGCCAATGTATGAAACATCTTCAATGTGCCCGCCGGTTAAAGTATTTCCTCTAACAGGAGTTCCAAGACGCGAGATTCTAAACTTCTCTGGACGAATTCCTGCATAGAGTGAGTTATCAACTGCATGGCTGCGCTTTTTAGGCATAGATATCTTTTGACCGTAAAGATCTACAACTAAATTATCTCCATCATTGCCATCAGTTTTGCCCTTAATTAAATTTGATTGACCCAGGAAGTTAGCAACAAATGCAGTTTCAGGATTGTCATAAAGATCAGCAGGAGAACCCATTTGCTCAATCTTGCCCTCGTTCATAACTGCAATCGTGTCGGCCATAGTCATAGCTTCTTCTTGATCGTGTGTTACGTGTACGAAAGTTAAGCCAACTTCGCGCTGAATCCACTTGAGTTCGATCTGCATCTGGCGACGAAGTTTGAGATCGAGGGCACCTAGGGGTTCATCTAGTAGTAATAGCGCTGGACGATTAACAATTGCACGAGCAAGTGCGATGCGCTGTTGTTGCCCACCAGATAACTGCGTTGGCTTGCGCTCTGCCAAATGTGGAAGTTCAACCAGGCTCAGAACCTTGTCGACCTGCTCCTTAACATCTTTTATTCCACGACGGCGAAGACCAAAAGCGATATTTTCAAAGATAGTTAAATGAGGAAACAGCGCATAGTTTTGAAAAACAGTATTGATTGGGCGCTGATACGGACGCGTTGTTGTAATGTCAGTATCACCCAAATGAATACTTCCAACTGTTGGCTCTTCTAATCCTGCAACCATGCGAAGCGTTGTAGTTTTGCCACAACCGGAAGGTCCAAGCAAAGCAAAGAAAGAACCTTTTGGAATCGCAAGAGTTAAATCATCGACTGCCTTAAAGTCACCATATGACTTGGTAATGCGAGTTAGACGTAAATCTCCCCGTGCAGAAATTGAATCCTTCGTCACTAGTTGCCTTGAGCCTGCTGGAAGGCTTCGGCCCACTTTGTTTCTTCATCAGGAGTCAGAGAACGGAAAACGTTGAGGCGAGATGCAGTCTTTTCAGTTGGGAAGATGTACTCAGAGTTTGCAAGCTCTGGAGCAATCTTTTCCATCTCAGCTTGCGCACCCTTTACTGGGCACACATAGTTAACGTAGGCAGCAACTTCTGCTGCTACGGCTGGCTCGTAGTAGTAATTGATCATCTTTTCGGCGTTTGCCTTACCGGCTGCAGATGCAGTCGATGGGATCATCAAGTTATCACCTGAAATTGTTCCGCCAGATTCAGGAATTGCGAAGTCGAATTTGCCTTCATTTTCAGATGCAAGGATAAACATGTCGCCAGACCAGCCGATCACAGCAGTTGCATCACCGGAAGTAAGGTCTTCTGCATATTCATTACCTTTAACGCCGCGGATCCAGCCATCAGAAATCTTCTTAGCCATGAAATCAACAGCGTTCATAAATTGATCTTCAGTGACCTTATTAATATCTACACCCTGACCTAGCAAAATTACACCGATGGTGTCGCGCATTTCTGTAAGAACAACAATCTTTCCCTTGTTCTGTGGCGCAAAGAGATCATCCAGCGTGCGAATTCCCTTTGGATTCTTTTCAACATTCCAACCAAATCCACCCATGATGCCCTGCCACGTAAGAGTTGATTCGCGGTTAAGGTCATAGGAAGGTGATGCAAGTGAATCAAGGATGTTTACCTTGTTTGGAATATTTGCAGCATCATACTTTTGTGAATAGCCTAAACGAATCCAACGTGCTGCCATCCAGTCGGTTGGTGTAACTACGTCATAACCAATATCTTCGCCGAGTTTAAGTTGAGCTTGAACTTTTCCAAAGAACTCATCGTTGTCGTTGTAATCTTCAAAATACTTTGCATCAATTCCAGTTTTTTCTGAGAACTTAACAAGAGTTGGATAAGTCTTTGAATCTTCATCAAAATCTAGATACAAAGGCCAGTTACCCCAGCGAACTGTTGTTGCATCGCCACCGGAAGAAGATGATCCGCCCCCACCACATGCAGCCAATAAACCTGCTGCGCCAATACCACCTGCTCCTGCTAAAACAGCACGACGTGAAACTTGCGTTCCTAGAATCGACCGTGCTTGCGGTGAAAGTGATCGCTCTTTTGCCATTGCTGTGCTCCTTATTGATTCGGGTTCTTGGACGAAATACTACGCCCCAAGGTTGGTCATAACGTGCTTGATCCGTGTGTAATCTTCAAATCCATAGGCAGAAAGATCTTTGCCGTAACCAGAGCGCTTAAATCCGCCATGTGGCATCTCTGCAACGACTGGAATGTGGGTGTTGATCCATACGCATCCAAAGTCAAAGGCCTTTGCCATTCTCATCGCACGGCCATGGTCCTTGGTCCAGACACTTGAAGCTAGGCCGTACTCGACACCATTGGCTTTGCTCACTGCATCAGCCTCGTCACTAAATCGCTGAACAGTAATGACCGGGCCAAAGATTTCGCTCTGAATCATCTCGTCATCTTGCTTTAAATCGGCAACGACAGTTGCTGGGAAGAAGAAACCTGGCTTATCTAGTGCGCTTCCACCTGTCATGACTTTTGCATGAGCGGGTAAGCGATCAAAGAAAGCGCTCACACGAGCTAGCTGGTTGGCGTTATTAACTGGTCCCAAGAAAACATCTTCAGCTGGAGACCCGATTGCAATGCCCTTGGCTTGCTCTGTTAGCAACGCAACAAAGTCATCATAGGCGGCATCTTCAACGATAACGCGAGTAGCTGCTGTGCAGTCTTGCCCAGCGTTGAAATAACCAGCAATAGCTATTGCTTCAGCTGCTGCTGGCAAATCTGCATCGGCAAAAACAACTACAGGCGCTTTTCCACCAAGTTCTAAGTGCACACGCTTCAACTGAGTAGCTGCAGATTGTGCAACTTGAATTCCCGCACCGACCGAACCAGTAATTGAGACCATGTCAGGGCGTTTGTGTTCAACAACCATACGTCCAGTTTCGCGTTCACCACATACAACGTTGAACACTCCGGCTGGTAAAAACTCTGACATGACATTGGCCATCCATACAGTTGATACAGGCGTCGTATCACTTGGCTTTAAGACAACAGTATTACCGGCAGCAATTGCTGGCGCCCATTTCCAAACAGCCATCATCATTGGATAATTCCATGGAGTAACTTGACCAATAACACCGACTGGTTCACGGCGAATCATTGAAGTCATTCCTGGCATGTATTCGCCAGCAGATTTTCCTTCTAAGTTTCGTGCGGCTCCTGCGAAAAATCGAATTTGATCAACCATTGGCGGAACTTCTTCAGTTGTTGTTAATGAAATCGGTTTTCCAGTATTAGTAGTTTCAATCGCAATAATTTCATCAGCGCGAGATTCGATCGCATCTGCAATTTTGAGCAACGCACGCTGGCGTTGTGACGGTGTTGAATCACGCCATCCTGGGAACGCATCACTTGCAGCTTTGAAAGCTGAATCAACATCAGTGCTATTTGATTTTGGTGCACGTGCGTACTCAGCGCCAGTTGATGGATTTACAAGAGGTGAAGTTTCGCCGGACGAACTGTCTACGGCCTTGCCATTGATAAAGTTAGTTAACTTGTCCATGGAATTTAGCCTACCAACTACTGCGAGTGCTAACTAGTAGGAGATGCCGATTTTTCGGCTGCTGCTAACTGACCGCATGCGCCATCAATTTCGCGGCCTCTGGTATCTCTAACAGTTACAGGCACCCCGTAACTTTCCAAGATGCGTACGAATTCAGCCTCGTCTTCGCGACGTGATGCAGTCCACTTAGATCCAGGAGTGGGGTTGAGCGGAATTAAATTCACGTGGGCGTTACGGTTTTTCAGTAACCGGCCAAGCAAATCTGACCTCCAGGACTGATCATTAATATCGCGGATCAAGGCATACTCAATTGAATAACGACGCCCAGTCTTTTTCTCATAGGCATCAGCGGCTGCCAATACTTCTTTGATTTTCCAGCGAGAATTGATCGGAACTAATGTGTCACGAAGTTCATCATCTGGAGTATGCAGTGAAACGGCCAATGTAACAGAGAGTCCTTCTTCAGTGAGTTTTTCGATTCCATTGACAAGACCAACTGTTGAAACCACCACAGAACGTGCACTGATTCCAAGTCCATCAGGGTTTGGGTCAGTGATGTTTCGCAATGTACGAATCACTGCCTTGTAGTTAGCTAAAGGTTCACCCATGCCCATAAAGACGATATTTGAAAGGCGGGCTTCTCCCCCAGGTAATTCGCCATTGGCGCATACTCTTGCTGCTGCAACGATTTGTTCTGTAATTTCGCCTGCACTTAAGTTACGAGTTAACCCAGCTTGGCCCGTTGCGCAAAATGGGCAGTTCATACCGCACCCTGCTTGAGATGAAATACATACTGTTACGCGATCGGTGTAACGCATCAATACTGATTCAACTAGAACACCATCGTGCAATTTCCACAAATCTTTTCGAGTCATTCCGCCATCGCACTCAACAGAACGTACGAGTTCAATGAGCTTAGGTGTGAACTGTTCAGAGATTGTTTGGCGCATTTCAGCTGGAATATCTGTCCAATTTCCTGGATCATTTGATAAATGCGTGAAGTAATGCGTTGCTACCTGGTTGGCACGAAAAGCTGGCAAGCCTAGTGACTTTGCAAGTTCGCGGCGCTCTTCTGGTGAATAATCAGCTAAATGCTTAGGGGTTTTCTTGCGTTGGACTGGCTCATCAAAAACTAACTTGATCTCAGGAACACTCATAACCATGCCTTCACAAGCTCTAGCGCTAACCACAAAGCTGGGGCGGAAATTAATACTGAATCAAGGCGATCGAGGATTCCACCATGTCCCGGGAGCAAAGTTCCCATATCTTTAAGATGCAGGTCACGTTTCATTGCACTTTCAATCAAATCTCCGCATGTGGCGGTGAAAACAATCATCAATCCAACAATGACACCAATCCACCAGTGCATTGTCATGATGTATTTAAAAGCTAAGGCGCCGCCAATTACAGTAAAAACTAATGAGCCAATGAGGCCTTCCCAGCTTTTCTTGGGGCTAATGTTTGGTACTAATGGATGCTTACCGAAAAGCACTCCAACGATGTAGCCAAAAGTATCGTTACACCCAACTAAAACAACAAAGGTCATTACGCGCTCAAGGCCGGCGCTTGGCCGGGCAAGTAGAATCAGAAATCCACCTAAAAATGGTAGATAAAGAAGTGAAAAAGTTGTAGCCGTTGCACTCTGAACAAATCCTTCAGGTCCTTTAGTTAAAAGCTGAATGAGCAATAGTGGGATCGCGATTGCTGTAGCAATTGCTAATCCAGCAGCTCCACCATTCCATGTTGCATAAGTTAGAGCCAGGGCCCCAGCAGCAAGTGAAACAACTGATATATAGATTCCACGTGCACTAAAAGCTCGAACAATTTCACGAATTCCTAGGAGCACTGCAACTGTGACTACAACTGCAAATACTTCGCGGTGGTAGGCCAGTGCAAACCAAATGAGGGCAATAAGGGAGAGCGAAACAATAATTGAAGGTCCCAGCTTTCGCCCGGCTTTCTTATTTATTGCCTCGTTTATAGATTGAAAATCAGACATCAGTGACAAACTCCTTAGACCTCTAGGAGTTCGACCTCCTTGTGCTTGAGCAGTTCATCAATCTTGGCAACGTGATCAGAAGTAATCTTCTCGAGCTCTTTCTCGCCACGTGCTAAATCATCTTTACCAATATCGCCATCTTTTTCCATCTTCTCCATCGACTCTTTTGCAGCGCGACGGATGTTTCGCATTGAAATCTTTGAATCTTCGGCCTTTCCCTTTGCGACTTTGATGAACTCCTTGCGGCGCTCCTCTGTAAGTTGCGGGAAGTTAATTCGGATTACTACGCCATCGTTTCCAGGATTTACACCTAGATCTGATTCGCGAATTGCTTTTTCGATACTAGCCATAGCGCCCTTATCAAATGGTGCGATTGTTGCCATACGGGCTTCGGGAACCTGAATTGAAGCTAACTGTGAAAGGGCAGTGTATGTGCCGTAGTAATCAACCATAATTTTATTAAACATTGATGGGTGCGCACGACCAGTGCGGATAGATGCAAAATCATCTTTTGCCACTTCGACAGCTTTGCTCATCTTGGTGTCAGCGTCCTTGAGGGCGCTTGCTACATCTGCCATGACATTTCCCCTTACATCTCTAATGCGTTGAGTCTATCTGCAATAACTTATCTGGAGCAGACCTTGATTTTTGGACTACGAGACAAGCGTTCCAATTGTTTCACCACGCACGGCGCGGGCAATATTGCCATTTTTCATCAAATCGAAGATAACAATCGGTAAGTGATTTTCTCGGCAGAGTGCAAAGGCCGCCGCATCAGCTACGGCCAGAGATTTGCTCAAAACTTCGCTGTAAGAAATCTCATCGTACTTAACTGCTGATTTATCTTTCTTTGGATCCGCGCTGTACACGCCATCCACGCCACTCTTTGCAAGAAGCAGAGCTTCAGCGCCGATTTCAAGTGCACGTTGGGCTGAAACAGTATCTGTTGTAAAGAATGGCATTCCTGCACCTGCGCCAAAAATAACAACGCGACCCTTTTCAAGATGGCGAATTGCGCGAAGTGGAATATATGGCTCGGCAACTTGCCCCATTGTGATTGCAGTTTGCACACGAGTCTGCACGCCTTCTTTTTCTAGAAAATCTTGAAGTGCTAGACAGTTCATTACTGTTCCTAGCATTCCCATGTAGTCAGCACGAGAGCGATCCATTCCGCGCTGCGAAAGTTCGGCACCACGGAAATAGTTACCGCCGCCAACAACGATGGCTACCTGTACGCCACTGCGGGCTACATCTGCAATTTGTTTGGCTATATCTTGCACAACATCAGGATCAACACCAATGCCTTTTGCTCCACCAAAAACTTCACCAGAAAGTTTAAGGAGCACCCGCCGATACGTTCCTCGTGTACCGGGCATGAGTGCTCCTTTAACTTCTAGTTGGAATATCTAAATTCTAAGCGATTTCGCCTTTGAACTTA
>CAFBLC010000067.1_pt1 | contig 7017 bp, 9 predicted proteins | sample 7268011 | NCBI WGS metagenome assembly CAFBLC01 (sample SAMEA6814023, study PRJEB35770) | uncultured Actinomycetes bacterium | biome: Freshwater; feature: Freshwater reservoir; material: water | place: Czech Republic | collected 2016-04-20 | depth 30m m
CGAAATGCTTATGCAGCGAGTTCGAAAGCTTGCTGATTAGTGTCAGCAGTTATTTTTTGCACGGATTATTGGTTTACGAGATCATTCCGGCTTCCTCGGCCCGCTTCCCCTGCCTCAACATCCAAAGTCGAGACCGTTCACCCCCAAGTATGTTTGTGCTTTAGGCACACAAAGCTTGGAGAAAAAGAAACGTAATTCTTTTCCTCTATTTAATTGTCAAAGTAATTCGCATTACTTACCGTCGCTAAATCGGCCTAAAAATTTAGGCAAACGAGGCGGCGGTAGGTCAAGTGTAAGTCATAAAGCGGACAAGCCATAATTGCGAGGAATTCTTAGGCTAGTCCTCGTAACGCTTAGAAGCGCGACCGCTCTTTCCCGAACTACCTCGAGAAACTACGCGTGCAACTTCACGGTCTGCCTCGCGAGCTTTAAGTGCTTCACGCTTATCGTGTGCTTTTTTGCCTCGCGCCACTGCGATTTCAACTTTGGCTTTTCCATCTTTGAAATAGAGAGAAAGGGGAACCAAAGTAGTTCCAGAATCTTTGAGTTTTCCAATTAACTTATTGAGTTCATTTTTGTGAACTAAGAGTTTGCGATCACGGCGCGGAGTGTGATTTGTCCACGTGCCTTCGGTGTATTCAGGGATATGGACACCGCTGAGCCAAAGTTCGCCATCAGTAATCATGGCGAAGCCATCAATCAAGGATGCTCGACCCATGCGAAGTGATTTAACTTCAGTACCCATTAACACCAAGCCACACTCAAAGACGTCCTCGATTGAATAATCGTGGCGCGCCTTTTTGTTTTGGGCAATGACCTTGCGGCCTATTTCTTTTACCATAACCGCATCACCGCCCTTCCTTGTAATTAACGCTAAAGGATTACCAGGCCAATTCTCTCATTAGATGTGAAGGCTTTAAACCTTTAAGTAGCGGCGAAGCGTAATTACTGATGCAAGTGTTGAAACTACTAGGCCCGTTGCAAGCAAATAGGCCGAGGAAACCCAGACTTCTCCCCAACCAAAGAACTTGGTGAAAGAAAGAAGCGGAGCAACTTTGGAATCAATAACGGTTTTAAGTGCTGCTAATAGACCAGTCGCTAGCGCCCAACCAACAATCGCTGAAATAATTCCTTCTAGAAGAAACGGCAACTGAATTGACCACGATGACGCACCAACAAGTTTCATAACGCCAGTTTCACGGCGTCGGTTAAAGGCTGCAATGCGCAAGGTATTACTGATCAAAAGCGCTGCAGTTAACACCGATGCGAATCCAACGAGTAATGCTCCATTTCTTAGCACACCTAGTAGTTTGAAGAACTTGTCCAAAATGCTGCGTTGATCTTGTACAACATCAACACCGGGACGTCCCGAGAAGGCGCTAACAATTACTGCAAACTGTGTTGGATCCTTTAATTTCACTCTAAATGATTCAGGAAGTTGATCCGCAGTCACATTTGCCGCAATAGCTGAATCTTTAAATCGCTCTTGGAAACGTGCGAAAGCCTGGGATTGTGACTCATAAAATACAGAGTCGACTGCAGACATAGATTGAATATCCTGCTGAATCTGCAGGCGCTGATCCGAAGTTACTACTCCACCTGCACATGAAGGTGATTCAGAGAGTGATCCACAAAGAAATACAGATACTTCAATTTTGTCATACCAATAATCCTTCATCGCTCCGACCTGAGCATTTGATAGCAGGCCGATTCCAAGCAATGACAGTGAGATCGCAGTAGTAACAATGACGGCAAAAGTCATCGTCATATTTCGTCGAAGGCCGATGCCAACTTCGCTTAAAAGGAAACGTGCGCGCATTCTTACTCCCTTTCCTTATCCGGTATATCCATAGACGCCGCGAACTTGATCGCGAATTACATGGCCTAAATCAAGTTCGATAACACGCTTTCGCATCTGGTCCACAATCCCCGCATCGTGTGTAGCCATCAAAACTGTTGTGCCCTCGCGATTAATACGATCAAGTAATTTCATAATTCCAACCGACGTTGCTGGATCTAAGTTTCCAGTTGGTTCATCTGCAATCAAGATTGGTGGCCGGCTCACATATGCGCGTGCAATAGCAACTCTTTGCTGCTCACCACCAGAAATCTCAGATGGCAAGCGATCGCCCTTGTCTTCAAGACCCACTAGCTCTAGAACTTCAGGGACTTCGCGGTTAATTTCCTTTTGTGAATATCCGAGAACATGCAAGGCAAAAGCCACATTTTCGGTAATAGTTTTATTTGGCAATAATCGAAAATCCTGGAAAACAGTGCCTACTTGACGGCGCAGCTCTGGAACTTTATGCGCAGCAAGAGTTCCGAGATCTTTTCCTGCTACATGAATTACCCCACTGGTTGGGCGCTCTTCACGCAAAATTAATCGCAAGAAAGTTGATTTGCCAGAACCTGAAAGTCCCACAAGAAATACAAATTCACCTTTTACTATTTCAAGGTTTACTGAATCAAGAGCTGCTCGTTCTTGACCAGAGTAGATCTTCGTGACGTTCTCAAAGCGAATCATGTAAAACTCCTATTGCATCTGCGACGCGAATATCGGGGAATCCGCTCTCGGCCTGCTCCATAGTTTATGGAAAATTGTGGGAAATGCGGGTAAGTAACGCGCATATGAGCCTAGGAAAAACTGTGATTTAAGCATTACTCGAGGGATTTAGGAACTACGGCGCCATCTAATGCCAGCTTCAATGAATTCATCAATCTCACCATTGAGCACCGCTGAAGTATTTCCTGTTTCATAATCAGTTCGTAAATCCTTCACCATTTGATATGGCGCTAAAACATAGGATCGCATTTGATTTCCCCAGGAACCCGAGTTGTCACCTTTGAGTGCATTGATCTTTGCCTGCTCTTCTTGGCGACGGCGCTCTAATAATTTTGATTGCAAAACTGCCATCGCTGTAGCTTTGTTTTGAATCTGAGACCGTTCATTTTGACAGGAAACTACGATTCCAGTTGGAATATGAGTTAAGCGAACTGCAGAGTCAGTTGTATTAACACCTTGTCCCCCAGGACCTGATGAGCGATACACATCTACACGAATTTCTTTTTCATCAATTTCAACATGGTCGCTCTGATCAACAACTGGAACTACTTCAACGCCTGCAAATGAAGTATGTCGGCGGCTCTGACTATCAAATGGGGAAATTCTGACTAAACGATGTGTGCCTTGTTCAACCGATAATGTTCCATAGGCATATGGCGCAGTGACACGAAATGTTGTTGATTTAATTCCAGCTTCTTCAGCGTATGAGGTTTCCAGAACATCGACTTTTAAACTATGACGCTCGCAATATCTTAAGTACATACGCATGATCATTTCTGCCCAGTCAGCTGCCTCTACACCTCCTGCTTCTGAACGAATAGTAATGAGGGCATCACGGTCATCGTATTCACCATTGAGCAGTGTTTGAACTTCAAGTTCACCAATTGACTTCTTAACTGCATCCAACTCTCTTTCAGCATCTGCGACACCCGATCCATCGGGCTCACTTGCTGCCAGTTCAAAGAGAATAGGCAAGTCCTCAACTCGTTGACGAAGACCAGATAACTTAGCGATTTCAGATTGAACACGAGAGAGGCGACTAGTTATTACTTGTGCATTTTCAGGGTCATCCCACAAATTGGGAACTCCTGCTTCTGCTTCTAAATCAGCTGCTTGCTTACGCAGTTTAGGAAGGTCTAAAACTTTCTCAATCGATACAAGGGTTGCGTCGATTTCATTAATCTCTAATTGATATTCGCGCGCAGCCATGGCACAAGGATAGCGGAGCCAAAGATAGAGATAAACCGTTCTGACTTAGTGCATAAAGACAGGTTAATGCAAACGGATACCGAATAAATAAAACCCTTCTTGAACTTGATTTGTACTGCCCGCTGACGAAGTGAGCTCTGCTGAATCCATAGTAGAAAATGGAACTGTGAAGGGAAACCTCACTTTTGAATAAGTAGAAATCTCGATAGAAGTTCCATCGCAAGCAAAATCCGTTAATACAATTCCAGCTAGCTCTTTACGTTTCATTGAACTCTCATCTTGACTCCAATTATGAAGTTCTAACATCACATCCAGGACTGCTCGATCGCAGTCGATAGGAATGCTTGAATGCTCCCGTTTATTGATTAAACTCATAGGAGTCGTCGCAATGGTGCCTTTACCGGAGTAATAAGAATTGCGATCCAAAGTGTGAACTCCTCGCATGGCAGCAGCCTCAGTTGCCTGTGCTAATGAACGTTTTGCCACAAAAACTGTTGCCATATCGCTCATCACCATCAAAGATGCAACAGTAATAACGAATAAGCCAATAATGACAACACTTAAGGATCCACGTTCATTACTAAATTTTGGAAATCTTTTTACTTCCATGGGCTTATGTTTTCTTGGGCAGACGCCTGTATTTTTCGATGTGACTGCCCATCTACATAGGAAATTGTTAACTTAATGCGACCATTCGCCGATAAACATGGCAATCGCGAACATTCATAATTCACCGCAAGAGAATCAATCTCATTGGCACTTAATCCAAGGTTCTTGGCAATAAGTGAAATGGCTTGTCCAGATACCGCTCTGCCGGCATGGTCGCTGTCACTAGCCACATATGCACGGACACCTTCGCGTGCTAATACTCGGATGAGCGCTTCATTTCCACTCACTGATGCAAAGCTATTAAGGTAGATAAAAATAGGAATAAAAAGTGGAATTGCTAATGCGACGAATTCAACAATTGCACTTCCCGATTCATCTCGCAGTCTGTTGATCAATTGGTCGTTTCCAATATCGCTGCACCATTGACTTCAACTACAGCTTTGCCACCTAGTAATGCAATTAAACCTGGGACTAGTTGCGGAAGTGAATGTTTACGATGTGAAATCAAAAGCTTCATATGAGCAAATGAATCTGGCGAATCTAATTCAATCACCTGGTCCGATGGTAGGAGTTGACCACTAATTGCGCGGCGACTTGCATCCCCCTGCGCTAGTGCGAAATCACTGTTTCGAAGATTAGTAGTCACCACTAACTCAATAGCAATGAGAAAGAGCATTAGCAATGGAATTAGTACCAATGCGCTTTCTACATTTCCATTTTCATCTCGCCAACGATTATTGGGTTTGTACTTCACAAATAATCACCTTCCAATCTGCTTAGCGAATTCCATTCATGGCATCCAGAGAGTTTTTTAGTATTGCTGTTAAACGGGGTGCAGCAACAGTCCACAGTGCAGTCACAAGTCCTGTGGTCATCAATACAACTAAGACCCACCCAGGTACATCGCCTTGTTCATTTCGTAATTTTGTATAGAAGTTCTTATGGGCCCGCTCTAATTTCGTGCGAAAGAGTAGCTCGCCAATAACCAAAGATTTACTTATAGATTTCATTTTTCTCTCTTTTCTTGTTGATTCTCTAGTGTGAATTGTTTACGTTGGGCTGTGGGTATGAATTCTTCTTACTTTCAATACTCTTCATTTAATAGCTTCCTGGACTGTGCAAAACTGTTACGTTATTAAAGAAGTACATCTTCTTGCGGCCACAAGCAACTACATCCAGGGTGGTGAGGAAAGCGTTGTAACCGTGGAGTAAGTGCATCTAGAAAATCCACAATTAGCTGAGCCGCCAAAAGCTCACTTTCACCTGTGTCAATGAATTTCAACGCCGCGTGTGCCGCCAATGCAGCAACCTGATGCACAATCGCAATAGGCAGCTCATCACTTGTGCTCAGTGGTTTTGAAAGTTGTTGCACCCCTATTCGTTCGGCCTCGATCAGAGACAAACAACGCCGGCAAGGAGAATTACCGGGTTGAACAAAAGGCCCAATCGTTGCTGCATGACCCGGACTTCTTCCGATGAATAAATGATCGTGGCCATCTTTTAAAAGATGTTCGACATATTGTGAATCAAAACTGTCACAAATTATCCTCAAATTCTTTTCTGGCAGAACAGGTTTAGGTGCTCCTCTTTGAGCAAGTGCATAACTTGAGGCAACTGGAAATAATGACCATTCGCGAGAAAGTTCTTCGACTCTTTTCTTAAAATTTAAACCTAGGTCAGTTGTACGCAAGGATCCTGAGCCTAAATCACTGTAAACAACAGTTGGATGTTTGTATGAGGCCGAGAGTGAAATCCTGGTATTTGTAACTCCACTAGCTAGAAGAATTGAGTAGAGCAAGGTGGCAGTTCTAGAATTTCCGATTATCTCGACACCATAATTCTGGCGAGAAGTCATTAAATCTACACCACCATCTCGAACGCCTTTAATCCAGGTTGCTTGACTCAACTCTGGAGCTAATCTCTTTTGAAGTTGGCTATAGGCAGCATCATTGCTTTGGTCTTGTGTATGTGCTGCCCGTGATGCAATTGAGGATTGAAAACGATTGTTAAGTTTGATCGAGTTGCGTTGAGTGTCAAGAAAATTTGCATCAAGTAATTCTTTAATAATTGAATCTATTGTTGATATTGGAATATCCAATGCAGAGGCTATTTCATCGCAACTTAATACGCCTGTGAAATGCTCGATGATTAATCGAGCTCTGCTATGAATGATTTCAATGCCATAAAAAGAAGTCGCCACCGTGATGGATTTTTCCTCTTTTTCTGCGGGCGTACTAATGAAGATTCCATTTTTGAGTCTTGGAAAAATGGGCTCTGCTGATGAGCGTGCAGTCGATTTGTTGTGTGTAGCTGGAATAGAAGTTGTAGTCATGGGCCAAGGCTTGCCACAATTCATCGCCGCTAAAAAGAAATGGCAGAAATCTGTGGAGGTTTCACTTAAATTGATGGTGCGAGCAGTTTTTTATTACGGTGCGCATTTATTGGAATCAAATTGGCCCTTGTAATAAAAGAAGAAACCCCCACGTCATAAACATGGGGGTTTCCTTTAACGCTAGACGCTCACATCGTGTGAGCGAAATTTAATTACTGAGCTTTGCCAAGGATGCGATTGACCTTGGTGCCACACACTGGGCAGATGCCCTGTGCCATGCGACGACCAGAGTCAGAGACCTTTA
>CAFBLC010000071.1_pt1 | contig 6654 bp, 8 predicted proteins | sample 7268011 | NCBI WGS metagenome assembly CAFBLC01 (sample SAMEA6814023, study PRJEB35770) | uncultured Actinomycetes bacterium | biome: Freshwater; feature: Freshwater reservoir; material: water | place: Czech Republic | collected 2016-04-20 | depth 30m m
ACTGCGATTGAGACATATGGCATCAAAGGAGTTGCAATGAGTGCATGGCGCTTAGTGCGGTGTAACCCATGGTCACATGGCGGAGTTGACTACGTAGTTTCGAAAGAGAAGGTAAGTGTTAATGGATAGCATCTTAAAACCCTTATATATCGCCGTTTCTTGGATTATTGTCACAATTCACGACTTACTCTCACCTTTGTTTGGTGCAGATAGTGGAGTGTCATGGTCGCTAGCAATTATTGGCCTTGTAATTATCATCCGAGTTATATTAATTCCACTTTTTGTTAAACAAATTAAAAGCCAACGCGCATTAACTGCGCTGCAGCCACACATGAAGGAAATTCAAAAGAAATATAAAGACGATCGCCAAAAGCAATCAGAAGAGATGATGAAGCTCTATAAAGAGCATAAAACAAACCCATTGGCATCATGTTTTCCAATACTTGCCCAAGCACCTATATTTTTCGCACTCTTTACAGTGCTTAATGGAATTGGAAAGAACCCACCAGTTAAACATGGAGTTCTAACCCAAGCCGATGTCGTCAGTGCAGCCCAAGCAAAATTCTTTAACGCACCAATTTCTCAAACATTTTTAGGATCAGATATAACAACTGTAAAAATCGTAACTGTAATTTTGATTGCATTTATGTCTCTAACAACTTTCACAACCCAACGTCAATTAATGATGAAGGGTATGCCTAAGATGGATGCAAGCAATAATATGATGTTGCAACAACAAAAAATTATGTTGTACGCATTCCCAGTAATATTTGCAATCTCTGGTGTTAACTTTCCAATCGGTGTTTTAATTTATTGGTCAACAACAAATCTTTGGACATGGGGACAACAGTTCTATGTCATTAAGCGAAACCCAACACCAGGATCGCCAGCATATGAAGAGCTGCAACGAAAGCGTGCTCACAAAAGCGGTGCAATAACTCCAGATGTAGCCCCAACTGATGAAGAGACCAACCTGGGAGATTCAACAAGTGGGCAACGCAATCAACCAAAGAAGAAAAAGAAGAAGAAATAGGACAAATCAGTACAAATAGTATTAATTCACTACAAACCCGACTGGGAGAGCATCATGGCAAAGGCAAAAGCAGAAGTTGTTGAAAAAGTAGCCGAAGAGGTAGTAGAGGCCGTAGAAGCCAAACCTGTAAAAGGCGTGGCGAAGTTGGAGGAAGAGGGCGACATCGCCGCTGACTACCTAGAGGCTTTGCTCGACATCGCCGATCTTGATGGCGATATCGACATCGATGTTGAAAATGACCGTGCCTCACTGGCCATCGTTGGTGGAAAACTAAGCCACCTCGTCGGTCGAGATGGTGAAGTTCTCGATGCGATTCAAGAGTTGACCCGTCTAGCTGTTCAAACCTCAACTGGTGATCGCTCACGCTTGATGCTCGATATCGACAACTTCCGCGCCAACCGCCGCAAGGAGCTCACCAAACTTGCCAACGAAATGGCTGATGAAGCTAAATCAACGGGCGCCTCAATCAAACTGGCCCCAATGAACGCCTTTGAGCGCAAGATCATCCACGACACAATCCAAGAGCTGGGCCTAAGTAGCGAATCTGATGGAGAAGATCCAAACCGCTACGTCGTCATCTATCCAGCGTAAATGCAGGTTTCACGTGAAACCCTGATCGAACGATATTTTCCTGATATCGATCGGGTTCACGCCTATGCCGCCTTTCTTGAAAGCGCTGGGATTGAGCGGGGTTTGATTGGCCCACGCGAGGCTGATCGCATCTGGGATCGCCATATCTTCAACTGCCTGGCAGTTACTACCCTTTTAAAGCCAGGCTCCATTGTCTTTGATATCGGTTCAGGGGCAGGCCTTCCAGGAATCGTGATTGCCTTGGCCCGTCCAGATCTGCACGTTACATTGATTGAGCCACTGGAGCGGCGAGTTGAGTTTCTTAAGGAGGCTGTGGCTGGCCTTGAAATTGAAGTAATCCGTGGCCAAGCCCAAGATGTGCGCACAAGCGCCCACTATGTAACTGCCCGCGCCGTAGCCCCACTAGAAAAACTAAAAAAAATGAGCTGGCACCTGCTAAAAACCGGTGGCTCATTAATGGCCATTAAAGGCAAATCTGCCGAAGAAGAGATGAAGGCTGTGCCAAAAGCGATACTTCACGAGGTAAATCTTGAGGGCATTGAGCTTGGTCGTATCGTGGAGGTGCGCAAAGGTGCTTAACTAGCGCCCGTGGATGATTCACGTGAAACAAAGCCGGTTATCGGTACTCGCCGCCTCAAAGAGGCGATGGCCAAACCTGCAGCCCTTCGAATTATCACCGTCGCCAATCAAAAAGGCGGGGTAGGCAAAACCACCACAACAGTGAACTTGGCAGCAGCCCTTTCTATGGGTGGATTGCGAGTGGCAGTAATTGATCTAGATCCTCAAGGAAATGCGTCAACCGCTTTTGGGGTAGAGCACCTAGAAAATCCTGGAATTTATGAAGTTTTAATGGGCGATTTAACGATGTCGCAAGCGATTCAAAAAGTTAAAGGTTTTCCATCACTTGAATGCGTTTCATCCAACACATCGCTAGCCCAAGCCGAAATTGAATTAGTGCCAATGGTTGCGCGCGAAATGCGTTTAAAGGATGCGATTGAAGAGTTAGCTAAACAACGCAGCGATGCTGGCGAACCACTGGATTATATTTTTATTGATTGCCCACCATCTCTTGGCCTATTAACTATTAATGCGCTAACCGCCGCCAAAGAAATGTTGATTCCTATTCAATGTGAATACTACGCACTCGAAGGTTTATCACAACTATTAAAAACTTTTGAGTTAGTAAAGAAGCGTTTGAATGCATCATTAAAACTATCAACTTTTGTTTTAACAATGTTTGATGGACGTACTCGACTAGCCAATGATGTTGCCGATGAAATCCGCAAACATTATCCAAATGAGTTAATTGATATTCCAATCCCACGGGCAGTAAGAGTTTCAGAAGCCCCAGGATTTAATCAAACCGTAATGACATATGACGCATCCTCACCCGGCGCAGTTGCATATATGTCGGTGGCTCGAGAATTAGCAGAACGCGGAAAACCATTTGATTCCAATGTTGTTTCAATCAATTACAAACGCGAAGGTGAGATTGCATAATGGCACGCCGTGGAGGTCTAGGAACAAATCTTGATGCATTAATCCCGACATCTTTAACTTTTGCAGGCACTGAGGTCGCAACACAAAATGAAGTTGATATCAATTTGATTTCGGCCAACCCACGTCAACCACGTCAACACTTTGATGTTGATGCACTCAATGAATTAACCGCATCAATTAAAGAGATCGGTATTTTGCAACCACCGGTTGTTCGGCAAAAATCAAATGGTTCCTACGAACTTATTATGGGAGAACGGCGTTTTCGCGCAGCTAAAGCTGCTGGGTTAAAAACTATTCCTGTAATTATTCGCCAAACTCCAGATAATGAACTATTGCGCGAAGCATTGATTGAAAACATTCACCGCAGCCAACTTAACTCACTTGAAGAGGCTGCAGCGTATTCACAACTACTTACTGACTTTAATTGCACACACGATGAACTAGCAGCAAAGCTTGGGCGATCCCGACCATTAATTTCGAACACAATCCGTTTAATGAACTTACCAACTGCGGTTCAACAAAAACTTATTACTGGTGCGCTAAGTGCAGGACATGCTCGTGCACTGCTTGGGCTCAACGAATCATCAGAGATTGAGAAGCTTTGCGCGCGCATCATTGCCGAAGGTTTAAGTGTTCGTGCAACTGAAGAGATTATTTCTATAGGAGCACCAAAGCGAAAGGGTGCAAAGAAATTAAAGGCAACAAAATCTGCCAGCCCTGAACTTCAAGAGATCGCTGACACTATGGGAGACTCACTTGATACCCGCGTGAGCATTCAAGGCAGCATTAAAAAGGGAACGATTGTTATTGAGTTTGCTGGAAGTGAAGACTTAAAGCGAATAGCTAAGGCGATCAATAATTAATTAAATTGATTTCCGCCACGGCGCGACATCTCAGTCTTTATAACGCCACCCAAAGCCTTAACACCTTCACGAATACGTTCTGGAGTTGGATAGCAATACGACAATCGCATCGACCATGAACCAAACCCATCGGCATAAAAGGCGGTACCTGGCACATAAGCGACCTTGGCAACAATAGCCTTAGGCATTAACGCTTTAGTATCAATTTCTGGGGGCAATGTAACCCACACATAAAAACCGCCACCAGGTTTAGTCCATTTAGCAGTTGCTGGAAAATATTCATCAAGTGATTCCAACATCGCATCACGACGCACTTTATATAGATCGCAAAATGATGCAATTTGATCACGCCATGGTTGATCAGCTAAATAACTAGAGATTGTTAACTGAGAGAAATTTGATGGACACAAAATTGATGATTCACTCGCAATAATGAGTTTTTCTTTCAATGACGGCGGCACTAGCGCCCAACCCACACGCATTCCTGGCGCAATTGTCTTTGAAAATGATCCTAAATAAATAACATTTTCAGAATCTTGCGCACGCATGGCATTTGGTGATGGCTTATCAAAACCAAGCAGTCCGTACGGGTTATCTTCAACTACAAAAATTCCTTCAGTGCGGCAAATATTTAAAATCTCAGTACGTCGATCGGCTGGAAGCAGCACACCTGATGGATTTTGGTAGTTGGGGATTGTGTACAAAAACTTAATGCGGCGACCAGATTCACGAACAGCCTTAATAGCTGCACGCAAACCTTCTGGAACCAATCCCAAATCGTCAGTTTCGACATGAACAACCTTAGCTTCATATTGATGGAAAGTTCCAAGTGCGCCCACATATGAAGGAGCTTCAGCTAAAACAACATCACCTGGATCAATAAAGATACGTGAAATTAAATCTAACGCTTGCTGTGAGCCTGTAGTTACTAAAACATCATCAGGGTTAGCGCGGATTCCTTCTAACGCCATTACTTCACAGATTTGTTCACGCAGTTTGGGATGTCCTTGGCCACTTCCATATTGCAAAGCTTCAGCGCCATTAGTCAGAATTAATTTTTGAACAACATCGGCCATCATTGCCATTGGCAACGCAGAAAGATTTGGCATTCCACCAGCTAATGAAACAATTTCAGGTCTAGATGCAACAGCAAAAAGTGAACGAATTTCACTTGGTTGCATATGGGCAGCACGTCCAGCAAAGCGCTCCTCTAAATTTTGAGGTGCACCTGTAGTAAAACGTGGCGTTACATCAGACATGGCTTAAGTCTCCCATATGGCAGTAGTGCTTCGAGCACGAATTAGCGACGGATGCCGGCTTTGCGCAGATCAGAAATACGCAAAGTTCCAGTTTTTGCATCATCTTCGGCCGCTAAATAGAGGCGTTGAATCGCAATAACAAGAGCTTCGGCAATGACATCGCGAAAATCTGGCCGAGACATTCGTCCGATATCGCCAGGATTAGTTTTATACCCAAGGTCAATACGAACCGAAGGCGCTTTTGTTAATCGAAGCAGATCCCAGGTCATGGCATGGGTGCGACAGTTAGCAAAATCAGTGCGGGCACAAATTTCACGCTGGACTAATGATGCAAATCGCTCGCCCACAATTGAATGAATCCCATGCGCATCGCTTCCATAAAAATATGTAGCGGCGCCATGTGCATTCTCATTTTTATAACTATCTTCGTGAAGTGAAATCATCAAATCTGCATTGCTGTTATTCGTAAAAGCAATGCGTTCACTTTCACTTGGATTATTACTTGATCCACGAGTTAAAAATACAGAAGCACCCAAAGCAAGTAAACGCCCTTCAGTTCGGACTGCAACATCATAAACAAGTTGATCATCACCATCTGGGTTTAAAACAATTGTTTTATTCGCTAAAGCCGGACCTCGGTTTTTTTGTGTAGCGTTTTCACGCATTGCAGTTGGTGCGCCGCCCGAAACAATTTTTGTTAATCGAATGAGTGCAATGATTGTTGCAGGGCCACACTTACCATCGATAGTTGCACCGACAGATTTTTGAAAATCTTTGACCGCTAATTCAGTGCGAGGACCAAAAATTCCATCCACTCGTCCGCAATCAAAACCCATTTCAGTTAGCCGTGATTGCAGGGCTGCAACATCATCACCGCGCATATATGGCGGCTCTTGCATATTTAACGAGCGATCACCTAACTTCCACCGCGCTTCTTCTAAAGCGCGAGCCGTGACCTCATCAACAAGCCCCGTGACACTTAAGCCACGGGCCTGTTGAAATGAGCGAATCTCGGCTTGCGAAAGTTGAGACATTTTTACTTAAGAAATAAAGCTTTCAAGTTCCTTCAACATCGCTGGCTTTGGCTTAGCGCCAACAATTGTCTTTACAACTTCGCCATTGACATAAACATTCATAGTTGGAATTGAAGTAATTCCATACTTGATTGCAATTGCTGACTCTTCATCTGTGTTCAGCTTTACAATCTTTAGCTTCGCACCGTATTCATCTGAGATCTCTTCAAGAATTGGTCCAACAGCACGGCATGGGCCACACCATTCAGCCCAAAAATCGACCAATACAGGCGTGCTGCTCTTTAAAACTTCAGCATCAAATGTTGCCGTTGTTACTTTGCTCGTAGCCATTATTTACTCCTTGATATCTGTTGTTAGGTTGAGAACTTTAGTGG